>OCZT010003116.1_pt1 | contig 17045 bp, 17 predicted proteins | sample 1539031 | NCBI WGS metagenome assembly OCZT01 (sample SAMEA3539308, study PRJEB22396) | soil metagenome | biome: tundra; feature: field; material: soil | place: USA | collected 2010-05 | depth 0.15 m | reverse complement strand
GGTCTCACCTTGCGCTGGATCAAACAAGCCGCGTGCAGGCACAAAATGGACATTGCACTAAACCGCTGCGCGGTAGGAAGTCAGTCGGCGGATGCGGATAGGGAAGCGGCTAGTGGATAAAATCTGACACTTGGTACCCTGTTGACATCGGAGCCGGTGGGCCGGGCCGACGTGCGCTTCGTGGCTGCATGTCAAAGCCCGGACCCTCAGCAGTCCTTATGAACACCCGTCCACGAGAACGAGTTTGCTCGTCGTCGTCTTGTGACGAACGCGGAAGAGGTCCTGACAATCCGGATCGCTCAGAAATGCCTCTGCATTTTCTCGCGCAGGGAACTCGATGACGACCATCCGCTCCGGACTCCAGTCGCCCTCCATTGTGGTCGGCTGAACGCCCTGAACGATGTATTTTCCAGAGTGTTTCTCGATGAACGCCGGGATACCCGCGATGTATGGTCCGAAGCCCGCGAAATCGTGAATAGTCAGGTCAAGAACGAGGTAGGCTTTCATTTTTCCAAGGCTCCAATTCTCACAGATGATCAGAGCCGCAATGTCTCCTGTCCACCCAATAGCGTCAATCGCTCCCCTGCTATCAGGCAGCCTAACGACGCCAGACCGCGAGCCTGTGGGAGAATTTTTGGCGGGTACCAAGTGTCAGATTTTATCCAATAGGGCGCGTACTTATGCGAAACGCTTGTTGAGTACAGCTTGCTCAATGTCTGCTTTGCCCTTTCCCAAGGTGATTTCAGGCCTGCGGAGACCCATCGCAATCCAGGCGGCGATCAGCTTCAACATGAACTTGCCGGAGTGACCACTATAATTCGGCAAGTCGTCGGCAAGCTCGGCGCCGACGCGCCGCTCTTTTGTCATGACCCGCATTTCAATGCGGCGCATCTGTCGGAAAGCGGTTCCGGTACATCGACAGCCAAATGCCCCTTGGTGAAGTCGAGGAACATTGCCGAATTGCAGCATGTGGCAACGACCCGTCGGGTCGATGACGGCAGCCGATCATCGGCAACAAGGGTCACTCAAACCAGGCGGCATAGATCTTCTTGAAACTGCCGTCCTCGATCGCGATGTGCAACCATTGATCGACGAACGCCTTGAGGGCGACGTCACGCTGCAGCCAGTAGGCTTTCTCGGCGAAGTCGAATGGCTTTTCCGGATGCACCGCGCAAAGTACGCCGGCATGTAGCTTCTGCTGGTATCGGGTCTCCGATGCATCCGTCATCATCAGATCGGCGTTACCCTTGGCGATCTCGTCGAAAATCGTGACGTTGTCGTTGTAGGTTTTGACCTCGGCATTTTTGACATTGGCGCGGGCGAATCGTTCGTTGGTGCCGCCGGGATTGACGATCACGCGCGTGCCGGATTTGTCGATATCGGCGATGGTGTCGTATTTGCCCTTGTCGGCGCAGCGCGCGATCGGCGTCTTGCCCTCGCGCATGATGGGCGTGGAGAACATGCCTTTTTTCTGCCGATCGAGGGTGATCGAGACACCGCCCATCGCGATATCGAAATTGTCGGCCTCAAAATCCTTCATCAACTGGGGCCACGCGGTCTGAACGTACTCGACCTTGACGCCGAGCGCCTTGCCGAGCGCCTCCGCCATATCGACGTCGAATCCCCGGAATTTCGACGTCGCCTTGTCGAAATAGGTAAAGGGCAAATAGTCGCCGGTCATACCGACCCGCAATGTGCCGCGTTTGATGATGTCGTCGAGGCGAGAAGATTGCTGGGCATGTGCCGGGGCCGCCATCAGAAGAAAGGCGACGGCGAGGCAGGATAGAATTCGAATCATCGGGATTTCTTTCGCACAACATCAAATCACTGCCGATATAGAACAGTGAATAGCATTCGCGAAAGAGGTTATTGCGACCGTCGAGTCAACCGCATTCAGCCCGTGATCTTGCGACGCGAATTCGAAGACCGGAGCGGCTACATTTCGCCGCCGTCTTTGCGGACCAAATTGGCTGCGGCGCCTCGTCCGGTCATTTCGCTCTTGAGCTGCTCAAATCGCTGCCGCGCCTCGCTCTCACGATCGTCAACCAACCTGATCGCGGCGTGCTTCGTCAACGGTCCGCTGACGATGGGCATGGAATCATCGCCAATCGTCTCATCCACATAATATTCGCCGTTGTCCTCGCGGCGAACGGTCCATCTGAAGCGGATCGCTGCCATCGGGCCGGGACCGACTTTCTGATAACCATCAGCCTCCGTCAGCTCAGCGGTCACAGGCTTTTCCTCAACCGCGGCCTTTTCCGGCTCGCGATGGGATTCCGGTTGATCGAGAATGCTGGCAATGGCCGCCAGCGCATGATCGGTAGGATCACTTTGATTCAAAATTCCTGCCTCCGGAAATGACGCCGCAGGAAAAGGAACCCCGCTGCCAGCGCCGAGTTCCATTCCTCGCTCTCGAATACGGCTGAGTTTTGTCGGTTTACGCGCAAACCGGCGGCAATTTGTTCTTCCAGGGACGCTGGTGTTCGAGTTGGGCCGCCAGACGGAACAAGGTTGCCTCGTCGCCGAAGCGTGCGGCGAACATCATGCCGAGCGGCAACCCGGCCGCGTTCCATGCCAGAGGCACCGACATCGCCGGCTGGCCGGACATGTTGAACATGGAGGTTGCAGGCATATAGCGCCGCAGCAGCGGCGGGATATGCGACAGATCCTGCGCCATCGTGTTGAGCTCGCCGATACGCAGAGGCGGCAGGCAAAGTGTCGGGCACAGGAACACATCGCAGGTCGCGAAGAACGTCGCCAGCCCGCGCGAAATCTGGAATGCGCTGAGTTGCGCGGCCACATAGTCAGTCGCGGTCGCCTTTTGCGCGTTGTGGGCGCTGGCCAGCGTCAATATCTCGAAATCGCGCTCCGTCATCGCGCGGCCAAAGCGCTGTTCGGCCAGCCGCACATTCAGCGCGGTGTTGGCGCTCACAATTGTCGACATCACAGCCGCCGGATCGGCGGCCAACACGGGCGCGCGCTCCTCGACATGATGGCCGAGCCCGGTCAGCAAAGACGCGACTTCGCGAACCGCTGTCGCGATTTCGGGATCGATGGCGTCGCCGTAGGGCGACTTGTCGGTAAAGGCGATGCGCAGCCGGCCGGGATCGCGTCCGACCTCCTCGAGGAAAGGCCGCTCCGGCGGCGGCGCAACATAGGGGCTCGATGGTTCAGGTCCATGGACCGCGTCCAGCATCGCCGCACTGTCGCGCACGCTGATGCTCAGCACATGGCCGCAGGAAAATCCGCTCCAGCCTTCGCCGCGATCGGGACCGAGCGGATTGCGCGCGCGGGTCGGTTTCAATCCGAACACGCCGGAGGCGGAGGCCGGAATACGAATCGAGCCGCCGCCGTCGCTGGCATGCGCGACGGGAAGAATGCGCGCCGCAACCGCCGCACCGGCGCCGCCGGACGAACCGCCCGACGAGTGCGCCAGATTCCAGGGATTTCGGGTCGGACCGAACAGGCGAGACTCGGTGGTCGGCATCAACCCGAATTCCGGACTGGCGCTTTTTCCAAAGATCGTGACGCCGGCATTGAGGAAGCGCTTAGCGAGGGTGCCGGTATGATCAGCGACATCGTCCTTGTAGACGCTTGCGCCGAAGGTCGTCCGCGTGCCCTCGAGAATATCCAGGTCCTTCAAGAGAAACGGCACGCCGGCGAAGGGGCCGTCCGGCAGCCCCTTGTCGATTTGCCGCTTCGCATAGTCGTAATGTTTGACGACGACCGCGTTGATCTGCGGATCGACCTTGGCGGTGCGGGCGATCGCCTCGTCCAGCAATTCCCCGGCGCTGACCTGCTTCTTCCGGACGAGCTCGGCGAGGCCGATCCCGTCATAGCTGCCGTATTCCCTGAAGGCCATATTGATACCCGCGGTGATGAAGTGCCAAAGCCAGCGAAGTCAGCGGTGAAATTAACCGAGCACGTCCTGATTGATGACGTTCTGCCTGATAGGTTCGCCGTCGAGCGCGCTCAGTATATTGCGCGCGGTTTGCTCGCTCATCCGGTCGACTGCCTCCCGCGTGACTCCGGCGACGTGCGGCGCCATAATGACATTGGGAAGCTCAAACAGCGAATGACCTGATGGCGGCGGCTCCTGTTCGAAAACATCGAGGCCGGCGCCAGCGAGCTTGCCGGAAACCAGCGCGTCATACAGCGCCGGCTCGTCGACGATGCCGCCGCGCGCGGTATTGATCAGGTAGGCGGTCGGCTTCATATGCTTCAAACGCGCCGCATCGAACATCCCGACCGTCTCGGGTGTCTTCGGGCAGTGGATGCTGACGAAATCGGCGCGCGGCAGCGCCGCGTCGAGATCGGCAACCGGCTCGCAGCCCGCCGCCTTGATCTCGGCAGCCGATTTGTAGGGATCGTAGATCAGAACGTTCATTTCCATGGCCAGACAGCGTTTGGCGGTCCGCGTGCCGATGCGGCCGAAGCCGATGATGAGGACCGTCTTGCCAAACAAATCGTATGGCAGCTTGCCCAGACGGTGACCCCAGTTGCCGTCCTTCACGATGGAATGCATTTCCACGGCGCGCTTGGCCAGCGTCAGCATCATGAACATCGCCTGTTCCGCGACCGACGGCGAATTGGCGGCACCCGCCACCATCAGCGGGATCTTGCGGCGGCTCAGCGCCGGGACATCGACGGCGTCGTAGCCGACGCCGATCCGGGTCACCACCTTCATGTCCTTTGAAGCCTCGAGTTCCGGTTCGCCGAAACGGGTCCCGCCGAGCGCCACGCCGTGAACCGGCGCCTGCTCCCTGAGCATTGCCTCGAAATCTACAGCGGAAATCATATTGGGAAATTCGACGATTTCGATGTCGTCCCGTTCCTTCAACAGGGCTCGTCCTGGCTCCGACATCGATTCAGTGACGAAAATTTTCTTCTTGTTGGTCGTCATTCCCAGTCCCTTGCCCCGCCCCTTGGCCTTTTGTTGTTGTGCGGCCGTCAAATGACGGCGCCAGTGACCTCGTTTAGCAGGTGCATATTGTTGAGGTCCACTGCCAATCGAAGCGGCCCGCCATCGCGAGCGCCGGCGTTGGGATTAACCCGCCCGCAGATTTCTGCGCCTTCGTGCGTGAAATAAATCAGCGTCTCCATGCCCATCGGTTCGGTCACATCCAGTACCGCGTCGAAGGTCTCAATCCCCGGCTCCGGATGCGCTTTCGCTTCAGTGATGTGTTCCGGCCGCAGCCCGAGCAGCAATTTCTCGTTTCGCTCGACACTTTGATATCTCGCCGCGCGGCTGGCCGGCAGCGGAAAGGCGATACGGTCAGTCAATCGAACGTGCAGTTTGCCGGCGACATCCTCGAGCCGGCAGGGCATGAAATTCATCGCGGGCGAGCCGATGAACCCGGCGACGAAGCGCGTCGCCGGGTTGTGATAGAGTTCGTTAGGCGTCCCGATCTGTTCGATGCGGCCGTGGTTCATGACCACGACCCGGTCGGCAAGCGTCATCGCTTCAACCTGGTCGTGGGTCACGTAAACGGTCGTGGTGCGGACCTTCTGATGCACCTTTTTGATTTCGATCCGCATCTGGACCCGAAGCTTGGCGTCGAGGTTGGACAGCGGTTCGTCGAACAGGAAAACCTTGGGGTTACGAACAATGGCGCGGCCCATCGCGACGCGCTGGCGCTGGCCGCCCGACAGCTGCTTTGGCTTGCGGTCGATCAGTTCGACGATATCAAGCATGCGAGCGGCTTCGTCGACCCGCGTTTTGATCTCGGCTTTCGGATAGTGTTTCAGCCGCAATCCGAACGACATGTTTTCCGCAACCGTCATATGCGGGTAAAGCGCATAGTTCTGGAACACCATCGCGATATCGCGGTCCTTCGGCGGCACGTCGTTGACGATGTCGCCCCCGATCATGATGTCGCCGTCGGTGATATCCTCGAGGCCCGCGATCATCCGCAGCGTGGTCGATTTTCCGCAGCCCGATGGCCCGACCAGCACGACAAACTCATGGTCGGCGATATCGAGATCGATGCCGCGCACCGCCTCGACGTCGTCGTAACGCTTGATAACCTTACGCAACGTCACGTCAGCCATTGATATCAACCCTTTGTCGCGCCGGCGGTCAGGCCGGCGATGTAGTAGTCCATCAGGAACGCGTAGATGATGAGGGGCGGCGCGGCGCCGAGCAGGGCGCCGGTCATGATCTGTCCCCAGTTGAAAACGTCACCCTTGATCAAAGTGGTGATGATGCCGACCGGCAGCACCAGTTGATCGGTCGACGTCGTAAACACCAGCGGATAGAGAAATTGCGCCCAAGAAACCGTGAAGGCGAAGATGGTCGCAGCGATCAGGCCGGGCAGGGCGACCGGAATAAAGATCCGCGTCAGCGTCTGAAACCATGACGCGCCGTCGATGATGGCGGCCTCGTCGAGTTCCTTGGGGATCGACGCGAAGTACCCGATCATGATCCAGGTGCAGAACGGCACGGTGAGCGTTGGATATACGATCAACAGCACATACCACCGGTTGATCAGCTGAATCCCGGTCAGGTCTCCGAACGCCGCGAACATCTTGAACAGAGGCAGAAACAGCAGCGTGTCGGGGATCAGGTAGGTCAGGAACACGCCGGTCGCGAGCGTCGCCGAGCCCCAGAACCGCATCCGCGCCAGCGCGAATGCCGCGGGCACGCTGATCAGCATGGTGATCGTCACCACGAAGATCGAGACGAACGCCGAGTTCCGGAAGAACGTCAGGAACTGGTTCGACGTCAGCAACCCGATGTAATTCGAAAGCGTCGGATGGAATACCCACCACGGATTCGTTGCCGCCGAAATCTCGGCGCTGCCTTTCAGCGAAGTGATCAGCATGTAGAGCGGCGGCACCAGCGAGAAGATCGCGAACAAGGTGAGGAAGAAGTACGACCATCGCAGCGCCCAGGTGCGGTCGCGGCTCATGCTGCCGTATTTGACCGGACGGCTTGGCGCGGCCTTGTCGATCACCACAGTGCTTGCCATCAGGCTTCATTCCCGCGTTTGTTGATATCGCGCAGGATGAAGATCGCCGCAATCGCGAGGATCGGCACCATGAACAGCGAGACGCTGGCGCCCAGCGGAATATCGCTGCCCTCGATGCCGATTCGGAAGGCCCAGGTCGCGAAAATGTGGGTGTGGTCGAGCGGACCGCCGGTAGTCAGGATCCGCACGATGTCGAAGTTCGCGAAGGTGACGATGAGCGAGAACAGCGCCGTAATGGCGATGATGTTGCGCATCATCGGCAGGGTCACGTACCAGATGCGCTGCCACCAGTTGGCGCCGTCGATGGCCGCGGCCTCATAAAGCTGATCGGGCACCGATTTCAGCGACGCCAGATACATGATCATGAAGAACGGCGCGCCGTACCACACATTGACGAGAATGACCGAGAAGCGGGCCCAAGTGGCGTCGCCGGTCCAGGGGATCGGTCCAATGCCGAAAAACGCCAGGGTATAGTTGAAGGCGCTGTAGGACGGGTCGAACAGCCACAGCCACGCCAGCGTGCTCATCGCCGGAGGAATCACCCATGGCACCAGCAGCATGCCGCGCCACTTGCGCTGGCCCTTTGCCGGAAGGTTGTGAACGAAATGCGCGACGATGAAGCCGATCAGCGCCTTGAAGATGACCGCTGAGATCGCAAAAATGCACGACTGCTTCACGACCAGCCAGAAAGTGTCGCGCTTGAACAGGAATTCAAAATTGCCGAGGCCGACGAAGCGCTGCATCGACTTGTTCAGCGTCGCCAGATGCAGCGAATAGAACGCCGGGTAGACAACCAGAATTCCGATCAGAAGGATCAGCGGCAGGGTCATGAGAAACGCCGCGGTCGATTTCCGCTTCAGCGCGGTTCGCAGACTGGAGCGTTTGCGCGCGCCTCCAGCGCGGGCAACGCTGTTCGGCTGAAATGCGACATCAACCATGATGCATCTTCCTCGCGTGTTTCATCCGAGAAGCCGGCGTCGCGCCGGCTCCCGATAGTGTGGAGATGTTAGCGGATATGCGACGCAGCGGCCGCGGTCAGCGCGGCCGCTGCGGCGAAATCCCATGCCTCAGCTACGCATGAAGCCTTCGCACTCGCCTTCCGCCCAGGCCAGCGTCTTCTCCATCGCTTCGCCCTGATAGTATCGCAGGCACATCTTGGTGAGGGTGGCCTGCGCGTAGATCTGCTGGGCGACCTTCGGTGGCGCCGGCGACGCGGCGATCGACAGGGTTTGATGCTTGTACGGATCTGGATAGTGGAAGAGCGTCCCCTTCGGCGGGCCTTCTTCCGCCCATACCTTAAAGGTCGTCAGTTTTTCGAACGACGGCAAATCGTAACCACCGCTGGCGACAACCATCTTCTCGACCGAAGCCGGTTGCGACAGAAAGACCAGCAGGCTCTTCGCGGCTTCCTTGTTCTTGGAGAAGCTCCAGATGTTCCAGAAGTAAGGAAGGAACGGCGCAAACCTGCCTTTCGGTCCCGCCGGAAAGCCGTGGGTCCAGCATTGCTCGGCGACTTGCGGCGCGTCGCGTTTGGCGACCGCCCAGGCGCTTGGCGGATTCATGATCATCGCGCCCTTGCCGGAGACCAGCCACTTGTTGTTGGAGGCGTCGTCCCAGGCCGCCACATCCGGCGGCAGGAAGGCGATCAGTTTCTTGTAGAATTCAAGCGCCTGCCGCACCCCGTCGGTCTTGACCGTCAGGTTGCCCTTGGCATCGACGAGATGACCGCCGAACGACTGGAAGATCGCGCCGGCGGTATCGACGTTATCGGTCGTCTCGCCGAGCCCGATTCCGAAGGCAAAGCCGCCCTTTTGGCACGCCTCCGCCGCCTTCAGGAAGGTGTCCATGTTCCAGTTGTCGGCCTTGGGCGGTGCGCCGGCCGGATACATTTCCTGGACGTCGATGTTGGCGAACTTTTTCATCAGGTCGATGCGGGAGCAGGGCCCCTTGATCTGGCTGCCGACACAGGCGGGAACGCCGAGCCACTTGCCGTCCAACTGGCCGAGATACTGCACCGTGCCGTTCACCGCGCCGTTCTGCTTGATCAGCGGCTCCATGATATCGTTGACCGGCTCCAGCAACTCGGAGTTCGCGTGCGGCCACCATGTCGGCATGGCAAGGATGTCATGACCTGACTTCGCCTGACCTTCCGCGGCGATGGTCAGCAGGTTCTTGTTGCCCTGGCTCGGGATGTAGTCGATCGAAACTTCGACCTTCTCCTTGGCGGCCCACTCATTGACCAGATCGGTAGAGGCCTTGTTGGCTCCGGGCACCCAGTGATCCCAAAAGCCCATGGTAAGTTTACCGGCGGCATGCGCGCCTCGAATATATGGCGCGGTAATCAGCGCTGCGGATGACAGTGCGGTAGCAGCTACGAATTGTCGTCGAGACAGCTTTCTCCGTGACATAGCGTTCCCTCTCTGCTGAGCCAAAATGTTGCTTTTGCTTTTAGCCTCCGTCTGGCGTCACGCGGAATTGGAACCGCGTGATAGCACGGAGATTTTGTGGTGAGATCAGAGCAGAATTGCTGGCTTCTGTCGAGAAATCAGGTTGGTCGGGGTTCTAGAACTAACGTTGTGTTCAAATTGGCGGCAGCAAGAGTCCCTCCATTGCAAACCATCATCGTCTCAGGCGAAAATATTGCGCTGCACACATTGATGTCGGGTATTAACGGAAGGGTGTGCAATTGCGCCGCAGTCCGGTGTTAGCCTGCGTAACTGGTTCGTGCGACAAGCTTTTCCAGATGATGGTCCGCGCGGCGCGACGGTAGACTCGCTCGGTGCGAAAAAGATAATGTCCAGATACGGCAGGATGCGTGCCGTCCGTAAAATACTCAGCCAGCTATCGAGATCTACCATGGAGACTAAATAATGATCAGCCCGGCATCGACAGTGCGTGCGCATTTGAGACTGCGCTTCGCGCTTGGGGCAATTGTCGTCATGCTTCTCAACGCGCCCTCGGCGCTGGATGCGCAAGGACTGGTTCAAGGCGTTCAGCAAGGAGCGCAAGCCGGAAACAAGGCCGCCGGACCGGTCGGCGGGGTGCTGGGAGGCGCGATCGGCGGGGTCGTCGGCGTATTCACCGGCGTGCTTGGTGTCGGGAAAAACGGACAAGCGCCCGCCGCGAGCGAAACGAAACAAGCCGGTTCCGCAAAGGCTGCCAAAGCAGGCAAAGGCGGCAAGGGGACCAAGCAGGCGGTGCTAACCCAGGAGGGTGAGCCGCAACTGACCGCTGAGCAGATCGTTGCCAACAGCGATGCGAACATCGATCGGATCAAGGCCGAATTGAATCTCACGCCCGAGCAGGAGAAGAATTGGACCGCGTTCAACAGCGCGATGCACTATCTCGGCCACAATGGCGCCGACCGTCTCAACTTAAGAATTGCGCGCGCAAAGCGAGACCCGCCCGACGATATTATCGAGCAGATGCGCAACGAAGCCCAGTTTCTCAATGACCGCGCGGTGGATCAGCGCAATGTTGCCGACGCAGCCGAGCCGCTATTCGCAAGCCTCGACGACAAGCAAAAAGCGATCTTCATCGAGGAAATGGTGCGCTTGAGTCATGAGCGCGGACTCGATTAGCGCATGATCCGCAAAGGTGGAAACCGGTTTTCCCTCGGGACAAACGCGAAGCGTTTGCCCGGAGATCATGCTCGAACAAGAAGACAAGGCCAGAGTCTGGTTCGACGCAGTTGAATCAGACGCCAGGGCCGGCCGCGAATAGCCGGGCACACATGCCCTGGGTAGGGGAAAGGCGCGGCACCCGGCTATCCTGCCGCAGCGGCGCGGCCCTTCAACTCGTCATGCAAAATTGGAGAAAAGCTGACGGTTCCGCGCCCGGGAGATGGCTGAGTCATGACCTTGTCGGGAATTTAGGCCAACAAAAGCGCGGCTTGAGGTCGTCATTGCCAGCCAACGGGCCGCGCGAATGCGCGCCCGATGACAGGCTCCGCGAAGCAATCCAGAGCGCCGGATGAAACGGCAACTGGATTGCTTCGTCGCTGCGCTCCTCGCAATGGCGATCTCCTTCAAGCCATAGGCTCAAGTCTTGGGGAAATTCAGCTCCACGCCGACGCCGTCGGGATCGTAGAGAAAGAATTGCGTATCGCCGGTGCGCGGCACGATACTCTCGCGGAATTTCACGTTTTTGGACTGCAGGCGCTTGCGCACACCTTCGACATCGGTCGCCGCAAAGGCGATATGGTCGAGGCGGCCGGTGTCCTCGTATTTCTTCTCGGTGCCGCGCACCACGATGCCCTCGCGAGGTTTGCGCGTGCCCATCAGGTGCACGGTGGCGGCGCCGCCCGAATAAAGCCAGTAGCCCGGGAAGTCGAGCGGCGGACGCTCGCCGTTCTCCAGCCCCAGCACGTCGCAATAGAAATCCTTGGTGCGCTCCAAATCGGAGGGTTCGATGGTGTAATGTTGCAGTCCGCCGAGTGGCATGGGTCTTCTCCTTAGACGAAGGTGAGGTCGGTATCGGCACCCATCATCCAGGCGCCGACGGTTTCAAAATGGCTGAGCCGGCCCTGCAGCTGCTGGGTCACGGTATGGATGTCGCGGAACCGGCGCTCCAGCGGATGGTTCTCGAAGATCGCGGTGGTGCCCGCGGCATTGTAGGCGAAATCGACCGCCTCGCGCGCCTTGTGGATGGCGTGGGTCGCGGCCATCCGGATGGTGATGCGCTGCTCGACCGTGATGGTGGCGCCGGCGCAGAGGTCCTTCCAGGTGTCGGCCATCGACTGCAGCACGAAGCCGCGCGCGGCGCGGAGATTGACTTCGGCCTGGGCCAGGTTGGACTGGACCACGGCATTGTCGCGCAGCGGGCTCTTGTAGCCGCGCGGCACCTTGTTGCGCGCCACGTCGATAAAGCTGTCGAGCGCGCCGCGGGCGATGCCGCAGGCGACGCCCGCAAAGCCCACCTGGTAGCAGGTGCCGGAGCCCATGCGATAGAGCGGCCCGCTCTCGCGGCACTCCCGATCGAATTCGCGGGTGATCGAATGGTCCGATCGAACGAAGAAGTCGTTCAGCGCGAACTGGTCGCTGGCGGTGCCGCGCAGGCCGACCGTGTTCCAGATGTCGGTCCACTGCACGTCCTCGGTGCGCACCAGCATGGTGCGCTCCTGCTGGACGCCGTTGGCGTCGAGCCTGGGCGAGCCGTCGGCCTGGTAGATCGGACAGTGCGCGCCGAGCCAGGTCGCGTGGCGGCCGCCCGAGGCGAAAGCCCACACGCCCGTGACCTTGTAGCCGCCCTCGCACTCGATCGCCTTGACCTTGGGACCGGGGCCCCAGGCGAGCACCGCGCGCGGGTCGTTGCCGAAGATCGCATGCGCCACCGGCAGATCGAGATAGGCCGCCGACATCGCGCAGCCGCCGGCCTGGCTCAGGCACCAGGCGGTCGAAGCGTCGGCGCGGGCGATGGTCTCGATCACATGGAAGAAAGTGAGGGGATCGGTCTCGATCCCGTTCGACGAGCGCGGCAACAGCAGGCGGAACAGCCTCGCCTCATGGAGCTTGTCGAGCAAGGCCGGCGGTAGCCGGCGCGTATGCTCGATCTCGCTCGAAGCGGCCGCGACCGCCGGGCGCACGGCCTCGGCACGCGAGATCACGCTCCGGTCGCCCGCAAGGTCGGCAGAAGTCGCGATCAGCGTGTCCAAGGCCATCCTCTTCGAACCGATGTCATGCGAATCGATCAAGCAATACCGGCGGCCAATTCCTTGTCGATCTGCTCGATCGACTTGCCCTTGGTCTCAATCCCGAGGAAATAATACACCGCTCCGGCCATCAGGAACCAGCAGCCAAGATACACGAAAGCCGTTGGAATCTGCGGCAGGGGCACATCCGGTTTGAGGTAGTTGCCCGAGCCCACGATCAAAGCGAGGCCTACCGGACCGAGAATCTTGCCGATGCCGCCGAAGCCATAGGCCGAGCCCATGCCGGAAGTCCGCAAGTGCGAGGGCCAGACCTCCGCCGCATAGGGTCCGACGATGGCGAAGCCGCCGTCGGCGAAGAAGAAGGCCACGGCCAGCAGCAGCCAGAATGCCGACACGCCCATGAATACCGCGTCGTAGTTGTAGCCCGCCACGATGGTCATGACCCCGGCGCCGAAGCCCAGCAGGCCGCCTGCATTGCGCCGTCCCATCAGCTCCGAGAAAAACGAGAACGACAGCCGTCCGACAAAGCCGAACACGGAAAGCAGGATCATCATCTTGGCAGCCTCCTGCGGCGTCACCTTCAACAGCAGCACGAACAGCGACGGCGCCCAGAGCGTGATGCCGTAGACGCCGGTCTGCGCGCCGGCATTGCCGAGCCAGGAGACGATCAGGCTGCGCGGATATTTGAACAGGTCGAGCCAGTTGCTGATGATCATCGGCCCGGCGTCGGCGGCCGTCGGCAACGGCAGTGTGGACGGTTCCATCTGCAGCGCCCAGGCCAGCGACTTGCGCGCTTCCTCGTAACGGCCCTGGCGGCAGAGCCAGCGCGGCGACTCCGGCACCCAGAGCCGGACCAGCAGAACGAGCAGCGCCGGCAGCACGCCGATGGCGAACAATAGCCGCCAATCGCCGCTGCCCAGGAGTGCGCCCATGACAGCGCCGAGGCCAACGCCCAGCGGGATGACGCAGGTCACGATGCCGCCGACCCAGCCGCGCTTGGAGGAGGGCATGAACTCCTGCACCAGCGGCAGATCCACGCAATAGAGCCCGCCCACGCCCACGCCGACGAAGAAGCGCATGATCGAAAGATAGACCCAGCCATTGTCCGGCGTGAAATAGAGCAGGCCGGTCGCGATGGAAAAATTCAGAACGGTGCCGATAAAGACCTTGCGGCGGCCGATGCGGTCGGCAAGCCAGCCCCAGGCATAGGCGCCCATGATGGCGCCGATCCCGGAGCTCATCAGCACGGTGGCCGACTGGCCGAAGGTGAGCTTCCACGGCCCGATCAGGAAGGCGAGCACAAAGCCGATCAGGAAGTAGTCGAAGAATTCCAGCGCGTCGCCGATGATGGCCGCAGTGAGGATCTTGATCTGGTTGCCGGTCAGACTCGTCCGTCGATCGAGTATCTCGAACATGGCGTGTTTCCCCTTGGCGCATGTTCGTTTCTGGGCGGGCGTCGCGCCTGCGCACCGCCGGTACCGGGAAAGCTACCCTGTCGCCGCGGCGAACGGAAGCCCGTCGCGATGCAGGGCGCCGGTGCATCGAAGCGCAGTCTGCCGTTCCCAGGCACATCGGGTTTCGAAACAGAACCGGGCCACTGCAGATTGAGGATGTCGTTGGGTTCGCGTGCGACTGGTCCCGCGCACCCGCGGTTTATGTCTCGGTTGACCCGGAGGGGGTGACAGAGCCTAATTTATTTAAGGTTTGCCGCTAGCCTTGGTCGGCGACTGGCAATCAAGGCCGAAGCTGATGGAAGAAAAGCGAAAGCACCCACGGACCGAAATCAACGAACCAGCCTACGTGTCGTCGGGCGGTTTCGTTATGAGCTGCATGGTCCGGAACATCTCGGTCGAAGGCGCCGCCATCGATGTCGAGAACCCGGCCTTCGTACCGCCACGCTTTCGCCTGGTCATGGCGAAAGACTCCTCGGTCCGCGAATGCAGAATTACCTGGATCCAGAAAAACCGGATTGGCCTGACTTTCGTTGCACTGCCGTAAGGACTGCATCATTCCCAAGATGTGAGACTGCGGCGCGCCTGCAAGACGGTCCGCCGATGTGAGGTCGTTATTTCTTCAAAAGCGCTTTGATCTTCTGGTCCAGTTCCTCGAACGACATGGCCCCTTTCACCATTTCGCCGTTGATGAAGAAGGTCGGCGTTGCATTGACCTTCAGTACCTCGAAGGCGAACGCCTGGTCGGCCTTGAGCTTGTCGAGCAGCGCCTGATCCTTCTCGCAGCTTTCGACAGCCTGTTCGTTCATGCCGGCCTGTTTGCCGATCAGCTTCAGGGTATCTTTGGTCTGCTCCATCAGCTGATCCTGCTGTTTGAACAGCAGGTCGATGGCGCCGAAATATTTCCCGGCATCGTCGCCGGCGATGCAGCGCGCCAGCATCGAGGCGGCCGCGGCCTTGATGTCGAGCGGGAACTCCCGGAACACAAAACGCACCTTGCCGGTATCGATATATTTCGACTTCAGCATCGGAAAAACGTTTTGCTCGAATGCCGCGCAATGCGGGCAGGACATCGAGGCGTATTCGGTGATGGCGACCGGAGCTTTTGCGGGTCCGAGCGCCATATCGGGCAGCGACATCGGCTTTGCCACCAGCGCTGCAGTCGCAGTTTGCGCCATGGCCTCGCCGATCGGATGCAGCGGCGCGAAGGCGACGAGAGCGGCAAGCCCGGCCAGCGACACAGCGGCAGCAAAGGTGCGGCGGGTGACGATCAAGGGATAGCTCCGAAACCGGCGTTGCTGCACGCTCGAACAGGAGTCGCTCGCTAACTTGAAACGACAAATCTGGCAATGGCAATGGAGGCCGCGAGGACGAGGTTGTCACCCATGTCTTAGGTACGTGGTGTTACCTATGTGTCCGGGCTGGACACAACACCATTGGCGGGCCACGAACGACGATGATGAGCACTATGTCTACGCTATAGCCCTATGAGCGCGCTATAGCCGCGGGCCGCAGCGAAGCCCGGTATGTCCCCTTACGCCGAGTCATTGCTGCCAGATTATCTGAGGCATGACGCCTTTAACCAACGCAGCTAAAACGGCCTCTACCCTAGCTAGGGCTGCGGGATAGGCGAAAATCCAAGCTCTACAAGGTTCAGTGATTTGGGATGGGGCAAGATCGGCATGGCGGCGTCTAAGAAAATTATCCCAGGACCGGCGGGACGGCCTTACCAAGCCGGCGACCTCTATTCTTTTCAAACCTCCCCCGCGACGGAGTTTAGTCCTCCAGAGACGGGGAGGTATGCCGTAATAAAAGTAATGGGGTTCAAAAGAGACGCCATCGGCATAGCCGTATTGGACGGCGTCTTCAATCAACACCCCTCTTTTTCCGATGTCAGGAAGTTATCAGTAATCAGAAACACGCGGTTTCGCTATCAAGGTGAACAAGCCTGCTGCTTTGTTGGAAATGACTATGAGAACCTTCTTCAAGACGTAAGATATTTGGGTAGCTGTGAGATAACCCAAGCTGACAACGACTTGCTTGCTGGATGTCGTTCATATTCTGCATGGACTTGGGCGAGCGCGGTTGCCGAGGGCGAATGGCGATGGAAGCATGATCGCGCAGCCTATGAGGAAGAAGGTCGGCTCAAGAATGAAGCTCTCCTGACTCGCATCGCCACTGAGCGCGAGCGCCAGAAGACCCGGCTCAAGACGCTTACGTGGGAGTCCCTGCTGAAGGAGAAGCCGTTCTCTCGATGGGATAGGCATCCCCCATTTCCGCCATCCGAATTTGTCGAGGCCGCGAGGGATCAGATTTATTCGACGGCTCGGTCCCTTCAAGCGTTGGGGCTCAAACCGAGAAGGCCTCAAGTTCGTGCGATTCTTAAGTCCTGCGTTGAGTGGTTCAACGCGAAGGACTTGGAGTTCGGCAATGTCATTGAGACGGAGGAGCGCGAAGATATCTGTGCCGTCCTAGAAGAATTGGCGTTCGTCGCGCGCCAAGGGGCGCTGGTCTCAGAGATTGACGATTGGCGGGATTGGTAGCGCGGCGGGATTTGAGGCCGTGAAATCGGACGGCGAGATAAAAGCACCGCCGTCGGCTGGGTGTATGTGGTTGGAGCGTTTTGAATTTTTGCGCTGCCTCCCAAACGCCCTTGCCATACGTTTTGCTCAAAGCATCCAGCATTTCAACGATCCGAGCGCCATCCGCCCATACTTTGCCAGAAGTGAGCAAGACCGCTTGCCGCGAAGAGGCCAGACCAGCGCCAGTCCCTCAAGGCTGTCGCGAAGACGCGCCACCGCTTCGCGGCTGCGGCCTTGACCGACTACCGCTGGCCCGGCGAGCGCTCGCCAAGCGCTCATGGCTCAATATGAGCGAACCGCTCCTCTCTCAACCGAGCAACCGAACTCGCACCTGGCAGGTTTTCGCCGCCGGCAGCGCGAAGGAAGCCATAGATCGGAAGAGCACACGTCT
>OCZT010003115.1_pt1 | contig 17049 bp, 13 predicted proteins | sample 1539031 | NCBI WGS metagenome assembly OCZT01 (sample SAMEA3539308, study PRJEB22396) | soil metagenome | biome: tundra; feature: field; material: soil | place: USA | collected 2010-05 | depth 0.15 m | reverse complement strand
TTTAACCAAATCAAAATTAATTCCATTAATAGTAACTTCTATATTCTTAGTGATCAAACCAAGTGCTCCACTTCGACTATATGTATGGTATTTGCTCTTTAGGAATCCTTTTACTTCTGTAGATTCTTCATTCACATAAACATTTTTGCCTTGCAGGTAATCTGCAACTGCAAATATATCTTTACCAGCAGCTTCTAAAGTCCTATACCTATCAAGGTGGGCTGGAGCCAGGCCGGTTATTATGGCATGTGTAGGATGTGTAATACGAGAAAACCTAGATACATCACCCGGAGCTCCTTCACCATATTCAATTATAAGTATGTCCTCGTCTCCTGCTAGTTTACTTGCAAATTGGGCATGAGAAGCAGACACATTTTTATTAGCTGGTGTTGCTGCAACTTTTTTACCCTCAGAAAGTACGGTAATTAGTAGCTCCTTCATGCTGGTTTTACCATAACTTCCTGCTACGGCAATTTTTATTCCTTTGTGATTAGAAAAAATTGATTCTGCTTCCTTGATTAGTTTATGTTCCTTCAAAATTACAAACCATCTACCAAAAACAAGCGGAACAGCTATCAAGTGCGCCCATAGTATCGGATACGAAATAAGTGTAGCTAGACCAAAATATAATCCCGGTGCAAAATTGTTCCAGCGCCACAAACTAATAAGCGCGATGCCTACTAAAATCTGAAGTCCCATACCTACCCTCAAACAGTAAACCAGCAAACACGCAGCCTTAGTTTGGTCTAATTTACGACGCTTCATAACCTTTGAAAAGTTTTGTGTTCGCCAATACCAAGATAAGTATGGTCCTATTCGGTATTCAGTATTTTGTAACATATAAACCAGCGTGTTTGGATAGCCAAACCCATATAACCCCAGTATCATCGACATCATTTTAAGAAGCTCCGTACGAGTTTAAGTACGATTTCTGGTTTTTCCAGATGTACAAAATGCTCAGCTCCAGGGATAACTTCTAGTGTTGAGTGACTTATAAGATTGTGTAACATGCGTCCATATTGCACTGGCGTAGCTAAGTCATTCTCGCCATAGATAAGTACTGTTGGAAGCTCTAGAGTTGCCGCATCAGCTTGTATATCGTCGGTAACGACTCGTTTAAATGTCTCCTGTAGGCGTTCGGCCACTAGCATATCAGAGCCAATTGTCTTGTATACTTTTTGACGTAACCATTTTCTAGCTTTATGCGGCAGTGGCAAAGTTACCAATTTTCCGGTTTTAGTAATAATCCTTAAAGCTTTTTTACGACCTTTATAAACATTGCGAATACCAGCACTATCTAGTAGAACCAGACGTTCCGCATGCAAATACTTTTTCGATAAACCTCTAATAGCAATTGCACAGCCATTGGAATGACCAATAATAGCATAGGGTTTTATATTCAGTTTTTTTAAGAATGCTCCAACAAAAGACGCATACTCATTAATCCCCCAAGTTGTATTTGGAGTCTGACTACCGCCAAAACCTGGTAAGTCTAAGATAACAACGTCATATGTTTGCGCTAGTGCTTTGTGAAAACTAAGCCAGCTCTTAGAATTATCTCCCCATCCATGCAAAATTATCACGGTTTTGCCTGTACCTTCACGGACATACTGCGTAAGCAACGAATCTACAACAACTTGCATGGGCTTAATTATACGTCATGGTCGTATAATGCTATAGTCTACTAGCTGTTTATTTTGTGTTCGCAAACAAGGCTTGAAGCGCTTGCGTAGATATAGTTGTCTTAGGTTCTGTTACATTAGTCCTGATACCGTAATTATTGAAAGTTTCAGTATGCTTTACACCGGGATAAACAATACCGGTTAGTTCATGAGACCAACCATCAATCAAAAATTGCACATTGATCGCATCCTTGCCTTGGTATGAATTAGGGTCAACGGCATCAAGTGCTTTAATTCCCATTTCTTTTGCAAACGCTTTTTGAAAGGCGACGTATCCAACCAGTTCAATACTAACCGGGTAGTTGTATATTGGTCTTCCGTGCACTATTTGTTGTTTAACTTTGCCGAATGAAACATTAAAAATTACATCATTATGTAGCTGATCAAGTAGTACTGATCGACTCTCAACCGGAAGATTTGCTATAGGGATAACGTTTCCGCCATCAAATCCTACTACTGTTTGTATAAAGAATGATGGATCCGTATTTGTATTATCGTTTGTAACTGTCCGCATAGCCCATTTGTTAATGACTTTTGAGAAATCCTGTTTATTACCACTGCTAGCTGCAACGCTAACATACTGAACATAGTCATTTTGAATCGTGCCTATATTCTCAGTTGTTACAGTTCCGCTTGAGTTCTTTAAAGAAGTTCTAGCATGTGCAAGATTGCTTGTGCCAAAGTTAAACATAATATATTGGTCGAGTGTAGTGTTATTGGATTCTTCAGTGACGTGCTTGGTAACTCCAGTGGTTTCCAAACTATTTTTTAGCATATCCCAATAAATATTATATGGATTCTCGTAAACCTTTAACCACCATACAAAGCCCGATATGATTAATAAAGCAAAACCAACAAGATATAGTTTTCGAATAATATATTTGTGCGCAGATATCGCTACCAAAGTATCGTACATGCAGGTATTGTATCAGCTTTATAGTTAAAGACCTGTCGTGCTATAAATGGTGGAGCTATGGGGACTCGAACCCCAGACCTCTTGCCTGCCAGGCAAGCGCTCTAACCAACTGAGCTATAGCCCCACGAATAACAGATGTAATTCTATCAGAGGATTACCAAAAGAAAAAGTACGAACGATTACCCGTAATAATAAAGCCGAGTTATTGCTCGGCTTTATATTCGTGCGCGCCCACCCTGCGGTGAGTGCCGATATATCTACTTTGTAGATATATCAATTTTGTTTTGAAGGTTTTTGTTTCACGCACCGCTTGAGCGCACGATTATGTTAAGCATAACGTTTTTATCACATTTGTCAATATTCATAAACCTGCTGTTTTAAATTATTTATTACCTAGTAGTCGAATTAGTCCTTGTTCGTCAATCTGTTTGGTTCCAAGTTTCCCGGCTTTTTTGAGTTTACCTGCACCAACTTCTTTTCCGACAACCAAGTAACTGGTGCTAGTACCTACAGATAATTGGAAAGTTCCACCTAAAGTTCTTATCTGCTCAGCTGCTTCATCACGGCTCATATGCTCAAGTGTACCTGTAATTACAAAACTCTTACCGTGCAATGGACCGCGCACATGTATTTGATATGTTGGTTGAACGCCTAACTTCTTAAACTTATCAAGTAGAACCTGGTTATCCCGATCGACAAACCAGCCTATTAGTGATTCCGCTACTATGTCACCCACTCCTTCTAACTGTAGTAGTTCGTCTAATGAAGCGTTAGCAAGCTTATCAAGTGATCCAAAATGTTCAGCCAAGTCAATTGCTGTTTGCACACCAACATGACGTATACCTAGTCCATAAATAAATCTTGGCAATTCTGGATTTTGTCTCGCTGCTATAGCTTCTACTAACTTGCTTGCAGAGATGTCAGCAAAACGATCAAGCTTAATAACCTCTTCAGTAGCTAAGGTATAGATGTCTGCTAAATCCTTAACAAGTTTAGCATCGACTAGTGCTACTACATTTTTTTCACCAAGTGTATCAATATCTAAAGCAGCCTTGCTTGCAAAATGTTCTAACGCTTTTTTAAATAGTAACGGACCAGTTGATCCTAGCACTCGATATACTGCTTCACCTTCTGGACGCTCGAACTTAAGTTCTGAATACTGGCGTGCCAGTTCTTTTTCCATATCAAATTTCTTAGTACTATTTGGTCTTAGTTCTACTAGAACGCGTTCAACTTGTGGAATAATATCGCCGGCTTTAAATATCACGACAGTATCGCCAACGCGTATATCCTTACGCTTAATTTCATCGGCATTATGCAAACTGGCATGTTGAACAGTTGTACCGGCAACTACTACCTGATCAAAAACAGCAACAGGCGTAGCAGCTCCAGTACGACCAATACTAAGTACAATATCCTTCACTATGGTTGTTGCTTCTTCGGCAGCATACTTAAAGGCTACAGCTGCACGTGGTGCCTTACCAACTACGCCAAGGCGACTATAAAGAGATCTGTCATTAATTTTAATCACCAATCCATCAGTCTTGAAAGGTAAGGAGTCGCGTTTCTTATCCCATACTTCAACAAATTTCATAACCTCCTTAAGATTGTCGAACATTGTAGCTTGAGAATTAGCAGCTACACCTAAAGCCCTAAGTGCTTTGTATGCATGTATGTATGTTGGTACTTCATTAGCATTTTCCCGTATAAGATCATAAGCTCGAAATCTGAGAGGACGAGCGGCTGTAAGTTTTGGATCAAGCTGGCGAATTGTACCAGCTGCCAAATTACGCGGATTCGCAAACACGGGCTTACCCAATGCTTCACGTTTCTTATTAAGCTCTTCAAAATCTTTCTTATACATTACAATTTCACCCCGAATTTCAGTACGGCCTTTAAGAAATTGTTTGTAGGTTTTATCTGGACGTAATTTAAGCGGTACACTCTCGATAGTTGCAACATTATTAGTTACATCTTCGCCAACAAAACCATCACCACGAGTTACAGCCTGTATAAAGTTTCCGTCCTGATAAATCAAAGCGCCTGCCAAGCCATCCATTTTAATATCTACAAAAAATTCATGTTTATTGCCGGGTAGTAGTTTATCTATGCGTTCTGTCCAAGCTACTACTTCTTCTCGGCTAAATACATCATTGAGACTTAACATTCTTGAACTATGGCGCACTTGCTGAAAGCCAGGTAAGGATTTACCAGCTACACGTTGAGTCGGACTATCTGCCGTAATAAGTTCTGGGTATTCTGTCTCAAGCTGTGCTAACTCGTGTTTAAGTGAATCAGCAGCACCTTCACTCATTATTGACTCATCGAGAACGTGGTAATGATAACGATAATCGTTAATCAGCTGGCGCAATTTAGTTACTCGTTCAACAGCTTGTTTTTTAGACAGTTTGCTCATAACAGTTCTCTATAAAGTGCATACATGTAACTATGAATAACCGCTATGGTAAGCATGGTTAGTATAAAGAATATAACCCATGCGGCTGCTGTTATATACATTAAGATTGGAAGCATAATAATTGCTCCTATTAATAATAGTACGAATGGCAAAAAGATAAGTTTACGCAATACTACCCATCTACGAAATCTAACTAGTTCGCGCGCAGAACGTAACGCCTGCATAGGTCGCATATTTGGTAGAGTAACAATGTAAAGAGCAAAGAGTGAGGAACATAACATGTATACACTGGTAAAGGCGAGTGTGAGAGATATTAAACCGGTTATAATTCTCTCAATCCAATCTGTCGCTATACCACCACCAACCACCAGGCTGTAAAGGCTAGCACCAATAATAAACGGTAGTAGTTCTACACTTACAACAAGTAAAACTAATACAAAGGGTATAAGAGGGTAAACGCCCTGATAGTAAGCGTCTTTTATACCAACTACGTTTTGGGAATAAACTTGTCTTAGCGTCCAGATCAATATGACACTAATTAGCAATAAAAGTATGGTTTGATAGGCGCCGGCACCAGCATTTGTACCACCACTACCAATTGACCCAACTAGTACTGTAAATAGTGTTAATCCTGTAGACAACTTACTAAAATTACCCATAAATACACTGTTCATGTCAGACTTTAGAGAGGATAAATTACTGGCACCAGTAATACCACCGACTAAAATAAGATCCAATATTATATAGATAACAATTATGCCGGTAAAAAGTCTCCAGTTAGTCTTTAGGATCTGTAAAGCTTTAATAAATAATTTAGGTGCCGGTGCGATGGATTTTTTATCGAGCTGTATGGCTTTTTCCATACGAAATGATCTGTGACCACCATGAGGCCTCAATCGTCCTAATAAGGTCATGCCTTTTTTAGGTATCGGTTTAACTTCCTTTTTAGTTAATTTAGTGCTTGTTGTCTTTTTTTTGACTGCCTTAGCGGGTTTTTTCGTATTAGCCATATTGTCCCTTAATTATCGGTGCGAGGTAATTATATAGTCCTTAGTATAACTGGACTTATACATGTAAATCCATCTCATGGAGTCTAGCAATTCTATCGTCAATTGGTGGGTGAGTATCAAATAATTTAGATAGACCATTCTTTTTCAATGGGTTTGCAAAGAATAAATGGGCAGTAGAAGAATTTTGTCGCTTCATTATTGAACCGGACTGTTTAATTTTTTCAAGTGCACTCGCTAGTCCTTCGGGATAACGAGTAGTTAAGGCGCCAGTACTATCTGCTAAATATTCCCTTTTACGAGATACTGCAAGTTGCACTAGAATGGCTACTATTGGAGCCAGTATTGCCGCAACTAGCCCAAGGATAAGAAATACCTGATTCGACTCACGTTCATTATCACGGCCTCCCCACCAAAACATTCGTAAAATAATATCTGCAAGCAGGCCAATTGCACTAACTAAACCAAAGACTATAAGCATGACGCGAATATCATAATTCTTTACGTGACCAAGTTCGTGGGCTAAGACACCTTCTAGCTCTTGGTCGTTCATCATTTCAAGCAAACCCGACGTTACGCAAACCGAAGCATGACTTGGATCTCTGCCCGTAGCAAACGCATTCGGTGCAGGATCGTTGATAATATATACCTTTGGTGTTGATAAACCATCTGTTATGCTCAGGTTTTCAACTATACGATAAAGCCTTGGGTTATCTCGCTTAGTAATTTCTTGTGCACCATTAACGGCCAAGGCAATCTTGGAGGCAGTATAGTATTGGACAAGCGCATATACGCTGGCAAAAATAAAAGCTAAGTACAAGAAATCGAGTGAACCATAGACGTTGCTGACAATCCAACCTAAAGTACCAATTATAAGGACAAACAATAACATAATAAGCCAGGTTTTACGCTTATTACTGGAGATTTCGCTATACATGGTTTAAGAAAGCTTGAATATCTAGAACTTAACGTTAACAGGTTCGCTAGCCTGTGCAGTCTCAGCTTCATCAAGTTCGAAGAATTCCTTATCCTTATTGAAACCGAGCATATTAGCAAATACGCTAGTAGGAAATACTTTACGTTTAGTATTAAAGTCACGGACAATACCATTATAGAACCTGCGAGAAGCCATGATTTTATCTTCGGTATCAGTCAGTTCATCTTGCAATGATTGAAAGTTCTCACTGGCTTTCAATTGAGGATAATTCTCAGCAACAGCAAATAAACTTTTTAGAGTCTGCTGAAACTGATTTTCAGCCTGTGCTGTCTGTTGTACACCTTGCGCGTTAAGTGCATTGGCTCGAGCTTTAGTGACATCTTCAAATACGGTTTTTTCGTGAGAAGCATACCCTTTAACGGTATTAACCAAATTTGGGATAAGATCATAACGTCGTTTGAGTTGAACGGTTATGTCACTCCAAGCTTCATCGGCGCGTACATTTGATCTTACAAGCCCGTTATACATAGCAGCGAAAACAACTACTAACAGAAGTAGTAGTACAATCAAGGCAATTACAATCGTCATCACATCTCCTTAGTATTTACACTTCTATTGTACAACAGAACTACAAGTAATTCTTTAGTTAATCGTGTCTGTATGTATCTTAATAAAAACACTCCTATGTAGGAGTGAATATAGAACTATTTGTGGTGGATTAGACAGAATATATTTCCAAGACACCTATCAGGGGTGGTAATAAGACGATCTTGGTGGGCGCTGAGGGATTCGAACCCCCGACCCTCTCGGTGTAAACGAGATGCTCTAGCCAACTGAGCTAAGCGCCCTAACATCGTTCTTTTAGTAGATATATGTGGTGCGGACGAGAGGACTTGAACCTCCACAACCTTGCGGCCACCAGCACCTCAAGCTGACGCGTCTACCATTCCGCCACGTCCGCTCACTTTGATTTTAATATGGCACTGCACTCTTTAAAAGAACTTGTGTTATATTACGAGATTTTACATAAAAACTCAAGATATAATACGGTTTTGTAAAAAGTAATTGGTCTATTAAGACCTTGGCAAATGCTGATGTAAATATCCCATGTCGTATTCTTGGCGCAATAAGGCTTTTACTTCATCCAAACTAACACCAACTTTAACACCGGGATTAAGAGTATTGTAAGGATCAAAAATCTGTTTTAGCTTTATGAATAAGTTATAGGTATCAGATCCATATAGTTGTTCCAAATAAGGCCCTTTGATTCGCCCTTCGCCATGCTCGCCACTAATACTGCCGCCTAGTCCAATTACTAAGGCATAATACTCTTCCATAAGTTTAAAGAGTTTTTGGCGATCGCCGAGCTGGCTTAAATCTAGGGAAGGTTGCAAATGTAGATTAGCATCACCTGCATGACCCCACATAGCTATGCGTATATGGTGCTTATCAAACAACTCGTATATGCCTTTTATATAGTCCTCAAGTTTATCTACTGGTACAATCCCGTCTTCTATAAAAGGTACAGCCTTAGAATTCCCTTCAGTGTGTGCCATAATAACAGATGAAGACTGCCTAACCTTCCGGAATTTATCCTTTTCTCGCATATCAGCCTCAACTGTATAACGAGCACCATAACGTTCTAAAAGTTTTGTAGCCTTCTTTGCTGCACGTTTTTGTGAACGTTCACCGGGGTTATCAAACTCTATAAATAAAACGACCTTTGGCAACGGTTCCTCAACAATATTCTTTAAGTGACTTGGGTTTTGTTGGCTAACAAAGTTAAGTAAATTCTCGTCTACCATCTCGATAATACTTGGCATGTCTTTCAATTTGCGTAATTCTTGAACTGCGTCACAGGCATTCTTTAGATCACCAAAATAGGCTGTCACTAGTGTAGTAAGTGGGTTATAAGGTTCTACTTCTAGAGTTGCTTCAGTGATAATACCTAAAGTACCTTGTGAGCCAACAAACAGGGGAGTAAGATCAAATGAACCATCTTTTTGTTTAACATCGAAAACGTCATATCCAGCAACATTTTTAGTCACTGAAAGTTTACTGTTTTGTACTAACTCATGGTGTTCTTCAAGTAGAGTATCAACAGCACGATAAATCTCACCTTCAAATGTCGAGAGACCTAATTTCTTACTAAGTTCGCGTTTATTAAGTCTTTCGGTTTTAATTACCTCACCGTTAGCCAAAACGACTCGCAAGCTTTTTGTATATGTTCTTGTATCACCATACTTAACAGATTTTTCACCGGAAGTATTATTGGCAATAGCACCGCCAATTGTAGTGTATTCAATTGAGGCAGGATAAGGAGGCAAAAAACGTTCGTGAGTTTCAAGCGTCTGTTGTAACTTGCCGTAATTAGTACCTGGCTCAACCGTTACTGTTCCACCCTTAGAATCAAGTTCTAAAATCCTGTTCATATGCGCTGGAAATACAAGTATTACTCCGTTGCCTATGGCACCACCGCTTTGATCAGTACCGGAACCACGAGGAGTGATAGGTAGAATACGTCCTCTTTCGGCGAGTTGCCATGTAAATCGTGCTGCTTTACGCACATCACTCTCATTGCGAGGATACATAACTAAGGCAGGAGATAATTTGAGTACACTACCGTCTGTGGAGAAATGTTTACGTACATCGGCTGAGCTTACTACTTCACCAAGAACATGCTCTTGTAAATACTGTGCGACTTTGTTCATATTCAATTCACCCTCTTATATAGAAATAATTTGCACTGGAAATATGATACCACAACGTAGACGCATTCATCCTGATTGGTGGGGATGAGAGGACTTGAACCTCCACAGCCTTGCGGCCACTAGTACCTGAAACTAGCGTGTATACCAATTTCACCACATCCCCTAATAACTGTTTGTAATACAACCCTTGAAATATACTCTGTTCTACTAGTTATTTGCAACTACTTAACTATGTTCTGAGGAGCTTGTCTTATCATCCAATTCTGGACATTTTCATACCTATCGGTGTCGACGTTTATGGTGTGCTGATCTAGGTTGAAAACTTTGCCACGTGTAACATACAAAAATCTTGGTTGATAGAGTCCTAAGGCTGGCGCATCTTGCTGCCAGGCTTTTAGGAAAGGTTGGTATTTTATAGCTCTTAGAGCGGGATCACTTCGAGTGCGTCCCGCCTCAAGCGCAGCATCTGCAATTGAGGACTTATATTCTGCGAAATTCAGGCGAGTATTTGATCGTACGTCCGCCTGGGTACTATCCCAATACACAAAGGTATCAGGATCAGGGCCAATAGATATACCATACAATAATGCATCATAGGCATGATAGGCAAGTGTGGCTTGCATATTTGTATCTTGTTGCAAATGCACTTGAACATCCACACCCAACTTTCGCCATTGCTGTTTTAAAATACCGGCAACGACTGCATATTCATTACTATCTTGCGCGTAAAGACCAAAAGTAAGTCTTTGGCCTTTGTTATAACGAATTCCATCTTTACCAACAATCCAGCCGTCGTTAGTCAATATCTGAGCCGCTTGATTAAAGTTATATGGAGTCTGTTGGTACGCTTTATTATATCCAAGTTGGTTCTCAAGCAGAGGTTCGCGGACTTGGTTCGCGGAATAGCCAAGGTTAAGGATAACCTGAGGTATATTCGCTCCTGTAACTAGTGCTTGTCTAACATTTACGTCACTTAATACGCCGGTAGATGTCTTGAAGAAAACCATATTCTCTGCGGTTAGTGGGAAGTCATATTGTTGGACTGCTGATTCATTGGCAACATTGTCTGGCAATGTATTTAAACCTATCATCGCGTCTAATTCTTGGCTGTTAAAAGCTCTAATCATTTGATCCTGGTTATGGAAGGAGTGGATTATAAAACTGTTAAGTTTTGGTTTACCACCGTAATAATTAGCAAATGGCTTAAGCTGTACTTCTTCTTGCCGTGTATCTGGAGTAAGGCCTGTTACGTTAATTGCTTGCATTGCAAATGGACCAGAACCTACGGGTTGCATAGTGTCAAACGCAACTGAACGTAGTTGATATATAGGTGTATTACCGAGTATGTGTTCAGGAATAATGCCTGTTGTTAGAGAATAAGGGAACGAACTTAGAGGGTTTGGTAATGTAAATACTACAGTCTGACTGTCGGGAGATGTAATATTAACGTTTTGCCAACTGACATTTAGTGGTGATTGAGCGTCAGGATCTTGAATAGTATGGTAGGTAAAAACCACATCTTTAGCTGTTAAAGGTTGCCCATCTTGCCACGTAATATTAGGACGAAGACGTACTGTATAAACCTTACCAGTTGAATCGAGCGACCACGAAGTTGCTAAGTCGCCAACTAATCGATTGCTATCATCGCTTTTAAATAGTCCTGAAAAGATTAGATGTGATACTGCGTTGTCTACCTGACCCGTGGCATATATTGGATTCGCGTTTGTGTATGTACCAAGTATACCTTCCGTATAAATACCACCGGCTATAGGTTGTGAAGTCTGGTAGTAATTAGTTAAGAGGTTAATTTGTAACACCACTAGTCCACCTAATATCACGAATAGTAGTAACCAACCTATAACAAACCTTCTAACTGCAACTAGGCTACTAAAACGACGAATAAAATTACGTTCAACTTGTCTCTCTACCTGTCCACTAAGACCTTCTACTTGCTTCCTTTGAAGACGGAAATTGCGACGAAAACGTAATTTTAACCGGTTTAGTGGCATATTTATGGGGTTAGGGTTTAGATTTAAGAAACAACCCCAATGATGATTGAGGCAGAGAACACAATAGCAGTTATAATAGTTAGTTGATAAATAGTTTTATCTGTACCTCTACGTGCCGTATTAATCTCTCCGGCACTACCCAAACCTGCGCCAAGTGAGGCTCCTCTAGTCTGTACCAATATTAATAGCACCATGAACAACATTGATCCAATAGTAATGTAGTTGTATATACTCATTTCCTTGCCTCCAAAATAGCTGATATAAGATAGTTTACCAGTCCAATGACAATACCGGCAAACATAGCCGCCCAGAAGTTAGTCACATGCAATGAAGTGTATAGCTTACTCGCTAGAAATACCGTAAAGCCATTAATAACTATCATGAATAATCCTAGGCTGAATAGTATTGCCGGTAACGACATGATGATTAGAATCGGTCGAATAATTGTATTAATGATCGCTAGGATTAATCCGGAGGCAATAATAACCCAAAAATGATTTCCATACGTAATACCCGAACCAAGCAAGCCTGCGGCTATCCAAAGCCCAAGACTACAGACTAACCAACGCATTAAAAATTTATAAGACGGCTTATTCATGGCTATCTATTAATTGTATGTTAGGAGAGCGTTCTGGGCAAGCTCGTTAATACTTCTACACCTTTATCGGTTATCAGTATATTGTCTTCGATACGAACACCAATACCTTCCTTAGGTATATAGATCCCGGGTTCTACAGCTAGTACTACACCCGGTTCCAGCGGGTGCTCGTAATCACCAGCATCATGGGCGTCAAGGCCCAGAAAATGAGAGGTGGCGTGTGGAAAAAACTTACGGACAGCATCTGAATCAATTGTCTTTATAAGCCCCAGTTCCCTTAGCTTCTCACCGATAAAACTTTCCATGTTTTGCTCATAATCGCGTAATAAGACACCGGGCTTAAGTAAAGAAAAGGCATGGTCTTGTGATTCCAAAACGGCTTGGTAGACTGTTTCTTGCCTGCGAGATGGATTTCCACCAAGAGAAACTGTTCGAGTGATGTCAGCTGCGTAATGATCAAATTCAGCACCTATGTCGATAGTAACTAAATCTGCACTCGATAAATCACTATCATTTTTTATGTTATGTAACGTGCAAGCACGGGAGCCGCTAGCTACTATTGGTGAAAAAGCGTGACCATGAGCTCCTCGGCGTCGAAAACCTCTCGTAATATCCGCTTCAATCTCGTATTCGTGGGCATACTTTGATAGGCGCGAAGGACGTAATACTTCTTTAAATGTATCAATAGTAATATTGAAAGCTTGTCTCATAGCTATCATCTCAGCTTCTTGTTTTATCATTCGCATACGAGATAGATGTGACCTCAAGTCAAGTAGTTCAATACCGGGGTTTATGTTTTTAAGTTTATGAATCAGAACACCGCGAGATGGATTAGTATACATTCCCCAAAAGTCCATGTATTTAGGATAAGCCGCTATAGTTGCAACGTGTTTAACTTTCTTAACTCTGGTTTCTAGTTGTTTCCAACCATCTTTTTCGTTTAAAACGTCTTTAATTCCGGAACGGCTAATAATTTTATCAATATTTACGGCACCATCAAACGCTTCACGGGCCCCTTCCCTACCCGGGACAATTAAATATTCTCGGTCCTTGTCTATAACCAAGATAACATCCGGTTCATCGACACCAGTTAGATACCAAAAATCACGATCTTGATTGAATGGAAAAGTTTCATCAGCAGTACGTTGTAAAAGCCCGTTGGCAGTCAGAATAATAGGCGCTTTACCAGCAAACAGCTGACGCAACCGGTCTCTATTCCCAACAAAAAAATCAGTGGAAAGCACTTCCCTCATACATCCTCTCACCTAATATACCCAGTAATTTATTATAACAGGCAGTGCAATAAGGTTTTATCTCTTAACCAAATACTGATTTAACAGCTTAGCTTTTGTAAGCCCGATGATCTTTGCCAGTTCAGCTTCCGTATTGTTAAACACATTCTGTTTTGAACCAAAAGCTTTTAGTAATTTTTTACGTGTTACCGGACCGATTCCAACTATGTCATCTAGTGTACTAGCCGACATAGCTTTAGACTTAAGAACACTGTGATAAGTTACTGCAAAACGATGTGACTCGTCGCGGACTCTTTGTAGCAACTTAATTAAATTTGTATTGTGTGGAATATTAATTAATGTGAAGTCCTTAGTTTCCGTAGTAAAACCACCTAGAGTATGTAGAGTAGCTTCGTCCAACCCAACGTTAGAACTTGGTCTCGAAATAACTATTTGTTCCTCGCGTTTTGCTAAACCTATGAATGGTATTTTGCTAAAACCCATTTCATTGCGAGCTTTAATTGCTGCATCAAGTTGTCCTTTGCCACCATCGATAATTACTAGATCAGGTTTACCCCAAGATTTAACGTTCTTAATACTTAGACGTCGTTTTATGGTCTCATTCATATTATAAAAGTCATTGTTATGCTCTTTTTTAGTCTTAAACTTTCTATACTCGGCTTTATTACTTACTCCATTTGTAAAGACAACCATGCTAGCAACAACATTAGTACCTTGCATATGACTAATATCATAGCCTTCTATCCTTCGAGGAAATTTTTCTATTTTAAGTAGGCTTACTAGTTCATTAAGGGCATGATCTTTACTAATATCCAAAAACTCTTTGTCACTAAAAATAACTTGACGTGTTAAGTTTCTTAATGCAAAGATCTGGTTCCTTATTTTGGCTGCCTTTTCAAAATCCGATACTTTAGAATAAGCTTTCATTTCCTTTTCAAGTTCTCTTTCAACTGTTTTGCGTTTACCTTCAATAACCGACATGAGTTTGCGCAAGTTAGCACGGTAATTTTCCAAAGAAGTTCTACCTTCTTCTAGACCTGGGTCTAGACCTAAGTGATAAGACAATGTTGCGCGTTTCTGTCCCGGTATGCGACGCGTTGCAAAAGGGAAGACCCGTCTCAAAGATTTAAGTGCTTGACGGACGCTTAATGTACTAAGATATGGGCCATAATATTTTGCGCCATCATCAAGTGGTCTACGCGTCGTGCCAACTGTTGGAAAATCACTAGCATAATCAATGCGGATATACACCATGGACTTATCGTCTCGCAACAAAATATTATAATGCGGCATATAACGTCTAATCATTTCAGCTTCTAGAAATAGAGCTTCAATCTCACTGTCTACTACCATCCAATCGGTATCTGTAATCTCGGTTACTAATGCTTCGGTTTTTATATCACGGGTACGAGACTTCTGAAAATATTGTTTTACGCGGTTACGTAGCACAGCGGCCTTACCTACGTAGATAATCTGCCCCTTAGAATTTTTATGAAAATAAACGCCTGGCAGATTTGGTAATTCTTTCAACTTGGCTTGTAGTGTTGGATTGATCACAATTTAATTATAGCTCTACTGTCTGATGGACGCAGTTTGCACAATAAACTTGACCCTTGCAATGATCACAAATTAGGATTAATTCATTACAGGCTTTATTGGCACAGTTCTCATAATTACTAGTTCGTATATCACAATGTGTACACTTACCAATATCTTTAGCGCGGTCAGAGAATTTCAACCCCATACGCTTGTCAAAGACATATAAAGAACCTTCCCATAAGCCATCATCCTTGTATTTCTCGCCATATTTCACAATACCGCCATCTATTTGATATACCTCTTTGAAGCCTCGATTTCTCATCAAACTGCTCAATATTTCGCAACGAACTCCACCAGTACAGTACGTGACCACCGGTTTGTCTTTGATATCGTTATATTTATCACCCGCCAACTCTTCCAAAAAATCTTTGGTTGTACGGGCAGTAGGTATTACTGCATTTTTAAATTTACCTATTTTAGCTTCATAAGTATTGCGACCATCAAAGAACACGACATCTTCTCCACGATCTTTAACTAGTTTATGAAGTGCTGTGGGGCTAAGATGTTTACCACCACCAACCACACCATTCCTATCAACTTTCAGTTCTTTAGTTGCCCCAAAAGTTACAATCTCATCTCGAACTCTAACTGACAGTTTTGGAAAATCTTCACGACAACCATCACTCCATTTAAAAACTGTGCCTTTAAAACCGTCAAAAGCTTTTGTTTCTTTTACATACGTTTTTAGGTCTTCGATATCACCGCCCAGAGTACCATTAATGCCATGCTTGGAAATTAAGATACGGCCTTTTAGACTAAGTCTTTGACAGAGTGCTTTCTGCCAAAGACTGGTCATATCTGGATCTTTAATGGGAGTAAATTTATAATATAAGATTATTTTCTGCATAAATTAGGTCTTACTTACTTACTTAATACTACAATTAGAATAGTTAGGTATATGACTATTATAGCCATTACACCTGTGGTATTTAATAACTTTGGATTATTCTTAATAAGTTTTTTGGCATGTTGTAGCTCTTTCTGAACGAATTCCGCCATATGCTCTGTACGATCCTTAGCGCGTCTCAAATCAAGTAGCTCGATTGTTTGTGATTTTAATCTTGCTGCCGCACTGCGAGCTCGACGTTCTTCAATGGTTTCAACCAATGTACTGCGTAATTGGGGATCACGTTCAAATCTAAGTTGTTGACGAATTACTTCTTGTGAAATTACCTTCTTAATATCACCACCTCGTAAATACTCAACTACTATGCGATGTAGTCCATCCTCATCAATACGTTTAACAGAATACATTTCATGCACATTGACTCCATCGACACTAATAGATTTAGCCAAGGCAAGCAGTTCACCACGCTGCATTGCTCGTTCGGGTAGACGTGATCCAAAGGTACGACTACTGTTTTCATTCATATGTTCAGCAGCAACCAGTGTATGTCCAATCTTTTCAGGATGATGAACGCTAGTTATAGGTTTAGCGTCAACAATTCTTTCTACGTTTCCGGTGCGGGGTATTTGATTCATTGTTGGAGTTGGGTTCTCAAAAGCCGGTGTCGTTGGTCGCTCAAAAATATTACTTCTCATCATTCGTGATTTTACATCACGTTTTCCTTGACGTCGACCTAAGAAGTTGGTGGCGGTTGCTATAAAACTACTTAAACCAAGTCCTTGGGAACGCTCTTCAGTTTCAGGTTGAATTGGAATTGACCTACGCTCAGCAGTTTCATAAGCTCCATAAGCAGCCCATTGTTCTGGAGATATATAAGGTTGATATCCAGATGCTGATTCTTTTTGTGACAGATTAGTATCAGAGGGTTGGTCTTCCCCCAGTGGGAGCGTACCATAGTCCGGTTTAGGATCAACCCTTTCCCAGTTTTCAGCCTTAGGCCACGAATCCGGTATTGAATCGGACTTATCCAGTTCTGAGACAAGAAAATCCATTGTTTCAGGCGAAGCTAAGTCA
>OCZT010003114.1_pt1 | contig 17049 bp, 18 predicted proteins | sample 1539031 | NCBI WGS metagenome assembly OCZT01 (sample SAMEA3539308, study PRJEB22396) | soil metagenome | biome: tundra; feature: field; material: soil | place: USA | collected 2010-05 | depth 0.15 m | reverse complement strand
TTGTCTTTGCTTCCCATGGCTGCAAGTGTGCCACAAATGCGGGCCCCTCGGCAAGGGCAGGATGACTCTGGTTTTCTCTCAATGCCTCTTACGAGGCTTTGCGGATAGGAAGACTGTCCGTTTGCGTGGCGGGATAGACGCGGTTGGCCTCGGTGAGGAATCGGTCCACGGCCTCATCGTCGTTGGGGTCGTAGGGACCATCATCGGGGTCGTTGGCATCGTATGGGACCGGAGCGTCGGTGGCAATCTGCTTCTTGACCCAGTCCCAATCACTTAGATCGCGTTTTGGCAGCGGCATAACGTCTCCTTTCCTTTCGAGAGGCAAAGCGGAACGAGATGAATCGAACGTTCCCGTTACGCATAGTATAAACCAGAGCGAGAACCGCGCCCTTCATTTCCACCAAGGCAATGTCCAGAAGTCTTGCCTCCCGTCCTGATTTGAGCCTGTAGGTGATCTTCTCCAGGCTTTCATAGACCAGGTGGGCGACCCAGAAGTCGAGATGGTGTTTCCGTAGATTCGTTTCGCGCTTGGCTTCGTCCCATTCGTACACGAGATGATTCTATACCTAATTCTGGATTGTTCTCTGGTGCAATGCCAGCTTCTTGTCCTATGATGGCGGGGAGAACTCTTAAGATAGTCGAAAGTGTGGAGGAACAGCCATGACGAATTGCGATACAAGAACGAATCAGCGTACCGGATGGTCACGTCGCCAGCGCTGTATTGCCTTCATCGCTGTCTCTTGCGCGCTCCTGTCTGCTTTATTGATCGCATCTTGCCGCAAGCAGATTCCGGCTTCAACGAATACCGGCCAGCAATCATCAAGCGCAACGCAAACTGAACCCCAAGGCGCACAGCAAACGGCCACGGAACAGATTGGTCCAAAGCGCCACCTAAGCAATGAGGAGCGGTCCTGCCAGAAGTTTGTGCAAGATTTCTATGACTGGTATGCTGCGCCAGCCACAATGGACAAGGAGCACCCCGACAGAAGTTTGAACATGGATGATGTTTTGGATTGGAAGCCGCAACTTCTGGACAAGGGGTTATTTTCCCTCCTCAAGAGTGATCGGGATTGCATTGCGAAGACGAAAGGGATTTGTGATTTGGACTTTGATCCGTTCTTCGGCAGCCAGGATCCTTCACAGAAGTATTTGGTGAAGGACGTTCACTTGAAAGGTAACCGATGCAGGGTTCCGATGATAGAAGAGCGTAACGGAGTTTTACAGACGACGCCCAGTGTGGAAGCTGAATTAGAAAAGCAGACGGATCATTGGGTTTTTATTGATTTCTATTACAATAACTATCCAGACCAAAACGGTAAGTCAGTTGGTTTGCGCAGTTTGTTCAAGCAATGGGTCGAATACGATTTAAAGATGGAAAAGAAGCAGTAAGAACGAAAACATTTCCAGCATCCATTCAAGCTCAGTTCAAAAACATCGTCCGGTAGAGCGTATCCCGCTGCACCGGCTTGAAGCCGGCGTCGCGAATGATGCGGCGCAGCTCTTCTTCCGTGGTGCAGTTTGACGTTCCCGCGGCCTTGACCACATTCTCTTCCAACATCACTGAGCCCACATCGTTGCCGCCGAAGTGGAGGCCCAGCTCCAGCACCTTCAATCCCTGCGTCACCCAACTTGCCTGCACATTTTCGATGTTATCTAGATAGAGCCGCGAGATAGCCAGCACCTTTAGATACTCGACGCTGGTCGCCTCTTCCCAGCCGCGTCCGCCGAGGGCCGTATTACCAGGCTGGAAGCTCCAGGGGATGAAGGCCGTGAATCCGCCGGTCTCCTCCTGCAAGCGGCGTACCACTTCAAAATGATTGATGCGCTGCTCGAAGCTCTCTCCCACGCCGAACATCATCGTCGCCGTGGTCCTCATGCCCAACTGATGCGCGGTGCGATGGACGCTGACCCAATCCTCGGTGTTGCACTTGATGCGGGCGATGCGCCGGCGCACATCGTCGTCGAGAATCTCGGCTCCGCCGCCGGGGATGGAATCCAGGCCCGCCGCGCGCAGGCGAATGATGGTGTCACGCAGGGGCAGGTCCGAATACCTGGCAATGGCCAGAATCTCGGAGGCCGTCAGGCAGTGCAGCCAGATCTGCGGGAAGCGTTGCTTGATGCCGCTGAAGAGCCGCTCGAACCAATCAATCTTCAGGTCGGGATGGATGCCGCCCTGCATCAGCACGCCGGTGCCGCCCATCTCGACGGTCTCGGCGATTTTTTCGTAGATGGTTTCGAAGTCGAGGATGTAGCCCTCTTCAGAACGAGGCCCCGTGAGCGGCCGGTAGAAGGCGCAGAAGGTGCAGTACTCGGTGCAGAAGTTGGTGTAGTTGATGTTGCGATCGATGATGTAGGTGACCACGCCCTCGGGGTGCAGGCGTCGGCGCACGGCGTCGGCCTCGAAGCCAAGGCCGATCAGGTCGGGGGAGTGGAAGTAGTCGAGAGCCTGTTGGCGGGTCAGCGGCATAGATTCGATTCTAACAAGCAGCACAGTCGTCCGGCTGGCGACTGCACTGCTTGTCTGTGGGCTTGCAAAAGAAAACGCCGTCCGTTGTACGATTCTTTAGCCGTAGTCGCTAGAGCATTTTCGGAATACACGCAGACTTTTTTAGAGCAGTGAAAAGTAGCTTTTTCTTGATGAAAAAGCCATTTGGCATCGTGCTTCCGTTCTACACCAATTCCGAAAATGCTCTATCGCAGCAGCGCGTCCACCGACCACAGAATCGGAGCCTGCCCGTGGAAGTCGCCGGTACGGCGGGGCCGGGCCAGATAGTAGCTCAGATCGTTCAGTTTGTTGGTGCCCGCGCAAACCTGCGTCACGTCGCCATTCTGGTCGATGTAGCCCGTCACGGCGAGCCATGCCTTGCGAGCCGCCGGACCGTAGGTCGGGCCATCCAGCACGCCCAGTTTCACGCCGGTAATCATGGCGAAGGTGAACATCGCGGAGCCGGAACTCTCCGGCCAGGCCTCATCGTGGTCGATGAGCTGCCGCCACATCCCGTCCTTGCCCTGATACTTCAACAGCGCGGCCATCATGCTCTTGAAGCCGGCCTCGATGCGCGCCCGCTGCGGATGATCCTTCGGCAAAGTCCGCAGCATCTCCGCCATGCCCGCCGCGAACCAGCCGTTGCCGCGGCCCCAGAAGAAGGGAACGTCCGGGGCATGGTAAAAGAGGCCGTTGGGCTGCTGCAGCTTGTCCAGATAAGCAACCATCTCATTGGCCAGCCGGTCAATATACTTGTGGTCGCCGGTGGCGCGATAGGCCTGCAGTTGCAGCATCGTCAGCATATACATATCGTCGACCCAGAAGCGCGTCTCAGCGGAAAGACCATCGGGCTGCGGGTTCTCCCACTGGCGGTCCGCCCACCAAACGCCCTCAGCCAGATACTTCGGGTTCTTGGTTTCTATCGCAATCTCCAGCGGAACGACGCCGAAGATCGAGTCGTCCACATGACGCCGCTGCGGCCTCTTCGCGGCCTCGGCGCCGCCCGGCATCAATGGATCAAAGCGGGCAATCAATTGCTTCTGCAGGGCCTCGTCTTTCGTCAGTTGCGCAAAGTTCAACGCCCCGTACCAGGTGCCGATCTCGGCATAGCCAATGGTGCGCATATACGGGGGAAGACTGGCCATTTGCGGACTGGGCACGCGCGGACTGGGCGCAATCGGACCCGTCACAAAGTGATCGGCCAGCTTCTTGCCGACTTCCTGCGGTGTGGCGCCTTTGGGCAAGTCGCTGAAGTAATCCGTGCCCTGCGCCAGGGCCGGCATGGTTGAGGCGAGAGCGAACGCTCCTAAAAGCAATGCGTGAATGAGAATTCTGCTTTGTTTCATCCAAAGTCTCCTATCCGGTAGTAAGTTTGATTTTCTGATTGCTTCTGCTGCGAATCAATCATGCGAGTGAACCGGCAAGGTCGCATCACTTGCCGGATTTGATTTCAGAAACAGGTTTGGCAGTGGGCTTCGGCTTCTTCGCCGGGCTGGAAACGCCAAAGCTCAGAAGCAGGAAATTGAAGCCCTTGCGCAGCGAGTCGAGCACACTCATGGTTTGATTCCTTTCTTGTTTCTCTACGCTGATTCGGGCGACACCCGGCAAACCCTCCCGCGCTACTTCTTTTTCACCGGGCCAGCCGCCGCGGGCACTATCGGCTCGCCGCGCAGAATTTCGACCGCAGCCGGGGGCAGCGGCTTGTCAGCCTGGGCCAGCAGCAGGCTCACCTGCCACATCTGGGTCTCGGTCAGAATGCTCTTGTAGGCTGGCATCCCGGTCAGCCGGATGCCGTTGGCCACCTTCCAATAGGTCTCACCCGGCGGGTCGTCGCTCACCCCGACAGCCGCGTTGCGGCGATGCTTCTCCCATAGCGGCGGCGTCGAGGGAAACATATGTGCGCCAAATCGCGAAGGCTTGCCGTGAAGCCCGTGGCAGGTGGCGCACTGGTCGCGGTAGATCTCGGCGCCCGACACCAGGTTGGCTTCATCGGGCTGAATGGGCGGGGTCTTCACCATCTCGCTGTCGATGCGCGCATGAAGCGGCAACCCGGTCAGCAAGCGCTCCTGCGGCAAGGGCGGGTCAGCCACAGCCACCGGCACAGACCCAAATTTGAGCCATCCCAGCACTGCAAGCGGCACGAGCACGATCCCCAGCAGAATTCCCAATAAAACTCGACCCATGCGCTTTGCTCCTCCGCTGGCCTTTATCCTAGAGCATTTTGCGGCTTTGCGTGCCGCAATTAGTAGCTAATCCGGTCCCAAATTTCTCCCCTGCGCGTCCAATCCAGTGCCGGCTTACACCCAAGACTCCCCCTAAGGTGGTTTAATACCTAATGGGGGGAGCGCTGTGCAGGCTTGCTTCCGTACTCCCGTGGAGGAACTCTGAAATTGATGTATTCTTCTCGCCGTATTGCCCTTTTGCTGGCGCTGAGTTTAGTCGCAGCCACTGCCGCTCTGGCCCAAAGCTCAACTTCGAGCAGTAACCCCGCAGCCCCCGACCAGGCCCAGGCCGGGCAACCGGCCGCCCAGACCCAAGGCCAGTTGAGCGTCCAGGCCCGCATCAAGGCTCGCCGCGCGCAACGCCGCGCAACCGCCATTCACGATGCCTACTCCCACCGCTATGAGGCGTATACCGGCATGGGCTTACTGCGCTTTGAACCCGGCGCCAAGCTGGAGCGCGCGTGGGATTACGCCTGGAACGTTGGCTTTACCCGCTACTTCGACGAGCGGCTGGGCGTGTCCGTCGATGGTCGCGGCTATTATGCATCTGCCTACGTGGGTGGTCCAAACAACGTGACCAATAACGCCATTACCAACCCGGCCATCAGCCAGTATGCCGTTCTGGCCGGCCCCACCTATCGTTTCTACCTGCAGCCCAAGTATTCGGTCTCCGGCCGCGTCCTGGGCGGGTTCACAAAGGGTAACTTTTCCGGCGACACCAACCACAGCACCATCCTCTCCACGGAGTTGGGGCTTTGGCCGGATGGCTACGTCTTCGCCGCCGGCGTCAGCGTTCCCATGGAGTACAACCTGACTCCGAACATTGGCCTGCGCGTTGCGCCCGAGTACTACTTCACCAGTTTCGGCTCGACCTTGCAGTACAGCCGCGGCTTCACCACCGGCATGGTCTACCGCTTCGGCAAGCAGTAAACAGCAGGGAACTGGAGGATTAAGGCGTGGACTTTGGTCCGCGCCTTTTCTTCGTTGCAACCACGTGCAAAACGTGCTACACATATTACACACGTTGCACATGGACAGGAGGCACTTTTAAAATGCCCGCGCTCGACGAAAAACGAAATATAACCCTGCGCCTTAGCCGGCAAACGATTCAAAAGGCGCGAGTTCTGGCCGCACAACGTTCCACCTCCATCAGCGGCCTGCTCGCCAGCCAGATTGAGCAGCTTGCGGAGTCGGAAGACGATTATGAGCAAGCTAAGCGTGGAGCCCTGGCCCTGATGGAAAAAGGATTCCATTTAGGCGGAGTTCATATCATGGATCGGGACGCACTCCATGAGCGCTAAGGTTTTCGTTGATACAAACGTACTGGTCTATGCATACGACATCGACGCAGGCTACAAGCGAAGTACGGCAAATAGTGTTCTGAGTGAACTTTGGGATCAGGATTCCGGCGCCGTGAGTATGCAGGTATTACAAGAGTTCTACTCAACAGTGACGCGAAAACTGGCCTCAACACTCCTCAAAGACGAGGCTCGATTGATTGTCAATTACTATGCACACTGGTGCGTCGAAACCACTCCGGAGGAGATCAAACGGGCCTTTCGTATAGAGGACGAAGCTCGGATCAACTTCTGGGATGCAATGATTATTGCCGCGGCAATCAAGAGTGGCGCGACGCGGATTCTATCCGAGGATCTGAACCCCGGACAAACGATAGCCGGGATTCAGATTGAGAACCCCTTCGCACTTCCGTGAGGATTGAGCCGTTGCCAGGCATTACAACGCTCCTCGTTCCACACGATTGGAACTTTCTCGCTTGCTATCATCAAGGCAGGCTCCCGGCAGCAAAGATTTTCCGGTGCTCCCACTGAGGATTTCGCTCATCCGATGAATCCCGCCACACAGGCCGCAGTTCCGGCAGAGCAAGCTGCTCATGGTCCGGCGCACATTCACGCGCCTGAGGCCGGCGCCACGGCTACGCTCATCCACGACCTGCGCGAACTCTTCAAGGTCAAGGTTGTCGGCCTGGTGCTGGTCACCGGCTGGGGGGGATTTTACCTGGGCTCGATGCAATCCGGCATCACCAGCGTGCAGCGTGGTCTTCTGAATACACTGCTGGGCATCGGTCTGGTCTCGGCCGGCGCCGGCGCGTTGAACGAGGCTCTGGAGCGCAGGATCGACGCGCTGATGAAGCGCACCGCTGACCGGCCGATGGCCGCCGGGCGCTTTTCGTTGGCCCAGGGCGTCGTCGCCGGCCTCGGTGCGCTGGCGCTGGGCGCTGTCTGGCTGGCGCTCACCACCAACCTGCTCACCGTGGCCCTGGCGCTGCTGACGGCTTTCACTTACGTGGCCATCTACACCCCGCTTAAGCGAGTTACAGCCATGGCCACTTTTATTGGCGCATTTCCCGGCGCAATGGGGCCGATGCTGGGCTGGACCGCCGCACGGGGACGCATCGAGTGGCCGGGCGTGGCGCTGTTCGCCATCCTGTTTGTCTGGCAGTTTCCCCACTTCATGGCGATTGCGTGGCTCTATCGCGACGACTACGCTCACGCCGGCATCCGCATGTTGCCCGTCGTCCAGCCCGACGGCAGGTCCACCGTGGCCGAGGCGCTGTTTTTTGCGGTGGCGATGATTCCGGTCAGCCTGATGCCGTGGCGGCTGGGGATGACAAGCCTGACCTACGCTGTGCTGGCTACCGCGCTGGGGTTGGTTTACCTGGGCTACACCATCCGCTTTGCCCGCATTTTGAGAGCTGTCACAGAGGACGAAAGCCGCAGGCTAGCCCGCGACCTGCTCAAAGTCAGCGTCCTTTACCTCCCCTTGCTGTTCACCTCGCTCATGCTCTGCGCCATCGCGAAACCCTGAGGAAGCCATGACGACCGCAGTTCCATCGTCGAACACCCGCTCCGCCATCGCCGCCATCCTGGCTGTCAGCGTGGCGGCCACGGCCTTTCTCTTCTGGCTGATTTACGTCCATCCCGCCTCGGACCGGAGCAGCGTCCAGTTCGCATTTTTACCCGCGCTCAACGCCGCGCTCAACGGCCTCAGCGCGATGGCGCTGCTCATCGGCTACACCTTCATCCGAGCGCGCCGCATTCAGGCGCATCGAGCGGCGATGATGACGGCCTTTGGCTGCTCCACGCTCTTTCTGGTCAGCTACATCCTGCATCATGCGTTGCACGGCGACGTCCGCTACCCGGTCCACGCGGCGCTGCGCTCGGTCTACCTGCCGCTGCTCGCCAGCCACATTATTCTGGCAGTGGTGGCGCTGCCGCTGATTCTGGTCACCTTCTTCTTCTCGCTCACCGGCCGGATTCCGCAGCACCGCAAGGTTGCCCGCTGGACCTTCCCGCTGTGGCTTTACGTCTCGATCACCGGCGTCATTACGTGGGCGATGCTGCGCCTGGCGCAGGGATAGGGAGGCTCATGTCCGCAAACAGCCCCAACCCGCATTCTCGCAACGACGGCGCGCGCCAACTGCTGCAATGGGGTGCGTCCATGCTGGGCGCCGGGCTTGTGTCCGCAGTGTTGCTGGAGACCCTGCTGGGCGGTTTTTCGCCCACTGGCGCTCACACCAACGTGGGCTGGTTCGCCTTGATCGTCGCCCTGATGTGCATTCCGTTTGGCGGCCTGCTGACGGCGCTGGGGGCGGCAAAAGCCCTGCGCAACCGGATACTTGCCCACAAACGCTGAGGTTCTGCTATGCTTTTCAACGAATGGAGTAAACCAACATGGCCAAGAGCGTAAACAAAGTCATTCTTTTAGGCAACGTAGGCAAGGACCCCGAGATTCGGTCCACACCGGGCGGCACCATGGTGGCCAACTTCTCCCTGGCTACCAGCGACCGCTTTCAGGATGCTCAGGGCAACTGGCAGGACCGCACCGAGTGGCACAATCTTGTCGCCTTCAAACGCACGGCGGAGATCGTTCGCGATTACGTGAAAAAGGGCTCCAAGCTCTACATAGAAGGCAAGTTAACGAATCGCAGCTGGGAAGACAAAGAGACCAAACAGAAGCGCTACAAGACCGAGATCGTGGTCTTCGACCTGTCGCTGCTCTCCGGGCGCGAGGAAGGCTCAGGCGGCGGCCGGGCGGCCAGTTCCAGCAGTTCGTCGGCCAACTTCGACCAGCGTCCCCCGGCAACCGCCGACGGACCCGACGAATACAGCCAGCAAGCCGAGATCTCCGACGCAGACATTCCGTTCTAAAACAGGGGTCAGCCACCCCAGCGACGAAGACCTGTCCCTTCACCCCAACGAGCACAAATCGCTCGTTGGGGACCCGAGTCGCCGGGGACCCCGGCAGGGAACAGCCGGCGGGATTCGTGCAGAAACGCGCCAAAAAGACTTTGCTTCTACGCAGAGTCTTTTTGGCGAAAAATTGGGCGATTTGGGGATCTGGCGCCGCTGATTGTGTTCCCTATTTTTTCGCCTCAGCCAGTGGGTCGTTGTCGCGGTCGGTAGCCTCGGAGAGGGCGGCGAGGCGGGCGGCCAGCTCCGGGGTCCAGCTTGTCTCCGGGGCGCGCCAGCTCCAGTTGCCCGCGGCCAGGGCGGGGGTGTTCATGCGTGCCTCGGCGCCGAGTTCGAGCAGATCCTGCGCCGGGACTACGGCCATTTGCGCGACGCTGGCCTCGATGGCCCAAATGAGCGGCCAGACCGGCTGCTTGCCGACCGGACCCACATAGGCCTCAATGGCGGCGCGCTCGGCCTTGCCTGCGGCCTGCCACCAGCCCAGCGTGGTGTTGTTGTCGTGGGTGCCGGTGTAGGCCACGGTGTCGGGGGTGTAGCGGTGGGGCAGGTGGATGTGCGCTCCCTTGTCGCCGAAGCCGAATTGCACGACCTTCATGCCCGGCAGGCCGAGTTCGTGCCTGAGCGCGTCGACCTCGGGGGTGATCACGCCCAGGTCTTCGGCCACCAGCGGCAGCGGCCCCAGAGCCGCCTCCAGGGCGCGGAAGAGGGCCAGACCGGGAGCCTTGACCCATTCGCCGTTGACGGCGGTCTCCTCGGCGGCGGGAATGGACCAGCAGGCCTCGAAGCCGCGGAAGTGGTCCAGGCGGACGATGTCGTAGAGCGAGCAAGCGTGGCGGATGCGGTCGATCCACCAATCGAAGCCGCGCTCGGCGAGCACATCCCAGCGATAGAGCGGGTTGCCCCAGCGCTGGCCGGTGGGCGAAAAGTAGTCGGGGGGCACGCCGGCGACGCGGCGGGGCTTGAGATTTTCGTCCAGATCGAAGATTTCGGGGTGGCACCACACGTCGGCTGAATCCATGTTGACGAAGATGGCCACGTCGCCGAGGATGCGGATGCCTTGTTGCGCGGCGGCCTTGCGGAGTTGATGCCACTGGAGGGAGAAGGCAAACTGAAGGGCCTTTTCCTGGGCGATGGCGCGGCTGTGCTGCGTGGCTGCCTGGGCCAGAGCATCGGGCTGGCGGCGGCGCAACGGCTCGGGCCACTCGGTCCACGCGCCGGTGTTGAATTGGCGGCGCAGCACGGCGTAGAGAGCGTAGTCGGCGAGCCAGACTGCCTCGGCGCGACAAAATTCCTCAAACTGCTCCCACTGAGCGGCGAGGCTGGGGTCGCCGGGAGCGCGGTCGAGAAAATTGCCCGCGGCCTCGAAGAGCAGCGGGAGCTTGCGCTCCTCCACGCGGTGAAAATCGACGGAGCCGCTACGGCCGTTGAGGCTTGCGATGCGGGAGCCGTCGAGCCAGCCCCAGTCGGAGAGTAATTCCAGGCTGATGAGCAGCGGATTGCCGGCAAAGGCGGAGGTAGCCGCATAGGGCGAGTTGCCGAAGCCGGTGGGGCCGAGGGGGAGAACCTGCCAGACGTGCTGCCGGGCGCTGGCGAGAAAGGCGACAAACTCATGGGCGGCAGGCCCGAGGTCGCCGATGCCCCCATAGGAGGGCAGGGAAGTGACGTGCAGCAGAACGCCGGAGGAGCGGTAAAACGCCATGGTTTGATTATGGACGCAACCCTCGTCCACGCGAAAATCGATGTTAATAAGAAACTGATTAAACGCAATAATTCATGTAAATTCACTTCTGCAACCCTTATAGCATTTTCCTATTTGTGTAGAGTGCGGCGTGGACCGGGAGGTCCACGCGACAGCCGGCCAGGAGGCCGGCGCTACCTGTTCTTGCAGCGACCGGCAACCTTGACCCAAGCAAGAGATCCACTCTATACCAACAGGCAAAATGCTCTAACGTGCAAAACAAAGGCCCGCATCCTGAACGGATGCGAGCCTTTCTGCTGTTTTCTGCTGGTTTAGAGCTTATGAAACCGGGACCGCGCCCTCTTTTGCTTTGGGCATGCGGATGCGGTTGTGCTTCTTATAGTCTTCCATGATGGTGCTCAGGAAGATGTTGAAGGCTTCTCCGCGACGCTGGTAGAGAATTGCATCGCGGGTCTGGTCGAAGTTCTGGGCGATCTCGGCGGCGGTGGGCTCCTGTTTGTCCACAAGTTTAACCACCACGCCAGTGCGCCCAGCACTAATGGGCCCACTCAGTTCTCCGGGCTTCAGATCGAAGAGCTGCGGAGCCACCTGGCCCACCTGGCCGAAGTCGGGTACCTGGCCGGCCAAACCCACCAGGTCGCTGGTCTTGAGAGTCGCGCCCACTGCCTTGGCGGCCTTGGACAAATCGTTCAGACTCTTCGCTTTTTCCGCCAGTGCCTGGGTCTTCTGGCTGAGCAGGACGGGAAGTTGCTCGCTGCGGTAGTCGTCGGCAACGTGGCTCTTCCAGTCGGCAAAGGCGGGCGCGTGGGCTGCGACGATGCCCGTGACCTGGAAGATGGCGTAGCCTTCGCCGGTGGGAGCAAACTGCGGCGGATCGCCCTGCTTGGACTGGAAGGCCTTGCCGAGAATCTCGGCAGAGTTAGGCAGAGCGGAGATCACGTCCCGCACTCCGAGTAGCGGGGTGGTTGCCACTTCCAGATGGTGAGCCGCGGCGGTCTTCTCCAGTCCGTTCTTGACGGCTTCTGAGGTCAGCGTGCGCGCGTAGGTTTCTTCAGCGGCGGATGCTTTCTGGCGAATCAGCGTGGCCTTGATCACGGGCTGGACTTCGCTGAGCGACTGTGAGTGCGCCGTCTGCCGCTCTTCCACCTGCAGGATGTGGTAGCCGAACTGGCTCTTCACGATCTGCGTATCGCCAATCTTCTGGCTGAAAAGAGCTTTTTCAAACTCCGGCACCGTGGCGCCGCGTTTGAAGAAGCCCAGCTCGCCGCCCTGGTCCTTGCTGGAGTCCTCGGAGTTCTTCCGGGCCAGGTCCGCGAAGTTCGCGCCGCCCTGAATCTGTTTGAGCAACCCTTCAGCCTTGGCTTTGGCCGCGGCATCGGTCTTGGCGTCGGCTCCGGGCGCAACCTTGATGAGGATGTGGCGCGAGCGGGCCTGCTCCGGAACCGTGTATTCGGACTGATGCATATTGAAATACTGTTGAATCTCCTGCTGAGTGGGCTGCGGCACCCCGCCGGGCAGCTCATTGGGAGTGAAGGCAAAGTAGGTGAGCTTGCGCTGTTCCGGCACCCCCGTGGCATAGTGCGCGGCGTTCTTCTTGAAGAAAGCCTCCAGCTCGCCGTCAGACGGGTTGATGGTCTTGCGCAGGTCGTCGGCGGAGATCACCGCGTAATTGAATTTGATCTTGATGTTTTCCTTGAGATATGCCTCGCGGACATCCGCATCGCCCACCGTGACTCCGGCGGTAATCAGCGACCGCAGCCGCTGGATGACGATTTCATCCTGGACCTCCTGCTCAAAATCCTCGACCTTCATGTTGAACTGGCCGTTGACGAAGGCTTTGTATCGGTCCGGGCCAATGAATACGCCGCCGGGGAAGATGTACTCGCCAAGCTGCCCCTGATGCAGGAATCGGGCCACATCGTCACTGCTGGCAGAGATGCCCAGCTTTTCGGCCTCAGCCAGCAGAATCTTCTGCTGTACCAGTTGCTGGCCAACCTGCTGCTCGAAGTAGTGCAGGATCATCGGGTTGTCAGCGTATTGCGGGTTGCGCTGCTGCACCTGGCGGCGGGTGCTCAGGCTTACCTGTTCCTGGCTCACCGTCAAGCCCGAGGAGAAGAAGCTGCTGTACCAGTGGGGGTAGATCACGGCGTAGGTGTCGGCGGCGGAGGCACCCATGCCGGTCAGGCCGGGGATCAGGTAGACCACCATGCCTACCGAAGCGGCGGCGATGACGACGATAAAGAATGCTTTGGTAAAGCGATTGTCTCTCTGCAGGAAACGGATCATGGATGGACTCGGACCTTCAACTCTCTATGCGCAGGCGGATATCGGCCTAAATGCGCAATTGTCGTGCAATTGTCGCGTAACGCGATTCATTGCCATTATAGACGAGCGGAGAAGCGGCAAGGCGGGAGCCTCAACACAAAGCGGGCACCCCGGCCTTCGGGATGCCCGCTCAAATACCGCAGGCGGTTCAGGCGCGAAGCGCGTCTGCCCCACCGCAGGTGGTTATCGCCAGTAGTAGTAGCCGCCTACGGCGTAGTAGGGGCGATAGTAGACACCCGGATAGCCATACCCATAGGGATACGGCCGGCCATAGTAGGGGCCGCCACGCCGGTAGAGCGCGGGGCCGCCGGAATTAAGGCCCTGCGCCAGCCGGGCTGCCTCTCGCGCGCTCACCGGAGTGACTGTCAGCGGAGCGTTCAGGTGGAATTCCACCAGCGCCTCGGCGGGAATCCAGATGTTGGGTCCGGGAGAAGCCGCTGAAGCCGCCGTACCCGCTGCCACGCCTGCCCCGGCGCCGATGGCGCAGCCTGCGCCGCGACCCACGGCGCAGCCGATCATGGTGCCCAGGAGGCCGCCGCTCAAGGCGTTGCCCACTGTTCTGCCGGCCTTATTCGGCCCCTTGACCTTGAACAGGCCGGAATCGACAGGGTAGTTCTGGCCGCCCAGGTCCAGCGAGGTGAGCTTGAGCGCCAGTTCCGCGCTGCCAGCCAGGTCGCCGGGCTTTTTGACCTCGGAGACCACCCCATGAACAGTGGCGCCGCGGGGAATGGCCAGCACGCCGCCGACATTCACGCCGTGAATCACCACAAACTGGACCGGCTCGCCGTCCTTGGCATGCTTGCTGCCGACCGACTCACTGGTGCGCAACTGCAACAGGGCGCCCTGGGGAATGGTCACCGGGCCACTGGGCGCTTCCTGTGCTGGCGGAGGCGGCATGGGCTGATACTCATCCGGCGAAGAGGAATCCTGCCCCTGTGCCTGTTGCCGAGCTTGTCTTTGGGCCCGAATCTCGGCTATCACCTCGGCGCGGATCTGAGCACGGAGCTGGGCCTGGTCATCGGACTGACCGGAAGGCGGCAAGGGACCGTCATTCATGGCTGGCGCGGAAGGGGAGGCCGCGGAATTGGCATCGCCCTGCTGGCTGTCAGCCGTGTTCTGCACGGGCGGGGGATTTTGCGGATTGCCGAGCTTGAGGTTGTTGTTCACCTTGATCACGCCCTGCACTTGGCTGACAATCGACTCCGCCAGATCGCGGGAGGAGGCAAGTTCAACCGTTCCGGAGAGCGTGACCTGGCCCTGAATGGTGGCCGCGGTGATCAGGTCGTTCTTTAGTACCGTAGAGGCGTCCAGGGCATGCACTGCGTCCATTTCTATCTGGCCGTCGGTGCGAACCGTGTCCGCCGGGGAAGGGGATGCGTTCTGAGCCATAGCCAACACGCCGCACATGGCCACCAACCCGGTCCAAGCCAAAGCCTGGGCAATCAATCTCTTGAACATTGGCCGATTCATTGTGTATTTCTCCTGCGCATGAAGTCTTGCTTCCGATTCACCTTAGATTAGACGGAAAACCGCGGAAGCCGTCATCGGGTTGAACCCGGCTGCCGGGAAAAAGTTGCCGCAGGTGGCTGTAGATTGCGACAAAGGAGCGGATTTCAACCTATTTCCTGACCCATGGTTCTATTTCAGCGCCTGGTCCACAGCCGCGGCCAGCGCCTTTAACCCGGTGGCGACATCGGCTCCCAGATGAACCCGCACGGCCCGGCGGCCGCGCGACTCCAGCACTGCCAGATCCCCGGCGGCCTGGGCGTCGATCACCACGCCAAAGCTCAACGGATACTTCGTATCCTGCTCCGAACTCTGCTTCGGAATCTGCACATCCACGGCGTGGTCGGCGGTGATTTGTAAAAAGACGCCGGTGTTGGGGCCGCCCTTGTAGTCCTGCCCGGTGGAGTGCAGGAAACGCGGGCCGAATCCCAGGCAGGTGGCCACGCGCTTCACGTCGCGCACCTTGTGCCGTATGCGCTGAATCTCCGCCTCATGCTCCGGGAACATGGGCAGGAAGGCCAATACTGCAAAATAGGGTCTCAGGTGGCTCGAATTGGAATTCAAATCCAAATCCGCTAAAGAAGCGCTCACTTGACCGAAGTCGGGTGCGTAGAACATATCCAGATGCGCTTTTAGAATCTCGACCAGCGTTCCGATCGGCGTACGGGACTTTAGCTTGGCAAGGTAATCATCTGCCGCGTAAACCTTGATACCGCCGTCTTCAAGCACCGGCTCGCGCACGGGTAGCTTGCCGGTCTGTTCGTAGGCCGTGGTGAGAGCGCGGGTCTCAATTTTGGCTGATTCCACATCGGGCTGGTCGAAGGGGTTAATGCCCATCACCGAACCGGCTACAGCGGTGGCGACCTCCCAGGTAAAGAACTGGGCAAAGATTTCGTAGAGGCTGTCGATTTCGATGGATACGACCGGATGGCCGGCGGCTTCGATGGCCTTCACCTTAGCGTCGAGGCTGCTGTCGGCTGTGCCTGCGTAGCGGATGCAGGCGAAGATGCGATCAGCGCCGTAAAACTCCGGTGCGGCAATGGCTTCGCGATCCACGGGCGTGATGCCCTTGCCCTGCTTGCCGGTGGATTCTGCAACCAGTTGCTCCATCCATGCGCCCAGGTCGTAGGTTTCCGGCGAGGTGAAGATGGTGAGCTTGTCGCGTCCTGCGTTGGCCGCCGTGCCCAGCAGCAAGCCCAGTTGAACGGCTGGATTCTCTGCCGGGGGCAGTTTGGCCGAAGCCACGGCTCTGGCGGCTTCAGCCAGCAGTTTGTTCGTATCAAGGCCGGCGACCGTGGCGGCCACCACGCCGAAGTTCGACAGCGCCGAGAAGCGGCCGCCGATTTTGGGGTCGCCATAAAGAATCTTCCAGAAGCCGTCGGTCCTGGCTACCTGCTCCATCTTCGAGCCGGGGTCTGTAATGGCCAGGAAATGGCTGCCGGCTTTGCCTGCGCCCACGGCCTTTTGCATTTCGGCAAAGAAATATTGTTTGAGGACGTTGGGCTCGAGGGTCGAGCCGGATTTGCTGGCCACGATGACCAGCGTCTCGGCCAGGTTGACCTTGTCGCGGGCGGCCTTGACCTGCGCCGGATCGGTGGAATCGACAATGTGCAGCGCGGGAAAGTTCTCCTGCTGACCAAACGTGACGGCCAGCACCTCAGGGCAGAGGCTGGAGCCGCCCATGCCCAGTAATAAAACTGACTTAAAGCCAGTAGCCTTTACGTCGGCGGCCAGCGCGGTGAAGGAAGCAAGGTCTTTTTGCTGGCGCTCAACAATGTCGATCCAGCCGAGCCATTTCTGCTCGCCGCTATTGGTCCAGAGGCTGGCGTCTTTTTGCCAGAAGCGGGCAATTTTATCGTTGGTGGTCCAATCGGCGGCAGCCAGCGCCACGGCGCCGCGAAGTTGTTGAGGGAGTGCGATTCGAAAGTTCATGTCGTACTTGATTGTCGCTCAAATGCGTGGTTTCGGAAAGGTTCGGCCAGCACAGATGCTCCGCAGTGTGAAAATACAAGGGGAAGGATCGGATCATGGGCGTCCAGTTCCAGGTTGGCGCTTCCGCACACCAAAGAGGGAACGATTTTTTAGGCAACCTTGTTCATCGCTTCGCGCGCGGCCAGCGAGGCGTGACGCGCATCAAATTTAACCCGCCCAAATCTTCCACCACAAACGCCGGCGAAACCGCGGGAACGGCCGCCATGCTTCCCAAGGGCAGTTCCAGAGGCGCAAAGCACGCCCCGGTAATCCGCGCCGCTCCTCCGGCCACAAACAGGTACTGGAGGCCTGGGGAAGGCTCGCCGTCAGCAGCCAGACTGGGGCCGGGCAGACTAGCGCCTGTTCTGCTGCCGGCCACCGTGATGCGCTCCACGCAGAAGTAATCCCCTTCCACCAGAAGGGTCCGGTCAGAGAGTACTTTGGGCGGAATCTTTCCGGCATGAGTCACAAGCCTGGTGGCTTCCAAAGATTTCTGAATGTGCAGCTCGCGTCCCCGCCCGTAGTCGTACATCCGGTAGGTCAGGTCGCAGTTCTGCTGGGTTTCCAGCAGAATTGACCCCGGCCAGATGGCGTGAACCGTTCCCGCATCCACAAAGATCATCTCTCCGG
>OCZT010003113.1_pt1 | contig 17051 bp, 13 predicted proteins | sample 1539031 | NCBI WGS metagenome assembly OCZT01 (sample SAMEA3539308, study PRJEB22396) | soil metagenome | biome: tundra; feature: field; material: soil | place: USA | collected 2010-05 | depth 0.15 m | reverse complement strand
CCGTTTGATATTCCTATTCAGCTCGAAATCAATGGGTTCTGATCAGACAGCCGTGTGGGTCTGCCCAATCATTGTATCTGCGTTTCTACCCCGATAACTATGTTGTCGCGATGTCGTATGCAGGGTCGCCGGAGGAGGTGACGGAGTTTATCGGGCGAGACTATACAGTCCTGCCACAAGGCAAATATCGTCTCTCTGGATACACGGTGACATTTACGACCAAGGCAGCGCGTGGCGAAATCGACTACACGGGAACAATTGACGGGGAAAATATCACTTTCCGCATTCACAGTCGCATCACCGACTTTTCTGGAGAGCAACGCTTCGAATTTCACAAGGTCGCATTCCCGGAGTCTGCAAAAGCTCCGAAAAAGGCTAACTCGGCGCCCGAACCAACGGCCCCGAACGGCCGTGGCTCAACTTGAACGTTGGGTGTTGTGGAATATGTTGGCGTGTTGCTCGGCCCCGCGATTGAACGTGGGAAAATCATGACTGCGGGAAAAGCGACGATGCCCTTCGGCTGGCGCGTCTTCGGCGTGGGCATAATGGCGTTGGCCATGGTCTGCCTGGCGTGGGGAGACTTCGACCCCGGGCAGCCGGTGCCTAGGGACTTTCCCGACCGCAACGCCCTGGCTTATGCCGCCGCGGTGTTCATGTTGGTCGCGGGCGCGGCCGTCGAGTGGCGTCGGACCGCCGCCTGGGGCGCCGCAGCGCTCACCGTCTACTACGCGCTCATTGTCGTCATCCTGATGAACGGCCGCGTGGCGCTCGCCCACTACGCCGAGTTCGGCACCTACGGCGGCGCCGCTGAGCAACTCGCGATCGCGGCGGGTGGGCTGATCATCTACGCCGCCAGCGCCAGGATCGATCCGGCCCTGGCCGCACGCCTCACGCGTCTGGGTCAACGGGCATTCGGGGTTTGTGCGTTGTTATTCGGCGGAGCGCATTTTTTCTACATGAACCTCACTGCGCCGCTGGTCCCCAAATGGCTGCCGCCGTCGCAAGAGTTCTGGGCTTATGCGACCGGGGTCGGCTTCGTCGCGGCGGGCGTGGCGATCCTGACGGGCGTGCAGGCGCGCTTCGCCGCGGTCCTGCTGACCGCCATGTTCGCGTCCTTCACCGTGCTGGTGCATGTACCCATGCTCCTGGCCCAGCCCTCCAGCCATTGGATCTGGAGCGAGAACGACTTGAATCTCGCCGTGCTCGGCACCGCGTGGGTCGTGGCGGACTCGCTGGCGCGGGCGCAACGCTAGCCTCGCCAAGAGGACGTGGTTCAGTGTAACGATTCGTTTTGCAACCTGTGCGCCAAATTCGATGAAAGCGATTGTTTGCCGCGAGTATGGGCCGCCTGAAGTGCTCAGGTGCGAGGAGATCGAAAGGCCGACGGCGAAGGACGGGGAGGTGTTGGTGAGAGTTCACGCGGCGTCGGTCAATCCGGTGGACTGGCATTTCATGCGGGGAGCGCCGTTGATGCTGCGCATGGCGGGAGGTTGGAGCCGGCCGAGGGACACGCGGGTGGGGGTTGATCTGGCCGGCCGGGTGGAGGCCGTGGGCGCGAAGGTGACCGGCTTCAAACCCGGGGATGAGGTTTTCGGCGTCGGCCGCGGCGCGTGCGCGGAATACGTGTGCGTGGGCGAAGGGAAGCTGGCGCTGAAGCCCGCGAACGCGACGTTTGAGCAGGCGGCAGCGGTGCCGCTGGCAGGGCTGACGGCCCTACAGGGCCTGCGCGACAAGGGCCGGATTCAGCCGGGGCAGAAGGTCCTGATCAACGGCGCGGCCGGCGGCGTGGGGACACTGGCGGTGCAAATCGCCAAGTCATTCGGCGCGGAAGTCACGGCCGTGTGCAGCACCCGCAATGTTGATCTGGTCCGGTCGCTCGGCGCCGACGCCGTGATTGACTACACCCGGGAGGATTTCACCCGCAGTGGGCGGCGCTTCGATCTCATCCTCGACAACGTGGGCAACCATGCGCTCGCGGACTGCTGGCGAGCGTTGACTGTCCGCGGGGCGCTCGTGCTGGTGGGTGGCGGAGGAATCTCGGACTCGGAGGGTCGCTGGATCGGGCCGCTGGCGCGCTCGCTCAAGGCAGCCCTGCTTTCGCCCTTGGTGAGTCAGAGGCTCGGCCTGTTCGTGGCGTCGAGCAACCAAGGCGACCTCGTGGTCTTGAAGGAGCTGATGGAGGCACGAAAGCTGACACCCGTCATCGACCGAACCTACCCGCTGAGCGAGGTCCCCAAGGCGATCCGCTACCTCGAGCAAGGTCACGCGCGGGGAAAAGTGGTCATTGCGGTGGCCTCTTGAGCCAATCGCGCAGCGGAACTCCTCGCCAAGCCGCGGGCAGCGATCGAGAAACTGAAGAACGCCCCTATTTCTTAGCGGGGGGCTCCGGCGCGGGCGCGGTGGGCGATTTCGTTTCGGCCGGGACTGGGTTTTCCGCCGTCACCTTTGGCGCGGGCGGTTTGGCGGCTTCGGCGGCTGCTTGTTGTGCGATTTCCGCCACATCCGCTGCGGGCAGCACGACAATGCCATTGGAGCGTCCGCTGCTCAAATGATGCACACTTATCCCCAAGACACGTCCTTGCAGGTCAAAGACAGGGCAACCGAGTTGCTGGTCGGTCATTAGATACAAGCGGCGCGGTTTTTCCACGATGCCGACGATTAGAGTCGGCCGGACGACCGGCACGCGCTGAAGTGCCTTGGATACGCGGGCAATGATGAAATAGGTGCTCAAAACCGTCCCATCCGCCGGTTCGGCGAGCTTCACCGGCATGAACTCGTGCTTGTCTGCGGAAGGGTCCGGTTCGGGCGCAATGAAGGCGAGATCCAGGTCGCCGTCCTTCAGCACCACCCGGGCCGGTACTTCGGAACCGTCTGCGAGGCGCAACTTGACCTCCTTGAAGTCCGATTCGCTGACTTCCATCCGCGCGCCTGCCGGGCCCATGGTCGAACGCATGGCCTCGAATTGCGAGCGGGGGTCGATCGCCGCCAGCGATGTCACGGTGAGTCCCGCGGCGTTCAGCACCGTGCCATTGACGTCGATCTTGATCTCCCGCGGCGGCATCGCGCGGTCGCCCATGGTCATCTTTAAGGTGACGACCATCTCAACCCCCATGATGGAATTGGCGCAGCGTGTCACCAGGTCGCGGCCGGCCTTCGCCTCGCTCTCAGGGAGCGCGTGGAGTCTTACGGGGGCGGACAGGAGCGCCAAGACGGTGAAAAAGAAGGAAGAGCGGGTGGATAATTTCATAATTTAGCCGGCTTGAGGTTGATCTCGACGAAAAGGGTTTGGCCGCGGCGCTGCACCAGCAACACCCACCATTCGTGCTTTTGGCGCACGGCTTCCTCGCGCGCCTGCCGAAGTTCGGCCACGTTGGCCACCGTCTTGCCGTCGGCCTGCAGCACGAGGTCGTCGCCGCGCAAGCCGGCGAGATTGGCCCAACCTGCCTGAACCGCGCTCTCAACCAGCACGCCGCCAGCGTTGGGAGCGAGCTGCAGCCGCACCCGGTCGTCGAAGGACATGTCCCGCACGGCGAACTCGAGATGCGCATCCTCCCACCAAGGCATCTCGGTTGGCGGGGTCGGCTGCACCTCAAAGATGACGGGGACATCGAGCTTCTTGCCGTCGCGCCAGAGCGTAACCACGGCCTGGGTGCCGGACCGATATTGCCGGATCTGGCGGGCGAGCATATCCGCGTCTTCGGCCCGGCGCTCCGTAACCTCAATGCCGTCCAGCGCGAGAATCACGTCGCCCACCCGCAAACCGGCAGCCTCGGCCTGGGTCTTCGGATAAATTCGGGTGAGGCGGACGCCGCCTTGGGACTTGATGCCGAGCCGGGCGGCCAGCTTCGGGGTCAGTGGCTGTGAGGCCGCTCCCAACCATGCCTTGCGCACCTGCGGCGTAATATTGTGTTCGGGGACCATGCGCAGTTCGACCATGGAACTCAGGTCCGCCCCGTTGCGCCGCACGGTGGCCAGCACGAGGCGGGAAGCATCGGGCGTATCACCGAGGAGTCTTTTCGTTAGCGCCCGGAGCTCAGCCACGTTGTTGACCTGCTGGCCGTCGACGGCGATCAGCACGTCTTGGCGCCGCAACTCCGGCTCGGCCTGGCCGCACGGGCCGGCCGGGCGGATGTTCTCCAACCACACACCTTTCCGGTCAGGAAGTTGTTCCTCGCGGATCAACTGGCGGGTCAGGTCGCGGGCGATCGCTCCCCAGCCAAGCAACTCCATGTCATCCGCCTGCGCGGGGGTGCGGGTGGTCAGGACAAGACGTGCACTGCGGCTTTGTCCGTCGTGTTTGTAATCGAGCGCGAGCGTGTCGCCCGGCAGGCGTCCGGTTTCCAGCCGGTAATAGTGGGAAACGGCCTTCTCCTTTTCGCCTTCGATGGCGTGACCGTCACCGGCCAGTACGACATCGCCGGGAAGCAGGCCGGCGTCCGCCGCCGGAGAGCCCGGAGCAACGTCGGCGATGACCACGCCTTGCCCCGTGCCGTCGGCTTCCAGCCGCGGCTGGACCGTCAGACCGGACCAGCCGCGCGTCACCTGGCCGTGGGCAGCCAATTGGGCCGCGACGGCACGGGCGAGGTTGCCGGGAATCGCGCCGCTGAGGTTGAATACGCCGATTTCGTTGATCCCAACCACCTCGCCACGGCGGTTAACCAGGGGACCGCCGCTGTTGCCGCCGAAGATGCGTGCGTCGTGCAGCACCCAGCGCACCAGTGTGCCGACATCTTCACCGCGCAGGATCATCTTGCCTGCGGTTTGCTCGGGTAGCACGAGCGAGGGGTTCGAGACAACCCCGGCGGTGACGGATTGAGACAGAAAGCCCGGACTGCCCAGCGCAAAAATGAAATCCCCGGCCGCGAGGAGGTCGGAATCGCCAAATTTACCCGCCACGAGTGGCGGAGCTTCCTTGGCGCGTTGCGTCAAGTCCAGCTGCAGCACGGCAAGGTCAGTCATGGCATCCTGGCCGACGAGGTGCGCCTGCACATGCGAGCCGTCGAACAGGTAACAACGGAAGAAGTCGCCGTCCTCCGTCACGTGGCAGTTGGTGAGCACCAGGCCCTGCGTGGAGATGATCACGCCGCTGCCGGCCAGCCACTGTTTGGTCAGGCGGCCGTCAAGCGGCCGCACCCGGACGGCCTCAATCCTGACGATCGCCGGGAAGATCTGGGCGAGCATCGCCTTGTTCTCCGCGGCGAACGAAGCGGCCGCCGTCAGCTTTGCCTCCGCCTTGCTCACGGTTGCGCCACCGAGAAGAACCACCCAGCCGGCCAGCAATAATATTCCTTTCGTCCGCCAGCCAGAAGAGGGGTTCATAGAGTCGAAAGCACTCTCTTGAAATCTTAGCGCGCAGCCCGAAGCAAGCGGCAAACACGCCGGCAAAGCGAGGAGGCTCACCGCCAAATGCGAAAGGGCTGCGAGTGCACAAAAGAAGCAAGGTCCTGAATCAGCCCAAAGGAATTGAATTGTTGCTGGGGCTGGATTGCGACAATCCCAAATGAAACCGAACCAGTCTCCGGCACCGCCGCCGGATGCGGTTAACTGAAGCGTTTACTCGTGCAAAAACAGACCAACGATTCCCCGGGCGTTATCGCGTTTCCGCCGCTGATTTTTCTGATCACCGTCGTGGTTGGGGTCGCGGCGCATTTTCTCTGTCCGGTGCTGCTGTCGCCGCCGACCCCATGGCGCGTGCTGGGAGCGGTGTTTGCCGTCACGGCCGCGACCATCGTGCTATCGGCCCGGGCGCAAATGGTAAAGGCCGGGACGAATGTGCGCCCGGATCTGCCCTCGACGGCGATCGTGACCGGCGGGCCGTATCGATTCACGCGCAACCCGATGTATCTCTCGCTGTGCCTGCTGAACCTCGGGATCGGCTTGATGCTGCGCGATCTCGTCCCCGTGATTCTGACGCTCGTCCTGGGCGTAGTCCTCCAGATGGGAGTGATCGTGCGCGAGGAGCGCTATCTCGAAGCCAAGTTCGGCGAGGTTTATTCCAGCTACCGCCGCCGCGTGCGGCGGTGGCTGTGACGGACGAAACGAGCGGCCTCGGGCGCGAGATTGCGCAAGATTCCGAGGAATAGATCGACCGGATCATGCGGAGGAACTTCGCCGATTAGTAAAGGCGCAGACGTGCTACGACCGTCTTGTCTCCATGAAAACTAACGGTAAAAGCGATTGAAGCTCTGACAGCGCGGAACCAATGTCGGGCAGATACCATGGCGCGGCTCCTCAACTCATTGTATTTACCGCTTATCTGCGGGCTTCTATTTCTACAGGGTTGCTCCGCAATCATTCACGACCGTCCTGGCGTGCATCTTCGATTGGACGAAGTAAATCTGTCGATTGCTCAAGCACGTGTAGTCGCATCTTCTCTGGCTACAGATATCGCGAGCAGGGCAGGAGTTCCTGCGGGGCGAGTTTATCTGGACGAGAGTAAATACAATCCTTCTGTGACCGTCGGTCTTCAGGATGATAGAGGTTACTCAATCGAGGTGACGATTTATCCAAACGACCGCTTGGTCACGCTTGAAGTCAGGAACCTGAGGTTTCACCCAGAAACCAACGAGCGCATCGCGGCGCATGAAAAGGAATTGGCTGAAGTTGCGCGCAAAGTTATCGAATCAGATTTTCCAGGCCATGTTATGAGGTATTGGGTACCTCAAACGGGAGCGATGGGACCTTAGAATTAGCGCCAAGTCATTTGACCGGACCAACGCCAAGCGTGGTTCATTAAGAATCCAGCAATCGGAGTGACACGGCTAGCGCCAGAGCGGGACCACGTCGTCCTTGCGGACCCAGCCGGTCTGGCCGTTGTCGAAGGAGATGCGCACCCAGCCGAGGAAGGTCTTGTCCACCACGGCGACGCTGCCCGCGGCGAGCGTGGTGGTTTTTTGTGACGTGTCGGCTTCCGTCGGGATCGAGCGGAGCACGCTGCCATGCCAGACGATGACGGCGCGGGCGTCGGCGGTTTCGCCATACGCATAACCGCCGAGCACGGCCGCCGTGGCGAGGAGTACGCCCAGGATCAGCAGCGTGTAGGCGCACCAGCGGCGGAGACGCGACGGCGACCGGTAGGCGCCGAAGAGCAGCAAGGCGAGCGAGCCGGCCACGAGGACGGCCGCGCCGAAGAGCCACGCCTGCCAGACGCCGGGCGAGGCGAGAATCGCAAGCGATTGGAGCGGGCCGGGGTGGGGAAAGGCCGCGAGCGGCGCGGGCAGGAAGCCGGCCTTCTCGCCGGCGAGGGCGAACTGCCAGCGGATCGGTTCCTGGTCCGGCGCCTGCACGAACGCCGCGGTGGCATGGGCCATGGCGAGGTCCCAGCGGTCCTGCTGCGCGAGCGCGAGCGAGAGATTGTAGCGCGCCCCGGGATCGGCGGAATCCTTGGCGACGGCGGTCCGCCAGGTTTTTTCCGCGGCGGCAAAGTCACCGCGGCGATAGGCGACGGCCGCGTCCTCGGCGCGGAGCGACGGGAGCACGAGTGCGACGATCGCGAGCGCGAAGAACGGCAGCAGATTGCGCGGCAGCAGCGCAGTGAGCGGCGAAAAGCCTGGCACGCGCTTGGCCACGAGGGCGGCCTCGGCGCGCGGCACCCAGTCGGTGGGCAGTCCGGGGTCGGCGCAGTAGAGCGCACGGTCGGCCTCGCTCCAGAGCGTCGCCCAGGTGGCGTCCGGCAGCGCGGTGGCGGGCGGAGCGGCGTGGACGATTTCCCAGAGAATGGCGATGTCGTGCTGCCACGCGAGGAGCAGGGCGGGGCGATCGGCTTCCTTCGCGGTGCGGAGGCGCGCGAGCGTGGTGGCGAGGCGGACGCGGGCCTCGCGCCGGGCGCGTTGCCGGTCGGATTGCTGCGCGCGTTGCAGGGCGAGCGCGCCCCAGAAAAGCAGGAGCGCGGCGAAGGGCGCGGCGAGCACGAGGATCAGTTCGTCGGTGGGCCGCGGCACCAGCACGCCGCCGGTGGCCACCAGCGGGTCGCGCGGGATCGCGGCCGGCGGGGCGGGAATTTCAGGGGCCGGAGTCGCCGGAGCGGTTTCCGCCGGGGTCGGAGAATTGGTCCCGATGGTCGGCAATTGCACGCTGGCATTGGCGGAAGACGGCGCGGTGACCGTGATGGTCGTGGCCGGGGTCGTGAGCGTCTTGTACTCGCCCGTCTTCGGGTCGAAATAGGCGAAGTCCACCGGGCCTAGCGTGTAGGTGCCGGGGCGGGTCGGCACGAGGACGACGTCCTCGCTGAGCGTGAGATCGAAGAGCTTGCCCTCCGCCGGCGTGCGCTTGGCCTTCGGCTGGACGACCTGGAAGTCCTTCGAGACCTCGCGCTGCGGCAGACCGGCGATGTCGGGCCAGTTGCCCGTGCCGCTGAGCTCGAGGGTCCACGTGATCGGTTCGCCGATCGCGGCCGCCATCGGCACGATCTTGGACACGAGCTTGAACTGGCCCACGGCGCCGGAGAAGCCCGGAGCGGTGGGCTCGGGCAGCGCGCGGACGAGGAGTTCGGGGCGCTTGGTGGTGACGGAGAGTTCCTCGACGCGCTGCTGCTGAAACAGACCGAAGCCGATATTGCCCGTGGCGATGCGGACGAGCTGGGTGGCGGGATTGAGCAGCAGCGTGCCGGGGGCCTTCGCATAACCGCGGGTCTTGTAGATGATGTTGATCCGGGCCTCGCCATTGAGCGCCATCTCCGCGGGTTCGGGTTTGGACCAGTCCTCCACGATCAGTGGGACGGGATTCCAGTCGATGATGCTGGCGAGCTGGTTGAAATTGCGGCGCGAGGCGTCGAGAATGTACGTTAGCGGAAACACCTCGCCGGCCCACAGCTGGGTGGATCCGGTCATGAGCCGGGCGTTGACGGTGGAGTCGGGGATCACGCGCGGCGCGCCGCCCGTGAAGGCGGCGACCCGTTGCGGGCCCTTGTTGGTTTGAACGATGAAGGCCGGAATCTGGACGGTCACCCCGGCGTGACGTGCGCGCGAGTTGTAGGTGAGGATGGTCGACCGGGAAAACGAGCCGTTGGAAATTGTGGTCTGCGACGAGTTGCCGGTGAGGGTGAGCACGGAGTCCTCGATCGGCGGCAGACGGGGATCTCCGTCGGGGGAGCAATCCTCGAAGATCAACTGGAGCTCGGACGAATCATCCGCGCCCTCCCAGTGCACGGTCTGGGCGGGCGCCATGGCCAGGGCGAGGGAGAATAGGAAAAGGAGTGCGGGGAAACGACGCATAAGGTTCACCAGTCTTTGCCGGTTTTCTTGGTCTCGGTTTTGCTTTTCGCGTCCATCAGTTGAAAGAGTTCGGCGGGCGAATCCTGGTTGCGAAGCTGGTCGAGCTTCTGCAGCGGCAGCGTCAGGGACGGATCCAACGGGGTCTTGTCGGCGTCCTGCTTCTCGGGCGCACCGCCCACTTTCTGCGTATCGCGGGACGGCGGTGGCGGCTGGGTGCGCTCCTTCATGTCGCCAAAGGCGGACTCGGCGGGTTTCTGACCCTGTGGGCTGGGCTTCTTGTTTTCCGGCGACGGCTGTTGTTGCTGCTGGTTTTTCTGCTCGGGTGATTTCTCCGGCTGCGACGAGTCCTGCTTCTGCTGGTCCTGTTTCTGCTGATCCTGGTTCTGTTGCTGCTGTTTCTGCTGCTGATTTTGTTTCTTTTCGTCGGGTTTTCGGAGCAGCGCCTCGAGCTCCTCGCGCAACTTATCCCAGTCACCGGTCTTTTTATCGAGGGCCGAACCCAGCTCAACGGCCGTGAGCGCGTCGCGCACGGGTCCCTCGGGCACCGCCCGCTGGTCGTCCTGGATGTGCCGGCCCCACGTGACGGTTTCGCGGGCAAATTCCGCCCAGTCCCGCGCGGTGCGGACATCCCTTGCGGACAGGCGGCCCACGATCTTGGCGAGGGGCGCGGCCGGGTTGTCCTCCGCCCGCAACGGCGCCGCGACGCCAAGCCCGGCCACCAGCAGGCCAAAGGCGAGCAGGGCGGCGACGGCCGGCTGGGCGGCGGACGGGTTGCGGCCGGGAGCCGCATCGAGCTTGATTTCGCGCGGCCGGGGCCGCACGGGAAATTCGTAGTAGAAACTCACGATCAGGCACCACAGCCCGAAGGCCAGCGGCCATTGGAAGCGCTCGACGAGCCGCACGGTGTTTTTCTCGAGGAACTTGCCCTTCTGGCCGGCCTCGACCGTGGCATTGAGCACGCCGGCGAGATCGAGCCAGGTGCTGGCGTCGCGGTAGGTTCCGCCGGTGACCGAGGCGAGTTCCTGCAGCGTGCCGCTCTCGAGTTTCGAGAGGACGACGGCCCCGCGCTCGTCCTTCACGAAGCCGCCCGAGCCATCGGGAATCATCGCGCCCGCCGTGGTGCCGACGCCGAGGCCGATGACGCGAATGCCCTTCTTTTTCAGCTCGGCCACCTGCGAGCGCCAGTCGTCGTCCGTGGCCTCGCCATCGCTGAGCAGGATGAGGTAACGATCCGCGGCGGTGGTGCCGAAGGCGGCGGTGGCGGTGTCGATCAGGGCGCGGTAATTGGTGCCGCCCTCGGGCAGGAAATCGGGTCCCAGTGCGGGCAGGAACTCCCGCAGGATTTCGTAATCCGAGCTGAGCGGGCTCTGCACGAAGGCGGTGCCGGCAAAGGAGATGAGGCCGACGCGTTCGCCGGAGAGCTTTTCGAGCAGGGACTGGGTGAGGAGCTTGGCGCGCTCGAGCCGCGAGGGCTTCACGTCCTGCGTGAGCATCGAGCGCGAGAGGTCGATCGCGATGATGATCTCCCGCGCCTGGTCAAAGACGGGCTCGTCGATGCGGCCCCATTGTGGCCGCGCCAGGGCAATCACGCACAGGACCAGGCCCGCGCAAAGCCACGCGCGCGCGCGGCGCCGCCGGGCGGGAGAATGGACCAGCGAAAGCCGATGACTGCCGGCCTCGGCGTGCAGGATCTTGGGATGGTCGGTCGCCGCCGCGCCTCGCCGGCGGGCCAGTTCGGCCACGAGCAGCGCCACCGGCACGAGGAGGAGCCAGAACATATGCGGCCACGCGAAGGTCATGCGGTAGCCTCCCGTTGCCAGAATGGGCGCGCGAAGATCGCCGCGAGCAGGAGCGCGAGCAGACCCGGGGCGGCCGGCCAGTAGAAGAGCTCGGTCGTGATGAGGTAGCTCTTGGATTGAAATTCAATTTTCTGCGCGCGATCGATGGCCTTGAACGCCGAGGTGATGGTGTCGGTGTCGGCCGCGCGGAAGAAATGCCCGCCGGTGGCGTCGGAGATTTGCTGCAGGGCGCCCTCGTCGAGGTCGGCTATCATCCGGCGGTAGCCGATCTTGTTGCCTTTGTCGTCGAAGACCGGGAACGGCACGATGCCGTCCTTGCCCGCGCCGATGGTGTAGACCGGCACGCCGCGGCGCCGGGCGATTTCGGTCGCCTGTTCGGGCGTGAGCGCGCCGCGGTTGTTGACGCCGTCGGTGAGCAGCACGACGAAGGCGCCGGAACGTTTTCCGCCGCTCTCGCGCTTGGCCTGCTCGAGCCGGGTGAGGGCGACGCCCAGGCCGTCGCCGATGGCGGTGCCGTCCTCGATCAGGCCGATCTTCAGGCGCTCGGTCTGCTTGGCGAGCCAGTCATGGTCGAAGGTGAGCGGCGCGAGCGTGTAGGCGCGGCCGGAAAAAACGACGATGCCGATGCGATCGCTGGGCCGGTCGTTGATGAAGGCCTGGATGACGGGCTTGATGGCCTGCAGCCGGTTGATGCGGTCGCCGTCCTTCTCGTAATCCTCGGCCAGCATCGAACCGGAAAGATCGATCGCCAAGACGATGTCGTAACCCTGCGAACGAACCTCGCGCTTGTCCTCGACGCGCTGCGGGCGGGCGAGGGCGACGACGAGGAAGGCCAGCCCGACGAACGCGAGGGCGACGGGCCAGCGCGTTAGCGACGCCAGCGCGGGCCGGTGCCACGCGGCGGCGAAGGGCACGAGCAGCACGGGCACGCTGCGCCGGCCGCGCAGCCAGAGCACGAGCGGCAGCGCGAGAAGCGCGTAGAGCCACATGGGGTCTTTGAGAATCAGGTGACCCATATGCGGGAAGCGCCATCCGGGAGCGGCGAAGCTCCAAGCTTCAATTTCCAAGCTCCAATGAAATTCCAAGCGCCCAAATCCCTCTCATGCCGGCAGGTGCAGGCTTGGAAACTTGAAAATTGAATCTTCACTGGAACTTGGAGGTTGGGATTTGGAGCGTTCGCGTCAGCTGCGCGCCCCGGCGCGCATGCGGGCGTGGAAAAATTTCACGAGGGCATCGAGGCGGTTTTCGTCCGTGCTGACGGCGAGGCGGCTGATCCGGTTGGGAAACAGCGCGTGCCACGCCGTCTCGCGTTGCGCGCACCACGCGGCATGGGCCGCACGCTCGGCGGCGCTGCCCTCGAGCGTGACGAGCCGGCCGGCGGTGGGATCGTAGGCCGCGAAGGATTCGCCCGCGGGCAGGGCGCGCTCCCACGGGTCATCCACGCGGAAACCCATTGTCTGGTAGCGGCGCTGGAGGACCGGCCAGCCCTCGGGCTCGGCGCGGGGCGGAAAGTCCCCGAGCCAGAGAAACACGCTGTGCTTCGGCGCGGCGCGCGCGAGAAACCGCCACGGAATCTCGGGCGGACCGTCCGTCGGGGCGGGCGCGGGGCGCGAGAGCAGGGTGGCGGCGGCGTGCAGGATGGCGCCGCGGCCGCGCACGGGTTCGCGGATGAGATTGCCGGTGGGCGACGCGTGCACGAAGCCGACGCGGTCGCGGTTGACGGCGCCGAGCAGCATGACGAGCCCGGCCAGCTCGAGCAGGGCCTCGCGTTTCGACTGGGCGCCGGAACCGAAGTGCAGGCTCGGGGAATCCTCGAACACGAGGAGCAACGTCACTTCGCGCTCCTCGACGAATTTCTTGCGGTAGGCCTCGCCGAGGCGCGCGGTGACATTCCAGTCAATGTCGCGCACGTCATCGCCGAACTCATATTTCACGACCTGGTCGAATTCCATGCCGCGGCCGCGGAACGTGGAGCGATACTCGCCGCTCAGCACGTTCTCGACGGCATGGCGCACGCGCCACTCCAGCTGGCGCAGGAGCGCCAAAGGTGACGAGGCGGTGGTTGTTTCGGCGGGCATGACTGGATCTTTCCTCTTAATCTTATTTTTTATCTTTCTCCCTTCTGAGGGCACGGCGCGGCGGGGGAGAAAGAGTAAGATGAAGAGGAAAGAGAAAGAGTACTATTTCGCGGGCACCGGGGTTTGGGCGATGACCTGGGCGATGATCTTGTCCGGAGAAATTTCCTCCGCCTCGGCCTCGTAGGTCAGGCCGATGCGGTGGCGCATCACCTCGGGCGCGAGTTCCTGCACCAGCGCGGGCGAGACGTAATCCTGGCCGCGGAGCCACGCGAGCGCGCGACCAGACTGATAGAGGGCGAGCGAGGCGCGGGGCGACGCGCCGAAGTTGAGGTAGCGCTTCGCTCCCGGGCGGTTTTCCGCGAGGGCGCGGGTGCCGCGGACGAGGGCGAGGATGTAGCCCTGCACGGCGGCGGAGACATGCAGGCGGTCCACCTCGGCGCGGAGCGCGAGCAGTTCCTCGCCGCTGGAAGCGGCGGCGAGCACCGGCTGCTGCGTGACCTGCCCCCAGCGCTGCATCATGGCGGATTCCTCCCCGGCGCTCGGATAATCCACGATGATCTTGAAGAGGAAGCGATCGGTTTGCGCTTCGGGCAACGGGTAGGTGCCCTCTTGCTCGATGGGATTCTGGGTGGCCATCACAAAGAACGGCACGGGCAGCAGGTGCGTCTGGCCGCCGAGCGTGACCTGGCGCTCCTGCATCGCCTCAAGCAGGGCGCTCTGCACCTTGGCGGGGGCGCGGTTAATTTCGTCGGCGAGCACGAGGTTGGCAAAGATCGGCCCGCGGTGCGGCGAGAACTCGCCGGTCTTCGGCTGGAAGATCATCGTGCCGACGACGTCGCTCGGCAGCAGGTCGGGCGTGAATTGCACGCGCTCGAACTGGACGCCGAGGGCGGTGCCGAGCGATTTGACGAGAAGCGTCTTGGCGAGGCCGGGCATGCCCTCGAGGAGGACGTGGCCGTTGGCGAGGAGGGCGACGAGCAGGCGCTCGATGGCGGCGTCCTGGCCGACGATGGCCTTGCCGATTTCGTTGCGAAGTTTTTCTGACCAGGCGGGACCGTTAATCATAGGGGAAAGGTGAAGGATGGACCGGGGGTGTGGTTTGACTCCGGGGCGGAAGATAAGTTTCCATCAGGAAAAAGCCGCCGTCATGTCTTTACCACCCCAAATCGACCGCCGGTTCGCCGCCCTGGGTGTGCGCGCCGAGGACGTGGATGAGCGGTTTGTGCGCGGTTCGGGGCCGGGGGGCCAGAAGATCAACAAAACCTCGTCGACGGTCTGGCTGCGTCACCGGCCGACGGGAATCGAGGTGCGCTGCCAGGCGGAGCGGTCGCAGGCGGCCAACCGCGAGCTGGCTTGGGCCGAGCTCGCCGCGAAACTCGAGGCACGGGCGCGGGCGGTGACGCAGGCCGCCGAGCAAGCGCGCGAGGCGCAGCGGCGCCGGACGCGGCAGAAAAGTTACGGGCAGAAAGTCAAGATGATCGAATCAAAGAAGCATCGCGCGGGCATCAAGTCGCAAAGAGGTCGGCCAGATAGGGACTGACAATTATCTGTCGATGCCTCCGGCAAAGACCGGCGGGTCCCCACCGTCGACGGCGGCGGCAAATCCACCCAACCGCTCCTTAGTCTGGCAGCAAAACAGTGGTTTCCCTCGTCCAAGCGACGCCAAACGACTTTCCGATCATGACTTCATCACCGGGAAATCGGCTCCGCGCGCAACGGCCTCCCACGCCGAGAACTCTTTGCCCAATTCCTTGAGTTTGGCGGTGGCGCCGTCGTAAGCATCGTTGCCCAACAACAGGTGGTGGGGCGGTTTGGGACACTCGACCGCTGCGATGATCGCCTGCGCGGCGCGCACTGGATCACCCGGTTGTTTGCCGGAGAGGGCACGCACTTGCTTGCGCCACGCGCCGGCCGTCGCGGCGTAGGCGACAATCTGCCGTTTGCTTTCGTTCGCCGACCGCCCGGCCCAATCGGTGCGAAAACCACTCGGCTCGACGAGCATCACCTTTATTCCAAGCGGCTCGACCTCCTGCCAGAGGGCTTCGCTCAATCCTTCGACCGCAAACTTCGTCGCGTTGTAGTATCCCGCCGCCGGAAACGAACGTAGTCCACCGATGGAGGAGAAATTCACGATGAATCCTTTGCGTCGCCGCCGCATGCCGGGCAGGGCCGCCTGGATCATCCGGCCCATTCCAAATACATTGATTTCGAACATGCGGCGCACCTCCTTTTCCTCGCCCTCTTCGATGGCTGCGAAATAGCCGATGCCGGCGTTGTTCACCAGCACATCAATACGGCCAAATTTCCCTTCGGCCGCCTTGATCGCCGCGTTGATCTGTCCCTGATTCGTAACGTCGAGCTTGAGCACCAACGCCTCGCCCCTCGCGGCCAAATCCTTGACTTCGGCGGGACGGCGGGCACTCACCACGACGCGATAGCCAAGTCCCAGCACCTGCTGGGCGAGCTCGCGACCGAAGCCCGTCGAGCAGCCGGTGATGAACCAAATGGGTTTTTCGCCAGTCGGTGTTTTGTTCTTATTAACGGGGGTTTTCATGGGTCGGTCTTTCATGGCAAGTCTCCTTGGCGTGGATCGGGGAGCGAATCGTCACGGCGCGGCGCCGAGCGAGGAAACGCGCACCAGCTTCTTGTTCACGAACTCCTGAATGCCCAAGCTGGAGAGTTCGCGTCCGTATCCGGAATGTTTGATCCCACCGAACGGCAGATCCGCTGCCGTCCATGTCGGGTGGTTGATGAATACCATGCCCGTGTCGAGGCGGCGGGCCACGCGTTGGCCGCGCGCGACGTCTTGGGTGAAAACGGAACCACCCAGACCGAAGTCAGAGTCGTTGGCGAGGGCCACGGCCTCGTCCTCATTTTTCACGCGGAAGAAAAGCGCGACGGGTCCGAAGAACTCTTCGCGGTAGGCGGGATTCGAGGGATGGATGTTCGTGAGAATCGTTGGCTGCATATAGGAGCCGGGACGAACAATGCGCTTGCCCCCGAGCGCCGCGGTCGCGCCCTTCGCGACGGCGCGTTTCACCTGAGCGAGGAGCGTGACCAAGGCGGCTTCGGTGGACAGCGGGGCGAGTGTCGTTGCTGGGTCCATCGGGTCGCCCGGCGTGAACGCTGCGAGTGCGGTTTGAAATTTGGCGAGAAAGCTCTCGTAGAGTTTTTCGACGACGATGAAGCGCTTCGCCGCGACGCAGCATTGGCCCATGTTGTTCATCTTGGCCCAGACGGCCCATTTGACCGCCTTGTCGAGGTCCGCGTCGGCGAGCACGATGAAGGCGTCGTTGCCGCCCAGTTCCATGGTGGTCTTCTTGACGTTTTGACCGGCGCGGGCGGCGACGCCTCGCGCGGCGTCCACGCCACCGGTCAACGCCACACCCTGGATGCGCGGGTCGTCGATGACCTCGTTCACCTGGTCGTGGGAGATGAAAAGATTGGTGTAGGCACCCATGGGCGCGCCGGCCTCCCGCCAAAGCCGCTCGAAGGCGAGGGCGCATTGCGGCACGCAGCCCGCGTGTTTCACGAGCACGACATTTCCTGCCATAAGATTTGGCGCAGCGAAGCGGGCGAGCTGGTAGTAGGGAAAATTCCACGGCTGGACGCCGAAGAGGACGCCGAGCGGACTGCTTTCGATCACAGCCTGACCCGACTTGGGCTGGAGCTTTTGCGGAGCCAGGAAGCGTTTGGCATTCTTGGCGTAGTAGGCGATGATGTCCGCGCTGACGGCCACTTCGCCGCGGGCTTCGTCGATGCGCTTGCCCATCTCGAGCGTCATCGGGTGGGCGAACTCGTCCACGCGCTGGCGCAGGATGGCAGCGGCTTTTGAGGCCACGGCTGCGCGCCGAGTGAACGACGTGTGCCGCCAGGTGGTGTAGCAGGTTGCCGCGATGCGGAGTGATTTTTCGAGCTGGGTGTCGGTGAGTTCCTTGAACGTCTTCAGGACTTTGCCGGTG
>OCZT010003112.1_pt1 | contig 17054 bp, 18 predicted proteins | sample 1539031 | NCBI WGS metagenome assembly OCZT01 (sample SAMEA3539308, study PRJEB22396) | soil metagenome | biome: tundra; feature: field; material: soil | place: USA | collected 2010-05 | depth 0.15 m | reverse complement strand
CATCCGAAACCTGCGAGAAAGAATGCCGGCGTGACGACTTAATCTTCAAACTAGTTACACGTGGAAAAAATCTCTGAAGCGCCTGCTAGTCTCGTCGCGGCCCGGTTCGAAGGCTGGCGAAGGGTGTTTAATCCGTTCTTCTGGGTCATCGTGTCCGGCGCGGACACACTGCGACTGCGCGTGCGCTGGAGGCGGGTCGGCTCGGCGTTCCTCGCGGCGACGCTGGGCTTCTACGTCGCTCTCGCTGGTGCGGCCTTTCTCTTCATCCGCTATCAACAGCACATTGCCGCGGTCAGCTATGTCGATTTTCTACTGCCATCCCGGTGGACCTGCGTTCGTGTCGCCCGGGGCGATCACCAGATCGCCGCTGCCCAAAAGCTCGCGGGGACAGGCCAGCGGCTTCAGGCACTATTGTTGATTCGTGGCGGTGTGGCCCAATCGCCCGCCAACCGCGATGGCCGCCTGCTGCTGGCGCAACTGCTCCTCGAAGCCGGCCGTCCCGAACTCGCACGCCAGGTTTTGCTCGACGGGCTGGCGTTTCACCATGCCGATCCGGACTTTCTCCGCCCGCTCTTTTCCTTTCTCTTCCAAAGGCAGGAGGACGCCCGCGTCATCGCCATCGCGCGGAAATATCTTCCGCAGCCACCCACCCAGGCCGAACCCGACCGCCTCTGCTCGCTCGCCGCCGCCATCGCCTGTTTCTTCCGCGGCGACTACGATCTGGCCGAGGATTTTCTTCGCACGCCGCCATCGCTCGCTGCCTCACGCGATGGCCGGTTGCTCGCAGCCAAAATCGATTCTGAGCGCGGTTATCACGACCTTGCGCTGCTCCGCCTGCGCGAACTCGCCGCCGCCCATCCCGACGACGCCGAAATCCACGCCGAACTTGTCTCGCGCCTCGACCACGCCGATCGGCACGACGAAGTCCGCCGCACCGCCCTCGCGTTCCAGATTGCCCATCCCGCACTGCCCGGTCCGCGCCTCGAATTGCTGCGCGCCTACCACCGCACCGGCGATCGCGATCGCGCCGCGCGCGAAATCGACGCGTTCCTGCGCGACTTTGCCACCGACGCCGGCGCCCTCCTCGCGCTCGCCGATTTCGCCGCCAACACCGGCGACGCCCCGCTCGCGCGCCGCCTCACCACTGCGGCCCGCGAGCACCAATTTCCCTGGGAGCCACACGCCATCCTCACGGTCGAGGCGCTCGTCGTTGCCCGCGATTTTCGCGGTGCACTCGACGCCTCCCGCGCCCTGCTCCACGACAACCCCGATTGGACTGACCGCTATGGCCCTGTCCTCGGCAGCCTCCAAGCCATCGCCCACTTCGGACTGGGCGACACCGATGATGCGAGCCTCCTGCTCACCCGCTATCTCAACCAGTCCTACCTTCGCGCCGAAAACCTGCTCGCCATCGCCCAGCGCCTCGTCGACGTCGACGCCGCCGATTACGCCCGCCAAACCCTGATCCGCGCCATCGCCGCCGATCCGCTCAATCAAGCCGCGCTCACCCGCCTCGTCGAACTCGACCTCAACCTTAATCGCATCGACGAACTCCCCGCGCACCTCGCCCGCCTGCTCGCCATGCGCCAACCCTCGCCTGACATCCTGCGCGTCGCGCAATACAAGTTCGGCAGCGACCTCTTCCTCTTTTCCGCCGAACGCCCGGCCGCGCTCGCCGCTATCCGCGCCGCGCTCGAAAAAACGTCGCGCACCGCTCCGCGCCTCTAGCGCGTCGCCGTCTTCAGCTCCACCAGCACGCGCTCATTCTGCTCGTGCGTCCCCACCGTCACGCGCACCCACTCGGGCAGCCCGTAACTTTTCACCGGCCGCACAATCACGCCGCGCCGCTGCAACGCCTCAAACACCCGCAGCCCGTCGCCCACCTTCACGAGCATGAAATTCGCGACGCTCGGCACGAAGGCCAGCCCCAGCGCCGCGCACCCCCGCTCGAGCTGCGCGAGCCCCGCACGGTTTTCGCGTGCGGTCTTTTCCGTAAACTCGCGGTCGTCGAGCGCCGCGACCGCCGCCGCCTGCGCAATCGCGTTCACATTGAACGGCTGTCGCACCCGGTTGAGCAGCGCGCACAACTCCGCGCCCGCGTAGCCGTAGCCCACGCGCAGCGACGCCAGCCCATAGATTTTCGAAAACGTCCGCAGGCACACCACCTTCCGCCCTTCCGCAATCAGCGGACGCAAATCCGGCGCGCGCTCGACAAACTCCGCATACGCCTCGTCCACCACCGCGATCACGTGTTCCGGCAGCCCGCGCACAAACGCGACCAGCTCCACCTCCTTATTCGCCGTCCCCGTCGGGTTGTTCGGCGTGCAGACGTAAACCAGTTTCGTCCGCGGCGTGATTGCCGCCGCGATTTTTCCTAGATCGTGCCGCCAGTTCACGAGCGGGACCTCCACCGCCTTCGCGCCGAACAGCAGCGTGACGAGCTTGTAAACGACGAACGCCGGCGCACCCATCACGACCTCGTCGCCCGCACCGATGAACACGTGCCCGAGCAGCTCGATGATTTCGTTCGACCCGTTGCCAACGACAAACTGGTCCGCGCCGAGCCCCCACTGCACCGCGAGCTTTTCCCGCAACGCGACGCACCCGCCGTCCGGATAGAGCTCGCCGTGCTCCAGCGCCCGCTTCGCCGCCGCGACCGCGCGCGGCGACGGCCCCCACGGATTTTCGTTCGACGCCAGCTTGATGATCGTCGCCGCATCGAGTCCCAGCTCACGCGCGACATATTCGATCGGCTTGCCCGGTTCATAGACCGGCTGCGTCAGCACCGAGGGTTTGGCCAGCGACTCGAAATTCATCCCGCCACGATTGCACACGAACCCGCCCGAATGAAAGTCCGATTCACTCCGCTGTCGGCTTTGCGTTTAGGTTGATTTCTTCTTCCGGCTCGGCACGCGCACCCACTTCATCCCCGCCGCTTCCGCCGCGCGCATCCCCGGCTCCGCGTCCTCGAACACCAGACACCGCTCCGGCGCCACGCCCATCTGTTTCGCCGCGAGCAGAAACATGTCCGGCGCCGGCTTCCCGTGCGCCACGTCCTCCGGCGTCACGACGACTTTGAAGAGCGGTGCGAGCCCCGCGATTTTCAGCATCTCCCTCACGATGTCGCGCGGCCCGCCCGACGCGATGCTCACCGGGTGCGTCGCTGCCACGCGCCGCGCGATGGCGACGACCGGCTCGATCAGCTTTGCGTCCTTCTGGAGTGCCTTGAACAGCGACTCCTTGTGGTCGAACACCGCGTGCGGATCGACGGTGAGACCGTAGTGTTTCCCGATCAGCTCGGCGACCTTCAGTGTCGGCACGCCGCCGAGGGAGTAAAACAACTCCTCGTCGAGCGGACACTTCAGCCCGACCGCGCGCATCGCCTCGTCCCACGCGCGGTAGTGCAGCGGCATCGTGTCAACGAGCGTTCCATCGAGGTCAAAAATATAGCCGGCGAAGTCACCGTCCGGAAAGTCCAGTTTCATGAAAAGGGAAGAACGCAACCGCCCATCCCGCCCGCCGCAACGGCAAAGTCTGTTACCTTGGATTACGCGCCCGCCGCCGCGCCACGCTCATACCACCCGCGCGACGCGTTGCACACGCGGCAGACCGAGAGCATCACCGGCACCTCGACCAGCACGCCGACGACCGTCGCCAGCGCCGCGCCCGACGTCGGCCCGAACAACGTGATCGCGACCGCGACCGCGAGTTCGAAGAAGTTGCTCGCCCCGATGAGGGCACCCGGCGAGGCGACGTTGTGCGGCACCTTGAAGAGCCGCATCAGCAGGTAAACGAGTCCCGAGTTGAAATACACCTGGATCATGATCGGGACCGCGATCAGGATCACCGCCAGCCAGTTGGTCAGGATGTTCTCCGCCTGAAACGCGAAGATCAGGACCAGCGTGGCCAGCAGCGCCAGAATCGTGACGGGCTTGAACACCGCGAGAAAGCTCCGCTCGAACCACGCGGACCCGCGCGTCCGGATGAGCAGCGTGCGGCTGAGCCAGGCGGCGCTCAGCGGGATGACAATGAAAACCACGACCGACGTGAACAGCACCTCCTTCGGCACGGTCACGCCGCTCACGCCGACGAGAAACATCACGATCGGCGCGAACAGGACGAGCATGATGAGGTCGTTGATCGCCACCTGCGCCAGCGTGTAGGCCGGATCGCCGTCGGTCAGGTAGCTCCAGACAAACACCATCGCCGTGCACGGCGCGGCCGCGAGGATGATGAGCCCGGCCGAGTAGTCGCGGGCCGCTTCGGGCGTGATCAGGCCCAGCACACTGCCGAAAAGCACGCGCACGAACAGCCAGCCGAGCAGCGCCATGCTAAAGGGCTTTACCAGCCAGTTCACCACCAGCGTGACGAGCAGCCCGCGCGGTTTTTGCGCGACGGCCTTCAGTCCGCCGAAGTCGATCTTCAGCATCATCGGGTAGATCATCAGCCAGATGAGCACGGCGATCGGGATGTTGACGTGCGAGTTTCGCCCGAACTCCCAGCCGCTGAGCGTCTGCGTGAATCCCGGGAGCAGTTTTCCGAGAGTCACGCCCACCACCATGCACCCCAGCACCCAGAGCGAGAGGTAGCGTTCGAAAAAATCGAGCCGTTTCGCTGGCGGGTCCATGGTGGAGCCCTCAGTTGCAGCAGCCGCCCGGTCCGCAACCGCAGCTGCCGGCATCGGCCGCGAATTTCGTTTTCGCCCCCGATTTCAACACGCCGAAGCCACCGAGGACGACGCGGCGGATCGGTTCGCCGTTTTCCGGATGTTTCGTGAGCGGAGCGTCCTTCATGCTCTGTTGGATTTCGAAATAGCGCGGCTTCTGGCCGGGCTTCGACGGAACGGTTTCGTAAACGTAGGTGGTCATGGCGATTCCTTTTCAGTTGAGGCGGTGGGTTTGAAAGAGCTGCTGCAACTTCTCCGGCCCGACCGGTTCCTCGGCCACCCAGGGCACGAGGATGGTCCGCTTGGAAAGCTTGCCGCACACCTCCCGGATGTAGGGCAACTCGTCGGCGCCGCGCGCCACGAGCAACGGATCGCGCGAGCCGCACCCCGCAAAGCTCTGGTTGATCACCCAGGCAAACGGCTCGATTTGCGCCCGGCGCAAATCCGCCTGCAACGCGGCCGCCTCATGCACCGGCGTGGCCTCGGGCAGCGTGATGATGAGCACGCGGGTATAGCTCGCATCGCGCAGGCGCGGCAGGAGGTTTCGCACCTCCTCCGGCAGGTCGCTGGTCTTGCGCGCGATTTCGCGATGGTAGGCCTCGGTCGCGTCGAGCAACAGCAGCGTGTGTCCCGTGGGCGCGGTATCGAGCACCACGAACGCGTCCCGGCCCTGCGCCACCGTGCGGGCAAAGGCGCGGAACACCGCGATTTCCTCGGTGCAGGGCGAGCGCAGGTCTTCCTCGAGCAGCGCCCGGCCGCTGGCATCGAGGTCCTTGCCCGCCGTGGCCATCACTTGGTCGACGTAGGCTTTCGTCTCGGCCCGCGGATCGATCCGGCTGACGCGCAGCCCTGCGATCTGTCCCGCCGCCGCCGCCACATGGGCGGCCGGGTCGGTCGTGCTGAGATGCACGTCGCAGCCGCGCCGCGCCAGTTCGGTCGCGATGGCGGCGGCGATCGTCGTTTTTCCGACCCCGCCTTTGCCCATGGTCATGATGACACCCCGGCCGGCTTGGACGAAATCGTCCACCAAATCGGCCAGCGATTCCAGCGGCGGGAGCGGCGGCGAGGGAGCGGCCGGGGAAGACTCCGGCCGCGGCGCTTCGTCGTCCCGCACCAGCGCTCGCAGCGCCGGGATGCCCAGCAGGGCGCGTGAGCGCAGCGACACTTCGCTGACGGGCAGACGCGCGAGAAAGGCGGCGCCCGCCGTCAACGCGTCCGCGCCGCGCCTGGCCAAAGCCACCGCCACCGGATCGGAGTCGGACGCCTTGAACATCCCGTTCAGGATAAGCCGCTGGTTGCGCACGCCGAGGGCGGCAAGTTCGCCGCTGGTGCGTTCGGCTTCGGCGAGCGCGGCCCGCTGTGCGCGGCTGACCAGCACGAGCGTCGTGCGCCGGCCATCCGCGAGGGAGGCGACCGCGTTCTCATAAACCACGCGCTGCTTTTCCAGTCCGGCGAGCGGCCCCAGACATGAGGCGCCCGTGGTGTTCGCGTCGAGGAAGCCGGTCCAGGCCGTGGGCAGCGTCATGAGGCGCAGCGTGTGGCCGGTCGGCGCGGTGTCGAAGATGACGTGGTCGAAGCCGGAGGTCGCTTCGGGCTGGCCAAGCAACCGGGAAAATTCATCGAAGGCGGCAATCTCTGTCGTGCAGGCGCCCGAGAGCTGTTCTTCCATGCTCCGCACGATGGCCGCCGGCAGTTTGCCGCGATACGGACCGACGAGCTTTTCGCGATATGCGTGCGCGGCGGCTTCCGGATCGATGTTCAACGCCCAGAGCCCGGGCGCGTCCGGGATCGGCGCCGGTTCGCGCCCAAGCGCGCAGCCCAGCACCTCGTCCAAATTTGACGCCGGATCGGTGCTGACGAGCAGCACGCGTTTGCCGTGATCGGCCAGGGCGACCGCCGTGGCACAAGCCAGCGAGGTTTTGCCGACTCCGCCTTTGCCGGTGAAAAACAGAAAACGCGTCGGCGCTTCGAGGAAGCGGGCGAGCGAGGCGGCGGGACTCTCCGACGTAGCAATCATGCCGGGTGCCTCTCAGGAGCAGCAGCCACTTTTGGTTTCGCTGCCGGGCGTCGCCGCAGTCTCGCCACCGCCGCCCGCTGCGGCCACCGGCACCGCGGGCGCGGACTGCGTGAGCCGGGTCGCCAGTCGCATGACATTCCGATGCGGCGCGTCCTTCACCTTGGCCGCCATGGCGATCGCCGCGTTGATGTCCGTCATCGTCACGCCGAGCTTTTCGGCCTCATGCACATGGTAGCGCAGACACGGCTCGCAGTTGGAGGCGATGGCCGCGCCAATGGCGACCAACTCCGCAACGGCAGGGCTGAAAAGACCCGGCCCGCCCGAAGCGACGCCGCACCAACCGGCGAGTTGCGCCCGTTCGGGATACTGCCCACTGGCCACCGTTTCGCCGTCCACCAGAACGAGTGGCAGCGCGGCCTCGCCTTTCTCGGTGAGCGCGGCCTTCACCAAGTCGTTCTCCACGTAGGCTGCCGGATTTTGGGCCAGACTGAAGCGCTGGACCGCGACGCCTTGCTCCTGCAGCCATTTCAGGTCGCCAGCGAAGCGCACCAGCACCGGATCCACTTGCGGGCCGCAAACGCCCGTGGAACAGCACATCGCAGGATCGTAAACTTGGAGTGTTTTCATGGGAGAAAGGGTTATTTGCCGGCTGACTTTAATGCGTCGCGGCGGCCGTCGGCGTAGGCCGTGAACGTGCGGCGGATTTCGTTCCGCACGCGGCGAAACACGGCCAGTTTCTCCTCGTCCGTCCCCGTCGCGTGCGCCGGATCGTCGAACGGCCAGTGATGGCGGTTCACTTGCCCCGGAAAAATCGGGCACGCCTGGTCGGCGTTGCCGCACATCGTGATGACCGTCTCGACCTTCGCCGTGAGGAATTCGTTCATGTGCTTCGAAGTGTGGGCGGAGATGTCGATGCCGATCTCCGCCATCGCGCGAATCGCGAGCGGATGCACATAGCCCGCGGGCTGCGAACCCGCGCTCGCTACATTGAGAAGATCTCCCGCTGCCGCGCGCAACACGCCCTCCGCAAGGTGCGAGCGGCACGAGTTGCCGGTGCACAGGATCAGGACGGTGGGTTTGTCGGTCGTCATGGGGAATTACAGCTTGGCGGCCGGTGCGCAGCCACACGGGCTTGTTTCGGCAAACTTCGGCGCGAGTTTCTTCAGTCGCGCGAGGTCGCGCTGAAACACCGGGTCTTCCCGCGCGCAATCCTGCAAGCAGGCCAGGTTTGCGCGCAGCTCCCGCGGCGGTTTCGCCGGCAATTCATAAATCACCCAGTTGCCCTGCCGCTCACACTCCACGAGCCCGCGCTCGCGCAGGTAGGCGAGGTGCTTTGAGATTTTCACCTGCGGCTCGCCGAGGATTTCCTGAAAGTGGCAGACGCACAGCGGCCCCTGCGCCAGCACGTTTAGCAGCCGCAGCCGCGTTGCGTCGCACAGGCACTCATAGATTTGCACCAGTTTCACACTGCATTCATATACTCACATAGGAATATGTTTCAAGCGCCAATTTCCGGCGCGGCGCTTCGCTCACGGGCAGCATGGCGCCTGCTGCCGGCGCTCGTAACCGATGACCTTTCCCATCCGGTCAAACTCCAGCCGGCAGCAGTCCTGTAATTTTTTCTTCAACATCCCGCGCCCGCGGCGCACGCGCGATTTCACCGCCGTGAGCGAGAGCCCCATCCGCAGCGCAATCTTCGCCAGCGGCAGCCCCTCAAACTCCGCCAGGCGCACCGGCTCGCGATACGCCTCGGGCAGCTCCTCCAAAAAAATCCGCAGCGAGTGCGTCATCGCCGCCGTCACTTCATCCGCGGGCTCCGCCGCTTCCGCCGCGAGGTTCGCCGGCAGTTCATCCCGCGGCCGTTGGCGCCAGTAGAAATCGATCAGCGTCGTCCGCGCGATCCGGTAGAGCCACGCCTCGAGCCGCTGACCGTCGCGCAACGCCGCACGCGAACGGAACACTTTCAGCATCGTCTCCTGCGTGAGATCGTCGGCAGTGGCGTCGTCGCACACCCGCCGCCGGATGAAAGCGCGCAGCTTGCCGGAAAATTCGGCGACGGTGGTGTCGAACGTGACCGCGGTCATGCCAACTCAAGGCTTAACCGCGGTGATGAACGCACTCACGACAAATTCGCCGGCGCCCTCGTCCTCCGTCCACTGATTGATGAGTGCACGCGAAGCCTCGCGCGTTTCGACTTCGACGCGGGTGAAGCCCGCGTCGGCCAGCATCGCACGCAGTTCGTCCACGTGCGCCGCGCCCGCTACGCAGGCGCCCACGGCTTCGAGCTTCGCGCGCAACGCGACCGGCAGCGGTTTCGTCGCGACGATGTCGGCAATCGCCAGCCGGCCGCCTGGCTTCAGCACGCGCAACGCCTCGCGAAACACCCGTGCCTTTTCCGGCGACAGGTTGATCACGCAGTTCGACAGGATGAGATCGACAGTCGCGTCCGCCACCGGCAGCGCCTCGATTTCGCCGAGCCGGAACTCGACGTTCCGGTAGCCGCCCTTCGCGGCGTTGGCGCGCGCCTTCGTGATCATCGCCGCCGTCATGTCCACGCCGATCACGCGGCCCGTGCCGGCGAGCTGCCGCGCCGCAAGGAAACAGTCGAAGCCCGCGCCGCTGCCGAGATCGAGCACGGTCTCGCCCGGCTTGATGCTCGCGATCGCGAGCGGGTTGCCGCAGCCGAGCCCGAGGTCGGCGCCCGCCGGCGCCGCCGCGAGTTCCGCGGCCGAGTAGCCGAGTTTTTCGCCGTAGCTCGCGCTTTGGCCGCCGCAACAGCCGGTGGCAGTGCAGCCGCAGTTCTCGCCGGCCTGCTCGGCGATCGCGCCGTAGCGCGCCCGCACGAAATCGCGGATTTTTTCCGAATCGGGAAGTTTGGTTTCAGTCATGGTGAGTTGGGTTACCTTTGCTGACGCGAAACCCGGCCGTTGGACGCAGACTTTTTTCAGAAGGGAAATGGCATTGTCTTTCTGCCCGCTGCGCCTAGCTGTGGGCGCGTTCTGCTCACACCCGTCTGCCCGCTTTTTTCCCGCCATGAAAAAATATCTCGTCGAATTCATCGGCACGTTCTTTCTCGTCTTCACGGTCGGCTGCACCGTCATTCCGCCGGATGCCGGTCTGCTCGCGCCGCTCGCCATCGGGTCTTCGCTCATGGTCATGATTTTTGCCGGCGGTCACATTTCCGGTGGACATTTCAACCCCGCGGTATCGCTCGCCGTCCGGTTGCGCGGCCGGCTCACCACCACCGACCTCGTGCCCTACTGGATCGCGCAGTTCGCTGCCGCCTACGTCGCCGCGTGGTGCATCCAATATTTCAAAGTGACGGGTGCCGCCGTGCCTTTCGCCATCGGCGTGAAGGCTGCGTTGCTCGCCGAGTTCCTGTTCACGTTCGCGCTTGCCTGGGTCGTGCTCAACGTCGCCACATCCAAGGGCACCGTGAACAACTCCTTTTACGGCCTCGCCATCGGTATGACGGTCATGACGGGGGCGTATGCGGTGGGCGGTGTGTCCGGCGGTGCGTTCAACCCCGCCGTCGCCCTCGGTGTCGTCTTGATGGGCCTCCAGAGCTGGGGCAACCTGTGGGTTTTTCTCGTCGGTAACTTCGGGGGCGCCGCCGTGGCCGCGTTAACCTACAAATTCGTCAACGGCGACGACTAAGGAAAAGCGGAAAAGTTGGGAAATTGGGAAAGTGCAAACGCCCCGCGGCGTTCATTTATTGTTTCCCAATTTTCCGCTTTCCCATCACCGCCGCATCCCGCGGTGCAGCCGGCTCGCCGGTTTCACCGCCGCGGCTGCCGTCTCGGCCAGCGCCTTCTCGTCGAAGAGCGCGGAGTAAATGTAGGGGAAGCCCTCGAGCTTTTTCCGCTCCACGCCGACGCCCATGTAGCGCTCGATTGAGCGCGCGTCACGCACGTCCTCCTCGGTTACCAGCGTAAAGGCGTCACCCGTGTGGTGCGCGCGGCCCGTGCGGCCGATGCGGTGCACGTAGTCCTCCGGGTTTTCCGGCACGTCGTAGTTGACCACGTGTGAAATGCCCGCGATGTCGAGCCCGCGCGCCGCGATGTCGGTCGCGACGAGCACCTCGAACTTGCCGCTCTTGAAGCCGTCGAGCGCCTCGATGCGCTCGCGCTGGCTGCGGTCGGAGTGCATCACGCCGACGGTGTGCCCCGTGGCCTTCAACCGGTGCGCGATGCGGTCCGCGCCCATCCGCGTGCGCGTGAAAATCAATACGCTCTTGAACTCGGTGCGCTCCAGCAGCAGCTGCAACAAATCGAATTTCTGCGCCGCCACCACGGGATAAAACCCGTGCGACACCGTTTCCGCCGGCGAGCGCACGCGGCCGATCTCGATCTTCACCGGATTGCGCAGCGCCCAGCTCGCGAGCTGCTCGATCTCCGGCGGCATTGTCGCCGTGAAGAACAGCGTCTGCCGCTCGCGCGGACATTTTTGCACGATGCGCTTCACGTCGGGGAGAAAACCCATGTCGAGCATCCGGTCGACTTCGTCGAGCACGAGGATGTCGACCTTTTCGAGCGAGCAGTTGCCCTGCTCAAGATGGTCGAGCAACCGGCCCGGCGTCGCGGCGAGGATGTCCATGCCGCGCCGCAAATCCTCGAGTTGCTTGCCGTAGCCCACGCCGCCGTAAACGATCGTCACGCGCAGGTCGGTGAACTTGGCGAATTTTTGAAACGCATCCTCGACCTGCAGCGCCAGTTCGCGCGTTGGCTCGAGTATCAGGCAGCGCAACGCGCCGTGCCCCGCGAGCCGCTGGATGATCGGCAGCGCAAATGCCGCCGTCTTCCCGGTGCCCGTCTGCGCCGAGCCGATCACATCGCCGCCGCGCAACACGACCGGAATCGCCTGCTCCTGAATCGGCGTCGGCGTCACGTAGCCCATCTCCTGCACGCCGAATGCCAGCGCGTCGCTCAACCCGAGCGCCGAAAACGCCGTGTCCATTTTCGGAATGTCCACCGGCACTGCCGGTTTCACGTCTGTCGTGCGCGGATGGTCGAAAGTCTTGTCGATCAGCGGTCGCTCACGCTCGCCGCGCGGCCCGCCGCGGCTGCCGCCGGAGCGCGAGTGCAATCCGCGCCCGCCCTGGCCGGCATGCGAACCACCGTGCCCGCTTCGCTCGCCCCTCGGACCATGGTCGTCGCGGCGGGCACCGTGGTCATCGCGACGCGAACGCGATTCGTAACCCGCACCGGCGGCGCGCGGCTCGCGTTGGTCACGCGGATCGCGCGGCTGGCCTTGCCAGCGGTCTGGGGATCTTCCGCCGGGAGTTTTCGTGCCGGGAGTCCGGTCGCGCCGGCCCTCGCCATGGTGCGCAGCGGCCTGGGCTTTGCCGTGGGAGGCGGATTTGCCGCCCTCGGGTGGGGCCGGCTTCTTGGCCTGCGAAGGTGCAATCGTCTCGCGCAGCTTCGCAAAAATTTTCTTCAGCATGACAAATAGTGAGCTAGGCAGCCTCGACGAAACCCCAGGCTTTGCAACCCCGGATATCGCCGGCCTTGTTTGTTGGGGACAACGGCGTCCCGGCTGCGCCACGCCGCCAAGAGATCCTGGCAAGGACGCCGCGGCTTCAACAACACGTCCAACTTGACAATCGGCCCAACAGTAACACTCGTGGTTACATTAAATCATGACCGGAAACACCCGCTTTGCCGCCAGCGTGCACATGCTCGCCTATCTCGCCTACCACCATGGCGCAGCAGTTCCGTCAGCGGAGATCGCGGCCAGCGTGGACACCCACCCCGTCGTCATTCGCCGCCTGCTCTCCGCGCTGGTGAAGGCGCGGCTGGTCTCCGCGACCAAGGGTGCCAGCGGCGGCTTTTCGCTCGCGAACGCGCCAGAAAACATCTCCCTGCGGGACGTCTATCGCGCCGTCGAACCGAAACCCAACCGCGGGCTCGATCATTTCGTCCCCAACCACAAGTGTCCGGTCGGTGCAAAAATCGAGTCCATCCTCCACAGCATATTCTTAAAAGCCCAAGCCGGCATGGAAGCGGAACTCGCGCGCGTCAGCCTCGCTGATGTCCATCTCCAACTCCGACCCGTTAGCGCCGGTAAGAATTAAAAACTTTGTGCAGCCAGCCAGCGCTGGGTTCCTTGGCGATAAACTCCGGTCCGTTCTCGGAGCCGATGAACGCGAGGGGCGCCATGCTCTGAAATATTCCTGGCCTCGCAAACCTTGATGGCGTTCAGGCCGCTGTCGGCCATATCGTGTCATTTATCCCAGCGTGGGGAGTCAATTTCATGGGGTCACGTCACTTACTAACCGTTAAATTGCCCTTCGTGATTATTCCTTCTGGCTCCAAAACCAACAAATTCCAAATGAAAATATGGGGCAAAAATGGCCATATTTTGGCGATTTTAACCAAAAAAAGGCCTATTTTTTCAATTTTTAGGCCAATTTACCCATTTTCGTCTGATAACGGTAAACAAGGATTGCTTGTGTCCTCCGTTTTCTTTTGAACGCCCGGCCACAAATACCAACTAACCATTTCCGATCGCTTTCCAGCATCAACGAAACTTAACCAAGGCCCCTTTTTGGATCTCAAACAAATTAAGCAGATTATCGACCTAATGAAGCGCTCGGAACTCACCGAGTTTGCGGTCGAGGAAGAGGGTTTTAAACTGAAAATCCGGCGTGGCGCCAACGGACTCCCCGTCGTTTCCACCGGACGCGGTTCGGGTTCGCCATTTGCGACGGTCGACACCACGCCTCCGATGCCCGTCGCCATCCCCGGTGGCTCGATGCCCTCCATCCCAGGAACCGCACCCTCCGCCCCTCTGGAAGAGGCTGGCGTCACCTACGTCAAGTCGCCGATGGTCGGCACGTTTTATCGGGCGCCGTCGCCCGAAAGCAAGCCCTTCGCCGACGTCGGCACCAAGGTCGTCGAAAACACCGTGGTCTGCATCATCGAGGCCATGAAGATTATGAATGAGATTCAGGCTGAAACCAAGGGCGCCGTCATCGAAGTCCTGGTCGAAAATGGGCAGCCCGTCGAATACGGCCAGCGACTTTTCAAAATCAAGCAGGGCTGAACCCAGCGTTCTGAACCGCTAAATCCCGCCAACCCGCGCGGCCTTCAGCCGGCCGCCCTTGGCGCAGATTGGCGGTTCAACCGTTTCCAACACTTTCGATGATTCAAAAAATCCTCATCGCCAACCGCGGTGAAATTGCCCTCCGCATCGTTCGCGCCTGCCGCGAAATGGGCATCAAGACCCTGGCCGTTTACTCCGAAGCCGACGTGCAGTCGCTCCACGTCCAGCTCGCCGACGAGGCCATCTGCATCGGCGGGCCGAAGAGCGTCGATTCCTACCTTCGCGCCGATCGCATCATCAGTGCCGCGGAAATTGCCGATGTCGATGCCATCCACCCCGGTTATGGGTTCCTCGCCGAGAACGCCAAGTTTGCCGAGCAATGCGAGTCGTGTAACATCAAGTTCATCGGCCCAAAGTCGAAATCCATCAAGATGATGGGCGACAAATCCGTGGCCAAGGACACCGTCCGCAAGGTCGGCGTCCCCATCGTCCCCGGCTCCGACGGTCCGGTCGACAACGAGGCGGACGCCGTGAAGGTCGCCCGCAAGGTTGGCTACCCAATCATCATCAAGGCCGTGGCTGGCGGCGGCGGTCGCGGCATGCGCATCGCGCACAACGACATTACGTTTGCCAAAGAATACCACGTCGCTCGCAGCGAGGCCGAGAAGGCCTTTGGCAACGGCGCCGTTTACATCGAGAAATACATCGAGAAGCCGCGCCACATCGAGTTCCAGATTCTCGGCGACGCCCACGGGAAAATCATCCACCTCGGCGAACGCGATTGCTCCGTCCAGCGGCGCCACCAAAAGCTCATCGAGGAGTCCCCCTCGCCGTTCCTCACGTCCGATCTCCGCAAGAAAATGGGCAAGGCCGCCATCAAGGCCGCCGAGGCTGCCGAATACGAAAACGCCGGCACCATCGAGTTCCTCGTCGATGCCAAGGGCAATTTCTACTTCATCGAGATGAACACGCGCATCCAGGTCGAGCACCCGGTCACCGAGGAGGTCACCGGCATCGACCTCATCAAGCAGCAGATCAGCGTGGCGAACGGGGACAAGCTCACGTTCGACCAGGGTGACATCAAGTTTGGTGAGCGCCATGCCATCGAGTGCCGCATCAACGCCGAGGATCCGGCCCGCAACTTCGCGCCCTCACCCGGGACCATCGGCCTCTACTATGCTCCCGGCGGCCACGGCGTCCGCGTCGATTCTCACGTCTACTCGGGCTACACCATCCCGCCCTACTACGACTCGATGATCGGCAAACTCATCAGCTTCGGCACGACGCGCAAGATGGCCTTGGAGCGCATGTATCGCGCCCTGAGCGAATATCTCATCCGCGGCATCAAGACCACCATTCCGCTGCACAAAGCCATCATGGCCGACCCGGTTTTCATCGAGGGCAAGGCGACCACCGCCTACATGGAAGACTTCCTCAGCCGCACCGCCACGGATCTCTTCTCGTAAAGCTCAACAACCGCGCTTCTGCTTCCGCCCGGGCCGTGCGCCCGGGCTTTTTCTTGGGCTCACCAGTCACTTGGCGCACAAAAACCACGGCCCAAAAAATTCGCCGACCACCCATGTCCCTAGCCCCTCCCGCCGCCGCCCATGCCCCCGACCAACCCTGCCCGTGCGGCAGCGGGCAGACGTTCACGTCATGCTGCCAGCCGATCCTCCGGCGGACGAAAGTGGCGGCGACCGCCGAGCAGTTGATGCGGTCGCGTTTCACCGCGCACGCCCTCCACGACTTCGAATATCTTCACCGCACCTACCTGCCCACCGCCCACCGGCCTTACGTGGCGGAGACCGATGATGCCCCGCGCATGCACTGGACCCGCCTCGTCATCCACGCTCACGAGCCCGGTGCCAAACCCGACACCGCTTTCGTCGACTTCACCGCCTATCACCGCGACGAAGCCGGCGAGCACGCGCTCGACGAAAAATCCGAGTTCCTCCATGTCGCTGGCGAATGGTATTTCACACGCGCTGTGCGCCAAGGCCCCGCCCCGCTCAAATCCGCCCACCCCAAAGTCGGCCGCAATGACCCGTGCCCCTGCGGCAGCGGAAAGAAATTCAAGCAATGCTGCGGTAAGTAGGTTTAGTTTCCGCTTCGCGCCGCGCTCACGCCAGCTTGCGGACGAGTTGCTCATTCAGGATGTCGTCCACCGTGAGCGGCACGATGACCCGGTGCGACCGCTTGAAGAACTGCTCGATCTCGCTGAGCGCGTCCCCCGAGTAGTCGAAGGAGACGAAGAAGCCCTTCTCGCAGCCCTCCCGCATGAGCACGGCCTCGAACGAGTCGATGTCGGGCCGGCCGGCCTTGTCCGTTTGCTTCACTTGAATCGGATAAAACTTTTCCGCGTCGAGCCCGGCCAGGTCGCCCTCGCGCCGCCGCGGGAAATTCGCCGCCGCGGAGACCGGGAAGATGCGACCGTCGATGCCCATGTCGCCGACCTGCGTCTTGTTCGGGATGCCGCCGAGCGCGATGACGGCCCAGTTCCCGAATTCGAAGGGCGGAGGATGCACAAGTCGTCGCCTTAAACTTCAGGATCCTTATTTATTTCGAAGAAATCGCGCACCACTTGCAGGGAGCACTTGAGTGGATCGGAACATAATTCGGAACCTGTGAAACGCATCACAGGATAGCCGTAATTGAGCAAATCGCGGTCGCGACTTTTGTCCCGCATCGCTTGATCCGCCGTCTTTTCGTGGAAATCGTGCCCATCACATTCCACCACCAATTTTTCGGACCGTCGTTCCGGCAGGTATTCGGGCTCCTCAATTCCGCACATTCTTGCCATAGCGCGGAGGGGATCAGTGAAGGTAAGCTCTAAAGCAAAATCGACTCGATGTTCACCGATCTCTTGTTGTGGTCTTATGTTGATCACGCTGTCGCCATGCGCGCCAGTGCATCCAAAGACCTCGAGCCCCGCATTGTTTCGAATGGACAGAGCCTGATCGTTCATTGCACAAGCGCAGATAAGCGAGAGAAGGAATCTGGCTTCGATTGGACTTTCACACAGAGAAACTGCGGCGGCCAAAGGTTCGATTCGCGCGCTGAATTCACTGCTCAACGAGATCGAAATCGTTGCTCCAAAAGCTGCATCTAAATCGGAAAATTTTTTCGCAAGTTCATGAGGAACGACGCCGAGTTTCCCAGAAAAAGGAAGAGTGAAAGGATCATCACCTCCATCGGCGCGACATTTGCTTCGATAACGCTGAAGCCCGCTGACAAGACCGTCGTAGCGAGGCGTCTCATTCATGTGCGAATCAGTCGAGCATGACCTTGACGTAGTGGGAGGCGTGCCAGTCGCAGTGGTAGTAGAAG
>OCZT010003110.1_pt1 | contig 17065 bp, 13 predicted proteins | sample 1539031 | NCBI WGS metagenome assembly OCZT01 (sample SAMEA3539308, study PRJEB22396) | soil metagenome | biome: tundra; feature: field; material: soil | place: USA | collected 2010-05 | depth 0.15 m | reverse complement strand
CTGCCCAACACCGCCGGATGCTTTACCGCGGACGAGGCCATCCGCGCAGCACGCCTTGGCCGCGAAGTCGGCCTTTCCGACTGGGTCAAGATTGAAGTCATCGGTGACAAAGCCACCCTCTACCCCGACATTCAGGCCACCCTCGAAGCAACACGCGTGCTCGTCAAGGAAGGCTTCACCGTGCTGCCCTACACGTCCGACGACATCGTCTTCGCCAAGCGCCTCATCGATGCAGGAGCGGCGGCAGTAATGCCGCTCGGTGCTCCCATCGGTAGCGGCCTCGGCCTGCGCAACACCGCCAACCTGCGCATCCTCCGCGAACTCATCACCGAAGTCCCGCTGATCGTCGACGCCGGCGTAGGCACCGCCTCCGACGCCACCCTCGCCATGGAACTCGGCTTCGACGGCGTCCTGATGAACACCGCCATCGCCGAAGCTGCCAACCCCATCCTGATGGCGGAAGCCATGCAGCACGGCGTCCTCGCCGGCCGCCAGGCCTACCTCGCCGGCCGCATGCCCCGCCGCCTCTACGCCACCGCCAGCTCCCCGCTCGAGGGCATCTCGAGATGACCTCGCCGCCGCCGCTCGTCTGGCGAATCGCGGCGGCCTTGCTCTGGATCGCGTCGCTTGCCTGTCTCATGAAAGCAATCGGCGGCGGAGTCACAGCCGAGGAGTCCCTCTACAATCCCCATCTCACCGGCGCCGACCGGATCGCGATCCATCAACTAGCGCAAGTCGCCGACCGTTGGGCCGCCGCGGGCTGGATCCTCCAATTCGCGACCGCTGCCGTCCTATTCTTTGGCCTCAAATCTCCGCGCATAGTCCGCCGCATCTTCGTCTCCCTCGGAGTCGTAATCGCGGTAGATAGCGCAACGCTACTTCTCGTTGCGGTCATCGTTCGCATCTAGCATGATCCTGAGTGTCATTCTGAGCGCAGCGAAGAATCCCCGTATTTCGCTTCCCCCCCAAGAAATCGGCGCTCGTCGGTGTAGATCGGTGTTAGGCCTTTCCTACCTCGAACCTAGAACCTCGAACCTCCTCCGCCACCCCACATCCACCAGCCCCAGCGTTACACTTCCCCCATGCGCGTCTTTGGCATCGACTGCGGCACCGAGTTCACCGGCTACGGCGTAGTCGAGATGGACCACGCAGCGCGCACCCCGAAGCTCACCCACTGCGCCGCCGGCACCATCCGCCTCAACAAGAAAGAGAAGACTCCGCAGCGCCTCGCCCAGGTCTACGCCGAACTCATTGCGATGATGACCCTGCATGAGCCGGACTGCGTCGCCATCGAGGAAGTCTTCTTCTCAGCAAACGCGAAGTCCGCCCTCAAACTCGGTCAGGTGCGCGGAGTCGCCATGCTGGCCGCCGCAACCTGCGGTCTCACGGTTGCCGAGTACTCGCCGCTCACCATCAAGTCTTCGGTCACCGGCTACGGTCTCGCCGCCAAGGAGCAGGTCCAGTTCATGGTCACCCGCCTGCTCGCGCTCGACTGCGCGCCCGAGTCGCCCGACGCCGCCGACGCGCTCGCCATCGCCATCTGCCACATCCACACCGCGCAGACGCTGCTCCTCCAGGGAGCCAGCCGGTGATCAATGCGCGACTGCACTTGTCCATTGCACTCCTGATGTGTTCAGCGTTCGCGATCGTTACCAGCGCACAGGATCCTCAATCCGCTCGCGACTCCGCCAATCTGCCTGTAGTAGCGACGCGCCCGAGCGTTGCCTTCGCATTCGAAAGGCAGGGCCTTCAAGTCCCCAGATTTCGAATGACCATCCATGATGACGGGTCCGCAGTCTACGAAGGCGAAGAGGCGCCCGAACCAACTCGGTACGGTCCACCGGCGACGCTCTCGCTTAAGCCCTTCCAAAGCTCCGTCAGGGTTACTCCCGCGACCGCATCCCGCATCTTCGCACTTGCCCGGAAACTCAACCGCTTCAATGCCGCCTGTGCCTCGAAGGCAAAGAACATCGCGAGCACCGGAATCAAGACCTTGAGTTATGCAGGGCCAGACGGCGCTGGCTCCTGCACCTACAACTACTCCGAGGACAAGAACGTCCAGGCGCTCACAGAGATCTTTGAGGGCATTGCCGAGACCATGGACGAGGGCCGCAAGCTCGACCATCTGCGCCGATACGACCGCCTCGGCCTGGACTCCGCGATGTCTTTCCTGGCACAAGAGGTCTCGGATGGCCACGCGCTTGAACTGGGAACGATTGCCGATTCGCTGCGCTCAATTGCCGCCGACGGGGAGCTGATGGAGCGCGTTCGGATGCGGGCAAAATCCCTGCTCGCCCTCGTTCCCGCCGACAAAGAGCCGCGCTGATCAGCACCCCGCAGACCTCAGCAGCACTTGACACCCCGAGTACAATTAAAGCACGGACTAAAGAGCGATTTGCCGTCTCTACGACAGCGCTCCCAAGCCCGAAGTAGTTCTATTCAGTTGGTATATACCACGCCCTTGTACCGCCTTTTTGCCAGATTTCCACAGGGGGGAGGGGGGGTACCCGGCTGTAGCCCACGGAGGCAGCAGGATGTCCGGCCGTCGATCCAACCACCATAGGTTTCTGCTGTTTGCCTTGCTGCTCTGCCTTGCGAACTTCGGCGTCGAGAGCACCGCGCGCGCCGATTCGTCTTCCACAACGCGCGCCGCCCGCCTTACCTATCTCCAGGGCACAGTCACCATCAAACAGGCCGACAACACCGCCAGCGACCCTGCGCAACTCAATCTGCCTTTGCTCGCCGGCGTGCAGTTGGCGACGGGAGAAGATGGCCAGGCGGAAGTCGAGTTCGAGGACGGCAGCGTGGTCCGTTTGACGCCAAACAGCGTCCTCTCCCTCGACAACCTCACAGTCGAATCAGGCGGCGTCTTCACCACCGACCTCAGTCTGCTGCACGGCCTCGCCTACCTCGAGCTGCGCGCCACGACCCAGTACCGCTACACGCTCAACGCAGGTGGCGACATCCTGTCCCCGGTCGAGAACGCCACCGTCCGCGTCGATTTCGATCAGTCGCCAGCCATCTTCGCCGTACTTGATGGAACTGCCCACGTCGAGCGCCAGAGCGGCCCTGACAGCGATCCAGCGAACGCTGGCTTTCAGGCCGATGTGCGCGCCGGCGAGAGCCTTCGCGCAGACGCTACCGACTCTAACCGCTACTTTCTCACGCAGGTCATTGCGGGGGAATCGTGGGATCGGTGGAACGAGGATCTCGATAAGGCGGCGGCCGCCGAAGCTGCTGACAGCACCGAGGTTCGCAATAACTACGCCGGAGCGCAAGGTTACGGCTGGTCCGATCTTGACGCCAACGGGAGTTGGTATGACGTGCCCGGCCAGGGTCCCGTGTGGCAGCCGCAGGTGGCCGTGGTCGACGCGGGGTTCGATCCTTATGGAAACGGTGCGTGGGTGTCCTATCCCGGCACGGGCTACGTCTGGGCGTCTGGGTATTCCTGGGGCTGGACACCGTACCGCTGCGGCAACTGGTCTTACTTCACCGGCTTCGGCTGGGGATGGGCGCCAGGCTCGGGATGCGGAGGCCGCGGTTGGGGGTTTGCCGCCGGCGGCCGGCCGGTCAACGTCGGTCATGCCCCTTACGGCTACCAGCTTCTTCATATTCCGGTAGCGGGCCGCAGCCCAGCGCGTCCCATCCTGCCCATACGCCTCACCTCTTCGGCCCCGCGTTCAATCCCATCAGACCCTGGTGAGCACGGCCCGCGCCGGATCGCCGGTGTGACAGTTGCGCCGATCGAGCCGGTTCGCAGGGGCTTCAACCCGGGCGGCGAGGTTGTCGGTTCTTCTCTCCGGCGCGACTATCCCGTGGACTCCCGGTCGCGCACGCCCGTCCTCGGACTTGCCGCTACTCGGCCGGCGGTCGTCCATACATACCCGGGGCAGCGGCCCGCCGCAGAGCGTCCGGACACGGCAGAGCGCCCCGCAATGGGAGACCGTCCTGTTTCGATGCATCCGCCTTACACCGGACAGTCCTATCCAGCCCGCGAGCAATCCCGACCCGTGCAAGGCGTCCGGTCAGAGCCATCCTCTCCGCAGATTCAAAGGCCCGTGCCGCAGAGCGCGCCGCCCCAGCGCAGTTCGTCCCCGCCCGCTGAACATCCAACTTATTCTCAGCCCGCGCCTTCGCATCCGACGTATTCTCCGCCTCCCGCTTCCGCGCCTGCGCCTGCGCATCCGGCGTCCTCTTCTTCTCCCGCCTCTAATGCGCCCGGAGGCTCTCCAGGCAGAAAGTAGCCTTAGCGCTTCGAAGCAGGCGCGAGCGCGCGGTAGAGTTGGGCCATGGGTTCGAGTGCAAGCGATTCTGCGCGAGCCAGCAGCGGAATCGCCGACGGCCACGCAGCGTTTATTTCATCTGGCGCGTAGCCTGCCGACCGTAGATTGTTTGCGAGCGTCTTTCGCTTCTGCGCAAAGCAGGTCCTGAGGAATGCATCGAAGCCCACAGCGTCGACGCCGAGTTCCTGGAAGCGCGGTGCGAATTCCAGCCTCAGCACCGTCGAGAAGACGTCAGGAGGCGGCGAGAACGCCGTCGGTGGAAGCGTGAAGAGTGTTTCGACGCGAGCGTTCATCTGTGCAGTGGCGGAAAGCAGGCCGTAGTCGCGCACGCCGGGAGCAGCGGCGACGCGGTCCGCAACCTCCCGCTGCATCATCACAATGGCGCGGGCGAGAACACCACGCGCGCCGGCCGCGAAGAGACGCAGCAGAATCTCAGAAGTGATGTAGTAGGGCAAGTTGCCGACCACGTCAGCGGTCTCGCCTCGGGGTATGAGCGCATCGAACTCCACTCCCAGCACATCGGCCTCGATGATCTCGACGTGCGGCTGCTCGCGGAACTGAAAGCGCAACTCAGCGGCGAGGGCGCGATCGACTTCAACCGCGATAAGACGATGACATCGCGCGGCAAGGATCGACGTAATAGCGCCGTGGCCTGGGCCAATCTCGATCACGGTGCGCTCGCCGAGTGGGCCGAGCGAGTCCACGATGGCGTGGCGAGCAGCGTCGTCAACCAGGAAGTTTTGTCCGAGTTTGGGCTTGCGCGTCATGTTCTGGTTGGCGCCCCGTTTGACGCACAGGCTGTACCGCTTCAGATGATTGATTAAATGGAAATACCCGGCTCGCCTGGCTTCTAGGTTTCCGCGTGTCGATTGTAACGCGAGAGAATCGCTTTGCCGGCGTCCGGGTACTGCTTCTGGTCCGTCACAACGGAAGATGAAGAGGGCTGCGCCGGGCACTGTGAATTGTGTCCGCGAATAGCTGCCGCCACATTTCCTGCACGAGTCAGTAGGTGTGCGAATAGGACGAACTTCCGGCGTAGCCGACCAGATTGCTCACCCTGGTCAGAAGCCCTGCGGGCACATCCAATGTTTGCCGCAACCGGCTGGGAATTCCGGTGCGACTCTTGGAACCCTCATGCATAAGATCGAGTTTCTGGATGCCGTGCCATCGCGAGGATGCATGAGCGAGGGCGTCTGCACACTCTTTAAATGAGAGCGGGTGACAAAGGACGAGCAGGGCGACGGGAGGCGCCAGCGGAATGCGATCCAGTTCGGCGAGATGCAAGATTGTGACAACCCGATATCCGAGGCTCTTAAGGATCCACTTGCGCGTCTCAAGCAGGTGGGCATCGCGCCCGTACATGACGATGGAGACTTGTGTATTTTCCATTATTTCCCCCCCGGGAAGCGGCAAAATTGGGGTAGTACTTAAATCTACTCCGCTGATCGGAGAATTTGTGTTGGGTACCTAACATAAGGCGTATCCTATCGGCTATGGGACTACCCGCGGACAAATCGAGCTGGTTTACGAGCGAGCGGTATCCTTTGCATGCGGGCCATTTCAAGAACAGTTTGTTGAAAGCGCTGGATGCGGAGGCTATCGCACGCCTGGGTCTGCGTCCCGTCACATTCGAGTTGGAACATGAGATCGAATTCCCTGGAAACCCGATCGACCACCTCTTCTTTGTGGAAGAAGGAATGGCCTCCATGACGACTACGTTCAACAATGGCGCTCAGGTGGAAGTCGGGATGTTCGGCTATGAGTCCGCGATTGGCGTCTCCGCTCTAATGGGAACGAAACGCAGTCTGAATCGGGTCTACACCCAGATTGCGGGCTATGGATATTCTTCGCCGGTAGCAGCGGCGAGGAGAGAGTTCGCACGCGGCGGGTTGTTTCAGATGCTCGCGCTGCGGTATGTCCAGGCTCAACTCGTGCAGGCGATTCAGTCGGCGGGCTGCAATGCAACCCATGACTTCGAACAGAGGCTTGCTCGCTGGCTGCTCATCTGCGCCGATCGCGCGCATTCGGACACCTTCAAGATGTCCCAGCAGTTTCTCTCCGAGAAGCTAGGCAGTACGCGGTCGACGGTTTCGATAACCGCCGCGCTACTGAAGCACCGGAAGCTAATCGAATATTCCCGCGGAGTGATCCGCATTCTCAACCCCGAAGGGTTGGAAGCGAGGGCTTGCGAGTGCTACGGCGTCATTCGCAATCGCCTCGACACGTATACGGAGTTTGATAGCGGGCTCTCCGCCAACTCACCCGTGCTCGCCTAGGTTAGGGTAGAAAATCCCCATCTCACTGAAGTGGCGGAAGGAAGGCCTCTGCGAAGACGAGCCTGTTCAGCTTAATCGCCTGCTGGTACCGGTTGGGGCGGCGAGGCCGCAACAGGCAGGCCTGTGATGTCGGTGGAGTCGGTGACTCTTACGGAACTGCCGTCGGCGGTGACGAGTTTGACGTCGGAGAAGGTCCAGTCTTTTGCATCTGCGATGGAGCCGGCGGTGCCTGCCTGGATGTCGAGATGGTCGAACTTGAAGTTGGTGAGCAGAGCGTTGGGGTAGGCAGCGACCGAGAAGGCGCGGCGGGCGCCCGTCGCGTGAATATTCCAGATATGCACGTCGGAGAAGTGGGGAAGACCCTTGTCAACGGGAACAGGCGTGGTGAGGGGAACCCAGTAGGCTGGCATGGTTTTCGTGTCGGTTCCTGGGGGAAGGACGGCGTAACTGTAGCTCGGATTCCAATTCATGGTCATCGAGATGGGGGTGGGGACGCCCTCGAGGGTAAGGTCGTGGATGCGGATGTCGGTCGCGGTGCCGCCGCGGGTGTGCGCGGACTTGAAGAGCACTCCGTTGCCCGCTCCGGCGAGCGCGGTGAGGTTCCAGACCTTGATGTTATGGAAGCCTCCTGAAGTTTCGCTCCCAATAGTGATCGCGGCGGCGCCACGCCGAATGATGGAGTCGTGGATCTTGATGTTTTCCGTGGGGCGGTTGACGCGGAGACCGTCGGAGTCGCGCCCCGACTTGAGGCAGAGGGCGTCGTCGTTGGCCTCAATGTCGGCGTGGGATACGTCAATATTGCGTGAGGAGTCGATGTCGATGCCGTCCGTGGACGGTCCGCGGCCGCCTTCGTTATTGCGGATGATTACGCCATCGATGGTGATGTCATGGGAATAGAGAACCTGGACCGTCCAGAAGCCGGAGCGCTTGAGCGTGATACCGCCGCCATAGTGGACGTTATAGGAGTTCTGGATCAAGGAGAGGCGAACCCGCTTGGCGTCGTAGTCGGAGGCCCAACGCAGGCCCTTGGGTTCGTACTGCGCGCGGAGGTCGTTGTAGATCTTCCACCATACGGCTCCGTTCTCGTCAATCGTGCCCTTGCCGGTGAGAGTGACGTCGTGCGCGTCGCGGATGTTGATCATGGCGGCAGGCCAGGTCATCTCGATGCCGGCGATGCGTGTGGGATGTTCCGGATAGTCTTCGATGTGCTGCGATCCAGTCAGCGTGACGCCTTCGGGCACGTCGAAGGTGACACCTGATTTCAGGAAGAGCGCGCCGGTGAGGTAGGTGCCGGGCTTGAAGCTGACGGTCTGCCCTTTAGGAGCCGCGATGTCGATTGCCTTCTGGATGGCTCCGGTGTCGAGCGTGGTGCCGTCGCCCTTTGCGCCGTAGTCGTTTACCAGCAGCGTCCTGGGAGCCGCCAGGGCCACAGTGGAGAACAAAGCTAACACGCAGATCAACGGAAGCGCGCGGATTTTCTTAGTCACTGTTTGGCCTCCGTAACCAGACGGACGGCGCCAAGGAGGCCGGAGGAGACGGGCTTGACCTGGTTGAGGTCCTGCATCTGGAAGCGGTCGCCGTACTTGGCGATGAGCGGCGCATAGTCGTGAGGCGGAAGCGCGGACCACGCGTTGAGCGCAGTGTTGAAGACGCGTATCTCGATGTGGTTCAGCCCCGGTTTGAGAAGTCTGGTGACTTCGAGACGATACGGCGGATGCCAGAGCGCACCGGCGGCCTCGCCATTGATGGTGACCAGGGCTGCCTCGCGAATGGGCGGATCGTAGTAGGCGTGCATTCCCGGCCCGGGGCGCGTGACAAGCGGATTAGGCAGGCCGTCGGGGCCGAGTGAAGCGTGCTCGGGTGGGGAGTTTGGCGCGCCCGGCGTTGCCTTGCCTCCTGCGACTTCGAGGAAGACCGGGGAGGTGGCTGCCGCGCCCAGGGTCACCTCGCGCGAGTAAATTGCCTCGCCCGAATAGTGGAGAGTCGAGGGATCTGCGATCCAGTCAGCGAGAATGGGTTCGGAAACGGTCTTGTTGATCCCGGGGAAGGTGACTTTCCACGCGGTGCTGATATCAAGCGTGGCAATTGGCCCGGCCGCATGTGCCGCGGGCCTGCCAGAGAGTTGCGAGTCGAGGAATATGTACACGCGAGATCCATAGGGAGGGAGATGAATCGGGAGGGAGGTCGCCGAAGCTGGCGTCGACGCGGCACTATCGGGGTCCCATTCTTCGGCAAACTTGTGAGTCGTGGCGAAGCTTGCGGTGGTGTCAAGCGTGACGTTGGACGTGTTGGCTACGAAGTATATGTCGGCGGTTGGAAGCTTGCGGCGGATGAAGCCGATCTGATTCCTGCTGGCGTCGTCTGTGCCGGCGAGTTGTAAGTCCGGCTTGACCGCGTTATGGAGCGCGTCTGGCAGGTGCGCCTCGTCGGCGACCAGGGTGGTCTTGGCTGGGTCGAAGAGTTGCTTCGAAAGATTGGTGAGTTCGGGGAGGGTCTTGCCTTCGGGATCGATCGACGGTGCGCGACCGATGGAGATCACCTTCCCGCCAGAAGCTGTGAAGGCGGCGATCTTCCTCAGGGTCTCCAGCGGGATGCGATCGGTCGGTGGGATAACCAGGATGGTGTGGTGGCCGAGGCCAACCTTGTCGATGGCGTCCGCGTCGATGAAGTCAGTGTTGTATCCAGCGGAGAGAATGGCGGACATCAGTGCTGGGGTGATGAGGCGCTGCATGGCCCCGGTGACGGTCGTCTGGGTGGGGCGGAAGCTAGCCCACGCGTCGTCGGTCGGCAACAGGATCGCGACCTGGTTCGCGGGTTGGCCCTGGCGCATGAGGTAGCTCATGCGACCGATGTAAGTGGTCACCGCTGGCATCACTGGGTGCCATGGGTTGTGGTTGTTGAAGGACGCTGCGGCGTAGAGCGACCAGCCAGGTTCGGGTACCTCGCCGTCGGGCGCGGAGTAGGGCCACCCGTGGCAGATGATCTGGTTCTCGCCCATGATGAAATCGACGTCCGCCTCAGTCTTCATGTCGAGCGGAGTAGCGCGGAAGACGGGGGAATGGAGCCAGGTGAACGTCTCCCCGGAGCTGACATCGTGGTTGAAGACGTGATTTGCAGAGGTAGCCCAACGCAGCGTCGAGAAGGCGCGCCATTGCGGCCCCTCCCCTTCTGCGAGTCCTACGAGGCTTTGGCTGGATAAGCTAACGGCAGGCTCTCCATATGTTTGCGAGCGGAACTTCGTGTGATGCGCGATAGCCCAGTCGTTGATCTGCGTGAGGTAGTTTTCGTTGACCAGTTCCGTAAGCGTCTTGCCGTAGTCGTGGCGAACGGTCTCGGCTGCGGGGGTGCCTCCGGCGACCAGTTCGGGCAGGTGAGGGATCAGGTCGTAGCCGCGGCGCTTCCTGAATTCCTCGGGAAGCTTCGCAGTCCAATCAGAGCCGTAGGCTTCGAGCGAGTCGGAGAATATGGCGTAGGGCGGTGTTGCGCCGAACGCCTTGACGAGCGGCTCGCCCACCGCGCGGAGGTGGGTGGCGACCGCATCATGCGAGAAGGGATCGAGAACGTAACCCTCTGCTCCGACGGCCGCGCGCTTGACCTGCTGCTTGGTGTGGCTGGAGATGAAGAAGAGGGCAACGCGGGGCTTGTCGGAGGCTGTGACCGAGGCGGTGCCGCCCGAGACGGCGAGGGGCTTGGCGGTGGAAGAATCGAATGACGGCGGCCGCGGTCCGGCGTTGCGACCACGCCCCGTAGGAGCAGCCGGCGCAACCGCTTTGGAGGGGCTGGCGATCGCGGCCGAGATGAGAGTTTCGCCTTCCTCGAGGGCAGGGGCCTGGATAGTGGTGACGTTGGTGGCGACGGAAACTTCGGCGGTGCGGAGACGGCCGACCGCTTCGGCAAGCGTGGTCGCGGGGCCGCCGTACGGCCATCCGGAGCAGAGAGTAACGTCGATGCGCAGGCCGAGCTTGCGGCCTTCCGATTGCGCGTACGTGACGGCGTCGAGCATCTCAGGCGAGAGAAAGGCAAAGTTCTTCAGGCCTTTGGCGGGGTCGTCGAGGACTTCTGCATAGACGAAGGCAAGCTCGGCGCCCTGGATGCCGTCGGCCTTCATCTGCTGAAGCTCGCGCAGAATCTCAGGCTTCACCACGGCCGGCCCGAACCACCACCAGCGGACCATCGGCCTCGCCCCATTCGGTGGGTTGAGGAAGTCCTTCCGCAGGGTCTCTACCGAGGGAGCTGGCGTCTGGGCGATCAGCGCGGGGGCGAGCGCGAGCGAGAGGGTAGCGGCGACGCAGAAGGCGGCTGTGCTGCGGAGGGAGCGGCGGGAGGCTTGCGGGCTAGTGGGCTGCTGATTCATGAATTCTCCGACTGACTTAGGGTTCGCTTCATTTCGGGGCTGTTCCAGCGAGACGAAGCAACGTTAATTCATTGGGGAGAATGTTTCAAGGATGGAACAGTAAGTCAGGCGCTGCTGAGCGAGCAAGGTGAACCTTCGCTCAACCTTCTAGCCGATAGCGCGTCTCGGCGAGCCGGTAAAGACGCCGCCACACCAGCCGGTTCATGGTCACCACCATCAGCGCCATGAGGATGGTCGCCAGAAGCAGAATTGAAAACTGGCCGGAATCACTGGCTGCACTTATCTGTGCGCCCAAGCCGAGCGTCTGCATGGTCTTGTTGTTCAGCACGAAGTACTCCGCGATGATGCTCGCGTTCCATGCGCCGCCGGAGGCTGTCACCAGCCCTGTGATCAGATAAGGGAATATGCCCGGCAGTATAACCGTGCGCCAGCGCTGCACGGTGCCGAAGCGGAAGAGCGTCGATACCTCGCGCAGATCGGACGGGATCGCCATCGCGCCCGCGATCACGTTGAACAGGATGTACCACTGCGTGCCCAGAAGCATCAGCGCGATCGAACCGAGTCCCATGCCGCCGCCGACTCGGACCAGCGCAAGCAGTATCACGGGGAACAGCGCGGTCGCCGGCACCGACGCCGCGATCTGCGCGAGAGGCTGCGCCAGCCGTGCCAACTTGGGATGAAGCCCGATCGCAACGCCTGCGGGAATCGTCCACAAGGATGCCAGCAGAAGCGAAAAATTCACCCGCAGGAATGTGGCCGCTGCACCCTTCAGAAGCACAATGAACTCGGGGCCGCGCACCTCGCGTATCAGCAACAACGCGTGACCGGCTGCATAGACGATTGCGCAACCGATTGCGGCAATCAACAGTATGCGCAGCCAGGCAGATTCCCAGGCGCTTGAATGCTCGATGCCGTCCGGCGCCGCTGCAGCCTCTGCGACGCGGGTCTTGCGCTGCTCCGCCAATCGGCGATAGATTCCGTCGGTGAAGCCCGCGCCGGTGTGGCGCATCAGCGAGCGTACCGCATTTGACTTCGTCAGCAGATGCAGCAGCGGAGACCGCACGCGCGCAGCACTCTCGACCTGCTCAAACTTGAACTTGTCGCTCCACGCGATCAAGGGCCGCCAGACGATCTGGTCGGTCGCCACAATGATGGCGATCATCGTCGCCAGTCCCCACGCGATTGCCGCGCCGTTGCCTGTGCCCGCGGCAGTCTGCAGAAACGATCCCAGCCCAGGCAGCCGCAGGTCATGCGTACCCTGCTGCATCTCGCATGCCATGAGGAAGAACCAGCCGCCGGCCACCGACATGATGGAGTTCCAGATCAGCCCAATCGCTGCGTACGGCAACTCGAGTTCCAGCAAACGCTGAAGGCGCGAAAAGCGCGAGATGTCCGCCGCCTCTCGCAGTTCGCGCGGAATGCTCTTGATGGAGGAGTAGAAGCTGAACGCCATGTTCCATACCTGGCCGGTGAAGATCAGCAGAATGGCGCCCATCTCCAGGCCAAGTTGCCGGCCGGGGAACAGCGCGACCATGGCAAGCATCACCGGCGGCAGAAAGCTCAGCACCGGGATCGACTGCAGGATGTCGAGCAGCGCGATCATCAGCGCCTCCACCCGCTTGTTGTTGGCCGCGACGTAGCCGTATCCCACCGCGAAGAGAAGACTCAGCACGTACGCAAGCCCGATGCGCACGATCGAGTAGAACGCGTAGAGGGGAAGCGCACGGGGGCTCTGCGAGATGACGACCTGCGGCTGCGCGTGACCGAACCAGTAGCGCCCTACGACGAGCACACCATAGAAGCAAGCCAACAGCAGGCCCGCCACGCACAGGTCCAGCACGAAAGGCCAGGTGCGCCGGAGCACCTGCGAGCGCGCCAGTGTTTCCCGACCGTGCCATGGCGCGAGGTTGCCACGCAGATGGATCACTCCTCGATCTCCGCGTCCGGGTCGTCGACGGGATCGGCCTGCTGTTTCTGCGGCTGGATGAATCTGCGCCGCGACGCGTCAAAGTCGAACAACTCGGCGTAGCGTCCCCAGTTGATCGCTGTCTCCAGTTGGCGCAGCGTGACTTCTTCAGTGAACTGTTCGTCGAGCAAGTCGTGGAAGAACTCTTCGGGAACGCTGCCATCGCTCTTCGCCTCAATAGCCCGGACGATCTGGCGGAGCAGCAGCACATTGTCGACGGCGGCCTTGCGGAAGAGTTCCTTGCGGCGCAGAATCTCGGAGTTTGCGAATTCGGAGCCGGCGGGCGTGATCTCCGCATCGCCCTCGGCCACGGTAAGGAAGCCGAGCAGCAGGCCCGCGTCCACTATGGGCAGCAGGTCGTCGATCTCGAACGACAGGTCGTTCGCAAGCCGATAGATGTCGTACCTTCCCTGGTGGTCGATCAGCAATTCCAGCAGGCCCGCGATGCCCCCAGGACGCGCGTGTGGCAGTTCCTGATAGTGCGCCGGTCGCGCGTCGGGGGCCGGCCTTCCCAAGAGTGCGCTGGGCAGTGCGGGAGGCTGCTCGCCCGGCTGCGTCAGCACCTTGTAAATGTAATCCACAAGCTGGGTGAAAGCCTCACTCTTGCGGTCGCGAGGATGCGGCAGAGTGACCTTGAAGTCCGTCCGCACGACTCCCGGATTGCGCCCCAACACGATGATGCGATCCGCCAGCAGCACTGCCTCCTCAATGTTGTGGGTCACCAGGAAGATTGCCTTGGTGGGCATCGTCTTGTTCTGCCAAAGCTCAAGCAGTTCGCTGCGCAGGTTTTCTGCCGTCAGAACGTCGAGCGCGGAGAAGGGCTCGTCCATGAACAGGACCTCCGGCTCGACCACGAGGGCGCGGGCGAATCCGACGCGCTGGCGCATTCCTCCCGAAAGCTCCTTTGGATAGGCCGTCTGGAATCCGTCGAGGCCGACCGTGTCGAGCATTTTGAGGGCGCGCCTGCGCTGCTCGGCCGCATCCATGCCGCGCGCCTTCAGAGGCGCCTCCACATTTTCAAGCACCGTCAGCCAGGGAAACAGCGCGAAGCTCTGGAAGACGATAGAGACGTTCGGCTCGGACGTTGCGATCGGCTTATCGTGCCAGTAGACCTCGCCCGACGACGGCGTAGACAGCCCAGTCAGCATCCGCAGCAGGGTCGATTTTCCCGAGCCCGAAGGCCCCAAAAGTGCGAGGATTTCGCCCACGCAGACGGCGAGGTCAGTCGGCGCGATCACCTGGATGCGGTTCGCGCTGGGCTGGGCGTAGTACTTCTCGACACGTTCGGCACGGATAATGGTTTGCGGCATAGGTTCTTCTTTTTTAGGGACTTCAGGATTGGCTGGGCCAGGAAATATTGCCGCCGCCGGGCATCCTTCACTCCGCACAGCGTATCATTACCAAGTAACGCCAAGGATGAGTTGTGGGACCTAGACGAGCATCAACCCGCACACTTTTCTCAATACATTCATTTGGGGAATCTCCGCATGTCTGAAGCGCAAGCCGCAACTCCGTCCAAGCCCAGGGTGCTCGTAGCCGATGATGAACAAGTGATTGCCAATACACTTGCCATCATTCTGAATCAGGCGGGCTTTGAAGCGCGCGCCGTGTACAGCGGCGAGAAGGCAATCGAATCGCTGGAGAGCTTCCAGCCCGACATGCTCATCTCCGACGTCATCATGACCGGGATGACCGGGATCGAGGCCGCGATCGCTACGCGAGAGAAGATGCCAAACTGCAAGATATTGCTCTTCTCCGGGCAGGCTGCAACCGCCGATCTTCTGGAGAAGGCTCGGCTGGAAGGCCACGAGTTCGAGATACTGGCCAAGCCCGTCCATCCCACCGACCTGCTCGCTAAGCTCCGCGGTTGATGGATGCGAAGCCGCAGTTCTTCGCCTTTAGCTTCAGTCCAAAGAAGTCTCGCTCCGCTCGACCTGCCGGGAAGAACCGCATTCACTGCTAAAATGAGAGTGTGTCCTCTCCCGTTCTCGACGTCCCCAGAGAAGCTCCGATAACGTCCCACGCGCCACTTTCACAGCGGCCGACCATCGGCTTTGTGTCGCTGGGATGCCCCAAGAATCTGGTCGACTCCGAAGTGATGATGGGGCTGCTTCATCGTGCGGGCGGCGAGCTGACTGCGCACGCCGAGGACGCCGAGATTCTTGTCGTCAACACCTGTAGCTTCATCGATTCGGCCAAGCAGGAGTCGGTGAACACAATCCTCGAGATGGTGCAGCACAAGGTAGCGAATGGCGGAAAAGCCCAGCGCCTGATCGTCGCCGGATGCCTGGTGGAGCGCTACCGCGATGAGATCCGCAGGAACATCCCCGAGGTCGACGCCGTGGTCGGCACCGGCGAGTTGGAAGCGATTCTCGAAGCCGCCGGACTCACTTCACGGCCGCAAGAAGGGCAGCAGGACTCCCCCTTCAACATCCTCGTAAGTCGCGCTCCCAGCGCCGTTCACCAGCACTCCCATCCCACCGAAGTAGGTACGCAACTTGGCGTCTCGCAAGCCAGCACGCGAACCGATTTGCTCGACGCGAAGTCGTCCCGGCCGGAAGGCGACCTGCGCGAGCGCCAGGGCCGCTTCTCGCGCGAGCAGTGGGACGGTGCCACGGCAGCGCTCCCCGAATATCTCTACAGCGACCTCACGCCGCGCATCCTCACAACGCCAAAGTCGTCGGCCTACATCAAGATCGCCGAGGGTTGCGATCATCCGTGCAGCTTCTGCATCATCCCGCAACTGCGCGGCAAGTTCCGCTCGCGGCGGCTGGAGTCGATCGTCGCCGAGGCCGAGAACCTCATCGCGCAGGGCGTGCGCGAGATCACGCTCATCGGCCAGGACACGACGTGTTACGGAGAAGATTTGGGGTTGAAAGACGGGCTGGCTACACTGCTCGAAGCGCTGGCCGTGCTGCCGGGGCTAAAGTGGCTGCGGTTTTTGTACGCCTATCCCAACAAGGTGACGACGCGTCTGCTGGAGACCATCACTCGCCACGAGACGATTGCGAAGTATCTCGACGTGCCGTTGCAGCACGCGTCAGTCAGCGTACTGAAGCGGATGAAGCGCGGCGGCACGCCCGAAGTCTTCCTGCGACTGATCGAGAAGGCGCGGGCCATCGTCCCCGGCATAGTCTTGCGCACCAGCTTCATCGTCGGCTTTCCTGGCGAGACCGATGAGGACTTCAAGCAGCTCGAAACGTTCATCGCCGCCGCGAAGATCGACTGGCTGGGCGTCTTCTCTTACTCTGACGAAGACGGCGCAGCGGCGTTCGAGCTCGACGCGGCGCTGAAGGTTCCAAAGCGCACGATAGAGGCTCGGCGACGGAGGCTGATGAAGCTGCAGCAAAAGATCAGCGCCAAGGCCAAGGCCGAGTGGGTCGGCAGGGAAGTTGATCTGCTGGTCGAAGGTGAGAGCGAAGAGACCGAACTGCTGTGGCAGGGCCGCACCGCGCTGCACGCTCCAGAGATCGACGGCAAAGTGCTGATCAACGACTTCGGTCCGCACGATACGCTGGTACCTGGCACGTTCTATCGCGCGGAGATCACCGAGTCGCACGACTACGACGTGGTCGCGCGGATTCTCGACTAGGGCCCCCCTCCCCCCGTCGCCACAGAACTGTGGAAATCGTAAGAAGTAATTGCGCTGCAATGACATACCGAGAGAAGGTGGCTGTGGAAAACTAACAGCCTGTGGAAAACCCGTGTGCCGTTGAGCTTATTTCGCGCAAAAGAAAGCCCCGGCCAAGGCCGAGGTTTCTCTCTCTATTGCTAGTTAAAGGATAGCACGCTGACCATAACTAAAGTGCCAAGTCTATTTCCTTCTACATCAGCAAGTTAAGCCATTCAGGGGCTTGACAAGCGATTTTGCTGGGGATTTTAGGGGGTGCTGAAAAACACTCCTTCGCCGGGATGAAGCGAAGGCCCGGGGCTAAAGCCCGGAACGATTCGGCTCCCTTTTTCGTGGGGTTGAAACCCCACGCTCCCTCCGAAAGGCCAAGGCCCACGCTCCCTCCGAAAGCCCAAGGACGGATGCTGCCGCCGCTTCAACGGGCCAAGGCCGAGCGGGCTTTTGGGTATGCAGCGGCTACAGGGGCTGCCCAGGCTACGAGAAGAGAAGGCCCGGGGCTGAAGCCCCGTTTTCGCCCGGAGGTTAATGTCCGGGCTGAAGCCCGGACCTATCTCA
>OCZT010003109.1_pt1 | contig 17066 bp, 12 predicted proteins | sample 1539031 | NCBI WGS metagenome assembly OCZT01 (sample SAMEA3539308, study PRJEB22396) | soil metagenome | biome: tundra; feature: field; material: soil | place: USA | collected 2010-05 | depth 0.15 m | reverse complement strand
TCCGATCTCAATCATTTCCAGTAATTTTGATTTTTCTATTTTCTCGTATGCTTTTCCTGAAAGAACAGGATGGGTGCAGATGGCGCGCACGCTTTTCGCGCCTTTATCGATCAGCATGTCGGCCGCAGTGCAAAGAGTTCCGGCAGTATCCACCAGGTCGTCAACGAGGATCACATTTTTTCCTTCCACTTCTCCGATGACTGTCATGCTTTCTATCACGTTTGCTTTTTTACGCTGCTTATAACAGATGGCGATCTCCGCCCCCAGGTATTTTGCATACGCATTCGCACGTTTAGAACCGCCAATATCAGGAGTCACAATGGCAAGATCGGATAAGTTCAGTTTCTTTATGTAGGGAATAAAAATAGTGGAAGCGTATAGGTGGTCAACAGGCATTTCAAAGAAACCCTGTATCTGGTCGGCATGCAGGTCCATCGTCATAATCCGGGTGGCGCCTGCAGCGGTTAACAGATTGGCAATGAGTTTCGCCCCGATGGGAACGCGGGGCTGGTCTTTCCGGTCCTGCCGCGCAAATCCAAAGTAAGGGATAACCGCTACAATATTTTTTGCAGAAGCGCGCTTGGCGGCATCGATCATCAGCAACAATTCAAACAAATTTTCTGTAGGAGGAAAGGTTGACTGGATCAGGAAAACATTATTCCCGCGGACGGTTTCTTCAAACGATGGAGCAAATTCCCCGTCACTGAAACGGTTCAGCGCTACTTTTCCAAGCGGTTCTCCGCATGCTTTGGCAATTTTTTCTGCAAGCGATTGCGAAGCGCTGCCTGAGAATATTTTTATATCGGGGGTGGTCATGTCGGGAACAGGAACAAAGATAGAAAATTTAAATCCTCAAGAAACGAATTTGTACGAAAAATACGCAATCAACAACAATATTGTATCTCCATTTTCGTATTGTCCGTATAGTTTCGCCTTTCGTAGATTTTCTACCTTTAGCAATTCTTTCAGAACCATGACCGAACAAAAAGATGCCGACAAAAAAAAGGAGAAAAAAAATCTTTCTCCGAAGAAACTGAAAAAATACCTGCTCATTTTCTGGGCACTGGTGTTTGCTCCGTTCCTGATGGTCTTTCTTATCGTGTTCATGGTTTCCATGCAATGGTTCGGAGAACTTCCTAAAGTCGAAGACCTGCAGAATCCCCAGATAAATCTTGCTACAGAAGTTATTTCTTCCGATGGAAAGATCCTCGGCAAATATTATGCGGAGAACCGCGTGAATGTAAAATACAAAGAGCTCAGCCCTTATCTGGTGAACGGGTTGATAGCCACCGAAGACGCACGTTTTTACGATCACTCGGGAGTGGACCTCAGAGGATTGTTCCGTGTTTTTTTCAGAACAGTGATCGGGGGAGATCAGAGCGGAGGAGGAGGCAGCACGCTTTCGCAGCAATTGGCAAAAATGCTTTTCCCCCGCGAAAAAAAACAATCCAAGATCCGCCTTGCAATGCGCAAAATAAAAGAGTGGATCATTGCCGCGCGGCTGGAACAGCAATATACCAAGGAAGAGATCCTCACGATGTACATCAACAAATTTGATTTCATCAATCTTGCCGTTGGAATAAAATCCGCTTCCACAATTTATTTCAATACCACACCCGATTCGCTCAAGGCGGAACAGGCGGCCATGCTCGTGGGCATGTGCAAAAATCCCGCGCTGTTCAACCCGCAGAGAAGGCCTGACACCACGATGCAGAGAAGAAACGTGGTTCTCTCGCAAATGATGAAATACAATTACATCACACAGCATCAATACGATTCGCTCCGGAAGCTTCCGCTCGGAATAAATTTTCAACAGGAAGATCACAACCTCGGCCTCGCCCCTTACCTGCGCGAGTATCTGCGCGATGACTTTATGAAAAAATGGTGCGATGCACATCCAAGGCCCGATGGAACAAAATACAATGTGTACCGTGACGGATTAAAAATTTATACCACCATCGATTCACGCATGCAGCGCTATGCCGAGCAGGCAATGGCGGAGCACATGAAAGAAATTCAGAAGAGTTTTTTCAAAGAATGCAAGCAGAAAAAAAATGCTCCGTTCGATTTTCGTCTTACGAAAGAGGAAATAAAATCCATCATGACCTCTTCTGTGCATCGTACAGACCGTTACCACGCGTTGAAAGCGCAGGGGCTGAGCCCGGAGGAAATAGAAAAAAATTTCAATACCCCAGTGCCGATGACTGTTTTTTCATGGAAAGGAGACTTTGATACTACCATGACACCGATGGATTCCATCCTCTACTACAAACACTTTCTGCAGTCAGGGCTCATGAGTATGGATCCGCACACAGGATACATCAAGGCATGGGTGGGAGGAATTAACTATAAACATTTCAAGTACGACCACGTTCAGTCGGGACCAGATCGCGGAAGGCAGGTAGGTTCTACTTTCAAGCCGTTTGTGTACGCGCTCGCCATCATGGAAGGATGGTCGCCTTGCAAGACAATTCCGAATGTCCCTGTTACGTTTGAACTTCCGAACCAGCCGCCATGGACCCCGGAAAATTCGGGAGAAAAAGAATACAACGGAAGAATGGTGACAATGAAGTTCGCCCTGGCACTTTCTATCAATTGGGTGACAGCATATATAATGAAGCAGTTCGGGCCGGAGCCGGTTGTACAGCTGGCAAGACGGATGGGCATAACAAGCCCGCTGGATCCTGTTCCATCTCTTTGCCTTGGTTCAGCAGATATTTCTGTATACGAAATGACGGGAGCCATGGGCACCTTTGCAAATAAGGGTACGTGGGTAGAACCCATTTTCGTGACACGAATTGAAGATAAATATGGTAAAGTGCTTGATGATTTCCGCCCGAAAACGGAAGAAGTGATGGACGAAGAAAAAGCATACGTGTCACTCTCGATGCTGCAGGGAGTTGTACAAAACGGTACCGGCTGCCGTCTTCGGTATAAATACAAATTGATGATGCCCATTGCAGGAAAGACCGGCACCACACAAAATCATTCTGATGGCTGGTTCATGGGCATCACACCGGATCTGGTTTCAGGCGTTTGGGTAGGAGGCGAAGATCGAAGCATTCACTTTTCAACTATGACCGAAGGGCAGGGCGCGTCCATGGCGCTGCCTATCTTTGGATACTACATGCAAAAAGTGTATGCCGATAAAAAATTAAATCTTTACCAGGGAGATTTTGAAAAACCGACTAAGAAAATTTCGGTGGAGATGGATTGCGACAAATACAACAAAGAAATGGAATCAGGCAAAGACAAAGGGGGAAATGTTGAAGATGATTTTTAAAAATAATTTATATGAATAAAACAGTTAAAAACGCGGAAGAAGCAGTTAAAGATATAAAGGATGGAACGACCATCGCTCTCGGAGGATTCGGCTTATGCGGAATTCCCGAGAACTGCATCAACGCGCTGGTGAAAAAAAATGTAAGAAATCTCACGTGCATTTCAAACAATGCGGGCGTTGACGATTTCGGGCTCGGATTGCTTTTGCAGGGAAAACAGATCAAAAAAATGATCTCTTCATACGTAGGAGAAAATGCGGAGTTCGAACGGCAGATGCTCAGCGGGGAACTCGAAGTGGACCTGATCCCGCAGGGCACATTGGCGACACGCTTGATGGCAGGAGGTTACGGAATGCCGGCCATATTTACTCCCGCAGGAGTGGGAACCGAAATTGCCGAGGGAAAAGAAGTGAGGAAATTTACTTTCAACGGAACAGAAAAAGAGTATTTGATGGAATACGCCTTTGAACCTGATTTCGCCATTGTGAAAGCATGGAAAGGTGATACGCAGGGCAATTTAGTTTTCCGTTTAACGACACGGAATTTCAGTCCGCTGGTTGCCATGGCGGGAAAAATTACCATTGCGGAAGTGGAGCACCTCGTTCAACCCGGGGAATTGGATCCGGATTCTATTCATGTTCCCGGAATTTATGTTCACCGGATCTTCCAGGGAGAAAAATATTTAAAAAGAATAGAACAACGAACGATACGGAAAAAAATAGTAATGGAAGTTGCTTTCAAAACGAAATAGTACTCGGAATAAAAAATCATCCGTCATTGCGAGCGAAGCGAAGTAATCTCACAGAAAAGATGCTTCGACTACGCTCAGCATGACAGCCAAAACAAAAAAGTATGCTAGATAAAGAGGGTATTGCAAAAAGAATCGCAAAAGAAATCAAAGACGGATACTACGTAAATCTCGGGATCGGGATACCAACGTTGTGTGCCAATTACGTTCCGAAAGGAATTGATATTGTGCTGCAGTCGGAAAACGGAATTCTCGGCATGGGCCCTTTCCCCTATGAAGGAGAAGAAGATTCCGACCTGATCAATGCGGGAAAGCAAACCGTAACGCTTTTAAAAGGCTCATCCATTTTCGATTCCGCACTTAGTTTCGGAATGATCCGCGCACAAAAAGTGGACCTGACCATTCTCGGAGCCATGGAAGTGAGCGAGAACGGTGACATTGCCAACTGGAAAATTCCGGGCAAGATGGTGAAAGGAATGGGAGGCGCGATGGACCTGGTAGCCTCCGCGAAAAATATTATTGTCGCCATGCAGCAGGTGAACAAGGCAGGCGAATCAAAATTGCTGACCAAATGCACGCTGCCGATCACCGGTGTGCGCTGCATCAAAAAAATTGTGACCGAGCTCGGAGTGTACGATGTTCTTCCGCGAGGAGGATTCAAATTGATTGAACGCGCTCCCGGAATTTCAGTTGAACATATCCGGAAATCCACTGCTGGAAAATTGGTTGTGGAGGGAGATGTGCCGGAAATGACAATTGATTAATAAATTCGTCATTGCGAGCGAAGCGAAGCTCCGAAGGAGTCCCTTCGGGACAATCTCAAAGAAAAGATGCTTCGACTACGCTCAGCATGACAGACAATACAAAATGAAAACACTATCAATCATAATCCCCGCCTACAACGAAGAAAAGACCATCCATCTTATCCTCGACAAAGTGCTGGCTGTAAAACTTATCGAGGAAATCCAAAAAGAGATCGTCATTGTGAACGACTGTTCCAAAGACAACACAAAAGACGCCATTGAAAAATACATGGCTTCACATCCCGAACAAAAATTTAATTTTTTCTCCCAACCTCAAAACAAAGGCAAAGGCGCTGCCATTCACAAAGGAATTGAAATTGCCGCAGGAGATTTCATCATCATACAGGATGCCGACCTGGAATACGATCCCGAAGAATACAACGTTCTTCTCAAGCCAATTCTTGACGGCTTTGCCGATGTCGTGTACGGCTCGCGCTTCATGGGAGGTAACCCGCACCGAATATTGTTTTACTGGCATTCCATCGGGAATAAATTTCTCACCATGTTTTCCAATATGCTCACGAATCTGAATTTAACGGACATGGAAACCTGCTACAAACTTTTTCGTGCTGATATCATCAAAAATATTTCCCTGAAAGAAAAACGTTTTGGCTTTGAACCGGAAGTAACTGCTAAGATTGCGCGCGTACCAAACATCCGAATTTATGAAGTAGGCATTTCCTACTATGGAAGAACGTATGCCGAAGGAAAAAAAATAGACTGGCCGGATGGATTTCGGGCGATCTGGTGTATATTGAAATATAATTTTTGATGAAAAAGTATTTTCTTATTTTCCTTTTGTTTTCGGTTGCGGCAGCTTTGTATCTGTCGTTCCCTATTAATTCGAAAGAACACTTTGTTTCCATAGAAGACAACAAATTCAGATTGAATGGAAAAGATTTTTACCCGGTTGCCGTAAATTATATTGTATCGGCACGTGCCGATAAGAACGGGTTATGGGCATGCCCCTACTTCGGATATACTCCTGATTTAAAAATCCCTCCTGCTTCAAAAGATTCCTGTTTAATGCAGTTAAGGGCAGATATGGAACTGATAAAAGAAATGGGGTTTAACTCGATAAGGCTGGTTGGTACGGTGTGTGAGGGAGATGTAAATAAAAAAACCGGGGAGCTGGCAATTGTTGCGCGCATTGACAATACACACGATACAGCAATAGTCCTTTCAAGCGATGAGAACTACAAAAAATATTTTTCTGCGCTTGGCGAGTTGTTCGGTATCGCTAACAAAGCCGGGTTAAAGATCATCTTGTTATCCCATATTTTTCCTGAAATAAAAACCACAGAACTCAGTTTTATCAGATTAGCTACTCAATTTAAAAAAGACACAGCTGTAATGGCATACGATCTGTTTAACGAGCCATTGTATTTTGATTCGATCGAAAGAAAAAAGGCAGATATTGTTCCAATCGTAAAGGGTTGGCATAAATTACTTAAAATGTACGCGCCTAATCAATTATGCACGATCGGGCTTGCGGGCATCAGGGAAGTTTTTCAGTGGGACCCCAATATACTTGATGTGGATTTTATTTCCTTTCACCCGTATAACCATGAGTCGGGGCAGGTGATGAATGAATTATACTGGTATGGAAATTACATCAAAAAACCATGGATAATAGGAGAAACAGCTATCCCTGCAGACAATGATTCGATAACCTATGAAGAACAAAAAAAATTCGCGCATACAACATTAAAGCAGGCATATGATTGTGGCGCCATGGGTTATTCATGGTGGCAATACAAAGATGTGGAATGGCATGCTTACCTTGCAAATTATATGGGAATGGTTACCCGAAAAGGCGAAACAAAAACTGCTAAAAATAATTTAAGTGTGCAGGGAACCGTAAAACCGGTTGCAGAAGAGTTTAAAAAGTTTATTCCCTTTGGTAAAAAAGACAGTTGTATCTGCCTGGCGAATTATTATAACTGGTCGCAACATAAAAATTTCAGAATCACAGGCCGTTTAACCGATGAAAATAATAACCCGATACAGGGAGGGGTTGTGCTGGCATGGAATCAATACTGGTCTCATTCCTACCATACCATTACAAAGGCGGATGGCAGTTTTGAATTAATGAGTGATTTCCCTTTTTACCACTGGATCGCCTCAGCGACAATGTATACCATGACACGCGCAGAAATTTCTCCGGATACGGCAAGAATTTATAAAGACAACATACCAACCATAAATATCGGCAATCTTAAATTGAGCAAGTTATCCATCACAAAAATATTATTTTATGATGAGCTCAAATCTTTCTTTCCTTCCAATAGAATCACTCCTGGCGAAAAGCTGAAATGATTTTTCGTCTACGCTCAGGTATTTTTCATTCGCAGCTTTAAACGCAACGTAATTGCTGTCAAGTTTCACCAATGTAAAGGTTTCCCATCCAGCAATTTTATCTCTGGTAGCGGTAATTTCATTTTGATGGTTTAATTCTGGGCATAAAAAACGAAAGTTAAAAGAACGTATTGCGCACTTGTTGTTTTCTAAATTAACTATTATGAAAGTTTCCCAAGCACTTGCATCATCCCTGTTAGCAACCACTAAGTTATTTTGGGATAAATCTGCACAAACATATTTCTGATTCGCAGCTTTAATATTCACAGAGAATGTAAATATCCCTGCGGCAGAGACCGCAGGGCGTTTATTGTTTCGCTCTTCGAGCGATTTTGGTTTGTTGTTTGCATTGTATTTGGGGCGATTCATTCCTGTGGCAGAGACCACAGGGAGTTCATCGCCTCCTAACTTAAAACTGTTGTTCCTTAAATGCTTAACCAAATAATTTTCCGTGGCCGGATAATAATGCATTATTTCTGCTTCATTTTGTTGAATTCCATCCAAATCCGAACGGGTAATGAAAAAATAGTCATTATCATACTGTATTCCATCGCTCTCAATCTCCTTTAACCAATCAAGGTGCAATGTTACCCGGTAGAAGTTGATGATGGGTTCAAATATCCAAATTGCTCCCAGAGAAATTGTGGGACCTGTTTTAGGCCTATCCTGATTAAGTTCTGTAAGCATTTTTTTCGCATCAATAATGGACATATACCGCCATTCATAATACCAACTCGTATTGAGCGCAAAACAAGTATGTACAAAAAACACCCCTGATAGTAGAAATAAAAATGCACCACCGGTATATTTATACGCACTGCTCCAAACATCGGAAACAAGAAAGCAACTCATAAATATAAATAGCGGGTAAATAAAAAGCGCAAACCTGCCCATCAGAAAAGGCGTTCCAAACAACTGCTGCTGAACCATTGTGCCGAGTACAATAAAAGAAATAATCATTCCAAAAAAAAGTGCAATTTTCTGAGTCAAATTAATCCTGTTTCTTTCCTTAATATATTTTAGGCATTTGAATACAAAGAGAATAAAAAAGGCAATAATGAATATCTGCCAACAAACCACAATAATTTTTTCATCTGGTGCGTAATAAGCAGATGAATATAGAAGGGAACTTACAGTGTCATTCCAAAATCCATTCGTACCCCCAACAATGATCAGTTTATCCTTAATAATAGTTTGAACAGGGTGATAGAAAATGATAGAAAAAAGAATTGCTATTATTCCATTGATTTTGTTTGTACGCAATAAATTTTTAAAAGAAAGCGGATGGCGATCAATAATGAATTGAAAAATGTTATGCACCAAAATCATTATCAGGAAGACATTGAGCAGCGCAAGATTCGCAAGTGCTGCAAAGCCAATAAATAGCAATGAGAAAACATGGTTCTTCAGCTTCTTATTTTCAAGATAACGGCAATAGCAATAAAGTCCCGTGCTCATCAGCCCGATAGCCAACCCATAGCCGCGAGCCAAAGAAAAAAAATCAATCAGGTAAGGATTTGCATTTGCAAGAATAAAAAATGGAATGAAAAGCTTGTTGCTATAACGGTCAAACAATTTGAATGTAAAAATCAGGTACAGAATATGGGATAGTATATTAGGAAGGCGCAATGCAAGTTCCGAATTTCCTAAAAAGTATTCTGACAACTTCATAAGCAGGGTGTTCAGAATATGATTGTTTGCAGCATCTGTATGTCGGTAGGAAATAATATCAATTACGCCCTGATTTACATAGTGCAGATAGCTACAACTTTCGTCCCACGTAAAGGAAGCATGAGTGGCTTTGTATACATCAAAAGCAATCAAAACAATAGTCGTGAGGCTAAATGCTAAGGGATTTATTTTTTCATTCGAGTACATTTTATTTTTCAACTATTTGAAATTTTTCCTGTTTTCCAATAGAATCTCCTAATGCATAAATCTGAAATGTTTCTTCATCCACATGCAAGTATTTTCCATTAGCAGCTTTTAATGCTACAAAATTATTTTCCAGTTTAACCATAGTAAATGTTTCCCATGGGCCAATTTTTTCTCTTGTTGCTGTAATTTCATTCTGGTGGTTTAATTCTGCACATAAAAAATGTTTGTCGTATGCACGAAACGCACATTCGTTATTTTCTAATTGGAGTAATGATAATGTTTCACATTCAGAAGCACTATCTTTTTTGGCTACAACAAAATTATTTGTTGCCCGATCCGCACAAACATATTTGTCATTAATGGTTTTTAAGTGAATAGATTTATTTTTACCAAAGTAATTTATAAAAGAAACATTGGGGTCGGTCGCCAAATATTCGGGTATTGGAGAGAAATCATCAAGGTATAATATTTTATATCCATTTTTTTTAAGCACCGTATATTCTTCAAGATTTGGGTTTCTACTATACGCAGTATAACCAGAAAAAAACATTATGGGAATATTATCTGTTTCTTTGCAATTAACAATCAAAGTTTTTTTTTCATCATATTTCCCCTTTATTAATTTCCCAAATTCCGTTGCTCGCATAATATTTTTGTTACACCACGCCCTTGCATCGTTCTTTATCCAATCGGTGTGGTTTGCCTGAAGCTTTTCAATGTTAAAGCTTGCTATCCCAATAACAATTAACAATAAAAATTCTGTTGAATTCAACAAGTATTTATTTATTTTGATTTGACATATCTGTTCTATAACCTTATTCAATAAATTACCCAGCGAGAGAAACAGTATAGGTGAAACAATTAAACAAAAAGCGGGCATCTTTGTTTTTGAAATTGTAAAAAAAAGATAAACAACAACAACATAAGTTATGAAACTAACTCTATGAGAAATATTTTTTATATCGCGAAATAAAATTATCAGCGCTATTGGCAAAACATATGCTGCCACCTGCCCATATTGCTCAATTGCCTGATTGAAATGGTACCACATATTTCCAGAATGTCCATCCAATGGCTCAGTAAAATGAAGCGCATAATATTTATATTCCACAGCGCTTTCGACAGGAAATCGTATCGCCTTATAAATCTGCCAGGGAAGAAAAGTTAATACACATATTACGAAAGCTTTTAATAACTTTTTAAACTCAGATATTTTATTTGCAGTTCCATGAATAAACAATAGTGCAACGCCCCATCCAGAAAAAACTACAAGTCCAGTCAGCCATTTATTAAGTATTGCAAGTCCTGCAAAAAAACCTATAAGCCATATATATTGTGATTTTTTGTCAACACAGTATTCAGTATAAGCCCAGATACTTAATGTCACATAGAATATAAAGGCAATATCATTGTGATCGGTATTGTACTGGCCGGTATTAAAATCCAGAAGATAATTACAAACTGCAAAAAGAAAACTTGCCAAATAACCTACCCGTGCATTAACTGAAAGTTTTCCCATTCTAAAAATTACAGGAATTAATAAGGATGTCATTATCGCACTTGGCAAGCGCACAGCAAATGGCGTAGCTCCAAATAATTTAATGCTTAAGGCCATTTGCCATAAAAACAAAGGTTGCTTATGCAGCCAAATATGGCATGCTGTCCAATCAAAATGATCAAACCCTAAAGGAGCATATTTAAACAACATAGGAACGAAAGGATTCTCCGCCATGTTTTTTGCAGCCAATGCGTGATATTGTTCATCCCAAAGGTGCAAATAGTTGTCAAAACATATTATTACCAGTCTTGCAATCAATCCTCCGGCAAATAAAAAGAACATTGCCTGTTTTATGTTTTTTTTTAAAGTAAAATAATAGATACTTATAAAATGCAGCAATGCAATAAATAGAAGAGATAAAACCTGGTTAGATGAAAAATAGGTTGTAAACATTTATTTTTTTATAGTGTAAAAAATCTTAGCAAAGCTCTAAGTTTTTATTTAGTAATCGTCTCAAATTTTTCTTGTTTGCCAATTGTTTCGCTTCTTGCATAGAGTTGTAGCGATTTTTCATCTACACTAAGATATTTTCCATTTGCTGCTATAAATGCAACATGATTGCTGTCAAGCTGCACCCATGTAAACGTTTCCCATTTAGCGATGTTATCTCTTATTGAGGTGATCTCATTTTGGTGATCCAGTTCAGCGCAGAAAAATTTATTATTATAAGCAAGGATTGCACATTCATTTTTTTCAAACAGGATCAGGGTAAAGGTTTCCCACCCCTGGGCGCTCTCGCGGTTGGCAATAACTATATTATTTGCTACTGCTCCGTCAGAACAAACATATTTTCCATTTATCGCTTTCAGCTGTATACGTTTTCTTCCAATTTCTTTTTTGCTATAGTTGTTATGAATTGGAGGTGCGTTGTTTTGCGTGCGGGCAGTGTCATCTCCTTTTATGCAGCTATTTCCTTTTCGCGCTTCATCATAATTCGGCCAGTGCACTTCGCTTTCAAAGTCTTTGATCCTGTCGAGCTTTCCGAATTGTTTAAAATAAAGTTCCTGCGTCATCCCATCGTGGTGCAGGGAATGAAATTCAAACTGGTAGGTTTGAAAAATATTCAGCCAGATAAAAAACACAGCAATGGAATAAAAAAGCAAATTATAATACCATTTTTTTCCTGAAAGAACTTGTATGAACGAAGCAAAGGGAATCGCCAATAGAGAATAACTTTCTATAAAACTTCGCTGCCCGAAAGTTCCCCCATACCACCAGCACCACCAGGAAAAAATGACGTATATATTAACTATCATAAACACAACAATTGCCAACCGTATTTTTTTTAACTCCTCTTTTAAGAAATATATTCCTATCAACGCAAATCCCATCATAGGGGTGTACACCAGCCATCCTTTACGAAAGCTGAATAAGCCGTCATATATTCTGGGATGGCTGAAAAAGAATCCTTCATCGGTATAGGAATAACAGATAAAGCTTCCTGTAGCTATTTTCCAGTAAATAAATTGTGGCACCCAGACCAGTAATGTGCATATTCCCATTACGATCAGCAAAAAATATTGTTTACAAAAAAACAGGATGCGTTGTTTCAATTCGGGAATAGTTGAAACTCCGTAGAGAATAAAAAACAACAGGATCACCACATTGGTGGGGCGTATCAGCGAGATCAATCCGAACAGCAAGCCAATCATGAGTGTGTTTTTTATTGATTGCAGCTGATGCCACTTTATCGTGTAATAAATAAAAATTGCAAAAGCACAAAAACTATATACGTGGCTCATGGGTGCCGATTGTGAAGCATAGCACAGCATATTTGTGCCAAGGCCTATCAGTAAAATCACAATAGCAATATGTTTATCGGAGAAATTATAATAGCTTAATATTTTTCTCAGAAAATCCAGGCCAATGATCAGATAAAAGACAGTGCTCAATAAAAGAAATAATTTGTAGGGTTCGGAAAAACCGTCTTCGGGATAATCGGTTACACTGGCATAAGCATGTGCAGCAAAATAGAACGGGGCATAGAAAATAGCGGTGCCCATTGTCATTTTTATAACCTTTCTTCCATCCTCTAAGGTTACAGGCCAAAACAAATACCTGTTATCGCCAACGCGGTAATCGCTTTTTTCAAATTTAATATCCTTGTAAATAAAATAAGCCGGGAGGTATTCATAGTAGGAATGCACATCCCATTCGATCACACGGTCTTGTTTTTCCCAGTTCTTTAAACTAAAATCGATCAACAGGCAGGCAAATGCAACTATTCCGATTGCAATGGAGGAAAATTTAAACTTCATCTGCTGTTATTGGTTGTATTAGGAGAAAAGATTGCCACAGATTCACAGATTTAAAAAGTAATTATAAAAACGTCATTGGATTTAAAATTTAATCTATAAATCTGTGGCGGTTTTTTAGAGTGATACATTCTCTTTCCCCTCCATCCTCTTCTTAATATCCTCCAGCTCGCCTTTGGGGATGGCGCTGATAAGATTTTTGGTGTATTCAGTTTGAGGATTGGCATAAATGGAATCGGATTCTCCCATCTCCACAATTTTTCCTCCATCCATCACGACCATGCGGTCGCTCATGAATTTTACAACGGAGAGATCGTGCGAAATAAAAATGTAGGTGAACTTAAATTCCTTTTGCAGCTGCCTGAGCAGGTTAAGCACTTGTGCTTGTATGGACACATCCAGCGCGGAAACAGATTCATCGCAGATGATGAACTCGGGATTGAGCGCCAGTGCACGTGCAATGCAGATGCGCTGCCGCTGCCCTCCGGAAAATTCGTGCGGGTAACGGTAAAAATGTCCTTCCGACATATTCACTTTGTGCAGCAGATCGATCGCCTTTTCCTTGCGGAGTTTGTCGTTGTCATACAGTTTATGCACACGCATGGGCTCCATCAGCGCTTCTCCCACCGTGATGCGCGGGTTGAGAGAGGAATACGGGTCCTGGAAAATAATCTGCATGTGCTTTCGCAAATGGCGCATTTCCGATGCTGAAAGAGTGAGAATATTCTTTCCTTTATATATCACCTCGCCACTGCTGGGTTCTATCAGGCGAAGGATGGTTCTTCCCAATGTTGTTTTTCCGCATCCCGATTCTCCCACCAGTCCCAGCGTTTCTCCTGGATACACATCAAACGAAACATCATCCACCGCTTTATTAAATTGTTTTGCACGGCTGAACAAGCCCTTGTGAACAGGAAAATATTTTTTCAGATTTTTTACTTGCAGGATCGGCTCTGCAGAATAAAGTTCCTTGTGCCTGTTCTCCCGCTCGCGTTTCGATACGATGATCTTGCTTGTCACTTGTTCAATGGTAAAAGCGCTTTCCGTGAGTGATCCATCGGGGCGCGTTATCATGAAATCGGAGATCGTGGGCAGCCAGTGATAGCGCCTGTTGAGGGGAGGACGGCAGGCAAGAAGGCCTTTTGTATAGGGATGCTGGGGGTTGGCAAAAATTTTCCACACGCTTCCTTCTTCCACGATCCTTCCTTTATACATCACGATCACACGGTCGGCCAGTTCGGCAATTACGCCAAGGTCGTGCGTGATGAACATGATGGACATGCCCCGTTCGCGCTGAAGTTTTTTCAAAAGCTGGAGAATGGTATGCTCAACGGTTACATCCAGCGCGGTGGTAGGCTCGTCCGCAATGAGGATGGTCGGGTTGCAGGATATCGCCATAGCGATCATCACGCGCTGCCGTTGTCCTCCCGAAAGCTGGTGCGGAAAAGTATCGAACATCACTTCGGGGCGGGGCAATTGCACTTCCTTAAAAAGATCTATGGTTTTTTCCTTAGCGGCTTTTGCCGTACACCGCTGATGCAGAATGATTGCTTCTGCCACCTGATCTCCGCAGCTGTAAACAGGATTGAGCGATGTCATCGGCTCCTGAAAGATCATGGCGATCTCGTTTCCACGGTATATCCGGATCATATCCTCCGGCATGCTGACCAGGTCCACCGCACCGTATTGTTTGCTGTGATAAATTATTTGCCCGCCCGTAATTTTTCCCGGAGGGCTTTTAATAAGGCGCATAACCGAAAGCGCGGTGACGGATTTTCCCGTACCCGATTCACCCACGATTCCCAGTATTTCACCTTTATGAAGCGTAAAACTGATGCCATTCACCGCACGAACGGTCTCGTCTTCGGTACGAAATTCGGTAACAAGATTTTTTACTTCAAGCAGGCGTGGTCCCATAAGTCGGTTGTCGGTCATCAGTTATCGGTAAATGCACCGGATAATATAGATGACTTTTCTGTGTTGCTAAATTACTGTTAAATTCATTATTGGCGAAAGCGATAGTTTATTTGTTTTTTACCGATTACCTGTAACTGATTACCGATTACCTGTTATTGAAAAATATTATCTTCGCATCGAATTAAAAATTTGCATTCGAACTATGCCCAGTTTAAAAGAAGTCAGGACCCGGATCACTTCCACCATCTCCACGCAGCAGATCACCAGCGCGATGAAAATGGTGAGCGCCTCAAAACTCCGCAGGGCACAGGATGCCATTATCCAGATGCGTCCGTATGCCGGCAAGCTGAAAGACATTCTCAGCAACGTCACTTCCTCGCTGGAAGCATCTGCCGGGGGAATTTTCGCCAAAGAAAAATTGGTGAAGAATGTATTGCTCATTGTCGTTACTTCGAATCGCGGATTATGCGGTGCATTCAATTCGAATGTGATAAAACTTGCAGCAAGAACTGCAAATGAAAAATATCCTGAACAGAAAAAAGAAGGTAACATCCAGATTCTTGCCATCGGTAAAAAAGGTGCCGACTTTTTCAGAAAAGCGAACTATAAAATTTTCGCCAACCACAGCGAATTGTTTGACGGATTAAATTATGAAAAAACATCGGTCGTTGCCGATGACATCATGAAAGAATTTATTTCGGGAAACTTTGACGCAGTGGAACTTTTTTACAATGAATTCAAAAATGCAGCATCGCAAAATCTGACTGCAGAGCAATACCTGCCCGTTGCGAAACCTGCTGAGGATAAAACTGTTAAAAAAGCTACGATCGATTATATTTACGAGCCCGATAAAGAAGAGATCGTAAAAGACCTTATTCCCAGGGCGCTCAAGATACAATTGTACAAAGCTCTGCTGGATTCTCACGCTGCCGAGCACGGTGCGCGCATGACCTCCATGCACGATGCGACAGTCAATGCAAATGAGATCCTTCGCGACCTGCGCCTCACGTACAACAACGCACGCCAGCCAACCATCACAAAAGAAATCCTGGAAATTGTGGGGGGAGCGGAAGCTCTTAAGAATTAAAAAGGCGGCCTCCCCCAACCCCCTCCTTCAGAGGGGGCTTAAGCAGCCCAACACGTGTGCAAGTCTCCCCTGAAGGGGGAGATTTAGAGGGGGCAGTCAATGCGCTTTCACCGGAAAATCCATTATTAAATTCATCTTTACTTTCATTCCCATCTGGATGGCGGGGGCGAATTTTAATTGTTCCACCATTTTTTTGACTGCATTCCCCACTCCATACCCCACATCGCTGATGATTTTCACGTTCTTGATGCTGCTGTCAGGCATTACATCAAAACTGAGCTCCACATTGCCGGTCACATAATTTACGATAGCCTCCTGGGGATATTTTGTCTTATACATTATATATGTATAAAGTGCCTGCTCTCCTTTCGGGTAAAAAGCGTCCTGGGTAGTGACCTGCATGTTTTGCTTGTCAGTTTTTTCCTGTGCAGATGCCTCACCCCCGGCCCCTCTCCACAAGAAAGGGGAGAAAAAACAAGCAGCAGATACTGAAAAAAGAAAAAATGTTTTCATGGTTTATGATTTTAATATTTGTTCGATTGCTTTCGGATACCACTCATGCTCCAGCTGCAACACTTTTTGTGCCAGCATTTCAGGGGTGTCGTTTTTACTGACATCGCACTTTTTTTGTAAAATTATTTTTCCCTCATCGTAATGTTCGTTCACATAATGAATGGTGATCCCGCTTTCTTTTTCTCCCGCTGCAATCACCGCCTTGTGCACATTCTGCCCGTACATGCCTTTTCCGCCAAACTTTGGCAGCAGGGCAGGATGTATGTTGATGATCTTATCCGGAAATGCACGAAGGATATTTTCAGGGATCTTCCACAAAAAACCAGCAAGCACGATCAGATCGATCTTTGCATCCTGTATTTTTTTCAGTATAGAATCACCTTTATTGAACATTTCCTTGTCGATAAGCACAGAGGGAATGCCATTCCTTTCAGCCCGCTTTAAGACATTTGCCGTTGGATTATTGCAGATAATCAGTGCTACCTTAACCTCGCTTCCCCTGAAATAATCTATAACTCGCTGGGCATTTGTTCCTTCTCCAGAGGCGAAAATGGCTATTTGTTTCATTATTAATAGAGTGGATAAACCTACAAAAATTTTTTTTGCTGTTATTCAAGAACGTATATCTTTGCGAACAATTTCAAAATCTCATAAAATGACAAAAGTAG
>OCZT010003108.1_pt1 | contig 17070 bp, 25 predicted proteins | sample 1539031 | NCBI WGS metagenome assembly OCZT01 (sample SAMEA3539308, study PRJEB22396) | soil metagenome | biome: tundra; feature: field; material: soil | place: USA | collected 2010-05 | depth 0.15 m | reverse complement strand
TCTCGCAGATCAGAAGGCTATCGCCAAGAAAGGCGATACGTGGTCCCTTATCACATTCGATCACACTACCGCGGTAGTGCATAAGGCAGAATATATCGATAAGGTACCTGAGTTAAACCACTCTACATACACTATTGGCGGGACGACTGCCTTGCTGGATGCGGTAGCTGAGGGTATCGAAGTCGCTCTTCCGGCTTGGGAAAAGAAGGACCGTATCTTACTTGTAGTCATGACTGACGGGGAAGAGAATTCCTCAAAGAAAGTTAGCTTAGACACCCTCAAGTCTAGAATTGCTGAGAAGGAAAAGTCAGGCGCTTGGACTATAGTATACATTGGCGCTGGTATTGATGCTTTTGGCACAGCCAAAATGTACTCTGCCAATGCTTCGGCCTTGAATAGTATGTCCTATGCCCCTACAGGACTGGACACTATCAAAGCATGGAATACTGTATCTGCATCTACAGCCTCGTATCGAGGGAGTGCTGTACGATCATCAGCTAATTTCTTCTCCACGGAACCAAAGAAGGCCATGGAGCCAGAGAAGAATAAAGAACCGAAGTGAACGAACTGGAGCAGCTTAAAGCAGACAATGAAGAGCTAAGGGCTGCTCTCATGGTGGCCCTTCGCTTCATACCAACAACGTATGAGGCAGGGGCCTACTCTTATCGAATGGTAGCCGATGTTCTAGTGAAGACTAATAGAGGAAAGTGGAAGGTAGTCCGTGAACAGGGATCTTAGATTAACCTCAGAGGATATCGATAATTTACTAGCGGGTAGCATTATCAGTAACGAGTACTTCACTTTCTACGATGGTAATCTTATAGGCCTAGATGTAACTATTGCTCTGGAAGGAGGTCTCCTCACTAGAATTCTTTCCCGCCCAAGCCATACCCCTAGGATAGGCCTAGTAGCGACTCTAGAAAGGATGGACGAACTACAAAGGGAGATAGACCAACCTTGGGACGAAGACCAAGGGTGGCAGATAGAAGAGTTGGAAAGTACAGTAACCTACTTAGAGGATGATTTGCGGGAAAGAGATCATGAAATAGAAGATCTCAAAGAAGAATTGAAAGAGTGGAAAAGTAAAGGTATGATGTTCGATGTCTAAGCTGTTATACTTCGTAATAGGAACATTAGCAGGGATAGGTCTGCTCATACTATGGGCAATTGAAGAGGATTATAGTGAACGACGGTACTAAGCCAGCGTCAACCAAGGACGAAATTAAACTAACCAAGACAGAGATTCCATATCGACGTACGGTGAATCCGTCTAAGCCAGTGTGGTTCGACCAAACCCGAGATCCAGTCAGTAAGCGGTGGATCCGCACTCCTCATTTCGGTACTCCTATCTGCATCGATGGCAAGTATACTGCGGAGTACCTAGCCCGTAAGAAAGACCTTAATTGAAAGCCGATATTGTATCCTATCCGGAAAGGCTACTACCTCCAGTCTACAATGGCATAGGGGATCCCTGTGATATGTGGATAGGTCCTTGTTGCTGTGGGGCGTGGCATAATGGGAAAGAGGATTCTTTCTTCCGACGCAGGTTTATTAGATAGGTTCCTTTCCGCGCCCTTCTTCAGGTAACATTACCAGTGTAATGCCCTCACGTTATCTCCTTAGCCAAGCCTTATCCCTCGCATATGAAGCAGAGAAGCGTCTGCTAGAAGAAGGTCGCCCTGAATATAGGGAGGATGAGCCTCGCGGCGGCGATGATGGCAAGTGGAAAGCCGAACCGGGGTGGAGAAAGACCGAACCGGGTAAGGGTGGAAGGGGTACGGGGCCGAAAGCTAAGGGAGGAGAAATATCCAGAAGAGGATCTCCTAAGCCTCCATCAGGACAGATGGCGTTTCCAGACCCCGGTGAGTCAGAGTCTGAGTACTCCTCACCAAAGCCCCGCGAAGAGGCTCCCGAAAAGAGCTATATCCCCCACAATGAATACCTATCACATAGTGGCGTAAAGCAGAAGCTACACAATATAAGAATACTGGGAAATGATACCGATTGGAAAAAGCCCGGTCCCTATGGGAAAACGATAGGGGGAGGGCAGCCTATAGAGATTTTAGGCTCCTTTACTCCCATGCAACATGATATAATCAGCAACGCTCTTACCTACATACCCGACGTTATAAAGGAGAGAATTAAGAAGCTCTCCATACGAATCAGATCTGTCGAGGAGATGACCACTATAACGGGGGAAGATGAGAGGATGACAGCGGGGCTGTTCGTACCAACAGACTATATAAAAGCTGAGTACGGAGACCAATTGTGGATAAATGGAGATGTGTTTAGAAATGCAGGGGATCCTAAGTATATGAACGGAGACACGATGATGAAGGGGATGATGGCCACCGTGTTTCATGAGGTTGGCCACTCAGTACAATATCACGTTACCAGTGAAGGACCCCCCATATCCCCCTACAGACTAGGGAAGTACACTAAAAGCGATTACAATTTTTACTCGTGGGCTAAATCTAAAGAAGGAATAGCCTTCATGGAAGAAGCTATGGAGGCAAGTGTGTATGCAGCCTCTGAGCCTAGGGAGGCGTTCGCAGAGGCGTTCGCGAATATCCTAGCTAATCCTAAATCAACGCTAGGTCCAGCTACAGAATCATATATGAAAAGGTTAGGGTTTAATCGATGACCTCAATAATAATGCCAGATAACCCCGAAGAAGCGAAGGCCGCTATGGAGCATTCACGGGAAATAAATAGAAAGCTATATGGATCAAAAGCGCCTTCTACTGAAGATTTTATACGTGAAGCAAAAGCCAATAGCCTTCTAGATGAGGGAAGGGCGGACGGTCTCCTAGAAGAGGCTATCTCCCTCTCTGACCCTCAGAAGGTTTATCTTCGCGCCGGTCAACCAGTACCTAAAGGTGCTAAGGTACAGAGAGGCCCTCGTGGAGGGAAGTTCTTTGTGCCAAGCGGTAGTGGGGGTAGAAAAGCCCGTGTTTTCCGCGTAGGTGGTACCGTTCGCGATGAGTTCCTAGGGAAGAAGCCTCATGACGTGGACTACGCCGTGGAGATTGAATCTTTCGACCACATGCGCGAAATGATCCACGAATTAAAAGGTGAGATTTTCCAAGAGCGGGAAGAGTTTGGATGTATTCGAGCTAATATCCCCGGCCTTGGCCCCGCCGACTTCACTCTGTGTCGTAAGGATGGTTTTTATGCCGATGGGCGAAGGCCTGAATCTATCGAATCCGGCTCTATTCTTGATGATCTTGCTCGTCGTGACTTCACCGTCAATGCTATTGCGGTGGATGCCGAGACGGGTGAGGTTGTAGACCCACACGGAGGCCGTGCTGACCTAGAAACCGGTGTACTAAGGGCAGTGGGCGATCCTATGGCTAGGATGCGTGAGGACTCTCTGAGAGCACTGAGGGCGGTAAGATTTGCTGCTACTAAAGGTCTGGTTATTCACCCTTCTCTCCGCCCCGCGCTGAGTGACCCAGAAGTAATCGAATCCCTGAAGAAACTGCCCAGCGAGCGTGTGTACAATGAGATTGAGGCTATGTTCCGTGGGGCCAACACTCTAGCCGCCATGGACCTTCTGTCGGAGTACCCGGAGCTACGAGAGGTAGTCTTCTCTAAAATTGGATTAAAACCCAGCTTAGAACCGGCCTTCTATCATCCTTAAAGGTCCCCAAATGGGGTCCCACAGGAGTATAATTGCATGTGAAAGGATCTTTCCATGCAATCTCCTACAGACTCAGAGATACTTCAATTCGTATCAGAATCGAATCATATTGAAGGGGAACCGGACCAGCCGGGACATCCTCTATTTGATGACTATGTAACTATATGTAAGTATGTCATTAATAGCAGATTCCCCTCTCAAGTAAGACCACTTGATATTCATAAGGTTCTTTTGCGCTCCCAGCCATGGAAGTTTCCCGGAGAGATACGCCAATGTGGGGTATCCGTTGGTGGTTCTAATAAGATGAACCCTGAATTAGCAAGAGTCATTTATCCCCTCCACATAAAAGAAGTGGATGACCGTCTGTTGGTAGATAAATATGCGCTTCCAGCGCAACACGTAACAGACGAGGAGTCGTGGGACTTCCATTATGCGTTTGAGACTATTCACCCATTCATAGATGGCAATGGACGCACTGGAAGGCTATGGCTTAACGCTATCCGCATTCAGTGTGGACTGCCGTGGATAACGGTAATGTATAATGACAGATATCAATACTATGATGCTATCAGTGAGTGGGAGCATTTGAATGGGAGAACTAAGTGGAAGCTTGGTTAGATAGTGCTATCTCTCTTCTGGAGGAGCGCATAAAGAATACTCAGAAGGAGAAGGTATCCTTAGTTGAATTCATGGATTTACAGAAGACTTACCTGAAAGACCTATCTAGACGGGAAGTTAAAAGTGAGGAAGTACTCAAAGAATTGATAGCAAGAAAGGCTTTAGATAAAAGTGGAAGTTGAGGTTAAATGCGTACACCACTGGCTTCTGGAGGAACCAAGCGGAACGGTTTCCATTGGTACTTGTAAGAAGTGTAGGAAGATGAAAGACTTCTATAATTCTACGGAGGAAGATAGAAATGCGGATGGAAGTTGGCATACTAGATATGATCTTCCTACAGTAAAGGAAGAAGCATGACATGATAATTGGAGTAGACGAGGTAGGCACCGGGGCTCTAGCGGGTCCGATATGCGTAGGTGCCGCAATCGCTCCAAACGACGTGCCTAATTGGAACTTAGGGGTACGTGATTCTAAGAAGATGTCACGAGAATCTAGGGAAGCTGCATGTATACGTATGAAAGCTTTAGGGGTGAAAACGGCGGTAGGCTGGTCCTCGTCCGCCGAAGTGGACACTTATGGAATGCGTATATCTCTACAGATGGCGGCGTCTAGAGCTATAGAGAGGGTTTGCAGGCAAATAGATCCAGCCGAGCCTATCTCTCTGCTTATCGATGGGAATTGGGATTTTAATATAAAAGGCGCGTTCACGGTAGTAAAAGGTGACGCCACCGTACCTGTTATATCCGCAGCTTCCGTAGTAGCCAAGGTAGCTAGGGATAAGTTGATGATAGCCTTATCCAAGAAATATCCTGCATACGGCTGGGAGAAAGGCGTAGGATATGGGACGGAACAACACCTAAGGAAGTTGTACTCCGTTGGGCCTTGTGTTCATCACCGAGTTAGTACTCGCACCCTGCAGGCGTATCTTTTGCAGGAGAAGGAAAAATACCTTGAAGAAGCCTTTTCAATTAAGCCGGTCTAATGTTTTACCTTGACTCTGAGGAATTATTCCGCCTATTGTCAGGGGACATAGTCACTCTGAAAGAATACGGTGGAATGTTCTCATCGATAGCCATCATAGGGGTAGGTAAATCAGCCGCCTCAGAAGCCCTTATAGCCAAAGTAGCTGTGAGAGAATGGAGGGAAAAGCATGCCTAGGAAATACAAAGAGAGAATCCAAGAGTCTCATACTGACGATGAGGATTTTGTACCTCAGGAAGGGAATCAAGACCCTCGTGGGTGGTATGGAGTATGTATGAATCGTATCAATGATCCACGAGAATTAAAAGGTGAACTCTGTCTGGCACGAGTGTGGATCTGGTGGAACAGTGTGCAGTTTGGGTGGGGATCAAAAAGGTGCGTCCCAGACGGTAGCCATCAAGTCCCTCATGAATGCCGGTTGCCTAAGAGTGGCGTTTTATTTGAAAAGTCCACACGGGAACCTAGCAGTGATGTATACTTAGAAGAAGAAATACCTACAAAGGAAGTAGAAATTGAATCTAGTGTCAGTACGCCGAGGAAACGGCGTCAATCTAAACGAAGCCTCGGAGTTCTTTAAGGGCCGAGAGCGCCAGCTAATCAAGACTCCTATCTCGGAGTTCCGAATTCACCCGGAGACGGGCAAGCTTGTTCTTGGGTCCGATGAATGGTTCCTGACTTTGCAGTCAATGACTCAGTTGTCAGGAAAGCTGGGGATTACTCCCGGATACATGCGTAAGATCCCTAATGATCTTGCCGCAAAGAACTTCAATACCTTCATTGAGAATGCTCAGGGAACAGTGCAGTTGGCAGTAGAAGGCGATGCCGTCACCGCTGTACTGAAGGAAAAGACCCTTCCGATTGAGCCTATTGACGTTATCGAAGAGATGGAATCTCGTCACAATGAGTATGAAGTTGGGACGTGGTTCTATGATGATTTTGGGTTTACTATTCGCGCCCTTGGCGTAAGTATTCCTACCTTTGAACCTCGCGTGGGTGATATCGTCCGCGCCGGTGCAGACCTTCAGATTCTGGAGAACACTGACCTCAGCATCAGCGCCCGTGGCGTCATGCATCGACTGATCTGCACTAATGGGGCTACTGCTGTAGTTCCCGCTGAACTGAAGCGTGCTATCGCTCGTGCTTCATGGCGTGAACCTCTCTCCCGCATGCAACTGGCTATGGCCGCAATGGATGACGCCATGGATCGAGTTATCGCTATTGGCAAGGGTCTGGACCGAATGACCACCATGGAATTGGATCTTCCTACTGATCCTGACGACCGCTTCACCTGCCTTAAGTCTGGTATGAGGGAGCTTAAGCCGAAGCGCATCACTAATAAGGACCTCGTAGCTTCTATTGATGATGAACTTCGCCGGGAAGAGCCTACGATGTACGGTCTGTACAATACGCTTACCCGTATTGGCAGGGATTCCCGCGCCTCAGACCGTCGTCTCACCTTCGAGAATGCTGGACTTGGCCTTGCTGTAGAGCCAGAGCTTGTATTCACAGCCATCCACGAGATGGCGGATACTCTTTCTGTCTAAATGAAAGCATTAGTGTCGGGTGCGCGTGCTGTAGGCGACTACTACGTGCATTCGGCCTTTCTAGGGAAATTACTGTGCGGACGGGAGGTTGAACACCTCTACGACACAGTAACTACCGTAGATTGCGTCGAGTGCCTAGCCTTCATGGATAAGTATCTTACTGACCTGATCGAATCCGGCCCTGAAGGGGCTGAGATCGTACTACAGGCGTATAGGAACTATGAAGAGAAAAGTAATAGGTTAGGGAACTAGTATGGCTAAACGAAAGCCTATAACAAAGGCTAATATAGAGAAGCTCGAAGATCTCTCTGTAAAGCTAGACTCGACTAGAGTTAAACAGAAGGCACTGAAGGCAGAAGAGGATAAGCTGAAGGCGGAGATCGTAGCTATCTTAGGCCAGTCGTCCCTTCCTATCATTGATGACAAATCGGAATATCTTAATTTGAAGAAGAGTCCCGGTAAGTCGCTGAGGGCTACTTTTCCAGATCGCGCTCCCAAGGTTGATTGGGAATTGCTGCGAACCAAACTAGGAGATGAGATTTTCCATGAGGTATGCAGGGTCTCTAATGCTACCCTCAATAAGCCTATATGGGACTATATGGTACTGCTAGAGAGGGTTACTGACTCTACCCTAGGGGAATGTATACTCCCTAGTGATGATACTGTACCTATTACTCTCTCTATAGCTACTGCTAAGGGGGAGGGATAGAGGCCCTTCGGGCCCCTAAAGGTAGTGTACATACCTTCGGTATATAGTACACCTGTCTAGTGTGTGTACGGCGAAGGCTTATACTTATAGTATACCGAGTTATAGCCCAAATCGGTCAAAAGGTAAAGAAAATTACTATTTATTCTTCCAGCAAGCCTAGAGAACTAGAGATGGAGCCATTTAACCCCGCCTCTGCAATGTTAGCTAGGGCTAAGCGTGACTCCTCATGCCGGGGGTGCAAGCTGTACGAGTATGCCTCCAATGTTTGCATCTTTGGGAATGGTCCTGTGCCTGCTGAGGGGATGATTGTCGGGGAAGGCCCCTCAGCTTGGGACGATAGATGGACGAGATCACTTACTGCGGTATCTCCCGCTGGAATCTATCTTGATTCCGTACTTCGAGAAAATGACCTCGATAGGTCTGACCTCTTCATTACCAACGCTACGAAGTGCATCGCTCCTAAAGACATGCCTAACAGAGATACTGCTCTAGAACAAGCACAGAAGGCCTGCACTAATTACCTCTCCGCTGAAATAGCGGCTGTAAAGCCTAAGGCCATCCTCGCTATGGGTAAACATGCCTACTTCTACTTCACCCACTCCGCAGGCATCATGAAGCACCGAGGGCAGGCCCAGTGGGACCCAATTCGTAATCTTTGGGTATTACCTACGATTCACCCTAACTTCGTGATGAACAACCCCGCCTATCACGTAGCTTTTAGCTCAGACGTTGCTAGTTTCCGCCGCCTCATACTCGGTATTACTACGCAGCCGCAAGTAAATCTGATAGAAATCCATACGATAGAAGACTTCCGCAAGATGATGAAGGATCTTGCTGATCAGGGAGACAAGATTCTTACCTTCGACTTAGAAACCAGAGGCTTTCTTTTGTTCGATCCGAACCGCTCCAAGATATGGTGCGCGGCGGCAACTAGAGGAAACAGAACCGGAGATGCCATAGATAGCTATTTAATACCTCTGGAGCACCCTGAGAGCCCCTTCCTGACCGATATCGCGCAAATGCGGGAAGTTGTACTAGGCTTCTGTAATTTGATGCTGACGGCCCGCACAAACGGTCACAACGGAAAATACGACGCCAGAGGAGTCAGAACCCTCCTAACTCGATATGAATCCTATACCGATAAGCAGTTGGAAGAGGAATGCCGTAAACTGAGAACTCTGGAGTTGTGGCCCGCCCCTAAGAAAAAGGCTACTCGAAAGACCAAGGCGCAAAAAGAAGCCGAGGAAGAAACTACGGTAGAATACGAGATAGCAGAAGTAGACGATTAATGCCTCTAACAGAAGAGGACTTACTTACATTATGGAATGCTGAGAGGCGAGCCGAAGTAGCGGATGACTTAATTATCGGTGTAAGAGAAGCCCTCACTCTTATGGCACAAGATGGAGAAGAAGAGTCCCTTGCTTATTATGTATTAGTGAAAGCACTACATAAATACGAAGAGCTTTCTATGGCGATGGAATAATGTTTAGTATTGGAGCGTTTATGCGGGTGATTTATTATGCCTTGGCCTAAGGGTAAGAAGATGAATCCTGAGACTAAAGCTAAAATGGCAGAAGCCAGAAAAGGCAAGCCTCCTTATGTGAGGACTGAAGAGTTCAAAGCTAGAATGTCGGCCCTCCAGAAAGGCAGAGAGCTATCAGAGGCAACCAAGTTAAAACTAGCATTATTTAACCAGAGACCACTGTCTGAATTTCTATCGTCTACAGTGTCTAATCAATCTATTAAAAGGAGACTGATTAGAGAAGGTATCCTCAAAGAGGAGTGCTATAAGTGTGGAATGAAGTCGGAGTGGTTAGGGGAGCCTTTGACTCTCCAATTGGATCATATTGATGGTAGTGATAAAAACCATTCTATCGATAACTTAAGGTTGATGTGTCCTAATTGTCATAGCCAGACCCCTACATGGGCAGGACGAAATAAATGGAAGGTTCCTATTTCTGAAGAAATTAGAAAGAAGCTGTCTGAAACTAGTATTAAAAGATGGGAAAGTACAAGGGATAATAAATGCCTATAGCATTTGATACAGCACAGAGCGCACATGCCCTGAATGAAGAATTACCTATAAGTTTATTACACGTCGCTGGAATGGAATTAGGAGTTTCAGACTGGGGAAAAGGCACTTTTATATGGGGAGATGGTATTAAGCCCCCTTCCCCCCTATGGGGTCCTGAGGGGATGGGTACATATTGCGCTAAGGACACGGCCTACACGCATCTTTTGTATGAATCTCATAGGACTAAACTAGCCGCTAATCAAGATACAGCAAAACTGATGAAGTTCCTTCTTCTTCCCGGCCTAGAAGTGTTGTGTCAGATGGAGCTAAATGGCATCTGGATTGATGGAGAACGCGTAGCTACTAGGCGTTTAGAGATGATTGATCGCAGAGATGGGTTTAAGAGACAGACACTTGAATACGTACCAGAAGAGTTTCGAGATACGGCTGACTTAAACAAAGACTCATTTCTTCGATTGTGGATCTTTGGGGAAGCCCCAGATGGTTTAGGGTTAATCCCTACTAAAGTCACTGAAAAGACTAAGGTCCCTGCTGTGGATGAGTCCGTACTTGAAACTCTTCAACATCCAGCCATGGATCTCCTGAGGCAATATAAAAAGTGCGTAAAGGCCCTACAGTTCTTCGATTCGTGGCAGGAGTGGACTGGGCCGGGAGGAAGGATTTACCCCTACTTCAACCCCACAGGGACAGTTACAGGGCGTAGATCCTGCAATCGACCTAATATTCAGCAGGTACCTAGGGACGTTTTCCTCAGAGGATGCTTCGGAGCGCCTCCGGGATGGAAATTCCTAGAGGTTGACTATTCCGCCATGGAGGTTAGGCTGGCCGCGTGGATAGCCGGTGAAGCTAACATGCTTGCTGTCTTGGCCGACGAGACTAGAGATATTTATAAGCACACAGCTTCACTCATTTATGGGATTAGGGAAAGTGAAGTAACCAAAGAACAAAGACAAAATGCTAAAGCTGTAGTGCTTGGATTCATCTATGGGATGGGCGCGAAGAACTTCTGCACCTATGCCAAAGAGACATTCAATGTTGAGGTTTCTCCCGAGGACGGTGTACGATTCAGGGAGACGTTCTTTAACTCCTATCCGGATCTCGTTACGTGGCATGATCGTCAAGCACGTACTGCCCATAAGTATCTACAGGTAGTTTCTCCAGTGGGTCGTATACGTCATTTAGTTCGTATTCTAAGCAATGACCGCATGGAACAAGCTAAGGCGGAGAGGCAGGCGATCAACAGCCCCGTGCAGGGTATGGGAGGAGACATGGCTCTCGCCTGTATGGTTAGTCTATTTGATAAGTTTCCTGAGGATGAGTGCAAGATAGTAGGGGACGTACACGATGCACTCCTGTTTCAGATTCGAGAGGACGTATGGCCTAAGTGGACTTACGATATCTTGAAGACTATGGAAGCCCCGCCAGCCTTAGAGCCATTTCACTTGGATATTCCCGTGAGAATGAAGGCGGACGCCTCTATTGGACAATACTGGAAGGAAGGAACAGAGGTTAAGTTGAGCGACTTTACTTCACCCGGAGTGCTTCGAACTACTTGGCCTATCGCAGAATATGAATAAGCCTAGGAAGGAGTCATCGGACAAGACTCCGCAACAACTAATAACGGCTAGACTATATGAGTACTTCAAGACCTTAGGAATACCCCTTCCTATGTTTGGGGCAATTAAGAGAAGAGTTAAGTTTCTAATAGATGAGACTAAAGATCCTGACATGGTTGAATTAGTCGTCATGTCTGTAGCTAGAGAAGAGTTGGATAACTTCAGCATTCTATTGTCTCTAGGAGCTATGGGGTTCGACTACTCTAGAAGATTATTGGATGTTCCAGAGGGAGCATGGGAGTATGCTCTATGGGAAGATAAGCTTATAGAGAATGAAGGATCTTCTACCAGCGATGATAAAGTAGCGCTTAGAAGAAGCATAGGATACTGGTTAGGTAAGTGGAGAGACGCCGAGGCATCTTATGATGACAGTGGAATGAAGACAGCGGAAAAGTGGCTTATCAAACTAAAAGACTACCGTGGACCTAACGTTGACGCTTCGTTTTAACAAGGAGAATTAATTGGCAGTATCAGGAACACCAGAAGACGTAGAAATATTCGTACTATCTTCCCTTAGATCGTTGGAGGCAGTACAGAAGGCCATAGATAGTGGCCTTGGTCCCGAGTCGTGGCAGGTAGCCGCTCACGCCTCTGTATGGGAATACATAGTAGCTAGGGTACGGGAGAGCGGCAGAGTTCCTACCCTTTCTGATATCTATGCGGCTTGCGAAGTTACACTTATGAAAGACATCGAGGATGATCAAACCTTCCTCGATGAACTCATTAATCGTACTGTTGAGCGTCACGCTATGAATGCGATTATGGAGCATGGTCCTCTTCTGGCGAATGACCCTAAGAGGGCAGTAGCTTTGTTGGTGGGAGATCTATCTGAAATAACCTCTGGGGTTAGTGCCCATACTACTTATTTTGACGAGAGCGATAGACGCGTCAGGGAGATGGAAGAGCGCGTCAATAAAGTGGCTAGCGGAGAGGCTATTGGTATACGCACCGGATTAAGGGCTCTTGATAGCAAAGGCAGTAACTGGCATTCCGGAGACGTGGTTGCCATACAAGGTCCCCTTAACTCAGGGAAGTCTGGTCTTCTTCTATGGTTCTGCGCTCAAGCGTATTTTTATGATAAGAAGAGAATTCTCTTTCTTACTCCCGAATCCACTATTAAAGATATTGAAGACCGATTAGACCCTATGATTGGTACTTTCATGAATTATAACCTATCTAATACTGCCCTTAGAATGGGGACCTTAGATATGGATATATTCAAGAAGTATCGAACGGAGTTTGAGATTATGGGGCGTAAGGACTTCATTATTAGGGACTCCGGAGGTTCTGGAGAGTTTTATCTGGAGGACATCATTCGTCAAGCAAGAGAGCATCGGCCTGACTTATTGGCTATAGATGGTGTGCATCTCATCGGTGGAGAGGGAAAGTCTTGGGAGCTAATGAAGGAGGCTGGAAAAGCCCTCAAAGGGATAACCCAGCTTATGGGGATGGTTACTATTGGAGGTACGCAAGTACAAAGAGACGCGGTACTAGCCTCTGACAGTCCCGCCTCCCTAGGGCAGTCCGCCTTCGGTATGGGATTCTTGGAAGCCTCTAACAAGGTAATCAGTCTCGCGGAGAAGAGAGGAGACCCTTTGCAGAGAGTGTGGACTCTCCCTAAGAATAGAGATGGATATCGGATAACTGACCGTCAATACTTAAGGTTCGATATTGATAGAGGCCTTATTGGTGATCTAGGTATGTCAGTAGATAGCGCTACTGGAATAGTAGACGCGGTGTCGGAGATAGACTTCAATTGAGTAATTTATGCAGGGTTATACTGGCTGATCCACCGTGGAAGCTTGGGGATAAGCTTCCCGGAAAGAGTAGAGGGGCGGAGAAGAATTATGAAGTTATGAGTGTGGGGGACATTATGAGATTTCCCCTTCCTGAAACTGAGCCTGATGCGTGGCTCTTTATGTGGCGTTTATCCTCCATGGTTCCGGAGGCCTACGAGGTTGTGAAGGCGTGGGGCTTCGAACACAAGTCAGAGATCGTTTGGGATAAACTTACCAGAACGGGAAAGCCTTGGTTTGGTATGGGACGCTATGTACGCGCTGCCCACGAAACTTGCATCATTGCCGTGAAAGGGCATCCTAAGCCTTTATCTCGCAGCGTGCGCTCACGATTTGAGGCTCAGGTAGGGAGACACAGTGAAAAGCCGCATGTGTTTTATGAGATAATAGAGAGTCTGTCTGAGGGACCCTACACTGAATTATTCGCAAGAAACACTAGAGAGGGTTGGGATTCTTATGGTTTGGAGCTAGAAAGGCCTCATCCCTAATGACTCAGGAGACTGGACCTAACTATGGTAGTGAGGTAGTAGAGGCTGTCTTGGATGAGTTGGGGGTAGAGATAGACCACATAGGATCTACTGGCTGGATACGAGCCTTCTGCCCATTCCACGATGATATTCAAACTCCATCCTTCATGGTTCATGCAGAGGCTGGTGCTTGGCGTTGTATGGCTGGGTGCGGGCAGAGCCGGGACTTGGCCGGACTGGTGTCTCGCATTACAGGGGACAAACTAGCGGACGTTCAACACCGATTGAAAATGAGGGCTCCGGTAGGAATGGAGTCTATATCCAGAGCCATTGGGATAGTGGAAGAGGAGGAAGAAATAGACTCTTCCGGAGAATCACTATTCTATGAGCGTAGCCGGGTACCTCAATACATACTAGATAGAGGATTCACTTTAGACACGCTTAAAGAGTGGGGTGTAGGGTACGACTCTATTACTAATACCGCAGTCCTCCCTGTTCGCGTAGATGGGAAGCTGATAGGACTCATCCGCAGAAAGATATCAACTCAGGATGATGGACCTAAGTACCTATACACTTCAGGAATGCGTAAGTCAGAAGTCCTGTTCGGACTAGATAAGGCGCTGAAGTTTAACTCAAATAAGATTATCTTAGTAGAAGGGCCTTTAGATGCTATGTGGCTTCATCAGTACGGGTATCCTGCCGTAGCCATCCTAGGGGCGGGAATAAGTCAAGAGCAAGCCACTCTAGTACGTAAGCATTTCTGGGAAGTAGTTCTGGCCTTCGATAGTGACTCTGCAGGGCAAAAGGCTATAGCTATCGGAGCTAGAGCTTTATCGGGACTTAGAACCTCTTCTATTACTCTTCCGCCCGAAAAGAAAGATGTACAGGAGTGTACTGAGGACGAATTAGTAGATGTGTTCTCTAACACTAAGAGTGTATGGCAGAACTTCTCCCTACTAGGCACCTTTAATAAGTACGAGAAGAAGAGCAAGAGGTAATGACTGAATTCCCATTTATTGATATGAGGGCTATTTATCCCTCAGAGATTAAGACTATGGATCCTAAACAGGTCCTTCATAACCTGTATTACTTGATACTAAAGACGGCTAATAGTGTATTCATACCCGGATACACCTTAGACGATAAGATGCAAGAATTGTCTATTACAGTATTATTATGCAGGGATAAATACAGGCCTGACGATTCATCTGAATCAGGATTCATAAACTACACCGTAAACTCCATGAAGAACAGGTTGTATCACTTACGTGAGTATGGCTATAAGCAGACATACTCTATATCTGGGTTTAAGTGTAATGCTTGTGGCAAGCAGGCCTCCTTTGTAAACAAGAGGCAGAAGTGCCCTAAGTGTGGAAAGACAAGTTGGAGTACTTTACGAGAGAAGTCTGTAGCCTCTATGGAGGCTGTGATGGAGGCTAATTCTGATTGGGACCCTAAGGTAGAAGATACCTATTTCTTCGATGAAGAACCTACCATATCGTACTTGCTATCTATTCTCCCTAGTGTAGAATGCAATGAGCTTAACTCTTTCCTAGATGAGGACCTAAGGCTTAGCCGAAGATTGAAGAGGATAATACATAGGCATATCGTGAGCGAACTGTTATACTAATAGAGGAGGCCTTCAAGGCCCCACTAATTAGGGCTAACGCCCAATGTGAATGAGGTGTATTTGTGGCTAGTTATAATCGTGGTATGGACTTTCTTAAAAGTCAACGTGATGCAATGCCTTCCTATGGTGACCGCCTACGGAAGCTCTGGTTGAAGAATGGGGATACCGCCCAGTTCTACTACCTGTGGGATCTGGACGAGGCTCCAGTGATCCTTACGCATCTTCAACAGAAGCAGCGAAAAGGCGGAGGAAAGCCTTTTAACATCGACGTTCTGTGTGGAAGAGATTCCATCAATGATGATCCTACAAAGTGTCAGTTCTGCCTTCAGGGAGAAAAAGGTCCTTACCTTTCCCTAGTAATGCCTGTTTGGGTGGAGCTTATTATCCATCAGACCAAGCCAGAAGGTAATGTTGTTGTTAAGCCTGTAGTCATTAAGGGGACTGATACTCAGCTTTGGCGTGAAGACGTTAATGCTATTTGGCTCTTCCCTATGAGAAGCAAGCTTCAGCAACAGCTTATGACATACATTGCTACCGGTGGAGATCCCATCGATCCCAAGCCTGTTGATACCATCCTCAACAACGCTTTCCGCTACACCGTAACCGGGGTGGACCAGCAGAAGTTGGAGATCATAGAGGCTAAGGTTGACCTTAAGACCCCTGATGCAGCAAGGGACGCCCAGAAGAATCGTCCTGACATTGACGCTCTTATTCTTAACGAGTACGGAAAGCCCGGTGGAACCACCAGTGGATCCTCTAAGGCTACCTCTGGCGCGACCGTTAGTTATCAGGACGCCCCTGCAGTCGATGAGGATGTGATCGTAGGCTTCGATTAATGTCGGAAGACACCAAGAGGCTTACCGTATCCGTTCGTCTAGGCTTGACTATTCCGTGGAGTGACATGGGGTTCGTTAAGCCTGAGATTTCGGTAGAGGGTATAGACCCCGAAGGTGACGTTGAGGCACAGATTGAAAAGTGCCTCGATGTTGCCTCTAGGGCATTCACCCTAATAGATGGTCGAATGGAAGTGGTCCTTTCAGACATAGTTGCGGTTGATTCCAATCAGCCGGGACTTAGGGAAAGACTCGATAAATTCGAGAAGGGTCTGGAGACCGCTAAGACCAATATTAGGACGATAGCTACTAAGGTCAAGGAGATTGACCGTAATGTCTCTACAGGGGCTACTGATGGCAAAACAGCCAGTTAAAAAGGATTCTGTAGAGGACGAATTAGCGAAGCTTAGGGCCGAGATCTCCAAAGATCTCGGTCAACCTATCTTTTTCGGCTCTGATGAGGGTTTAAGATTACGGAAGATGCCTATTGGCATCTCTGCGATAGACCACGTTCTTGCAGGAGGATTCGCCTTCGATAGGGTATCCCTTATCGTAGGGGAGTTCTCCGCAGGAAAGACCCTTTTAGCCATGTTCGCTCTTAAAGCCGCTCAGGAGCTAGGTTTAACCTGTGCTTATATCGACGGGGAAAAGACGTGGACCGAAGAGTGGGCTACCATATTGGGGGTAGATGCTAGTAAAGTACTAGTGGTGCGTCCTAGGACAGGCGAGGATGCTTTCAACGCAGCCGTAGGTCTGGTAAGGCGTAAGCTAGGATTCCTCATCATCGACTCCCTTGCGTCTCTCCGCCCCACGGCAGAATATGATGCAGACGAGAGTGAGATGCATCAGAAGAAGCATATGGGTGGGCACGCTCAGCTAGTGGGTCTTGGACTGTCTCACATAGAGGCTGAGAATCAGGGTACACTGGTTATAGCGATTAACCAGCTTCGTTCTACCGTTGGTATTTCCTACGGAAATCCAGAGACCATTCCCGGTGGAAAGGCCCAGCAGTACATTGCTTGGCAGCTAATCCGTGTGAGGCGTGGGCAGTGGATTGAAGAGGAGGGTAAGCGAGTAGGGTACAAGCTGAAGGTTCGCGTAGAGAAAAGTAAGCAGTCGGAGCCTTTCCGAGAGACAGAAGTCCCTTATTACTTTAGGGGAGAGATAGATGAGATAGCCGGTACCTTGGAATTAGGACT
>OCZT010003107.1_pt1 | contig 17082 bp, 11 predicted proteins | sample 1539031 | NCBI WGS metagenome assembly OCZT01 (sample SAMEA3539308, study PRJEB22396) | soil metagenome | biome: tundra; feature: field; material: soil | place: USA | collected 2010-05 | depth 0.15 m | reverse complement strand
TGGAGTTCAGACGTGTGCTCTTCCGATCTATTCACGGTCACGGCGCCGGCATCCTCCGCCGCGGCGTCCGCGAATTCCTGAAAGGCCACCCCCACGTAGCCACCCTAACCGAAGCCCCCCAAAACGAAGGCGGCCAGGGGGCCACGCTGGTTGAGCTCCGGCAGTAAACCAAAATTGAGAACGTCAATTTCGAATCACCGATCCGACGCGGTTGAACTTGAAAAACCTCAGTGACAATTTGCCTACTTTGATCGGGTATGATCACAATCAGTTTTTTGGGTGGAGGTCCCCATGCGCAAATTGAGTTTGATCATGTTGCTTTGCGCCGCCTGCTGTGGCTTGGTGGCGCAGTCGAAGAGCATTTATGACTTCACGATGAAATCGATCGACGGCCAGCAAGTAAGCCTGAGAAGTTATAGCGGAAAGGTCGTGTTGCTGGTGAACGTTGCCAGCAAATGTGGCTTCACGCCCCAATACACGGGACTCGAGGCGCTCTACGAGAAGTACAAGGACCGCGGACTTGTCATCGTCGGCATCCCAGCCAATAATTTCGGTTCACAGGAACCGGGCACCAACGAGGAGATCAAGAAGTTCTGCAGCAACAAATACAACGTGACGTTTCCCATGATGGCCAAGGTATCGGTGTTGGGCGACGATGAGACGCCGCTCTACCAATTCCTGACCGACAAATCCGCGAATCCGCGGATAAGCGGAGATATCAAGTGGAATTTCACCAAGTTTCTCTTCGATCGCAAAGGTAAGCCGGTGGCGCGCTTTGAGCCAGCGGTCACTCCCGACTCGCCGCAGGTGACAGCAGCGGTGGAATCGGCGCTCGGAAGGTAGATCGCCTCGCGCAAGTCCTGCGGACTGCGAACAGAAAAAGCTCCAAACTTCAGAGGCGGATGGCCCGCCCTTTTATATCACCACCAAAGTTGGGTGCCCCAGGTCCGGATTTTCGGACCTGGGATACTTCGAACCTTGGCGTCGCGGGCCTTTTCGCTGACTTGCTGACTCACTGCCTCTACGCCAGCACAGGCGCTGGTTTCGCCAACAGCACCCCAAGCGCGCAACTAGCCATACGTGCCAGTTCTCCATCGGCGCGGCTGGTCAAAACCACCGGAACCTTGGCTCCCACCACAACGCCAGCTGCCAGCGCTCCGGCCAGGTACTGCAGTTGCTTGAAGAGAATGTTGCCGGCCTCGAGATTCGGAACCATCAGCAGATCCGGGTCTCCCGCAACCGGCGACTTGATCTTCTTGATCCGCGCGGCATCGCTGGATATGGCATTGTCGAACGCCAGCGGACCATCGACGATGGCGCCGGTAATCTGTCCGCGATCCACCATCTTGCAAAGCGCAGCGGCATCAAGCGTCGAAGGAATCGCAGGGTTCACTGACTCGACCGCCGATAGAATCGCCACCTTCGGATTCACCACCTCAAGCGTGTTCATCATGTCGATGGCGTTCTGCAGAATGCTGATCTTGGTTTCCAGATCCGGCTGGATGTTGATGGCCGCGTCGGTGACATACAACGTTTTATGGTACGACGGCACATCCAGCGCAAATACGTGGCTGATGCGGCGGCCGGTCCTCATGCCCCCCTCGCGTGAGACCACGGCGCCCATCAGCTCGTCGGTGTGCAGCGAACCCTTCATGAGCATCTGCACCTCGCCTTTGCGCGCCAATTCGACTGCCTGAATGGCGGCCGTGCGGCTGTGCGGGACGTCGACAATCTGGATCCCCGTGAGGTCGAGTTCCAGGGTTGCCGCCACGCTGCGGATCAGGGTCTCTGAACCAACAAGAACCGGAACAATCAACTTGTCCTTGAACGCCTGGATGGCGCCTCCAAGCGACACTTCGTCGCAAGGCCACGCAATCGCCGTCTTGACGGCCGCCTTGAGGTTGGCGCGCGCGATCATTCCGCGGTAGTTGCGATAGGGTTCGTTGACGATGAGTTTCGGAAGCGGCAGTGTCGAGTAGCGCACCTTTACCGGCGGAGCAAGAAGCTTCGCCGTGCCAGAGAAGATGCGCGTTCCGGCGCCGTTGTCGGCCTCGCAATCGAACGTCACCGCTTTTGTGGCGTCGTCTTTCGCTTTGACCACCACCTTGACAAGGATGTGGTCTCCTACATGAATACGGTTGTAGAACGAGAGCGAAATGTTGGTCAGCGTGCAGCCGGGTCCGGGAATGTTCATGCTGAAGAGGCCGGAAACAAGCGAAGCGCACCACATGTTCGGGCCTGTTGGCGGAACGCCTCCCGCGAGCTCGGTCAGCTCGTCGTAATTAAGAACGGAGTCGAATCCTGAGATCGAGGCAAAGGCCATCGCATCATCGGTGGTTAGAACGTGCTCTGTCCTGGCGGTGTCGCCAATTGAAATCTCGTCGTATGTCTTGCTCTCAATAAACCCCAGATTCATCGAATATTCCTCTCTGCCTCGGCACGGGCCCTCTTTTGGCCTTCCTTCAGGGTAGTTTCCAGAGGTCAACTCTGACGTGACTCCAGTCACCGATGCCATGTCGCGGATGCAAGCCAATGGACCATATCTCAGCTGGCGGTACGGTATGTGATATTAGGTGCGCCCAGTCCCTTTCTGAGGCCTGAATCTCGCGCAGAATGACTCCCGCCTGACAGTTTGATGATAGCCGCCCAAAAGCAGAGTCCCATCGGCGCTCTCCGCTAACTTGCTGACAGAAAAGGCCCCGCACGCGGGGCCTTTTCGCTGACTCGCTGACTCACTGCTTTTACGCCATCGCCTCCCGGCCCATAGGCTCGAAGTGCAACTGGTTCGATTTGCGGTCTACGTCGATCCGCACGTGCGCGCCGTGGAGCACCTCTCCGCTCAGGATCTTGATGGCCAGAGGGTCCTGCACCATGCGCTGCAAGGCCCTCTTCAGCGGACGCGCACCGTATGCCGCATCGGAGCCGGCTGCCAGAATCAGTTGCCGAGCCGGTTCGGTGAGTTCAATCGAAATCTGCCGGCCTTCCAGCAGTTTGCGCACCTCATCCAACCTGAGTTCAAGAATCTGCGCCATCTGCGCCGCGCCCAGCGGACGGAAGATCACAGTGTCGTCCACGCGGTTCAGGAACTCCGGCCTGAAGTGCTCGCGCAGTACCTTCATCACACTCACGCCTGCCATGTCAAAATCGTGTTCCGTTTTGAGCGTGTCGCCCACCAGCAGATTGGCGCCCAGGTTCGAAGTCATGATGAGCACCGTATTTTTGAAGTCGATGGTCCGGCCCTTCGAGTCGGTCAGCCGTCCGTCGTCCATTACCTGCAACAGAATGTTGAAGACATCCGGGTGCGCCTTCTCGATTTCGTCAAACAGAATCACCGCATACGGCCTGCGATGCACGGCTTCGGTCAACTGCCCGCCTTCGTCATATCCCACATATCCTGGCGGCGCGCCAATCAGCCTGGCCACCGCGTGCTTCTCCATGTACTCGCTCATGTCGATGCGCACCAACGCCTGCTCGTCGTCGAAAAGAAACTCGGCCAGCGCACGCGCAGTCTCCGTCTTGCCAACACCTGTCGGTCCCAAAAAGATGAAAGACCCAATCGGCCGCTTCGGATCGCTCAACCCTGCACGCGAGCGCCGAATCGCGTTCGCAACCACCGTTAGCGCCACATCCTGCCCGATAACCCGCTCCTTGAGCCGCTCCTCCATCTGGACCAGCTTCTTCACTTCGCCTTCCAGCATCCGCGTTACCGGAATCCCCGTCCACTTGCTCACGATGCCGGCGATATCTTCCTCATCGACCTCATCCTTCAGCATGCGGGCAACGCCCTTGTTCCCATCCTGCTCCGCGCTGAGCCTGGTCAGTTCCGATTCGAGTTTCGGCAACTCGCCATACTGGATTTGCGCGGCGCGGTCGAGCATTCCCTTGCGCGTCTGTTCCTCCGCCTCGAAACGCAGCGCCTCGATCTTCTTCTTGACATCGGTAATGCGGGTGCTTGCTTCGCGCTCTTTGGTCCACCTCGCTCGAAGGGCCGTGATGCGCTCTGTCAATTGCGCCACTTCGCGCTGTACCTTTTCCCGGCGCTCCACGCTGTTGACGTCGGTCTCGCGCTTCAGTGCGCTGAGTTCGATCTCGAGTGAAGTCCTCTCGCGCTCCAACTGGTCGATCTCAGTCGGCAACGAGCCCTTTTGTACCGCCAGGGATGCCGCAGCCTCGTCCACCAGGTCAATCGCCTTATCCGGCAAAAAGCGGTCGCTGATATACCGGTGCGAGAGCATCGCGGCAGCTACGATGGCCGCGTCCTTGATGCGCACGTTATGATGAGTCTCGTAGCGCTCCTTCAGGCCGCGCAGAATAGCGATGGTGTCCTCAACATTGGGCTCACCCACGTAGACAATCTGGAAACGCCTCTCCAGCGCTTTGTCCTTCTCGATATACTTCCGGTACTCGTTCAGCGTAGTCGCGCCAATGGCTCGCAATTCTCCGCGAGCCAGCGCCGGCTTCAGCATGTTGCTGGCGTCAATCGCGCCCTCGGCCGCACCTGCCCCAACCAGCGTGTGCAGCTCATCGATGAAGAGAATAATCTCTCCGTTCGATTCTTCAATCTCCTTGAGCACTGCCTTGAGCCGGTCTTCGAACTCACCGCGATACTTCGCTCCTGCCAGCATGGCGCCCAGGTCGAGCGAGATCACGCGCTTGTTGCGCAGGCTCTCCGTTACGTCGCCCTTGAAGATGCGCTGCGCCAAACCCTCAACAATCGCGGTTTTGCCCACGCCGGGCTCGCCAATCAGCACTGGATTGTTCTTGGTGCGCCGGCTCAGCACCTGGATCACGCGGCGAATTTCCTCGTCGCGCCCGATCACCGGGTCAAGCTTGCCGCGCCGCGCGAGTTCCGTCAGGTCCTTGGCGTATTTCTCCAGCGCCTGGAATTTGCCCTCAGGATTCTGATCCGTCACCCGCTGCGATCCGCGCACCGCCGTCAGCGCCTTCAGAATCGCTTCGTGCGTAGCGCCCACGGCCACCAGCGCGTCGTGTGCGGCGTCGCCCTTCACGTGGGCCACGCCCAGCAAAAGATGCTCCGTGGAAACGTACTCGTCTTTGAAGTTAGCCGCTTCAACAAATGCCTGGTCCAGCGCCTTGCTGAGCGCCTGGCCCAGACCCGGCTCCGCCGCCTGCCCCGCCACGCGCGGCAGTTTTTCCGCAATAACGTGCAGGTCGTGCTCCAGCCGTTCGAGGGGAACACCGATCTTTTCAAGAACCGCGGGAATCACGCCCTCGCGGTCCTCAACCAGCGACAGCAGCAAATGCACGGGCTGCAGCTCCGGGTTGCCGCGCTCCGCGGCCCGCGCCTGCGCCTGCTCAAATGCCTTCTGCGATTTGACAGTCAGCTTGTCCCAACGAATAGCCATAAGTTCCTCAGTCGTAAGTTCCCAGTCACCGGGATGTCGAGGCCGGTAGGATTAACCCCCAGCCACTCACATAATCTGATGAAAATATAGCATAGCTCAATCATTAAATCTGCGCGTAATCGACTCATATATGTAACGTGTTAGTATCTCTCTTCATATCAAAGCCTTGCGCGAGATTCATGGGGCGGGAACAGTGACCTGGAACCTTTCGCCCAAGCCGGGTGGGGTTGAGCCGTCCCTTGTTCGCTGCTCCTTGCTTCCCACGTCCCGCTACTTCTCGACATCGATCTCCGGGAACTTCAGCCTTACCGCCGCCACCACTGCGGAGTGTTCGGGCTTTCCACTTGACCGGGCCAGCGCATCGCGGGCATGAGCAGCGTCCTCGATTGGATAGCGCCGCGTTTTGGGAAATACAAAATCGCCCTTGGGAAGATCTTGCCGTTTTTCATACGTTAGTTTTGCCATCTTTTCCGACCCCCGCCTATCCATTCCCTCTACGGCATTTTCTGTCCTGGAGAGTGGTGTGGGTCTGTCCAAAGTTGCACTCCTGGCTCAAATCGCCCTGCCCTCTCGAATTCGCGACCTGGTAAACCGGCCCTCTACAATAAGTCCAGATGCTCCATCTCTCCGGCCTTTCTCCGTTTCTTGACTGGCACTGGATCTGGCTTACCGTGGCCGCTTTTCTGGCCGGGCTGCTGAACGCGGTGGCTGGCGGCGGCTCCTTCCTGCTCTTCCCGGCCATGCTGGGCATGAAGCTGCTCCCCATCCAGGCCAACGCCACCAACACTGTGGCCCTATGGCCCGGTCAGCTGACTTCAGTTGCAGCCTATCGCGACGACATCCAGAAGAACCTCCGCATTGCGCTTCAGCTGGCGCTGGCCGGTTTGCTGGGTGGCGCGGTTGGCGCGGTGGTGCTGCTCAACACGCCGCAGATGACTTTTTTGCACCTTGTTCCTTGGCTTCTTCTGGTGGCCGCCGGCATTTTTGCCCTCAGCGGGCCGGTAATGCGCTGGTTGCAGCGGCGCAAAGGCGCTGTGGCCGGGGCCACTCATTCGCGACACCGGATCCTGCTCTTCCTTTCTACAATCGTGGTCTGCGCTTACATCGGCTACTTTGGCGCCGGAGCGGGCTTTCTGCTCATTACGCTGTTCTCGTTTTTCGGGCGGCAGGACCTCCACGAGATCAACGCCCTGAAGGTGGCTGCAACCACCCCCGCCAACGGCATTGCCTTTGTCATCTTCACGTTGCGCGGCCAGGTGGTGTGGCACTATTGCCTGCTGGCCATGGTGGTTTGCGCCATCGGCGGCTATGCTTCGGCCCGGCTAGCGCGGAAGGTTCCGCAGCCGTTGTTGCGCGGCTTGGTGGTCTTCATCGGGCTCACCATGGCTGCTTGGTTCTTCTGGAGACAGTAGACAGGTTACAGATGACAGTTGAAAGCCCGCCCGTGACTGCGAAGTCCGGGCTTTTGACTGTCATCTGTAATGTGTCACCTGTAAACTGTACCCATGAGCCACGAAGGCATCCGCATCGGAAGCAAGGAAGACAACGCCCGGGAGGCTGAAGAGAACCGCCCTCTGCCGCGCATCGCCGTCACTCCGGAGAAGGTGCGTGTGCTGCTAACCGAGGGCAAGGGCATGGAGATCGACTGGGTCGACGGGCACCGCAGCGCGTGGAGTTTCCCCTGGCTGCGGGACGCATGCCCCTGCGCCACCTGCGTCGAAGAGCGCAAAGCCGAAGGCCGCAAGGCAGGCCAGCCCAAACCCAAGTCCGCCACCCTGCTGCCTATGTACGCCCCGCTGGCCAAGCCCAAAAGCGCGCAGCCAGTGGGCCGCTACGCCATCCAATTCAACTGGCTCGACGGCCACTCCGGCGGCATCTATTCCTGGGACTACCTGCGCCGTGTATGCCAGTGCCCGGAATGCACTTTCTCCGCCGAAGAAACCACAGGAACGCCGAACTAGTCGGAAACAGTCGTCATTCTGCCACCAGGCTCTGAACGACAGTCGGAACAACGACACGGACTACCTCGGGAACCACCAAATAGGTAACATAGGCGGCGAATAGCCCAATGGGTAGAAATATCGCCGCCAGAGTGAACGCTCTTGCGTGTCCGGGATTCACATGCATAAAGATATCCTCGGTGCCAAATACGCATTGAGTTGTGATGGGGTTCCAGAGCAGATTGCGTGATCCGAGTGTTTGTAGCGGTGCCATGAAGCTTATGCGCCAACCAGCAACCTAACTGCATCGGCCGCAGTGGCGGCCACCTGCAGCAACCCGCGGTTCCTGGCTTTCAGGAAACCTGCTTCGACAGCCGAATCGAGGAACTTGAGGAGGCTGGTCCAGTAGTTGGCGGTGTTGATGAGGACTACGGGTTTGGTGTGGAGGCCCAACTGCGCCCAGGTCACCGCTTCCAGCATTTCTTCCAGCGTGCCGTAGCCGCCGGGGAGAATCAGGAAGGCATCAGCCAGTTCTGTCATGCGAGCTTTGCGTTCGTGCATGGTGGGAACGAATTCCAGCATGGTCAGGCCTTCGTGGGCGATTTCGCGGCCTACGAGCACTTCGGGAAGCACGCCTATGACGCTCGCGCCTCCTGCCAGCGCCGCGTCGGCAACCGCGCCCATCAGGCCTACGTTGGCCCCGCCGTAGACGAGTCCAAGGCCGGCGGCGGCGATGGCTGCGCCCAGCGCCTGCGCCTCGGCTAGATATGCAGGGTTGTTGCCGTCCGACGAGCCGCAGTAGACGGCTACGTGGCGGCAGGCTGCGTCGCGCTGAGCGGGGTTGCTCTGAGGCTGCTGGGAAAGTGGCATCTTGTCTTCAGGATAGCGCGTGGCGGGATGAGGCACGGCCGGGACCAGTACACTAGTTCAAGGACCCTTCCCGCCTGGACCGCGCCGTGCAGCCGCTCATCGACAAATTGAATCCCGAACAGCGTGCCGCCGTAGAGGCCACGGAAGGCCCCCTGCTGATTCTGGCTGGAGCGGGCTCGGGAAAGACGCGCGTGATTACCAGCCGCATTGCGTGGCTTATCCGCGAGAAGGGCGTAGCCCCGGATTCGATTCTGGCGGTCACCTTTACCAACAAAGCAGCGAGCGAGATGGCGGAGCGCGTGGACCGGCTGCTGGACCACTCGTCGCTGGCCAAACCGCTGATTGCTACCTTTCACTCCATGTGCGTGCGCATGCTGCGGCGCGACATTGAGGCGCTGAAGGTGGACGGCAAGGGCCTGACGTGCGCCTTTGCCATCTATGACGAGAACGACCAGCAAGGCGTTGTGAAGCAGGTCATGCGGCGGATGGGGCTGGACATCAAGCAACTTACGCCGCGGACGGTGCTGGGCAGGATCAGTTGGGCCAAGAATCACATGGTCGATCCGCAGGAGTATTACCTGGGATCGAAGGACCCCAACAGCGAGCGCATTGCGCATATTTACCAAGGCTACAAAGCTGAGCTGCTCAAGAACAACGCGCTGGATTTTGACGATTTACTGCTGGAGGCGGTGCGGCTGCTGAAGGTATCGGGCGAGGTGAGGGAACGGTACCAGAGGCGATATCGCTACCTGCTTGTGGACGAGTACCAGGATACCAACCGGCCGCAGTACGAGCTGATGAAGTTGCTGGCCGGCGAAGCCAAGAACGTGTGTGCTGTGGGCGACGAGGACCAGAGCATCTATTCGTGGCGCGGGGCGGACATACGAAACATTCTGGAGTTTGAGAAGGATTTCCCGAACGCCCGGATCGTAAGGCTTGAGCAGAACTACCGGTCTACTCAAGTCATTTTGGAGGCCGCGGGCGCGGTGGTAGCGAACAACATCCGGCGCAAGGGCAAAAAGCTTTGGACCGACAGGCAAGGCGGTTCGCTAATTGGATATTACGAGGCTCCGGACGGCGAGAATGAAGCGCTGTTTATCGCGGATCGGATTCAGAAGTTTCTGCGCGAGGCGGAAGGAAGCCCTAACGCGGCAGAGGCGCATTGCGCGGTCTTATACAGGACCAACTCGCAGTCGCGGCTGGTTGAAGAGGCGCTGCGGCGATACAACATCAGCTACACCATGGTGGGAGGCTTCAGCTTTTACGAGCGGGCGGAGATTAAGGATATGCTCGGCTACCTGAGGCTCATTCGCAACCCGCATGACTCGATGGCACTTCAACGGGTGATCAATACGCCGGCGCGCGGGATTGGAAAGACTACGCTTGAAACTTTGGAGCGCCTGGCGCTTGAGACGGGCGCGTCCACATGGGACGCTACGGCGGCCGCGGTTCAGAACCGGCTGATTCCTACGCGGGCGCTGATGGCGCTGGATTCCTTCCGGCAGTTGATTCTGGACGCGCAGGCGATGATGGATCCGGATTTTGCGGGGAAGCTGGCAGCGGATGTGGCCGAGACCGAAGCGGACGATGCGGATACAGGTTTTGGATTCGGAGCTGCGACGCCGGACTCGGCCAGCGCTGAATCGGCGGTGAGCTTCAACTTCGGCAACGAGAGCGAAGACCAGATCCCGCTGCTCGATGCCTCGCATTTTTCTCCCTTCGCGGCGCAGCCCAGGCGGCCTTTCCTCGTCATGCCGAAAAAGACAGCTGACGCTGAAACGGAGGCGGGCACGGAAGGTGAAACAAAAGAAACGCCAACGGAAGGATTCAGAAAGCCCGGCGACTCGGCTACGCTGCCGGAATTGATCCGGTTCATCATTGACCGCACGGGATACATCAAGGCTCTAGAAGCGGAGGGTTCGCCGGAGGCTTTCAGCCGCATTGAGAACCTGAAGGAACTGGCCAACGCGGCCCACGATGCCGAGGCACGCGGCGAGACACTGGCGGAGTTTCTTGACCACGCGGCGTTGGCATCGGATACGGACCAGTACGACCCCGACTCGCGCGTGACGCTGATGACTCTGCACGCCGCAAAGGGGCTTGAGTTTCCGCTGGTTTTTCTGGCCGGGCTTGAAGAGGGACTGTTCCCGCACTCGCGTACGCTGAACAATCCCGAAGAGCTTGAAGAGGAGCGGCGGCTCTGCTACGTGGGCATGACGCGCGCCATGAACACTCTGGTGCTGACCCGCGCGCACTACCGCCGGCGGTACGGCAACGACGCGCCGGAGACGAGCATTCCTTCACGGTTCCTTGAAGAGGTGCCGAGCCAGTTGATTGAGAACCTGGGCGGGCGCTCGCCGGCGTGGGCGACTCCGGCTTACTCGCCAAGGTTTGGGACGGGCCGCCGGCAGGCGCATTCCGGAGATTTCGCAGACAAGCACTACAACTATGAGGACGAGAGTCAGGAGATACCGCGGTCTCCGGCGTCTTCATCCCGACAGAACGGCAGTCGAAAAGATGGAAGCGCGCAAGCGCCGCACCCTGCGGGCTCAATCGACAATATTGCGCGTTTTTTTGGGGGCAAGGGCGGCGCAATCAAGCCAGGCGCGTTGGCCCGTCCGGCGATCGACCTGCCTGAGCCCAGCGGCGCAAGTGGTTTGAAGAAGGGCCAGCGCGTGCGGCACAGCAAATATGGCGAAGGCACAGTGCTGATGCGTGAAGGCGATGGCGAAGACGCGAAGCTGACCGTCCTGTTCGCGCGGCACGGGATGAAAAAGCTGATGGAAAAATTCGCCAATTTGCAGAAGATTTAGAACCTTCGCTCCCCGCAAGTGCACTGCGCTCCAGGCCTTGACGCCAAGACCTGGAGCGTACTGAATAAATCAGCAGCCGCTGAACGCTGCCCTAGTTATTCCACCACCAGTAGTTGGTCAGGCAACTCGCTGCGGGGATGGACGACTGATCGTAGATGGAGTCGTTAGAATGACCGCAGACGGTGACCGCCGATGGCTCGCCCATCACCAGGCAGCCGGGAGTGCTGTTTGAAGGGCAGGCATCGCCCGGTTTCAGGCCTTTGGCGGGATTTGCACCGCAATGTGCGATTACCCTCGGCTTGGACTGATAGTCGCCGGCGGTGAGCAACGCGTTGGACCAAGCTGTAAGGACAGGCAGGCCAAGGCGAGTACTGATCCCAAATGGTTCACCCACACTGTCGTTGATGTACATGATGGTCCGGTAGCCGACCACCAGGTGCAGCCCCTGGAAGACCCTGAACCAGGGATCGGCCCAGCCACGGTTATCCGTCGTCGGCATGCCTTTGGGACAGGGAGCCTCGGCGGCCGAGGGCACATCCTCGCAACCGTGCAGAATCAAGTAGTTCAGCTTGCCCTTATTGACCTGCCCATAGCCGCCGCCGGGTGCCGGGTTGCTGTCGATATCCACCCCGTCTTTCCAGTTCTGATAGGTCGTGAAGAACCACCAGTCGCCGTGTGCCTCGACCTCGCCCACCTGGACACTGTTAATAAAAGAGGAAGCATTGGTGGTGAACTCCCAGGGCTGCGCCCAGTAGTACTGGGAGTTTGTGAACAAGGATCCTCCGCCCGCGAAGGTAAGGCCGTTCCAAAGGCCATTGGCATCGTTCACCCATCCGGGATCGTCGTTTCGCACAACGTAACGCCCCACGGTCGGGTCTCCGGCAGGAATCGCTTCATTCGCGGACAGGCTGCCGCGCATCTCAGCGGCCGCGGTCTGCGGCTGAGCACCGCTCTGTTTCAACGTCGGCGATAGGGGTACGTTGCCATAGGGCGCATAGAGCACGATCAAGTCGTCATCTGCCTCCTTTTGGATTCGCTGACCAGCGGGCGGGTTGGTATGCACCTTCGCCGTTAACCGGTAGGCCGGCCCCATTTGGGCGCCTTCGTTGTCATCGTAGTACACAATTTCGGCCGTGAGCACCTTCACATCGCCTACCTTTGTCAGCGGCTGCACCACGGCCTGCAGCGCGGAGTAGACCTGCGCCGAGGTGCGCGTTTCCCTGGCCTCGCCGTTCTTAGCGCCGGCCCTCCAATGCAGCATGAAGGCTTGCGTCGTCCCCGCATTGTCCACAGCGAGCAGTGCCCGCGACCCTGGTCCATGTACCGGATATCCCTGTACCGTCCGATGCACGGGAACATAGGTCAGATAGAGCGCCGGTTCGGACTGCGTAACGACGCCATTGGCGCCCTTCTGAGCCGTGGCGCCAACCATGGGAACGGCTTCGCCCAGAGTGTACTGCGTGGCATCCTTGGGCAGAATTTCAGGCCGCGCAAAGACCGCGCGCGCAACTTCAGTGGCCACGGCCAGGTGCGGATTATTGGAAGGGACAAACCTTTCCGTTTTCAGTTGTTCCAGCCGGGGATGGATCTCGGCCTCGCCGGTCTGTGAGTGCCAGTAGGCGCGCACGCGGTCCTGTTCCACGACCCCGGTGATCGCCTCAGGAACCCGTCGGATTGTCAGAGCAGGCACCTTGGAGAGCGGCTGGATGGCTGTTTTCTGGATGCCGATTCTGGACAGAGTCTCGCGCAGGAATGTCTCGGGAGGAGCCTGCGCGGTCATCTTCAGGATCGGCAGTGAAGCGGGGATCCTGGGGATCAGGGACACTGGAAAATCGACCTTGCCCTGAGCGACGATCGCTATCGGTTTCTGAATCTGAATCCTGTCAGGTTCTTGTTGTGCAATTGCCGGGAGCGCGATGGAGAGAGCTACTGCGGACAGCACCGACCACCGGATACGAACCGATGCAACCATATCCATGGGGGGACGACGTGCGTGCTTGCATGGTTTGATCCTTTCAAATTTCGCCCGATTGGGGTGAGAGGAATAGTTACTCATGCGGGTTACTTGTTACAACAAAAAAATTAAACCAATTGACTAAATTGCGGGCGCTTGGCGGCGGTTATTTGCAAACAAGTTACATTTGGTAACTAATTATGATGCAGGAAACCCTGGCAGAGGATTTTTGATGGATAGAGGCAGATGCACGGGCTTACAGAAAAGGGCTGCCAAAGAAAAGGGCCAGCGCTTCGAACTGGCCCCCTACCCTTATGATTTCTCTTTTTATGCATGCAGCGTGTAGCGGAAGCGCATGTCTTCACCGAACCACATGATGTAGTTGGTGCCCCAGCAGTTGTTATAGAGATTGCTGTGAACGCCGAGGGACAGATCGGGTTGTGAGTGGGTGAAGCGTAGAGCACTGCGCTCGCCGAACTGGATAACCGGCGCATCAATGCACTCGACGGCGAAGGCGCTGTCCGAGTCTTTGTATCCGAATCCGGTGGTGACGGCATGCAGGCAGCGGTTACCGCCGGTTACTACATCCAGCGGCGAAACCTGCTCGCCGGATTTGTCCATCGACCAGCCCTTGGGTTCGGCGACCTTGGGATTGAAGGAGAGCCACAGTGCCTCGGGCAGGCGCGTGGCGCGCTTGTCAAACCAGGAAAGCTCGAGATGGATGACGGGCTCTGCGGTGGGCAGCGTCAGTTGGAGATAGAGCTTCTGCGGGAAAGAAACGCGGCCGGCTTTGCTCGCCTCTGCGTCGTTGAGTTGAAGATGCGCCAGGATCCGATGCCCCTGCGCGTCCTGGGAGACCTCCAGGCCAGAGAGAGAGGGCTGCCATTCACGGCTCTCCGCACCGAAGTGCTCAATGTTGGGCTTGCCAAAGTCCATTTGGAACCAGTCGGCCTGAATCGTCCCGTAATCGTGAATCAGGCGCTGGTAGTCGGCCTGGGAATAAGTTTGATAGGTGAAGAGCGCAAGCGGGTGATCCGGCGAGGCCCACTCGATGCCGGTTTTCTTGTTGCGCAGGCGGCAGATGGCGCCGGTCTTCGGATCGAATGCTAGAACGAAGTGCGTTGTGTCGATTTCGGCGGCCGGAGCGGGAGTGGTGGCGGTGGTCAGCTTAGGCTCGACAGGATCGAGAGCGCGAAGGGCATCGTGCGCCTCAACATGCAGCGGCTTGGGCAGCGTTGCAATGCCATCTATCAAGTCCTGGCGCTTCTCCTGCCAACTGAACTCGGCGATGGTGTAGTTTTTGGCGTAGATCGAGAGCGCGAGATCGTGGGGAGTGTAGTGGTCAAAGTCGAGCCAGGTTTTGGTGTCGGTACCCCAGGTGTGCTCGGGCGCGAGAAGAACGTGGCGGAGGAGAGCAATGTCGGTTGCGTCACCGGATTTGATCTTGCCCTGCTTGATCCAGTCGAGACGGAGGCGGGCGATTTCGCGATAACGTGCGACCTTGAGAGGATCGCTGGCACAGCCGTGAATCCATGTGTCACCGATCTCCTGGGTAACGACGGGGAAATTGGCGCGGTAGGGTTCGACGGCGTTGGCGATTTCAGTGAGATTGGTGGCGACGATTTCCGCGTTAGGGAACTGCTTGCGGAGATCTTCGTAGATGTCCTCGACCTCATCTGCGGGATGCGGGCCGCTGTTATCGCCGCGCACGTTGAAGGCCACCGCTAGGTCGGAGCCGGGAATGCGGGTGACGCCCCCGTAGTCGCGGTGATACATCATCACGATGGACTTGCCGGCCAAGTCCTTCCAGACAAAAATTGGCGGCACATCCGGCGTGGTGGATCCGCCGTTCACCCCAATATGGAGCATCTTTACGCCCTGGGCGGTAATGGGCGCGATGAGGCCGCGGGTGTGGCCGGGAACGTCGGTCATCTTGGCGCCGGTGGTGGTGCGGCCGAAGCGGCGATCAAGAGTTTTGGAAATTTCGATGCCGGCCGAGATCATCGAGGGGTCGATCATCTCGGACTGCCATGTGAAGGGGATGGCGTGCCAGGCGATATCTCCCTTGGCTATGGCCTGCTCCATGCGGGCGCGGTCGGCGGGGGGGGCCTGCTCCAGGTACTCGTAGAGGAGCCACGAGCCGGTGGTCCACACATAGCGATTGGCGCCTGGCTGGCGGGATTTTTCAGTGAGTTCGACGGCGTGGGGAAAATACTCATTGAAGTAGCGATGCACCACGTTGGTCTGGGTGTCGATGAAGCCCGCGTCGAAGTGGCACTTGAACATGGCCATCACGCGCTTGACGGCGGGGTCGGGCGCGGGCGTATCAAGGCCGATGGCGGGAAGAGACTTGGCGAGCAATGCCCCACCCAGAGTGAGGGCCGAATTGCGAAGCAAGGTGCGACGCTGCATGTGAGTGTCCCCTTTTTTTGATTGCTGAATTGTAGGTGCCTTGGAGGGCGCTCCCATCATAGCGCGCGGCGCTGCGCGGCGGCGGCTATCCCTGTGGCTGGAGCCGCTTGGCTTGCTCCTCGCCTTCGAGGACGCGGAAGACGCCGTCGGCCAGGGCTTGCAGTTCGTCTTCGCCGGGATAGACGTGGACTTCCGCTATCCATCTCAGGTCCTCGCTGAGCAACTCGACAACGCGATGGGAGTAGGCCATTCCGCCGGTGAGCAGGAGGGCGTCTACGCGGCCATTCAGAACCGCGGCCATGCCGCCGGCTTCCTTGGTGACCTGGTACATCATGGCCTCGAAGATGCGCGCGGCTTCCTCGTCTCCCGCTTCGATGCGCCGCTCCACTTCGATCAGGTCGCGGGTGCCGAGATAGGCAAAGAGGCCGCCGTCTCCGAAGATCTGGCAGTCGAGTTCTTTCTCTGTAAACCGGCCGCTGAAACATAGCTTCAGCAGTGCGCGCACCGGGAGACCGCCGGAACGGTCGGGGCCGAAGGGGCCTTCCTCGATGGTGTTGCTGTCGATGGTTCTGCCGTTGAGGTGGGCGGAGACGGTAATGCCGCTGCCCATGTGCACAACAATCAACCGCAGCGCTTCGTAGGAATGGCCGCGCTCGCGGGCAAAGCGCTTGGCCACGGCCTTGGTGTTGAGGGCGTGGGCGATTGAGGTGCGCTCAACCAGCGGCGAGCCGGTGATGCGCGCACAGGGTTGCCACTCGTCCACGGTTACCGGATCGACGATATAGGCATTGACGCCGGCAGCTTTGGCAAAGTGGTAGGCGAGGCCGGCGCCGAGGTTGGAGGCATGCTCGCCGCGGCGCGCCAGGCGCATCTCTTCCAGGATTGCCTCATCCACAAGATAGGTGCCGCAGGAGATGGGCGGCAGAAATCCGCCGCGGCCTGCAACGGCGGCAAAGCGCGCGACTCCCATGCCTTGCTGGATGTATCCGGCGGCGTCGAGTTCGCGCTGGATGAGGTTGGCGCGGTAGTCCTGACGAGCGATCATAGGCTTGCCGCGGAAGCGCGCAATCTCCTCGTCACCATGGCGGATAGTGCGCACCAGTTCGGCGCCGGATTTGGTGTAGACACCTATTTTTGTGGACGTTCCTCCCGGATTGATGGCGAGGACGCGGTTGTTCTTCTGGGTCAACTTTCATCCCTCTAGCGAGATAGAGTTTACGCTGTCACCTTGCTCCCGACACGCCGATGCATCGGGGGTTGCTAGCGGGGGTAGCAAGGGCAGGCCCCGAGGCCATGAATCTTGACTCTGCAACCGGCCCGGCGTGCTCCATGAGCGCAGCGTCGGGAGCTCTAAGTTGTGCATTCCGGGACTGGAAGACACAAACTGTTGTCCCGAAACGGGCTAACTTAGCAATCTTTCTTCCATTTGGCCGATTCTTCAGAAATATTTGCCAATCCGTGCTAGACTCTATTCAATCGTAGAATTCGATCTGAAGTCCTTGCTTGTTCCGCTTACCGCCTACTCGCAACACTTCCACATTGCGTTCGCGGTAAATCAGTAAAGAGGAGCAACATCATGGAACAAGGCACAGTCAAGTGGTTCAACGACGCCAAGGGTTTTGGTTTTCTGAGCCGTGAAAACGGCGAGGACGTATTCGTCCATCACACCGCCATCCAGTCGAACGGTTTCCGTTCGCTTCAAGAGGGCCAGCGCGTCCAGTTCAATG
>OCZT010003106.1_pt1 | contig 17086 bp, 17 predicted proteins | sample 1539031 | NCBI WGS metagenome assembly OCZT01 (sample SAMEA3539308, study PRJEB22396) | soil metagenome | biome: tundra; feature: field; material: soil | place: USA | collected 2010-05 | depth 0.15 m | reverse complement strand
AATTCCTTTTAAAAGGAATTCTCCGGAGTCAGGAAATATAAGTGCATTGATTATATTCAGCAACGTGGATTTTCCACTTCCGTTCAATCCTATTACAGCAACCATTTCACCTTTTTTCACTGAAAGGTTAATGTTTTTTAAAGCAGCAATCTTCCCGAAATATGAATAATAAATATTTTTTAATGTTATAATATCCTCCATAGTCTTCTATAAATAAATGATCAAAATCCCCGATACGACAACAACAACAAGAGTTATTAAATCGATGGCCGTGAGTTTTTTTTGTGAATGAAACAGCACTTTCCCCTGATAACCTCTCGAAACCATTGCTAGGTATGTACTATCATAAATCAGCATTGATTTTTTAAATATAAAGAATATTCGTCCACTGATGAGATCGCTTATCCTTCTGTTGCCGACATTCCCTGAGAGCCTCGATTTAAGCGCAAAATAAGTTTCCTCAATTGCACGGGAAAGTATAAAAATGTATTTGTAAGCCAGTGAAATAATCATAAGAAAAGTGTCGGGGATACCAAGGATCCTGAAAGACTTTATGAAAGCGGGGAAAGATGTGGTAAATATGACGAGCATTGCAAAAGAAATGGAATTAAGTATTCTCAGGAAGATCAATGACACTACTTTAAAACCGTTTTCAGTAAATCCTATGTGCTGAGGAATGTTATAGATCAGGAAATGCATGGGTTTATTAAAAGTAATAATATTAAAGATGATTTTTCCCGGAGTTATTATATTCAGCGATGCCGGGAATACAATAATAAGTCCGAAGAGAGTGGCCAGGAAAAATATTTTTTTGTAAACATCGAAAATTTTTAACCTTGCTATGAGGTATAGTGAAAAAATAAATACTGTAATAATCAATTGTGTGCCGGGACGATTGACAATGCTTATGACGATAACAGAATAAATAAGCAATATAAGTTTGACACGGGGATGTAGCCTTTGAATGTAATTTCCCGTTGATGCATTTTCTGCCTGAACATAAATAGATTTTAATACGGCTGCCGAATTCATTATTGTCTTGTCAGGAAAAGAAAGTCTTGCTCCTTTTGATTTTGGAACTTCATTTTGATCATTTAAAGTTTGCAACAAATATGAAGGGATTTTATTTTCCATTCCTGACAATTAATTTGGAAATTAACAACATGACAAGATATGTCACAGTTGCCCCTATTATCCCTGAGACAATATAATAGCCTGACTTATGTGCAAATGATCTGTCTGTGTTTTTAACATTATAATCAGGCAGCGGTGCTTTATATATATCAGAATATCTTTCAAGTCCTTTAGGCACATAACCTACGAGTTCTTTGACTGTCTGTGCCGACCATTCTCCCCATGCATCTCCGGTATTAAAAAATGCAGGGAGTAAGATACCAACAGGCGTGATAAAGCATAAAATAACCAACGTGACAAGAATCTTTTTTTGAAGTTTAGTCATTTTTTATCTTATTCCTGAAAGCATATATCAAGGTCTGTTCATTTTTCAAAAAATAGTTTACAACTAATGCAGTAATGATACCTTCAACAACTCCAAAAAGCAGGATATGTTCAATTGCCATTGCGGGAACTGCTATACTCAGATCATAAGGACAATACAATGCTTTACCATCAGAAGTGGAGGCAATTAAGGGTTGAATGCCGAACTCAATGCCTGTAAGAATTGCAGCTAAAACCAGACTGAGATAACCTGAAAAAAATGCAGCAACCGCCACTCCTGTTTTTCTTGACGGATTTCTGCTGAAAAGCTTAAAAATATAATATGCTGTGAAAGGCATAAAAACAGCCATATTAAAACAGTTAGCGCCGATTGCAGTAATGCCTCCATCTCCAAAAATCAGAGCCTGGATAATAATCGCCACTGAGACAGCTAACATTGCTGCCCACGGTCCAAAGATAATAGCAATTACTGCTGAGCCTACAGCATGACCGGTTGTACCTCCCGGTACGGGCAAATTGAACATCATTATAATAAATGAAAAAGCTGCTGCCATTCCAAGATATGGAACATTACGTGCAGAAACTTCTTTTTTGACTTTTTTAACAGCTATGGCTGCCGTTGCAACAAATACCCCGAAAAGCGGAATATATGTCTGCGGGCTGAGATAACCATCGGGAATATGCATGTTTTCAGTTTATTCCTAAAAAAATGAAATTTACAGGTTCAAAGATATATCAAAACGTTGAGGAGTTGAGTTTCATGTCAAATATAACTTACCTTTCTTTGTTTTTAAGATTCTAAATAAATGAGGAAGGGTTGCTTGTGATTGGCGATCATTTCGAGCATTTTAATAAATGATTTAATTGGTTCCACTTTTTGGGAATATTCAGAATGTTCTTTATGTACCTTTGTGACCTTCGTAATCCTTTGCGGGGAATCGTATTTTATTAAACCGCGAAGGTTCGCAAAGTAAACCACAATGCCCGCCCGGATGAAGTTTCATAAAAGAACAATGTTTAATGTGCTGTTCGGACGGGTAACACATAGGAAAAAAGAGAAATTTTTGTTTTTAGGAGAACCCTGTAGATATTACTCATTATAGGCAAATGAAGAAAACTGACAAAAAGAACAAAGACGGCAGGGTAATGAGGATAATCGTGAATTCATGGCCTTTTTTGCTTGCTGCGTTTGTCTTTCTAAGCATTCAGTTTGCGATCAGAAATCCGAAAATAGTTGAACATTATTATTCAATGGGAATCTATCCATTTATTGCGAAGTTTCTTTCTTTTTTCAGCAGTCTTGTTCCCTTTTCATTGTGGGATATCTTCTGGGTTTTGATAATTTTTTTTATAATATTCGGATTACTACTTGTCACTATCAAAAAAATAAGATTCGCCCGGTTTTGTTTGCATGCCATGCAGGTACTGGCATTTCTTTATTCCTTTTTCTATATAGTATGGGGCTACAACTATTTCAGACCAAAGATTGAACAACGGATTGGATGGGAAACTCCAAAAACTGATGAATTGATTTTCCGATCGGTACTCGATTCTGTAATTCTGCATGTTAACAACAACTATACTTCTGTTTTAATTTCCGATTACGCTGTTATAGATTCACTTATTGAGGCCTCTTATGGCAAAAACTGCCGGGAACTTGGGATCAAATATCCAAATGGCAAACGGCGCCCGAAGACAATATTATTTAGTTCTTTCTTTGGAAAACTTGGAGTAAATGGCTATTTCGGACCATTCTTCAACGAGATACATCTCGATTACTACCTCCTTCCAGTTGATTATCCTTTTGTTCTTGCTCATGAGAAAGCGCATCAGTTTGGAATTACCAGTGAAGCTGAGGCAAATCTTGTTGCATTTATAATTTGCGTAAAATCACAAGATATCAGGCTGAGATATTCGGGATATCAGTCTGCGCTGCTCTACTTTCTTAAAGATGCATATCATATGAAAGATTACAAGGAATATTTAAGTAAAATAAATGAGAAGGTACTCGCTGATTTAAGATACCGGCAGAAATACTACCGGGGTTTGGAAAACAAAAAACTTTCTGATATGCAAACTACGGTGAACGATGTATATTTAAAAGCCAATAGAATTGATAAAGGGGTTAAAAATTATGATCAGGTTGTTTCACTGGTTATAAGCTGGTATTTTAATTCGGATCACAGCAAATAGCAATTCTTTTCATAATGACAATTAGTATTGCAAAGCAAGCGGATATTGATTATTTTGTTCCTGCAATTTTCTAAAAGCATCATATTAATGAATGCAATGCCATTTGTTATAGGTACAATAGCTGTTAGTTCTTACATTATCCATAATGATATGTGTTGCGATCATATTTTCAAACGTACTTCCGAGATGGATAAGAGAAAAACATTTCTTCATGGAGAAGTAATTCGCAAAGTTCCTTCAACTCCGAAAATCTCCTCAGAATTCAGCAGCAATTCAACATATTGTGCTCTTTTATATACAAATGGATTACCGGTGAGTTTGTTTTTTGACAGTTTGCCCCTGAACTCATCAATGCTTTTGTAATTCTTTTTATCCATCCATTCTTCCAATTCTCTTTTCATATTGCTTATCTGTGTCAGTCCATTTTTATATACCGTACTCACAACCTGAACGCAGGTGGCCCCTGATAATAATAGCTTAATCACATCTTCACCAGTGAATATTCCAAGACTGCTGCATATATCTGCCTTAATGTTATCATATAGAAGTCCGGCATATCTCAATGATTTTTTGTAATCCCTTTCGTTGCTAAGATGAGACGTTTTAATATGCTTTTCAGTGTTTATATCTATGTCAGGCTGGAAAAATGAATTAAAAAGAACAAATGCATCTGCTCCGGCTTTATCCAGCTTTTTAATGAAATTCAGAATATTTGAGTAATCGGGGCTCAGCTTTACACTGATCGGGATTGATATCTGTTTTCTTATCTCTTTCAGGGTATTAAGCTGTGCGTCTTCGACATCTTTGGCAGTTTTTTCAAAATCCTCCGGGATCTGATAAAAATTAAGCTCAATTCCATCAACGCCTGTTTCGCTTATGAGTTTGGCATATTTCTGCCATGTATCATTGTTGATTGCATTGAGGCTTGCTATAACAGGGATAGTCAGACTTTCCTTTGTCTTCCTGAGATTCATCAGATGCTCATCAGGTCCGGCATGAACAATATTCGGATGTATCTGGACCATTTCAGCATAAAGGTCATTGAATTCATTGAGCCTTTCTTCAAGCTGATAGCTTTCTAGCTGAATCTGTTCCTCAAAAAGAGATCTGTAAACAATTGCACCTGCTCCAAGTTCTTCTGCCTTTTTAAGGTTGTCCAGATCAGTGACAAGATTAGAAGCGCCTAAAATTATGGGGTTATTAAGTTCAATCCCCATGTAGTTTGTCTTTAATTTATTCATAAGATTGATTTTATGTGTCATTCTGCATAATCCTCTTCCAGATCGTTGTGATCATCTCCGCCCAGACTGTAATAATTGTTCTCCTCATCTTCGCTTCCTATATTCTCGAGATCGTCATCAAGCTCAGAGCCCGGGACGTCCAGATCACTGCCTGACAGATCTTCGTCAAAATCCTTTTCGTTATTTATCCCTGTCTTATTATTATAACCAGCTTCTTTTATATTGGAAGGATCTTCCGGATCTATTTTTCTGTCTTTCTGAAATTTCCCATAAATGTCTTCATGGGCAGGGTATGGCGGGTATCCCTGAATATCATCATTCTCACCATTATCTTCCTGGTTGAGAGACGAATTAGTTTTACCGGATTTTTCTTTCATATATTTTTTTATCAAAGAAAATTATAAGGGATAAGTTTATTTACTATTTGTATCTCTTATAGAATAAACCTATGAACAAACCATTTAATTATTAAAGATTAAACAAACTCATAACTTTCATTGTTCATTACTAAAATTGAATATTAAATTATAGAATGATTCACATGAAAGATTAACGGAAAACAATTTTATCCGGTTTGTCCGTGATTGAATCATACTGCAGAAAGAATTAACGCAATAGCCTGATTTTTGATTAAATTCCTTATTCGCCGAAAAAACTGTTTATTATAATAATTGTGTTTTTGACCTTAAAAAGTCATATATTTAAATCAGATTTCAGTTTCATTAAATGAAGTAGTAAATTACATTTATCCCTCTATATAATTTATGCTTTTGGTTCAAGATATTGCTTTCTGGCCGTTTATCGTTTTTGCAATTATTGTAATCTCCCTTATCGCTGTCATGATTGGTCTTTCTTATGTCCTGGGAGAACGGCATAAGGAAAAGGCTACTGATGAACCATATGAGTCAGGAATCCCACCTACCGGCGATGCACGGCTTCGTTTTTCATCAGGATTTTATATAATTGCAATGTTCTTCGTCATTTTTGACCTTGACGCTGCTTTCATCATGCTGTGGGCGGTATCTTTCCGTGAACTTGGGTTAACCGGTTATATTGGAATATTAATATTCATAGGTTTACTGGTAGTATTATTGATTTACGAACTCAGCATAGGAGCGCTCGATTTCGGGCCGAACGGTAAAAAAATACTTCAGTATAAAAACAGGATTAAGGAATAGATCAGATGATAAGAGCCAACGATAAATTAATGGATCCGGTATCAGGGATGAACGATGATGCTATCCGCAGGTCTGTCCTGGTTGGTAAGCTTGATGAAATGATTTCCTGGGGACGAAAGAATTCATTGTGGCCGTTTGGTTTTGGTCTTTCATGCTGTTTTGTTGAAATGGCTACCGCCCTTACCAGCCGGTATGATATTGCGCGATTCGGCGGAGAAGTGATACGTGGTACACCCCGGGAAGCAGATGTAATGGTCATCGCCGGTACAGTCTTCCTTAAGATGGCTCCAATTATACAAAGGTTGTATGATCAGATGATGGCTCCCAGATGGGTCATATCGATGGGATCGTGTGCTAATTCGGGTGGTATGTACGATATATACAGTGTTGTTCAGGGTGTTGACAAGTTTTTGCCTGTCGATGTTTATGTATCGGGCTGTCCACCGCGTCCTGATGCTTTTCTCGAGGGTTTGCTTCTCCTGAGGGAATCAATAGGAAAAGAAAAGCGGCCACTGAGCTGGGTCATCGGACCACAGGGAATTCAAAGACCTGAGAAGATATCTATGCGGGATAAAAAGCAGGAGGAACGTTCCAAAATGGGCATAATAAGACCGATGAATGAAATATAGAACCGGTTACCTAGGGTAAATATCTGAATGAGCCAGATCAGTCAAAATATGATTAATGAAATAGAATCAAAATTTGGTGATCAGATTATCGTGTCTGAGCAGCTTACCAGAGATGATACTACAACAATCTGGATTGAAAGGAACAAACTGGAACAGGTTCTAAAGTTCCTTAAAAGTGAGATCAACCTGCCATTTAAGATGCTTTATGATCTTACCTGTATTGATGAACGGACTCGTACAAAACGCGATGGTCAGCCCCCAAGTGATTTTTCAATTGTTTACCATCTTACATCTTTTCTAAGAAATCAGGATATCAGGATAAAGGTGGCTCTGAATAATAACGACCTTTCTGTTCCTAGTATAACTGCAATCTGGGAATCAGCTAACTGGTATGAACGAGAAGTGTTTGATATGTTTGGCATTAACTTCACCGGTCATCCAAGGCTTACAAGAATACTGATGCCAAAGTCGTGGAAGGGCCATCCACTGAGGAAAGAACATCACGCAAGAGCAACTGAAATGGAGCCATTTGTTCTGACTGATGAAATAAGGAATGAAGAAGAGGCTAATCTTAAATTCAATCCTGAAGAGTATGGGTTGGATACAAAAAGTGAGGACAGCGATTACATGTTTCTTAATATAGGGCCCCAACATCCGGGAACCCATGGTTTATTGAGGCTTATTGTTCAATTGAACGGAGAAGATATTGTAAATATAATCCCTGATATCGGGTTCCATCACCGGGGAGCCGAAAAGATGGGAGAAAGACAATCGTGGCATACCTTCATTCCATATACCGATCGTATAGATTACCTCGGGGGAGTAATGAATAATCTGGCATATCTGCTCTCCGTTGAAAAACTGGCCGGTATTGAACCGCCCGACAGGGCACAGGTGATCCGTATAATGATGAGTGAACTCTTCCGGATAGCCAGTCACCTGGTATGGCTGGGGACCTTTGCACAGGATATGGGGCAGATGTCACCTGTGTTTTATGCATTTAATGACAGGGAAAGAATCTTCGATATTGTGACAGCAATTACTGGCGCCCGCATGCACCCGTCGTGGTTCAGGATTGGCGGTGTGGCGCATGATCTGCCGGATGGTTGGGATAAACTAATTCTTGGATTTGTCAACTACCTTCCGAAGAGACTCAAAGAATTTGATAATATTATTCTTAAAAACCGGATATTTAAAGCACGGACGATAGGTATTGGAGTATTTACCACTGAAGAAGCAATAGAATGGGGAATAACCGGGTCGGGCCTCAGGGCTACAGGCTTTGACTGGGATTACCGGAAGAAGAGGCCCTATTCAGGTATTGAAAAATTTGAATTTGATATTCCTCTCGGGAAAAATGGTGACTGTTACGACCGGGCTCTTGTACGGATGGAGGAAATGAGGCAGAGCCTGAGGATCATTGGGCAGTGCGTCAATAATATGCCATCTGGTCATTATAAATCCGACCACCCATTGGCAATCCCTCCGAGAAAAGACAAAACTATGACAGATATTGAAACTCTTATCACTCATTTTGTAGGCGTTTCATGGGGACCGGTCATTCCTGCCGGTGAAGCCATGATACCCGTAGAGGCAGCTAAGGGAAGCAATGGCTATTACCTTATCAGTGACGGTAGTACGTCATCATATCGTTCAAGAATCAGGACTCCGTCCTTTCCTAATATACAGATGTTGCCATTGATAACTAAAGGATATACGATACCTGATTTACTGGCCATTTTAGGAGCTATGGATTTTGTTCTGGCTGACCTGGACCGGTAAGGAGAAAGATAAAAGTAAAAGACAAAAGATAAAAGTAAAAAGACAAAAGATTGCTTCGCTTCGCTCGCAATGACTTTGCAAGTAATCAAAGTCTGATTTTAACGAGAATTGAAAACGAGAAACAATGAACGAGTAACAAGCGACCAGCACCTAACACCAAACACCAAAATTAAATACCAATGCTGACTGAGGAAGAAATAAAAGAGATACAGGAAGAGATTAAACAATATCCTTACCCGGCAGGGGCATGCATCGATGCCTTGAAAATTGTCCAGCATCATCGCGGATGGGTTTCTGACGACGCTGTTAAGGCTATTGCACAACTTCTCAGTATTTCAAATGAAGAAGCAGATGGGGTTGCAACTTTCTACAGCAGGATCTATCGCAAACCTGTAGGCAGAAATGTAATACTAATCTGCGACAGTGTCAGTTGCATGATAATGGGGTATGGATCACTCTATGAATTTATATCATCAAAGCTCAGCATTAAGTTTGGAGAAACCACATCAGACGGAAGGTTTACACTTCTTCCGATCTCATGTCTTGGCGATTGCGATAATGCACCGGCCATGATGATAAATAATGATCATTTTAATATGTTGACCGCGGAAAAGGTCGAAGAATTGCTTGAGAAGTATAAATAGTACCTATGGAAAAGCCTTTAACCAGATATATTAATCCAGCCTCAGTTCCTTATGATCTTGAAGATTACAGGAAGGTTGGCGGTTATGGTAGTCTCCGGAAGGTGCTTAAAAATATGATACCGGCAGAGGTGACAAGCCTGGTCAAAGATTCAAATTTGCTAGGACGTGGAGGAGCAGGCTTTCCTACGGGAGCAAAATGGAGCCTTATGCCAATGAATGAAGACAATTCAGAACCAAAATACCTGGTTTGTAATGCAGACGAAATGGAACCTGGCACCTTTAAAGACAGGTATCTTCTTGAAGGAAATCCGCATCAGCTTATCGAAGGGATGATAATTGCTGCTTATGCAATTCAGGCTGGTAAAGCATATATATTTCTTCGCTGGGCATATAAGAAAGCTGAAAAGGTTCTTCGCAAGGCCATAGATGAAGCATATAAGGCAGGATATCTGGGTAAAAACATTCTTGGGTCGGGTTTTGATCTTGATTTATATGTGCACTCAAGTGCCGGCAGGTATATCTGCGGGGAGGAGACAGCTTTGCTTAATTCGCTGGAAGGCAAAAGAGCTCTGCCAAGAACAAAACCACCATTTCCGGCAATCAGCGGTCTGTTTGGCAGACCAACTGTTGTAAACAATGTTGAAACACTTTCGTGGATCTCACATATCGTGGAAAACGGCGCAGCATGGTTTAAGGGATTAAGCCTGACAGGCACAGGTGGTACAAAGCTGTATGGAGTAAGCGGGAAAGTAAAGAAACCCGGAACATGGGAACTTCCTCTTGGAACAACCATGCGTGAGCTTCTTGAGGTACATGCAGGTGGAATGGCAGAAGGTCACAAGTTCAGGGGTGCATTACCGGGTGGTGCCTCCACAGATTTCCTTGTTGAAGAACATCTCAATGTGAAAATGGACTTTTCAACTGTGGCAGCTGCAGGCAGCAGGCTTGGAACAGGGACAATGATTGTGCTTGACGACAAAACATGTCCGGTTGCATTTATTCATAATGTTGAGAGATTCTTTGCTCTTGAAAGTTGCGGCTGGTGCACGCCATGCAGGGAAGGACTTCCATGGGTGGAAAAGATGCTGGCATCGATTGAAGAGGGTACAGGTAAGATAGAATACCTTGATCTGTTAAAGTTTAATGCAAAATATTTTGGACCGGGTAATACATTCTGTGCCCATGCTCCGGGAGCGGCAGAGCCTTTACAGAGCGGACTTAAATATTTTCATGATGATTTCATAAAGCATATTACTGAGAAAAAATGTCCCTGGAGGTAAAAATGGTAAAGATCAGGATAGACGGGAAATATTATGATGCTAAACCTGAGAAGAATCTTCTCGAGACATGTCTTGCTCTCGGAATAGACATACCGCATTTTTGTTTCCATCCTGCTCTCGGGTCAGTAGGTGCCTGCAGGCTTTGTGCTGTAAAAAAATTCAGGGATAAAGATGATGCCAAAGGCCGGATCGTTATGTCGTGCATGGAACCGGTAACAGATGGACTGATTGTTTCAGTAGAAGACCCTGAAGCAAAAGCATTCAGGGCTTCCGTGATTGAGGGCCTGATGACAAATCATCCCCACGATTGTCCTGTTTGTGATGAGGGAGGGGAATGTCATCTGCAGGATATGACAATTATGACAGGCCATAATTACAGACGATTTGATTTTCCAAAAAGGACATACAATAATCAGGAATTAGGGCCATTCATCAGTCATGAGATGAACCGCTGCATTCAATGTTACAGGTGTGTAAGGTTTTACAAAGATTATGCAGGGGGAAAAGATCTTAACGTTTTTGGCTCGCGGGATCATGTTTATTTCGGACGGCATGAAGATGGCCCGCTTGAAAATGAATTCAGCGGAAATCTGATTGAGGTATGCCCGACCGGTGTTTTTACCGACAAAACATTAAAGAAACATTTCACCCGTAAATGGGACCTCTCAAATTCCCCTTCAATATGTGTGCATTGCAGTATCGGATGTAATACAATAATAAGCGAGCGTTATGGTTCGCTCAGGAGGGTAATGAGCAGGTATAACGGATCTGTTAACGGGTATTTCATCTGCGACAGGGGAAGGTTCGGATATGAATTCGTAAATGATGAAAAACGAATAAGAACTGCCTTTATCCGCAATGAAAAAAGTGGAAAACCGGAATCAGTTGATAATGAAGAGCTATTTTTATCTCTGGAAAACTTATTTTCAAAAGATAAAAAGATAGTTGGTATAGGTTCTCCGAGAGCTTCCCTTGAGTCTAACTTTGCATTATTGTCTCTTGTGGGTGAAGAGAATTTCTATCATGGTATTTCAAAAAAAGAGCATCATTTGACCAGAATAGTTTCAGAGTTCCTGCAGAACAGCGGAGTCAGAACCCCTTCATTAAATGAGATTGAAAAAGCTGATGCTGTACTTATTCTAGGTGAAGATCTTATAAATACTGCACCCATGATCGCCCTCGCATTACGTCAATCTGCACGGAACCTGACCAATGAAGAAGCCAGGGTGAAAGGTATTCCCTTATGGAACGACTCACCTAGAAGAGAACTTGCTCAGAAGAAAATGAGTCCTCTGTTTATTGCTTCAAATTATAATGTTTCTCTCGATGAAATTGCAGAAGTCTCTTTTCATGGTTCATCTCAGGAAATAGCCGCCCTCGGTTCTGCAATTGTTTCTGAACTTGATGGGAAAGCGTATGGTTCGGAAGTCGGGGAGAAAAATATTAAAAAACTAGCCTCTCAGATTGCTCTTACCTTGAAAAAGGCAAAAAATCCTTTGATAATTTCAGGTATAAGTTGCGGTGCTGAAGAGATCTTGCTTGCAGCTCTTAATATTTCCAGTGCACTATTATCTGCCGGTTCAAAAATTATGATCACCATGGTATTGCCGGAATGCAACAGCATGGGACTGTCTTTGCTTCCCGGCAGGGCATTTGAGGATACTGGAGAATTAGCTGAAAATAAAAAGATTGATACAATTGTTGTTCTTGAAAATGATTTATACAGAAGGGCAGGTAAAGATTCAGTCGACGGACTTTTCAAAATAAGCAACCTGGTAGTTGTACTTGACTGCCTTGTTAATAATGCTACAGAACAGGCTGATATTATATTACCGGCTGCAACATTTGCAGAATCAGAAGGCAGTTTTGTAAACAACGAGGGTCGGGTCCAACGATATTATAAAGCAATAGCCGGCGAAAGTCAGGTAAAGGAAAGCTGGAACTGGATAAATGATTTTATAAAATTAAAGCATGGAAATCCGGCTGTGTCATGGAACAGGCTGGATGATATAATTGAATCTATGGCTGAAGAAATTCCAGTCTTTTCAAAGTTATTGAAATACAAACCAGATGCTGATTTCAGAATGCTTAATACAAAGATACCAAGGCAGACAATACGTTACAGCGGCAGAACCGCCATGAATGCCAACATTGCTGTTAGTGAACAGAAACCTTCAGTAGATAACAACTCCCCATTAGCCTTTAGTATGGAGGGACAACAGGAAAAGCCTCCGTCAGCAAGGGTCCCATTCTACTGGACGCCGGGATGGAATTCGGTTCAGGCGATGTATAACTACCTGGATGAGCCCGGCGGATCAATGAAGGGCGGTGATCCGGGGATCAGACTTTTTGAACCGGTTGATTGGATTAAAAACATTTATTTCGATCAAACCAATGAAATTCCTGAACTTAAGAAAGATGAATGGCTTATTGTTCCGGTTTATCGGATCTTTGGAAGCGAAGAACTCAGTTCTGTAAGTCCATCCATAGTACAAAGGACATCGGAACCATTTGTATTGATGAACCAGGATGACGCTGACATCCTTGGTGCAAATAATCGAGACTATGTACAAATGGAAACAGGGAAACTTAAATTAAAAGTTAAGGTTAACATCGCGATGAGCATCCGGAAAGGATTGGCAGGATTATCTGTAAATTTACCGGGGATGCCATTTGTTGATCTTCCAGGTATCGGTAAATTTCATAAAATGTAATTTATTATTCATGAAATATGTATTTATCATAGCAGGAGTACTCTTAATACCATTGTCTATTGCGGCCGGACTAATATGGGTTGAGCGAAGGCTTCTTTCTGTATGGCAGGACAGGCTGGGACCTAACCGAGTGGGTCCTTTCGGCCTGGGGCAGGTTGTTGCAGATACGATAAAGCTATTTTTTAAGGAAGATTGGATACCTCCGTTTTCAGACAAACCGGTTTTTGTGCTTGCTCCGGGCATTCTTATGATAACAATACTGCTGACATTTGCGGTCATCCCTTTTGGTCCCGGTTTCTATGTATTTGATTCAAATATTGGCATCCTTTTTTTCCTGGGTAATTCATCACTAGGTGTTTACAGTATTGTGCTGGGAGGCTGGGCTTCAAACAACAAGTATTCGTTGATTGGCGCTATGAGAGCTTCAGCGCAGATGCTTACTTATGAAGTGTTTATGGGACTTTCCCTCATGGGCGTGGTAATGATGGCTGACAGTTTCAGTTTCTGTAAAATTGTTGAAGCACAAAAAGGAGGATGGTTTTTCATTCCACAGTTTATAGGATTTATTGTCTTCTTTATCGCGGGGATTGCTGAAACGCATCGGCTTCCGTTCGATATTCCTGAGGCTGAAGGAGAACTGATTGCCGGGTACCATTCAGAATATTCCGGAATGAAATTCGGAATGTTCTTTGTTGGTGAGTACCTTGGTATTACTCTTATTTCAGCGCTTATCGCAACATTGTTTTTTGGCGGATGGCTTGGACCTTCATTCCTTCCCCCGGTTTTCTGGTTCTTATTTAAAACCTTCTTTTTTATTTGTGTATTCATCCTGCTTCGGGCATCATTGCCAAGGCCGCGATATGACCAGCTGATGGAGCTTGGATGGAAGGTTTTGTTGCCTTTGTCATTACTGAATCTTTTGATTACAGGTGCGATCCTGATATTTTTAAAATGATATTAATTATAAAAGACTGACCCTGATATGATCAGTATTCTTCGAAGTATGTGGCTGACCTTCCTTCATGTGTTTCACAAAACAGAAACTGTGGAATATCCTGAAGTAAAGCCTTATCTTCCTCCCCGATACAGGGGAAGAATTGTTCTCACACGAGATTCGGAGAATAATGAAAGATGTGTTGCCTGTTATTTGTGCGCCGCAGCTTGTCCGGTGGATTGTATTTCACTTCAGTCAACGGAAGATGAGAACGGCAGAAGATATCCTGAATTCTTTAGGATAAACTTTTCAAGGTGTATTTTCTGTGGCTTCTGCGAAGAAGCATGTCCTACTTATGCCATTCAGCTTATCCCCGATTTTGAAATGGCTGAGTATGACAGGCAAAACATGGTTTATGAAAAAGAACATTTACTAATCAGCGGCGAAGGAAAATATGCCGGATATAATTTTTATAAAAATGCAGGTGTTGATATGGGGGTAAAAGGAAAAGGAGAGGGAGATAATGAGGAGCTGCCAGTTGATGTCATTGACCTTTTACCTTAAAAATAATGAACATAAGATGGATGTTTTTTTCTATATAGCTGCAATTGTAGCAATTATCTCAACGATAATGGCTATCTCAGGAAGGAATGCAATCCATTCACTTCTGTTCCTTATTTTGTCTTTATTGGCAATATCTGTCATTTTTTATCTGCTCAGTGCACCTTTTATTGCTGCCCTGGAGGTAATAATTTACGCCGGTGCTATTATGGTGCTTTTTATTTTTGTGACAATGATGCTGAATATAGGACTTGAGAGAGAAACAGAAAAGAAATGGCTGAGGCCACGAATGTGGATAATTCCATCAGTATTATCTGCTATTCTTCTTGCCGACCTCATACTTGCAATAAAAAGTGTACCGGAAATCTCTTCCGTTAAAGAAGCTATAATGCCTAAACAGGTTGGTATTTCGCTGTTTTCAACGTATCTGCTTGCGGTTGAGATTGCGGCTGTCCTTCTGATGGCAGGAGTTATCGGAGCTTATCATCTGGGAAGCCAGAAGAAAAAAGTTAAACATAGGTTTCTTGAAATAAAATAGAAATATGCTGACTGTACCCATCGGAACACAAATATTATTTGCAGGAATAATTTTCTTCCTGGGCCTGATAGGTTTGCTTGTTCGAAGGAACATGATCTTTATGTTAATGTCAATCGAGATTATGTTTAATACTGCTGGACTTGTTTTTATTATTGCCAGCACGCATTGGAAACAACCTGATGGCCAGGTGATGTTTATTTTTATTCTGGCTGTAACTGCAGTTGAGGTATCAATAGCTTTAGCTTTGATCCTGCAGGTTTACCATCATTTTAAAACTCTTGATGCTGATGCAGTTAATAATTTGAAGGATTAAAATTGATTAGCGAATGTCTATAATTATTGCCCTGATACCTGCTATCCCTTTCCTGAGCTTTCTCATTCTGGCTCTTTTTGGTCATAAACTGACCCGGAAGATTGCGGGGATAATCGGAGCCGGATCAATTGGCATAACAGCCGTTCTTACATTCATTATTGCTGTTGTATTCCTCAAATCTTTACCTGAAGTTAAATCTTATTCAGTTCATGTCTGGGATTGGATAAATGCAGGCAATCTGAAGGTTGAAATTTCATTTAGTCTCGATTCTCTTTCACTGGTATTCTGCTTTGTCATCACTTTTGTAGGATTCCTGATACATCTTTACTCGGTTGGCTTCATGGAAAAGGATGGGGGATTCACAAGGTTTTTTGCCTATATGAATCTTTTTATCGGTTCAATGCTGGTACTTGTTCTGGCTGACAATATTTTACTCATGTATCTTGGGTGGGAGGGCGTTGGTTTATGCAGCTACCTGCTTATAGGCTTCTGGTATAAAGAGCCTGCCAATGGTTATGCAGCCAGAAAAGCATTCATTATTACCCGAATAGGAGACACTGCAATGATCATAGGTATCTTCATCCTGTTCATAAATTTTGGCACAGTTAATATAAATGAACTGATGCAACAGGCCTCTGCAAAATGGGTTGCGGGGTCTTCAATAGCGGTACTGACTGCAGCTTTATTACTAGGTGGAGCACTGGGAAAGTCAGCTCAGCTTCCGTTGCAGACATGGCTTCCTGATGCTATGGCAGGCCCGTCTCCTGTCAGTGCACTGATACATGCAGCAACAATGGTTACTGCAGGCGTTTACCTTATTGCGCGCACACATGTATTATTCAGTCTGGCCCCGATTGTCCAGTCTGCAGTAGCGATAATTGGAGCTCTCACCTTGCTGATTGCCGGTTTCAGCGCTCTGGCCCAGCACGACCTGAAAAGAATTCTTGCCTATTCCACTATAAGCCAGATAGGTTACATGTTTCTTGCCCTGGGTGTCGGAGCTTGGTCGGCTGCCGTGTTTCATTTTATGATACATGCCTTCTTCAAAGCACTGCTATTCCTTGGTGCAGGAATTGTAATACTGGTACTGGATGAAGAACATGATATCTTCAAAATGGGCGGCCTCAGAAAAAAAATGCCTGTTGTCTTTTATACCTTTCTGATCGGCTCTGCTTCTCTTTCCGCCTTGCCACTAATAACTGCCGGCTTCTACAGCAAGGATCAGATCTTATGGTATTCCTTTTCATCGCAAAGCGGAAGCATAATGCTGTGGCTGGCAGGGATTATCGGCGCTTTCCTGACTGCACTTTATTCCTTCAGAATGATTTTTATAACCTTTTATGGTGAGGCTAAAACCCAACCTGTATTTTCACCAGGCAAGCTTATGACTGTTCCCTTAATTATTCTTGCTGTGCTGTCTCTTGTCGGGGGATTTGTTGAAATGCCGTCGTCAATCGGAAATATTCATCTGTTTTCAAATATTGTTGGCAATACATTACCTGCTGTTGTTACTAAGACAGACGAAGGCCAGGAAATTGTGTTTCAGGTACTTTCAGCAATAATAGCGCTTTCAGGGATCTATATCGCATATTTAATAGATCGGAAGAGCGTCGTGTAGGGA
>OCZT010003105.1_pt1 | contig 17086 bp, 11 predicted proteins | sample 1539031 | NCBI WGS metagenome assembly OCZT01 (sample SAMEA3539308, study PRJEB22396) | soil metagenome | biome: tundra; feature: field; material: soil | place: USA | collected 2010-05 | depth 0.15 m | reverse complement strand
AATCGCCTGGATCAGCACATTCCCAATCGCCGTCGCCTCGCTCGGCCCCGCAATCACCGTCCGCCCCGTGGCATCCGCCACCAACTGGTTCAGCAGCGCATTCCGCGACCCGCCCCCCACAATATGTATAACGTCGAACCGCCGCCCCGCCAGCGCCTCAAGACTCTCCAGCACCTGCCGATACCGCTCCGCCAAGCTCTCCAGAATCGTGCGCGTGAACTCGCCCGGCGTCTCCGGCGGCTCGAGGCCCCGCGCCCGGCAGTGCTCCGCGATCTTGCGCGGCATCCCGCCCGGCTCCAGGAACGCGTCCGGATCGATCCTCGCCCGCGCCGGCCCCGCCTCGCCCGCCAGCCGCACCAGTTCCTCGTAGGTGTATTCGGCCCCCTCCAGCGCCCACGCGCGCCGGCACTCCTGCAGCAGCCAAAGTCCCGCGATGTTTTTCAGGAACCGCACCTTTCCCGCCGCGCCGATTTCGTTGGTCAGATTCTCCGCCAGCACCCGCTCGTTGATCACCGGCTCGTCCAACTCCGCGCCCATCAGCGACCACGTCCCCGAGCTGATGTAGCACCAGTTCGCGCCCTCCGCCGGCACCGCCGCCACCGCCGACGCCGTATCGTGGCATCCGGTCGCGTATACCGGAACGGCGCCCAGGCCTGCCGCCTGCGCCACCGAATCGAGCAGCGGACCCAGCCGCGTCCCCGGCGCCACAATCTCGGGCAGGATGTCGGTGGGCAGCCCCAGCCGCTCCAGCAGATCGCGCGCCCACGTCTTCTTGCGCGGATCGTAAAACTGCGACGTGCTGGCGATGGTCAGCTCCGCGCGCGCCACGCCCGTCAGCCAGTAGTTCAGCACTTCCGGCATGAATAGCAGCGTGCGCGCGGCCTTGAGCGCGGGCGACCCGGCCAGCTTCAGCGCATAGAACTGGTACAACGAATTGATCTGCATGAACTGGATGCCGGTCTGCGCGAAAACCTCCGCGCGCGGCACCACGCTGAACACCTTCTCCATCACGCCGTTGGTGCGCGCGTCGCGATAGTGCCGCGGATTATCGGCCAGCGCGCCGTCGGCGCCCAGCAGGGCGAAGTCCACGCCCCACGTGTCGATGCCGATGCCATCGAGCTGCAGCTTCCGTTCTCGCCCCGCGATCGCCAGCCCGCGCTGGATCTCGTGCCACAGCCGCAGCGTGTCCCAGTACAGCGCGTCGAACACGCGCACCGGCGTGTTGGCGAAGCGATGCAGTTCTTCCACCGTCAGGCGGCCGCCATCCAGCGTGCCCAGCATCGCGCGTCCGCTCTCCGCGCCCAGATCGAAAGCCAGATAGTGCCGCATCAGGAGCTATAATACTTGACATCGCACTCACCGGGCCGCGGCCCCACACCATGAAGCTCGACTCCAAATATGAGCAGGAAGACGGCGCAGTCTACCTCACGGGCATCCAGGCCTTGGTGCGTCTGCCCATGGACCAGATGCGCCGCGACCGCCGCGCCGGTCTCAACACCGCCGCCTTCATCTCCGGATACGAAGGCTCGCCGCTGGGCGGCTACGACCTCGCCCTCGCGCGCGTGAAGCGCCTGCTCGACGAGCACCGCATCCATTTCGTGCCGGGCGTCAACGAAGACCTGGCCGCCACATCCGTTTTCGGCAGCCAGATTCATCACTCACTCGGGCAGTCGCGCTACGACGGCGTGCTCGGCATCTGGTATGGCAAAGGGCCGGGCGTGGACCGGTCTGGCGATATCTTCCGGCACGCCAACATCGCCGGCACGGGCAAGAATTGTGCGGCCCTGGTGCTCGGCGGCGACGATCACGTTTCCAAAAGCTCCACCATCCCGCACCAGAGCGATCTCAGTTTCTACAACCTGGCGATGCCCGTCTTCTATCCGGGCAATACGCAGGAGACGCTGGACTACGGGCTGCTGGCCATCGCGCTCTCGCGCTTTTCCGGCGCGTGGGTGGCCATGAAGATGGTGACCAATGTGTGCGATGCGGGCGGCACCGTGAACGTCAATCCGGAGCGGCTCGCCATCCACATTCCGCAAGGCTACGAGAAGAAGATCGACGCGCGCCTGCTGATTCCGATCACGCTGATGCTGGAGCCGGAGGTGCTCTACCGGCGTCTCGACGCCGCGCGCGAATTCGCCCGGCTCAACAATGTGAACCGCAGCTTCGGCGCGGGTGACGGCGCGTGGCTAGGCATCGCCAGCGCGGGCAAGGCGTATTACGATCTGATGCAGGCGCTCGCCGATCTCGGCCTCCAGCGCGACGATCTGGCGCGCGCCGGCATCCGCATCGCCAAATTCGGGATGACCTACCCCCTGGAGCCGCGCTTCACCGCCGAGTTCGCGCGTGGGCTTCAGACGATCCTCGTGGTCGAAGAGAAGCGCAGCTTCCTCGAACTCCAATTGCGCGAGGCGCTGTACAACTCTCCCGATCGCCCCGCCATCCTCGGTAAGGGCGATCAGACCGCCGCGCCGCTGTTCTCCGCCGCAGGTGAACTCGACCCCGAAATCATCACCCGAGTCGTGGCCAGTCTTACTGAGCTGCGACCGTCAGGGAGCGGTCGCATCGCCCTCCTCGACGAAATCGACAACCGCGAGCGCCGCATGGTCCCCACGCGCGGTCCCAACTTCTGCTCCGGCTGCCCGCACAATCGCTCCACCCTGCTGCTGGAGGGCCAGATGGCCGGCGGCGGCATCGGCTGCCACGCCATGGCCGCGCAGCTTCAGCACTCGCATCATGCCTACACGTTCCTGACCCACATGGGCGGCGAGGGCGCGCCGTGGATCGGCATGGCCCCGTTCGTCGACCGGCCGCACATTTTCCAGAACGTCGGCGACGGCACCTATTTTCATTCCGCCTCGCTGGCCGTGGAAGCCTGTATCGCGGCGGGCGTCAACATCACTTACAAGATCCTGTACAACAGCGCGGTGGCCATGACCGGAGGCCAGCAGGCCGCGGGCGCCGTGCCCGTCCCCGAACTGACTCACAAGCTGGCGGCCGATGGCGTCCGCCAAATCGCGGTGCTGACCGACGACCTGGAGAAATACCAAGGCGTCAAACTGGCCGCCAATGCCCAACTGCGCGATCGCGACGATTTGCCGGATGTGCTGCGTGAGTTCGAGAAACTGCCCGGTGTCACCGTCATCATTTACGACCAGCAGTGCGCCGCCGAGAAGCGCCGCCTGCGCTCGCGCGGCAAGCTCGCGGAACCCACGCTGCGCTTCGTGATCCACGAAGAAGTGTGCGAGGGCTGCGGCGATTGCGTGACGCAGTCCAATTGCCTGAGCCTGCATCCGGTCGAAACGGAATACGGCCCTAAGACGCGTATCCACCAGTCGTCGTGCAATAAGGACTATTCGTGCGTGCTGGGCGATTGCCCGTCATTCGTCACCGTGAAGCTGAAGCCCGGCACGGGGCAGCGCCGCCGGCCGCTCCCAAACCTGCCGGAGACCGAAGTGCCGCCGCCGCGCGAGAGTGTCGCGATCGGCGAGCGCTATTCGATCCTGATGCCGGGCATCGGCGGCACCGGCGTGGTCACGGTGAACGCGCTGCTGGCGACGGCGGCTTGGATCGATGGGCTTTCGGTGATCACGCTCGACCAAACGGGTCTGGCGCAGAAAGGAGGTGCAGTCGTATCCAGCGTAATTCTCAGTGAGCACCCCATCGAAGCGTCGGCCAAGATCGGCTACGGGAACGCAGACCTGCTGCTTGGCTTCGATCTGCTCGGCGCGGGCAGCGCCGATAACCTGAAGCGCGCGCAGCCGTCGCGCACCGTGGCCGTCGTGAACACGGCCGAAGTGCCCACGGGCGACGCCATACGCGGCGGCCTGCGGCTGGCCGGTCCGGGGACGGTCGTCGATCTGATCAACACCTACACGCGCAAGGACCGCAACTTGTTTCTGGATGCATCGCGCCTGGCCGAAGGGCTGTTCGCCAGTCACATGGCGGTGAACATCTTCTTGCTGGGCGCGGCCTGGCAGGGCGGCCTGATTCCGATTACGGAGACGGCCATTGAGGAAGCCATCCGGCTGAACAAAGTGGATGCCGAGCGCAACGTGCAGGCGTTTTTGTGGGGCCGCAAGTATTATCACGACGCGCAAGCCGTCGAGTCGCTGATCGCTCCACCCGCGCCGCGCGCCGACGATCGCGGACTGGTCGAGCGCCGCACCGCCGATCTCGCGCGCTACCAAGACGCCGCGTATGCCGAACGCTACGCCGCGTTCGTGCGCGAAGTCGAAGCCCGCCAGCCTGCGCTTGCCGAAGCCGTCGCGCGCAATCTCTACAAGCTGATGGCCTACAAGGACGAGTACGAGGTCGCGCGCCTGCTGACCAATCCCGAGCGGGAAGCGCAGATTCGCGGCATGTGGGAGCAGGTGGAATCGATCGGCTACAACCTGTTTCCGCCGCTGCTCCGCGCCATGGGTCTGAAGAAGAAGTTGAAGCTGGGCGGTTGGTTCCGCGGACCGCTGCGCATGCTGGCATCGCTGAAAGGACTTCGCGGCACGCCGTTCGACCTTTTCGGTTACGCCAAAGTGCGCCGTGAAGAGCGCGCGCTCATCGGCTGGTACGAGCAACTCGTGCGCGGCTGCCTGGATCGCGCGACGCACGACAACCTGCCCCTCGCGCAAGAGATCGTCGCGCTGCCCGCCCTGATCCGCGGCTATGAAAACATTAAGCTCGCCAGCGTCCACAAAGTGAAGACGCTGGCCGCCGAGAAGTTGGGGGAGATGCACAAGAGACAGAGCCTTCTGGTGGACCACTGACGGTGCAAGTTGCTATGTTTGGCTTCTCGGTCGAACCTGCGCCTAACACCACGCCCGCCGCGCACTACGCAGACGGAGCAGCCTGCGCCGCAGCCCGCTTCTTCTCATACGCATCGTACTGCGCCCGATACTCTTCGTAGCCTTTCCGTCCCATCAATCCGAAGGTGAGCTTCTTGCCGAGCTCCACGCCCTCCTGATCGAAAGCGTTGATATCCAGCAGTTCGCCCATGAAGGCGGTCTCGAACTCCATGAGCTGCAAAAACGCGCCCAGGTGTTCCTCATCCACCTTCTGCAACGTGAACGTGCAATTCGGGCGGCCGGCTTCGATCATGGCGGCGGCGGTGGCGCGGCGCTCGGCGTCAATCAGCTTGGCGAGCGATTGGCCGGCCAGGGCGTCGAAAGCCGGCAGGTTCAGACGCTCTTTTGGAATACGCCCGGCATCCGGAAACTTCTCCACGGCCCAGAACGTGAACACCTTGTCGTTAGGACCTTCGATGTAAAGCTGCACCTGCGAGTGCTGATCGGTGGTGCCCAGCGCAGCCACCGGCGTCTGGCCGGTGTTTACGGTGGCGCCCGCCCGGTTCCTGGCTTTGCCTAGCGATTCGGCCCAAAGCTGCCGGAACCAGAAAGCCGTCCCCCACAGGTGGTTGGAATAGGGAAAGGCCACCTGGATGGTCTTGTTCTTGCGCGTCCACAACAGCCAATGGCACAGGGCCGCCCGTAGCGGGAGGTTGACGTCCAAGTCGGGCTGCCACGCCAGGTGCGTCATGGTGGCCGCGCCGCGCGTCAGCTTGCGGATATCGATGCCGATCAAAGCGCCGGGCAAAAGTCCGACGGCCGAGAGCACGCTGTATCGTCCGCCGACGTTGCCCGGAAGGTAAAACGTGCGATAGTTCTCGCGCTTGGCCAACTCCAGTAGGTCGCCGCGATCGGCGGAAGTGACGGCGGCGATGCGGCTGGCGGCTTTGGCTTTCAGCGCTTGCGTCAGCCAGTCGCGCACGATCAGGAAAGTGGCTACGGTTTCGGCGGTGGAACCGGACTTGGCCACCACCACGGCCAGCGTCTTCCGGGGATTCATAGAGGCCAGCGCCGCGCTGGTGAATGCGGGGTCCACGTTGTCTAGGATCACCAGGCGCGGATGGGCGGATGAGAATGCCCCCTGTACCGGGTGCGGACCGCGGATGCCGCAATCCAGCGCCCATGCGCCCAGCGCGCTGCCACCGATGCCTATCAGGCACACCGTGTCGTAAGAGCCACGCACGGAGTCGGCGTAGGCGCGCACTTCTTTGATGGTTTCCGTTTGGAACGGCAAATGCGGGAAGCCCTGCTCATTCGCCTCGCTCTGCTTACGGAATGAAGCCAGCGCATCCAGCGCGCGCTTTTGGTGCTGGCCTATCTCGGAGCGGGAGATCCCGTTGGCTTCGCCGGCTACGCCGGAGAGCATGTTGGTTTCGTCGAATTGAATTTTCATCTTGAATTACCGCCAACTACCGCCGGCGTACGAAGCTGGTTTCCGGTCCGTAAAAAGTGGGGAAGGTTTTGGAGATGTGATCGTGCCAGGCGAGGCTTTCCTCGTCCAGCAGGGCCCACAGTAAGCCGAGGCCGCCGGCGCAATAACCGAGGCAAGCGCCCAGGTAGCGCAGCCAGCGCGACGTGCCGTCGGGCTGGTAGCCATCGAAGTTGATGAGGGTCAAGCGGAGAGCGCGCATGCCGGGGGTCTGGCCGCCGGCGCACACCCACACGAAGCCATAGAACATGGCGATCAATACGGCGGCGGCGACCATAATCAGGATCACCGGTTTGGTGGAGGGGAACGAGCCGCCCAGGAGATGGAAGACTGTGAGAAAGAGTCCGCAGGCGATCAGGATCATGCTGCCATCGAAGGCGGCGGCGCAGGCCCGGTGCATGGGAGCGGCTACCGGAGCGTCGCAATCGATGACGGCCTCCACGGTGGTCGACAGCTTGCGCGGCGCCGGCGGGGCGGGCTGCAGGAATTCGAGCGAAGGCTGTGCGTCGTTGGGCGCGCCGGGGCGGCGTGTCACGCGCGTGGAAGTGCGGGTCACCGTTTTGGGCTTCGGGTGCGCCGGAGGTTCGAAGACTCCATCGAACGGGATCACCTTGCTGGAAGGCCGATCCTGGAAGAGCATGGCCTGGCGCGGAGCGGAGAACGGCTGCGCCGGGCGCGAAACCACGGGCGCGCGCGGCGGCTCGCTGCGCGCAGGCTGCGGCACGGCGGCCAAAGCGCCCGCGGTGGCCGTGGCATAGACATCATTTTGCGGCCGGCCGCAACGGCGGCAGCGTCGGTCGTCGTCTAAATTCAGGTAACGGCAATAACTGCAAGTCATGGTGAATGCTTCTATGGTGCAAAGCAAGGCCCCTCTGTGGTACGTTTGCCGATTGAGCCCTCAGCCGTGCACACGCCCTCACAATGTTGGTAACACAATCGGCGATATTTGTCACGCACTTTCTTCGAGTATTACGTACAGTTTCATCCTTGGCGCGTTGGCGGCGCTGGTTTTGACGCGCGCGGCGGCGTTCGGGCAGATTCCACCGCCTTCGGTAATGGTTCCGCCGCCCACGGGCGCCCCCGTGGCGCAACCCAATAAACACATCTATAAGCCGCGTCCCAACGCGCCGCCAGTCGGCGAATGGGACGTGCATGCAAAGGACCAAGACGCCAAAGGGCACGTGTGGCATCTGCGCGGACACGCGGAGATGGAGAACGTCTCCATGCTTTTCCGCGCCGACGAGATCGATTACAACGAAGATACCGGCGACGTGCAGGCGCGCGGGAATATTTACTTCGAGCAGTTCGAGCGCAACGAGAAGATCTGGGCCGACCACGTGGAATACAACACCAAGACGGAGGAGGGCAAGTTCTACGACGTGCGCGGCACTAGCGCCCCGCGCATCGACACGCGCCCCGGCATGCTCACCAGCCTCAATCCGTACTATTTCCAGGGAAAGTGGGCGGAGCGCGTGAACGGACACTACATTCTGTACGATGGATTCCTGACCAATTGCCGCATCCCGAATCCATGGTGGCGGCTGAAGGGGCCCCGCTTCGACATCGTGCGGCAAGAATCGGCCAAGGCTTACCGTTCTGTTTTCCTTCTACGCAAGTTTCCGCTCTTCTACACGCCATTCTTTTATAAGTCGCTCGAAAGACGGCCGCGGCGCACCGGTCTCCTGATGCCCAACATCGGTCACAGCTCCACGCGAGGCTACATGCTGGGCGTGGGCGCCTTCTGGGCCATCAATCGCAGTTACGACGCCACTTACCATGTCCAGGATTATACGGCGCGCGGGTTCGCCCACCACCTGGAATTGCGCGGCAAGCCAACCGACAAGGCGGATTTCGACGCCATTCTTTTCGGAGTGCAGGATCGCGGCGTGCTGAATTCCGACGGCACGCGTGGGCAAAAGCAGGGCGGTTACACTTTCTCGGTGGCGGGCAAGGCCGATCTGGGCGATGGCTGGACGGCCAGAGGGTCGATCAACTACCTCAGTTCATTTCTATTCCGCGACGCCTTTTCCGATTCATTTAACGAAGCTGTCTTTAGCGAAGTGAGCTCGGTGGCGTTCTTGAATAAGGACTGGTCGACATACACCCTGGACACGGTCGTCGAACGCAAAGAGGATTTTACCAGCCTGGAGGTCACCCAAACCGAGCCCAGCGGAAAACAGTATACGGACACCAATGCGGTGGTAATCAAGAAGCTGCCGGAGGTAGATCTTTCGAGCCGCGACCATCCAGTGGCGGGCAGTCTGCCGGTGTGGTACTCGTTCGATTCCAGCGCCGGGCTGCTGTCGCGCAGCCAGCCGGATTTTCTTTGCGACAGTAATCCGTCGTCTTGTCAGCAGGTATACAGCAACGACACCCAATTACTGGGCCGCTATCAGACCAGCCTGCTCAATAGCCGCATGGACTTTGCGCCGCAGATCACCGCGGTGCTGCACCTGGGCGACTTTCACCTGATCCCCAGCTTTACGCTGGACGAGACCTTCTACGGCGAGACTCAAGGGCCGCTTGAGCTCGGCTTTCTGCGCGTGCTTCCCGCGGACTTCCTGCGTAGCGCCCGCGAGTTCAAACTGGACCTGGTGGCGCCTTCCTTCGCGCGCGTTTTCAATCGCAAGAGCTGGCTGGGAGACAAGCTAAAGCACGTGATCGAGCCGCGGGCTACCTATGAATACGTCACTGGTATCGGGCAGGACTTCAACAAGGTCATCCGTTTCGATGAGACCGATCTGCTTTCGAACACCAACCAGGTTACTTTCTCGCTAACCAACCGGCTGTACGCCAAGCGCGGCGACGAGGTGACGGAGATTTTCAGTTGGGAATTGTCGCAGGCGCGCTACTTCGATCCGACTTTCGGCGGCGCGATCGTTCCCGGACAGCGCAACGTGCTGTTGAGCCAGCTCGATCTGACGCCCTTCACTTTTTTGGATGGCCCGCGCACTGATTCGCCCATCGTGTCGGCCCTGCGCGCCACGCCGAAGTGGAACATTTCCTTCGAATGGCGGACGGATTACGATCCGGCCCGCCATGGCATCGTGGCCTCGACCGCCAGCGCCGACTGGCGGAAGGGCGGGTACTTCATTTCAGTGGGGCATAACGAAGCGCACAGCGAGTCATACCTGCTGCCGAGTGAGAACCAGATGCGCGCCAGCTTCGGGGTCGGCAACCAGACGCGGCGCGGTTGGAACGCGGCGGTTGTGGCCATTTACGATTACAAGCAGGGCATCCTGGAGTACGCCATTATGCAGGCCACTTACAACACCGACTGCTGCGGGTTCAGCGTACAGTTCGCACGCTTGGATTTCGGCACGCGGAATGAGAATCAGTACCGGTTTGCCTTCGCGGTGGCGAATTTGGGCTCGTTCGGGACATTGAAGCGCCAGGAGCGATTGTTTTAGCGTCCTCTCATGGCTAATCTAGGATGTCACGCCGTCGGGATCGCGGTGTCCGGCGACAAGTCTCACGCTTGCTCTTGCGCCACGAATCGAAATCGGCCACGATCTCTTCCTCGCTCAGTCCGCGCTTCTCGATCTGGCGCCGCACATCATTGGTGAGGACAGAAAAGAGTTCCCATTTTAGTGCGATCGGCAGAGTCACTTGAGTGGCCATTATAACGCATACACCAGATACCCCCCATTTTCAAACACTGGCGCGCGGTCGGGCAGCCGGCTGCGGGGCGACAGCACGATGTAGTCGATACCTAGCGGGCCGTACCGCGCTACGTTCCGCGGGTCGAACGGGGTGGCAAGAACCTGCTGCCAGCGCGCCCACCACTGCTCGCCGAGGTCCATCAGATAGTTGACCTGCCCGCCGCCTTTCCAATCCACGTAAACGGCACGCAGAGCCTCGCTGCGGAAGATGCCCGGTTGCAATTGCTTGCCCGCATCGGCGAACAAAAACACCGCGTCGCGCGGCGTGGATGCGCGCGCCCAGGCCGAGAGCTGCGCCAACTCCGGCGTGTGCAGGCGCGGATGGGTGCTCACGCCGCCGAGGGTGGGGACCAGGAAGAACCCAGCCATCGCCACGCCTGCCATCGCCGCCGCGCTCCATCGGAATTTGCGCGCTTCGGCGAATGCGGCGAGGCTGGCGCCGGCCGCCAGCAGCGCGGCCGCCAATGCGCGGTTCCAAGTGGGCATTACGGTGACGCTGGTGTTCAACGGCACCAGGTACACCAGCGCCAACCATACGAAAGCTTCCACGGAGCGCCGCGCTTGCGCGGCCACGATCCCCGCCGCGGCCGCGGAGAACTCCGCGATGACGGTGACGAACAACAGCGCGCGCATCGGCTGCACCTGCGGCAGCAGCACCCAATTCACCTTTTCCAGCAAGACGTAGGAAGCCGGCACGCTCAGGATGCCCACCAGCGGCAAGCCGATCAGGAAGAATCGCAGATCGAGCGGCGCCCTTTTGCGCAGCCGCGCATACGCCACGAGCGATGCGGCGTACAAGAAGAGATAGTGCGGCAACCAATCGCGCCACCACTCGGAGATCCACGAATACGGCGCGCGCAGGCGTTGCAGGCTTTCAATCGACGGAGGGATCCCCGAAAAAAATAGCTGCGCTTCGCTGGCGCCCTCCTGAAAGCGGGCCGCGACCGCCAGCACGATGCACGCGGCCGCCAGCGGCACAAAAGCCAGGAACCTGCGGCGCGGCAACCTGCGGCACATCAGTGCCAGCACAAAGTACACGCCCCAGAACGGAATCACCGTCGGCGGATGCATCAGAAAGGCCACCGAACCGGCGATTCCGGCCGCCAAGTCCCAGCCGTGCGCGATCAGTCCGATCGCCAGAAGCAGCAGCGGCACGGCGAAGCCGCGGGGGTCCGGCTCGATCTCGATCGAGAGCACGGCCGGGCCGGCAATGGTCGCGCCCAGAGAGACGATCCCCGCCACCAGCAGCGAGGCCGGCGCCGAGAGCCCCAGCGCGGCGGCCATCAGATACAGGCCCCAAATTCCCAGCGCGCGCGTAACGATCTGCTCGCCTTCGAGCACTTCGCGAAAGCCCAGGCCGGTGACGCGGGCGAGCGACCGCGCGGTCTCGTCGTACAGCGTGAAGGAAACGTGCGGGCGCTCCACCAGCATGTCGCGCCGCAGCACCGCCGGGTCGCGCAGATGCTCCAGGATAGGGACGTAGATCTGGGTATCCTGTTGAAGCCAGGTGTGGCCCGGAAACCGAACCCAAGTGAGCGCGGCGATCGCCAGAATCCCCGCCGCCAGCGCGAGGTTCTTCATTGCGCGGGCGTCTTCTCCAACTGCTGTTTGATCCAGACGCGCGCGGGATCCAGGCGCATCGCCTTCTCAAACGCCTGGCGGGCGTCGGCATTATGATGCTCTTTGCGCAAGGCCAGCCCCAGCCATAAGCAGGCTTCCGCGGAGGCCGGGTCCAGGTCGGCGGCCTTCCGAAAATCCGGGATGGCCAGCGACGCACCGCCGCCTAGCGCATCCGGCAGATAGTAGTTCCCGACGCCGCGGGCCAGGTACGCCTGCGAGGATTTCGGATCGAGTTCCAGCGCCTTGTCGATGGCCTCGCGGGCGCGCTTGCCGTAGGAGAACGCGGAGAGCAGGTTAGCCGGAACCACCTGCCCGCAGAGCGTGCCCAGCACGCGATAGTATTCGGCGCTCTTGGAGTTGATGGCGATGGCGCGCTCGGCTGCCTGAATGCCCGATTCTGCCACGCGCTCGGCTTGGCTCTTATCGCGCAATTCCAGCGAGACTTCGGCCAGATACGAAGCGGCCAGCGCCACGCGATACTGCGCATCGGCATCGTGGGGCGCCTTTTGCGCGGCCGCCGAAAGCTCGGAGACCTGTTTTTCGAGCGCGGCCCGGTCCTGCCGGTCGCGGGCGCTCTCCAGTGCGCCGGGCGCCGCTGCCAGGGCAGCCATCAGGTAGATCGAAACCATCACCTCTATTACAGCGCAGCCGAGGGGCGTTCGACCAGGGCGGGGGTCTCCGGGCCTCCGGCGGCTCCCGCGGCTGCACGGTTCCGTACCAAACAGATCCATAGGAAGAAGTTGTCAGCGGTGGCGGCGATTGCTGTAAACTAAATATGAATGCGTAATGTCATTAAAGTGCCTGCTGTGCTGGTCTTGGGCTTATGCGGCATGCTGGCCGCTCAGCAGCCTGCACCGGAGCGGCAACCTCCGGCGGCCCAAACTGTTCCTGACAAGCCCGAGCCGGCGAAAGCAGCCACGGAACCGGCTACGGACGCCAAGCCTGCCACCGCCGGAGCGCCGGTGGATCCGAAGGCCTACATCATCGGCGCCGAGGACGTCATTTCCATCCGGGTCTGGCACGAGCCGGAAAACTCGGGCATGTTTGTGGTGCGTCCGGACGGCAAAGTCTCCGTTCCCCTGGTCGGGGAAATCCAGGCAGCCGGCCTGACTCCGGAGAAATTGAGCGCCAATATCGCCGAAAGCCTGCAAAAGATCATGGTGCATCCCGAAGTGACGGTCGGGGTGGAAAAGGTCAACAGCAAGAAATACTACATCCAGGGCGAAGTCAACAGGGCGGGTTCTTTCCCGCTGGTCATCGATACCACGGTATTGGAGGCGCTGGTCAATGCGGGCGGCTTTCGCGATTTTGCCAACACCAAGAAAATCGTCATTCTGCGCGGCGCCGAACGGCTGAAGTTCAACTACCGCGAGGTCACCAAGGGCAAGAAGATGGAGCAGAACATCCTGGTGAAGCCTGGCGACCAGATCATCGTGCCATGACATGCGCTGTGTAGAAATCCGGGCCAGCCGCCGATTTTAAGAAGGAGAGCTTTTCAGACTTATGGTACCCCAGCAAGGATATGTCAGTGTTTCCCGCCGCCCGCCGGATATCGAGGACTATATCGATATTCTGCGGCGCTATCGTTCCTGGATTGTGGGACCCACCTTCGCCGGGTTGGTCATCGCCGTGGTGGTGGCGTTTCTGTGGCCGGATACCTTCGTTTCCACGGCGGTGATGCGCATCACGCCGCAACAGATTTCCGAGCGCCTGGTGCCCAGCAACATCAGCACGCAGATGGCGGAACGGCTGCTGGCCATGCAGCAACAGATCGAGAGCCGCACGCAACTCCAGGAGCTGATTCAGCGGTCCTCCCTCAATCTGTATCCGAAGGAACGCCTGCGCAAGCCCATGGAAGACGTCATCGAGCAGATGCGCAGGGCCATCAATATTAAGATTGTGGAAACGGGCACCGCGCAGGCCCAACAGAAGTTCGCCTCGGCTTTCTCGATCAGCTTCTCTTACTCCGACCGGTACAAGGCGCAGGCCGTGGTGACGGAATTGGTATCCAGGTTCACCGAAGAGACCAACAATCAGCTTCGCCAGCAAGCCAACACGACCACGCTGTTTTTGAGCGATCAGCTCAAGGCAGCCAAGGAGAACCTCGACCGGCTGGACGGGGAAATTGCCAAGTTCAAGATGGAGAACGCCGGCCGCCTTCCCGACCAGTTGCAATCGAACCTGCAGGCGGTCAGCGCCCTGGAGCTGCAGCAGCAGAGCCTCAATGAGAGCATCAATCGGGACGCCCAAGAAAAGATGCTGCTGGAGACCAACCTCCAGAATCTGGAGCATCAGTCAACTTTTATCGGCTCCAACCTGGAGCAGACGGCCAGCGGTGAGGCCGTGAAGAACCAGCGCATCATCCAACTGGACAACAGGATCATGGAATTGGATACGCTGCTGGCGGCGGCGCGCCAAACCTATAGAGAGGACCATCCGGACATTCGCAGCCTGGAGGCCAAGCTGGGTGTGCTCAAAAAGCAGCGGGACGATCTCGAAAAGGATGAGGTTAACGCCGCGGCCAAGGCTGGCGCGCCCAAGAAAGTAACGAATCCGCAGATGGCCCAGTCCCTGGAGAGCCTGACGTTACAGAAGACCAGCGTGAAGGCCCAGATCCAAGCGCGCAATATGGAGATGGAAGAACGTGCCAAGCAACTGAAGGAACTGCAAGTGGCAATCGCCGCTTACCGGGCGCGCATCGAAACCATTCCCATCAACGAGGAAAAATACCAGAGTTTGGTGCGCGATTACACCGTCGCCCATGCGGACTACGAGGAGAAGGCCAAGAAGAGGGAGATCTCGGAAACCTCCAGCACTCTGGAAGAGCGTAAGGCTGGCGAGAACCTGGAAACCCTGGACGCGCCCTCTCTGCCCGAGCAGGCCAGTGAGCCCAATCGCCTGATGATGGCCGCGGCCGGCATAGGCCTGGGCCTATTTTTCGGCGTGTTTATGGCGGGCGCCAAGGAGATGAAGGACACCTCTTTGAAGAATCTGAAAGACGTCCGCGCGTACACCAACTTGCCGGTGCTGAGCAGCATCCCGCTGTTGGAGAACGCGCTGCTGGTGCGCCGCAAGCGGCGCCTGTTCTGGCTGGGCTGGTCCACTGCCATCATCATAGGCACCATCGCTATGAGCGGTTCGATGTATTACTACTATTTTGGTAAGAGTTAGGAAGAAGATGAGCCGAGTACATGATGCCTTGCGCCGCGCCGAACAGGCCGGTGTCCTGAATTTGGAAAGCGGAAATGCCCCGGCCGCACCGCCGCCGGTCCTTGACCACCAGGGTCCGGCGCGGGCAACGGAGAATGGGGCGGCGCGAGTGGCTGTCGAGGACTTCGCGCCTGGTGGACTGCACCCGGTCATCCTGGAAAATGTGCCGGAAGTTGCCTTCCAACCCGCGCCGGAGTCGCACCTGCTCGATCTGCAACGTTCGCATGAAACCCCGGCGGAGGAATTCCGGACTCTGCGCACACGTCTGAATCACCTGCAGACGTTGCAACCGCTGCACTCCGTCGTGATCAGCAGCCCATCGCCCGCCGAGGGCAAGACCTTCACCGCCGTGAACCTGGCTCTGGCCGAGTCGCATTTGACCGAAAACCGGGTGCTGCTCGGAGACTTCGACTTGCGCCGGCCGCTGATTCACAATCTGTTCCAAATAGATCGCGCCCCCGGCCTCACGGATTACCTGATGGGTGAAGTGCCGCTTTCCAGCGCGCTGCGCAGAGTGTCCGGTATGAATTTGTATGTGCTGCCCGCCGGTACGCCCGTCAAAAACCCGCTGGAGCTGCTCAATACCCGGCAGGCTAAGATACTGTTCGAAGAGTTGCCCAAAGTGTTTACGTGGGCCATCTTCGACACGCCTCCGCTGCTATTTTCGGCGGATGCGAACCTGCTTTCGACGCTGGCCGACGGCACGATTCTGGTGGTCAAGATCGGCTCCACCACGTTCGACAATGTGACCCGCGCGATGCAGTCGCTGTGCGAGAACAATGTGCTCGGCATCGTGGCCAATGGCGCGCGCGCCTCGGAGTTGTACAGCAAGTACACGTACTACTATTCGAAGGCGGAATAAGAAAAGCAGAAGTCAGGAGTCGTCTGTCTTCTGCCTTCTGCCTTCTCACTCATACTGCAACGCTTCCACCGGGTCCAGGCGCCAGGCGGTGACAGCCGGCCACACTCCGAAAAACAGGCCCACGGCAACCGAGACGCTGAAGGCCGTCGCTACGGCCCAGCCGGGCACCTGGCAAGGGAGGCTCGGGAAAATCGCACTCACCAGCAGTGTCACCAGAACGGAGAATACGATACCGATCAGCCCGCCGGCTCCCGTGAGTGTCACCGCTTCGCTCAAAAACTGCAGGACGATATCGCGGCGGCGGGCGCCGACGGCTTTGCGAACTCCGATCTCGCGCGTCCGCTCGGTCACGCTGACCAGCATGATATTCATCACGCCGATACCGCCCACCAGCAGGCCAAGCGCCGAGATGGCTCACGGCGTGCAATCCAAGCGTGTCAAAAAACTGACCTGACGCAACGTTCGCCTGCGCGTAGCGCGCCTCGCCTCCGGCCGCCAGGTTAAGGCGTCCACCCGCCATACCGTAGGAAAATAACCCGGAAAACACGTCCTGGCGATCCCGAAGCTGCTCCCAGATCGGGTTGGTGAAATACGCGTCCTTGGCCATGGTCACCTGGAGCAGTTGCTCGGGATGGCTGACCGGCAGCGCCTTGAGAGTCAGCGAATCGATCAGGCTGAAGATGGCGGTGTTAGCCCCGATTCCCAGCGCCAGCGAGAGGATCGCCACGGCGGCGAATCCGGGGCTGGAGCGCAGAGCGCGAATCGCATAAACGAACGTCCTGCATAATGGCGTCGAGCATTTTGCCATTATGACACCGTCGGAGCTGCGGTTAGGACCGCCGCGCATATCGAACGCCGCATGCAATTTCAGGCCGTTTGAAAGCTCCTCGCGTCCATTTGACGGCACTATAAATGTATTTGGCTCCCGGCACGGATCGGTCCGGTGAAGTCCTCGTGACGTCAGTTTGACGAATCACGCGCAAACCGGAAAGTTGACCGTCCCGCAGGATACCTGTTGCGAGATCCACCATGCAACCACTGATGGCCGGCGCTCGGAGTCAATCTGCCGATTCGCCGAGTTTTACGTATCATTTCCAGGGATAGGTCCTGGTAAGCCCCCTTCCCTGAAGGATCTGGAGCGACAAACACACCCACCACCACACCCCTAACGCCCAAAAAGTCGCCCCCCGCAGTGACAACACCGACCGATCCGCAACATGAGCCGCCCCTTCTGCGCCCGCCGTTCTTGCCAAGCCAAGCCTCCAACGGAAGCACTCCCGCCATAAAGTCCACGCCGGGGGCCAGGAGGCCTGCCCCATTGCAAGGCCGGCAAAACGGTCCCGCCGCCGCTAAACAACCGTCCCACAGCCCCCGGCATAATCCGGCACTCGGCATAAGGCCGGGCTTCCAGTCACTGCCCCACAAAATTTCCTCGCCCATTCCTCTCAATCACTTGCGCAAA
>OCZT010003104.1_pt1 | contig 17086 bp, 17 predicted proteins | sample 1539031 | NCBI WGS metagenome assembly OCZT01 (sample SAMEA3539308, study PRJEB22396) | soil metagenome | biome: tundra; feature: field; material: soil | place: USA | collected 2010-05 | depth 0.15 m | reverse complement strand
TCCCATGACTCGATCTGGCGCTCGCTCCACTCCCGCTCAGTCGAAATCGTTCACCTCTTCGCTCCGCGTGCCTTCCCTTTGGCTCAACTCGACTGAACCACCCTTTGGGCAACACGCCCTTGATTCTTGACATGGCTTGGTGAAACGCGCCTCACGTCGGCCTAGCTGTGCACCACGCCGGCTTCCTCGTAGGAACCCAGGCGCCGGTAGCGCTCGTAGCGCGTGCTGAGCAGTTTTTCGACGTCGAGCGAGCGCAGGTCGTTGAAATGTTTCTGCAGCGCGTATTTGAGCGCGGCGCCGGCCTTGGCCGGATCGTTCTGCGCGCCGCCGAGCGGCTCGGGCAGGACCTCGTCCACCACGCCGAGCTGCTCGAGCGTGGCGGCGTTGAGCTTGAGCGCCTCGGCCGCCTTGGGCGCGGCGGCACGATCCTTCCACAGGATGGCGGCGCAGCCCTCGGGGGAGATGACCGAGTAATAGCTGTTTTCGAAAATAAGCACCCGATCCGTCACGCCGATGCCGAGCGCGCCGCCGGAACCGCCCTCGCCGACGACGACCGCGATGGTCGGGACGCGGAGCATGGCCATTTCGCGCAGATTGACGGCGATGGCCTCGGACACGTGGCGGGCCTCGGACTCGACGCCCGGGAAGGCGCCAGGCGTATCAATGAAGGACAGGACGGGCAGCTTGAAGCGCTCGGCGGTCTTCATCAGGCGGAGGGCCTTGCGGTAGCCCTCGGGCTGGGACATGCCGAAATTGCGCTCGATATTCTCCTTGGTGTCGCGACCCTTCTGCTGGGCGATGATCATGACGGCATCGCCGTTGAAAAACGCCGGGCCGCCGATGAGGGCGCGATCGTCGTTGAACTGACGGTCGCCGTGCAGTTCCTGAAAGCCCTCGCAGATCATCCCGACGTAATCGAGGGCGTAGGGGCGCTTGGGGTGGCGGGCAATTTGCACCCGCTGCCAAGGCGTGAGGTTGGAGTAGATGTCCCGCTGCGTCTGCCCGATGCGCTTCTCCATCGCCTTCACCTCGGCGGCAACGTCGAGATTATGCTCGAGGGATTTCTGATGCAGGGCGTCGAGGTCCTTGGCGAGTTCGCGCAGGGGCTTCTCGAACTCCAGGACGTAGGCCGGCTTTTCCATCAGTACCAAACCTACGGGCGCGACCGGAGAGGTGTCAACGGATGGCGCGTCACTTAACGCCACCGGCTTGCTGATCGGGATTTTTCAGCTGGTCCTGCCAGCTCCCGATCTTCGCCTGGGCCCCGAAGTGTTCGGCCCGAGTCTTGTCGCCGCGCTCCATCCAGATGCGGGAAAGCGTGGTGTTGATGAAGAGGTCCCGGGGCTGCAGCGCGTGGGCCCGCTCGCCGGCGGCCAGGGCGGCGTCGAGGCGACGCAGCGAAAAATTCACTTCCGCGAGCGCGTGCCACGCCTCAAACGAATCGGGCGCGGCCGCCGTCGCGCGGGCGAGCTTGGCGAGCGCGCCCTCGCTGCCGCCCGCCGCGTAATCGGCGGTGGCGTCCTCGATCAGGGTCTGGAGTTCGTCGGCGGTCATGGGTGTTTCGGGCAGAGATATCTTGAATTTCAAGTCTTCTAATTTGTCATTCCGAGCGTAGCGAAGTTCAGCCAAAGGCGAGTCTGTCATCCAGTGAGGCTCCGCTGCGGGCTTTGATAGTATCCAAATGGATGTCAAACCAGCCCTGCGGTCTAGACTTCACTTCGTTCAGAATGACAATGCGGTCTTGCAACAATCGCAGTATGACGGGCGCGGGGGAAAAGAAAGGACGGCCTTGGGGGCCGTCCTTTCAAGAACGCGGTGGCGCCGGAAATTATTTCTTCAGGTCGGCCTCGACGCCGATCGAGATCGCGACGTCATCGCCGAGAACCTTGCCCATCATCGCGGGACCGGTGACGCCGAAGTCGGATTTGTGGATCGTGGTGGTGACCTCCCAGCCGGACAGCATGGAACCTGGTTTCATGCCCGGGCTGAAGCCAAGCAGCTTGACCTTGAGCACGACGGGCTTGGTCACGCCCTTGATCGCGAGATCGCCGGTGACATCAAAGGTGTCCTCGCCGGTCTTCTTCCACGCGGTGCTCTTGAAAGTCATGGTGGTGTACTTGGCCAGGTCGAAATAGTTCGGGCCCTTGAGGTCGTTGTTGCGCTTGTCACTGTTGGTGTTGAGGGAGGCGACATCGATCACGGCCTCGACGGAGCTGTTCTCGAGATTGGCGCGGTCGACGGCGATGGTGCCGGAGACCTTGGTAAAGCTGCCAGTGAAACGGGAAATGATATGGCGGAGGCTGAACTCGATGGTGGAATGCACCGGGTCGATGGCGTAGGTCTCGACGGCGGCGCGGGCCGGGGCGAGCAGACCGAGGGTGAGGCTGGCAATGAACAGGAAACGGGTGAGGTTTTTCATGTTTAGGTAAGGGCGGAAGATTGAACGCAGGTTTCGCCGCGGTGCAACTCAGAGAATCAACCTGGCTGGGCTTGTCATCGCGAGCCCGGCACCGCCGGGCGTGGCGATCTAGCTGGATTGCTTCGTCGTCCCGCCAGAGCGGGACTCCTCGCAATGACAAATCCGCGGCCTACAAAATCAACATGGCGTCGCCGTAACTAAAGAAGCGGTATTCCCGGGCGATGGCCTCGGCGTAGAGCTCGCGCAGCCACGCAATGCCGTCAGTCGAGCCGGGGGTGAGAAAGGCGGCGGTGAGGCAGAGCAGCGTGGAGCGGGGCTGGTGGAAATTGGTAATGAGCGCGTCCACGCCGCGAAAGAGGCGCGGCGGGTAAATGAACAGCGCCGCTTCGGCGAGGTGGGGCTGCAGTGGCTGTAGGGGCGCAGACTTGCTGCGCCCAGGGACGCCGCAAGACGGCGCCCCCACAAGATCGTCGTGTGTGGACAGGAAATCCTCGATCGAGCGCACGGTCGTCGTGCCGACGGCGACGCGGCGGCCGGCGAACGGCGGGAAGAGCGCCCGCTGGGTGGCGGCGGGGAGTTCGTAGAGCTCGCGATGAATCTGGTGCTCCTCGATGGTTTCCGTGGTGATCGGTTTGAACGTGCCGAGGCCGACGTGGAGCGTGACCTCCGCGGTGCGCACGCCATGGGTGCCGAGCACCGCGAGCAACTCCGGCGTGAAGTGCAGCCCGGCGGTGGGCGCGGCGACGGCGACCTCATGCGCGCGGTCGGCATAGACCGTTTGGTAGCGCTCGAGGTCTTCGGCCCGCCGGGAGTCATCGGTGCGCACGATGTAAGGCGGCAACGGCACGTCGCCCAACTGGCGGGCCACCGTGCCGATCGGCTCACCCGTGCGCGTGGTGAAGCGCACGTCGGCGGAGCCATCGGCTTCTTTCGCGAGAATTTCGCCCGAGAAAGCGCCCGTCGGATGCGCAAACGTGGCCCCGACAGGAAGCTTTTTGCCGGGCTTGATGAGGCAGCGCCACGTCTGGCCGCCATCAACCGGCCGCAACAGGAAGCACTCGACTTTTCCGCCGGTCGGTCGGTGCGCGTGCAGCCGGGCCGGCAGGACGGCGGCATTGTTGCGAAAGAGCGTGTCACCCGCGCGCAGATATTCCGGCAGATCGGCGAAAGTGCGGTGCGCGAGGGTCCGGGTGGCGCGATCGACCACGAACATCCGCGACTGGTCGCGGCGGGCGGTCGGAACCTGTGCAATCAATCCCGGCGGCAGGTCGTAATCGAAAAGGGTGGTGGGAAGCGGCGGCACGGAAGATGAATTTGAGAGCGGGCAGCGGGGGTATAATTACTTACATGGATTCGGCCCCAAAAGAAATCGATGTTGTTAGACGGTGTGAATCATGGGGATGCCAGCGTCGGAGAAAATATAGCATCTTTTTTACTGGCAAGGCATTGCAAGGACAACTTGCCGGCGCCACCCCATAGTGCTCAACAATCTCGTGCTGCGTCCCCAGCCGTCGCAATGAAGAAAAACTCCCGCACCTTTCCCCTGCTCGGCATCGTCGGCCTGATCCTGACGGGCTGCCAGACTGCGCCCGTGACGGTGGCTCCTGCGGCCAAACCCAAATCCGCCGCCGTCGAACACGAAACGGTCTATAACAATATCAGCGTCAGCGAAGCCAAGGGGGTTTCGTCGCCGTTCAAGACGGAGAAGGGAACGGTTTTTCCGGAAAACAAGATGGGCTATAAGCTGATTCTCAGCAGCGACGTCTCGATGCCGAACCTGCTTGCGACCCAGCTCAACAATTCGAATATCATGGTGCAAATGCGCATCTACAATCGCGGGGATTACGACCAGACCCTGAACATCGTCTGTGCGCGGGGCGAAGACCGAAACTCGTATCAGGCCAATGGCGTCATGTTTCCCGCCAACCGGGCGCGCGATATCAAGTTCACCGTCTCCGAGCAGGACAGCCAGAATCTCAGCCTGATCGTGACGCGGAGCCGGTGAAGCGGCACCGGCGGATTCCGGGCGGGATTGCAACGGCGCCGAGGCCGGTTCATGCCAGACGCTGACGACAGGACAACATGGCAACGCCCGAAGAGCAGCACACGTTCCGCATCTTTCTCCGGATTCTGTCCGTCGCCCAGTTGGTGCTGGCGGTCATTGCCGGCGCCGCCCTCGTGCTGATCTGGATGAGACACGAGGAAACGGTCCGTTGGGCCGCGAATCCCTACCGGGCGGCAGACCTCACCGCCCTGCAGAGCTACCGGCCGGCTTTTATTCTGCTGGCCGTCTTATCGGTGACCGTCCTGGCGGGGAGCGTCGTGTCGGGGGTGTGCATCTGGCGCCAGCGCGGCCGCGGGTTTTCCCTGGGCGTGGCGGTCGTGAGTTTGCTGATGTTTCCGGTGGGGACCGTCATCGGCCTTGCCACGTTGATTGCGCTTGGCCAAAAACCCATTCGCGCGCTTTACGATGCCCGCCTGGCCGCGCAGGCCGGACCCGGGACCGTCGTTCCGCCCTAATCTCATCATGAAATATCTCCTGGTCCTGCTCGTCGCGATTGCGACCGTCCTAAAATCCGCCGCTGCCACCCCGGTCGAGGACCTGCTGGCCCCGGCCCTGTCCGGCACGCGCACCGTGTATTTCCGCGTCGTGCTGGAGAAGAAGAACGGCGTGGACCTGCGGGAAAACGCCATGCCCAAGGACATCCTGCAATCCATCGAGAAGCAGGGCGCCGCCGTCCGGCCCGTGCGCACGGCCGCCTTCGTCAGCTACTGGATCTTTTTCAAGAACGGCGATCTGGCCATCTGCGACGTGGTCAACAACCCCGCGGCGGTGAATCTGCCCTACGACAAGCTCGGGAAATTGTTTGCCGACGCGCCCCACGAGGGTCCCAAGTGGAGCCGGGAGGGAGAAAACCTCGTGATCGGGGAACATTATTACTCGGTGCGCATGCTACCCGCCAACGATCCGGCCACCGGCGGCCGGAAAGGCGAGGTGGAGGTCGCGGTGGTGGATGGAAAAGAGAAGCTCTATTACTATTTTGGGTCTTTCATCTCCAAATAGCCTGCCGGGCGATTAGGGGGCCGCCGCACCCGGCAAAATTGCTTGTCACCGCATTTGCGCAAAGCGTAATAGCCGCCACTCGTCTTCCGGCGAGGAAAGCTCTTTGGCCGAGCTAGCTCAGTTGGTAGAGCAATGCTTTCGTAATTCGATACTTACGAAACTGCCTGAGTCCTCCGGAGTCGTCCAGAATCGTATCTAGTTTGTCGATCAGGCCGTAGAAAAATTTGGTGCTCATCCTGAGTTTTCCCGAGAAATCCCAAATTTCGAAGTCGGGTGACAACAATAAACACCGAGACGATCCCGCGGAGGTGTTGCCGCCTACATAAAGGCGGTCGCGTGCCTGGCGCCAGTCCGAATCGCCGTCTCAAGGATGCCGGCGGGGATTTGGATAACCGCCGCCGCTCACGTTCGACGCTGGGATAGGCTACTGAGGGAAACCACAATCGCAGACTTAAGGTGGAGGACGGTTAATGTCGCCGCGCGCGAAGCACCACTCGAGCGCGTGACGGAATCCGTTACGGAAAGAATACACCTGAAAACTCGGCGGATTGCATCACGAGACAAATGTGCCGCCAGCCCTGATCAGGGCCCGTCCGTTAGTTTCACAACAACCCCAATAAACGGAAAAAAATGAAAAGAAAATTGTTAGCGCTACTCGCAGTCACGGGCTGCTTCATGAGCCTAGCGGCTCTGGCGAAGGCCGACATCGTGATAATCCACTCGGATGGATCGCACACAGTAATTGAAAGTTCCATGTGGGCAATTGTCGTCTATGACGCGTCCGGCAAGGCCACAACTACCGTAGTGCCGTCGCCGAAGCCCCCGAACACCGCCAATTGATAAAAACCAAAATTACTTCACAATCGAGCCACGTTCGGTTCGTGATCGATTGTGAGGTTCAACTTACTCCCCAAAAAAATGAAAGTGACACACATCCTAATTACCCTGTTCTCATTAGTAGTTGCTTGCATCGCTTCCGGCGCAAATTTTTCGGCAAAGGCCGGGGCGATTCGCACGAATACCGCCATTTCGCTCGATGAAGGCGACGAGAAATATCACGTGACAGTCAACGTTACAGAGGTGAACGCGGACGGTACCGAGACCAACTTGCCCTCGTTGGGAATCATTCACTCCTTCGGATCCCCGGGAAAAACGGGGGAAATCATCAAAAACGACAGCCTCCGCATTCAGCTTGAGACGGATTCGAAGGTGGGAGAAAAAGCCGTCCGTTGTGTCGTTTCGGTCACGATGAGAGATATGGCACCCATCTTAAGTGAATTTACCCTAACCCTTCCTTAGGAAGCTCTTCTCACTGGGCCATGAATACTAACAAAGGTGTCATCGCAGATTCTTTCCTGGCCCCATCTAGCTTATTGCTGCTAGCTGGGCTAGCCCTCCTTCCATTAGGTGCGACTGGTTGCACCCGGAAAGAAGAGATAGCGACCTCCCAGCAAAGCAGAGCGGAGAAATCCAAGACAGCATCACGGGATGTGCAAAATTCGACTTCAGTAGGCATAGCAGACTCCTGCGTTGAAATTGCACCGCCTCCGTTTCTTTTCGTCGGCGTTTCTTGGCTTGGAAAGAATGGCTTCGTCGCGATCCAAGAGCCCAACACGCATACGAGCGCTTGGTACCGCATCGGCGACAAGATCGACAACTACGAACTATCCTCCCTAAGAGACGGGCTGCTCTTGATCCGCGCCAATGGAAAAGAGTTTCAGCTTCCTTTGATGGGCATCGAATTAACCCAAGTGGTCAGTGAATCGGTTAAGGAAGCGACTGCTTCCCCGCTATCTAGCCCGACAATAAAAGTGTGGGCTAACGGGGTTGGAGTTGAAGCGGGGCCAAACCAGATGCCGCCGGAACTCCTGAAAATTTACAATGACTCAAAAGAAGCGCTGCTGAATGCCAAAGTTTCTAAGGACATCGAACCGATGATTGCGCAAGCGTTGGAGTCAAACGTGGTGGTGGTCTCCAGCTCAACGGACGGAGTCAAACGTTCTGATTTTCCGCCCGAGCTCGCTGCCAAGCTCGACGATGCCACCCTCGCAAAGATTAACGCGGATATAAAAGCTCACCCGGCCGCGATCCCCAGCGGTTCGCCGGTCAAATAGGCCCGGCGCGCACGACGCGGTACCGTTCCGTCGCCGTGCATCGCGTGGCAGAAAATGCTGTCACCGCAAAATATGTGGGCTTTTAAAACGAACCGGCGTTTTTAGCCCATTTTGTCTTTAGTCCTTCCGAGTCGTATTACCTCGGCCAAACAGTGAGTTGCACGAAATGCGGCTAATCCTGAGTTATCCCGAGAAATCCCAAATTTCGAAGTCGGGTGACAACTAAGGGTGACAACAACTGCGAGAAGAAATTGTCCGCTTTTGCCTTCCGTGGCGTTTAGTGGGCAAGGCACACGAGGATGGCTATTCTTTCTCTATGGCTTCGTTCACTACTGCGACGATCAGTTGTCGGAGCTCGGCCAAGCGGCGCTCGGCAAGTTTGCGATCCTTGGTCTTGAGGGAGCGGCGAAATTGCTTGTCACCGCATTTGCGCAAAGCGTAATAGCCGCCACTCGTCTTCCGGCGGGGAAAGCTCTTTGGCCGAGCTAGCTCAGTTGGTAGAGCAATGCTTTCGTAAAATGAACCGGCGATTTTAGCTGGTTTCCTCTCGAGTTATCCAGCGTCGTATTATCTCGGATACAGAGCAATTTGTGAGAAAGACGACTAATCCTGAGTTCTCCCGAAAAGTCCTAAATTCGGAAATAGGGTGACAACAAGGGCGACAACAATTTCTGGAGTGGGTATTGATGTCGAGAGATGAGGACCGGGTTCAGGCGGCAACCCTGCCGGTGGGTCTTGGAATGCCCGGCGAGAGGTTTGCCGTTGCTCGCGCAACAAGAGTGTTGGATTCTTCGGTAAATGGCGGTTCCAGATTTCCAGTCGTACTTCCATCCACTTCTCGATTATCTGTCCGACAGCGAGGAGCGTAGCATGGCCGCGGCGCGGGACGCATTGTCCAAATCGATGGCGATGTCCGAAGAGGACTTGCGCGAGCTCTTACCGAGCGAGATCCACCTCAGCCGGCACGGCTCCCCCGCTAGCTATTTTCGCTCCTCATGAGCACCACCGCAGAACCATCACCGGGGGAGTCCGGTACAATCAAGCCGCCAGTGGCGAATCACGGCGAGACCAGACCGAACGGCAACGGCCAACGCCGGCGGCAAAGTATCCTCGCCGGAATCGTGATTCTCGCCGCCATCGCTGCGGGGGTCTTCGGCTACTGGTTCCTGTTCATGCGCGGAATCGTCTTTACGGACGATGCCCGCATCTCCGGCCATCTGGTGGACCTCGCCTCGGAGGTCAACGGTCGGCTGACCGAGGTCGCCGTGCACGAGGGGCTGTTCGTCCAAAAGGGAACCACGGTATTCCGACTGGACCCAGCCATCCCGCAGGCGGCGCTGGACCAAGCGCAGGCGGCGCTCGTTTCTGCCCGCGCGAGCCTCGTCTTGAATGAAGCCTTGTACGACAAGGCGGTGAACGGCAGCCGCCCCGAGGAAATCAAGGGTGCAGAGGCGACCGCCAAACGGCTCCAGAGTGATGAAGAAATGGCGCGGTTGAGTCTGGAGCGGGCCCAAGCGCTGTTCAACAAAACGGCGGTCTCGCAGGATAGCCTCGACCAAGCCCGCACCGCGTACGCCTCCGCCCAGCAGAGCCGGGAAAGCGCCACGCAGAATTTCGTTTTGCTGCAAGAGGGATCGCGCAAAGAGGATATCGCCGCCGCGAAAGCGGCGGTTGATCTGGCCCGGAGCAAGGTGGCGGAAGCGGCCGCCGCCGTGGAAAATGCCCGGAGCGACCTGGCCCGGTATGCCGTGCAAGCGCCCTTTGACGGCTGGATCGTGCGCCGCTGGCTCGATCCGGGCGCTATGCCCCTGACCGCCCAGCCGGTCGTCAGCATGTTCGACCCGGCCACGCTGCGCGTCGATGCCAACATTGAGGAGAAGTATCTCCACGATGTCACGATCGGGGACACGGCGGATGTTTCGATCGACGCCTATCCCACCGTGCGGCTGCAGGGCCGGGTGACCGAGATTTTGCGCGCGGCCAACGCCGAGTTCAGCCTCATTCCCGCCGAGGGCGTCTCCGGCACCTTCATCAAGGTCACCCAGCGCGTGCCGTTGCGCATCGCGGTGAGGGCGCCGCTGCAACTGATGTTGGGGCCGGGCATGTCGGTGGAAGTGCGGATCCACTCCGGCACGTCTACGCAGATCTCTCCCGGGGAGAACGCGGGCCATGACTAGCGAGCGCGACCTGCGAGCCAACCGCTGGGGTGTCCTGGGCATCATCATGCTCGGCACCTTCATGGCTGTGCTGGACTCGAGCATCGTCAACGTCGCCCTGCCGAACATGATGAGCACTTTCGGGATCGACCGGGAGCAGATCGAATGGGTAGCGACGGGCTTCATGCTGACCTCGGCCGTCGTCATGCCCTTCGCCGGCTGGCTCACCAACCGGATCAGTTACAAGACCCTGTACCTGGGCAGCCTGCTGGTCTTCACCGTGGCCAGCGCGGCCTGTGCCATGGCGTGGAACTATGAATCGCTGATCGCGGCCCGCATCCTCCAGGCGATTGGCGGCGGCGCGATCCAGCCGATCGGCATGGCCATCGTCGCCGAGTTATTTGAGCCGCACGAACGCGGGAAGGCGCTGGGCATTTGGGGCATGGGCATCATGGCCGGGCCGGCGATCGGTCCGACCTTGGGCGGATACCTGACCGACGCCTTCAGTTGGCGGACCATCTTTTCGGTCAACCTGCCGATCGGCATCGTGACGTTGCTGGTCGGCATGATCGTCATGCGTCCGCTGCGCGCCCAAGGCGCCAAGCGGCCGTTTGACCTTTTCGGGTACATTTTTCTTTCAATGGCGCTCATCGCCGCGCTAACCGCCCTGTCCAACGGTCAGATCAAGGGCTGGCACTCCGATTATATCCACGTTTGCGAGGCCCTCGCCCTCGTGGGCCTCGTGATGTTCATTGCCGTGGAACTGTCCGTGGAACATCCGCTGCTCGATCCCAGGCTCTTTATCATTCGCAATTACCAACTGAGTATTCTGCTGGCGGTCTTTCGCGCGGTCGGGTTATTCGGCAGCGTTTTTCTCTTTCCGATCTTCCTTCAGAATCTGATGGGGTACACCCCGGTGCGGGCGGGTCTGTGGATGTTGCCCAACGCTGTGGCGGTCGGCGTGACCATGCCGCTGGCCGGGTGGCTGGCCGACCGTTACAGCCCGGCGTTGCTGACGGCGATCGGTTGCACCCTGGTGGGGACTTCGCTGCTCGTCTTCGGCGATCTCGATCCGCTGTCGGGATGGCCCATCCTGGTATTGCCGCAGATCGGCCGGGGCGCGGGCCTCGCGCTGATGATGGCGCCGTTGATGGCGGCAGCGCTTAACGCGGTGCCCCGCCGCGACGTGCCGATGGCCAGCAGCTTCCTCAACGTTTTCCAGAACGTCGGTGGCTCACTGGGGATCGCCTTGCTGAACACCTTTGTCACCAACTCCATTCACATCCACGCCGTCCGGTTGGGCGAGGATTTCCCCGTGCAATCGCAGCGTTTCGACATCCGGTTGGGCTTGCGAGCGATGGGGCTAATCTTCCATCACGAAGCCGGCTTGGTCGCCTATCCGCAGAACAAGATTATCTTTGTGGCGAGTCAGGGCATCGCCCGGCGGGCGCAGGTGCTCGGATTTGAGAATGGCTTCACGCTCGCCGGCTTGATCTTGCTGGCCGCTATCCCTCTCTGCCTGTTTCTGCAGCCGTCCGCGCACCACTTGCGCCGGGAAGAGAAGGAGGGCGGGGCCGTCGAAGCCGAGTTCGTGGCGGAGTGACCCCGTGGGGTTTACTCCCGCGCCCCAACAATCATCCTGAATAGGGGGTATTCTGATCACGGTTCCACCAAACCCCAAGGTCCCCCTTCCGCAGTTTGAGTGCCGACTCGCCCATCAGCGGAGCGGCGGGCGAGTTCATTCTTCCCGGTTTAGCCTCCGACGACCAGACGCCCAATTCTCTGCAGTGTCTAAAACGGAGGATCGGGTAACGGGTAAAATGAACCGGCGATTTTGGTTGGTATGAGACGAGCGGCGAAATTGCTTGTCACCGCATTTGCGCAAAGCGTAATAGCCGCCACTCGTCTTCCGGCGGGGAAAGCTCTTTGGCCGAGCTAGCTCAGTTGGTAGAGCAATGCTTTCGTAAAGCATGGGTCATCGGTTCAAGTCCGATGCTCGGCTCCATATTCGATGGCGCTTCGCCAGTTCTGGCGAAGCGCCATTTTGGTTTTTGTAGCGCGGGGGCGCTGACCCCGCGTCGCTTTCTGTAGGTTGCGCGCTGGTCGCGCAACGTTGCCCGGCGAGCGGGCAACCTACGGAATTAGCGGGATCAGCGATCCCGCCCTACACGACATTAATTTTCGGAGATGCGATGGTCCGGCAGTCCACCCTGCAGCTTGCGGTGCAGCCGCAGGGCCTCGATTTCTGCCCGCAATTGCCGGGCGAAAAGCTCCAGCCGGCGCCGGACGTCCAGGGTTTCGAGGAGCGTTTGCTTCAAGGCGCTGTTTTCACACAGGCTGAACGCGGCCAGATCGATGAACACCTCGGGGTCTTCCACCGTGCGCAGGAATTCCGCCATCTCGGCCGGCACGGGCGCGCCGAATTTCTGCTTGAGCGCGATCAGGCGGGCGAGTTCGGTCCGCAGGCGGGCATTTTCGGCGGGATCGGCCACGGGCGCGCTGGCCAGGGCCCGCACCCGCACGCGCCGGTAGGGCTTGTCGCTGAGAATCTCGAGCACCTCGACGCGGCAGAGCCCCTGCAACAGGAGATTCGAGGTGCCGTTGGCGTTCTTCTGGCAGGCCCGGACGATGCCCACACTGGCGATGCGGTGGGGCGGCTCGAACTGGCCGGGCTGGTCGAGAAGTTGCGCGTTGAGGCCGGTGATGGCGAAAAGACGGTTGGTTGCGAGGACCTCCCTTAGCATCTGCCGATAGCGCGACTCAAAGATGTGGAGCGGCAGCAACGCCTGCGGAAAGAACACCACGTTCGGCAGCGTCATGACCGGCACCTCCTCCGGCAGGGTGATCTCCATTTCCATGTGGCGGAGGCTAGGCGGCTGGCGCGAAAACTCAACTGTGACGGCTGTGCCAGACGCCGGTTGAAGCCCGGGAAAAGTGCGACAGGATGGCTTGAATTCGGCTCATCGGGTGCAGAAATCAAGCCGGGAAAGTTTTTTAAGTTATTGGTAAAAAGAGTCTAGCGGAAAGCGATCCGATTGGGCACATGCATTGCTACTTGGGTGCACATGAGCAGAATCTTAGGCATCGATTTAGGCACCACCAACTCCTGCATGGCTGTCATGGAGGGTGGAGAACCCGTGGTCATTCCGAACGCCGAGGGCGCCCGCACGACCCCGTCCGTGGTCGCATTCACCAAGAGCGGCGAGCGTCTCGTCGGCCAGGCGGCCAAGCGGCAGGCCGTGACCAATCCCAGCAACACGATTTTTTCCGCCAAGCGGCTGATCGGACGCAAATTCTCCGAGGTCAGTGCCGAGGCCAAGAACATGCCGTTCAAGGTCGTCGAGGGCAAGAATGGCGACGCTTACATTGAGGTCAAATCGGGCGACAAGACCGAGCAGTTCGCGCCGCAGCAGATCGCGGCGTTCGTGCTCGGCAAGATGAAGGCCGATGCCGAGGCCTACCTCGGTGAGAAAGTCACGCAGGCGGTTATCACGGTCCCCGCGTATTTCAACGATTCCCAGCGCCAGGCCACGAAGGATGCCGGCAAGATCGCCGGCCTCGACGTGCTGCGCATCATCAACGAGCCCACGGCCGCGTCGCTCGCCTACGGCCTCGACAAGAAGAAGGACGAGAAGATCGCGGTGTACGACTTGGGCGGCGGCACGTTCGACGTGTCCGTGCTCGAGATCGGCGACGGCGTCTTCGAGGTCAAGGCCACCAACGGCGACACCCACCTCGGCGGCGACAACTGGGATGACGCCATTATCGGCTGGCTCGTCGAGACTTTCAAAAAGGACAACGGCATCGATCTCCGCAAGGACCCGATGGCCCTGCAACGCCTGAAGGAAGAGGCCGAGAAGGCGAAGATTGCCCTCTCGTCCACGACGACCGTCGACATCAACCTGCCCTTTATCACGGCGGACGCGTCCGGCCCAAAGCACCTCAATGTGCAACTTTCCCGCGCGAAGATGGAGCAGATCTGCGACTCGCTGTTCGAGCGCTGCATCGCCCCGTTCAAGAGCTGCCTCAAGGACGCCGACCTCACGTCGGCGCAGATCGACGAGCTCGTGCTCGTCGGCGGCATGACGCGCATGCCCAAGATCGTCGACATCGCCAAGAACCTCGGCGGCAAACCCCCGCACCAGGGCGTCAATCCTGATGAAGTGGTCGCCGTGGGCGCCGCCATCCAGGGCGGCGTGCTCAAGGGCGACGTCCGCGACGTGCTCCTCCTCGACGTCACCCCGCTCACGCTCGGCATCATGACCGCCGGCGACGTGGCGACGGCGATGATCCCGCGCAACACGACCATTCCCTCGAAGAAGACACAGACCTTCTCCACTTACAGCGACAACCAGCCCGGCGTGGAAATCGTCGTGCTGCAGGGCGAGCGTCCGATGGCCCGCGACAACAAGCAGCTGGGCACGTTCAAGCTCGATGGCATTCCGCCCGCGCCGCGCGGCGCCCCGCAGATCGAGGTCACCTTTGACATCGACGCGAACGGCATCCTGCACGTCTCTGCGAAGGATCTTGGCACCGGCAAGGACCAGAAGATCACCATCCAGGGTTCGTCCGGCCTGTCGAAGGACGAGGTCGAGAAGATGACCAAGGAGGCCGAGCTGCATGCCGACGAGGACAAGAAGCGCAAGGAGGCCGTCGAGTCCAAGAACCAGCTCGACAGCACCATCTACCAACTCGAGAAGGCGCTGAAGGACGCGGGCGACAAGCTCGCGGCCGCGACGAAGTCCAAGGTCGAGTCGGCCCTCGCCGACGCGAAGAAGGACCTCGAGAGCAACGACGCTGCGCGCATGAAGGCCGCGCTGGAGAAACTCACCGCCGTCGGCGGCGAGCTCTACGCCGAGGCCCAGAAAGCCGCCGCGCCCGCGCCCGACGCTCCGCCGCCGGCTGCGGATGGCGCCGCCAAGAAGACCGAGAAAAAAGCCGACGTCGTGGACGCGGACTTCGAGGTCGTCGACGACGACAAGAAAAAGTAACTTTCAGCCCGATGCGCTCCCGCCGGATTAATTCCGGCGGGCGCGCTTGGTCGAAAACCCAAACCACCCACATCCACCTCTAGTTCAAAAACCAACCACATATGGCTAACGTCAAAATCAAACCCATCGGTGATCGTGTTCTCGTTGAGCACATCGAAGAAAAAGAGCAGGTCCGCGGAGGCATTATCATCCCGGACAGCGCCAAAGAAAAGCCCCAGGAGGCCAAGGTCATCGCCTTGGGCACCGGCAAGAAGGACGAAGACGGCAAAGTCATCCCCTTCGAAGTCAAGGTGGGCGACATGGTCCTCATCAGCAAATACGGCGGCACCGAGGTAAAACTCGGCGAGAAGAAATACACCATCGTCAAAGAAGAAGACATCCTCGGCGTCATCGCCTGAGCCCTCCATCCCCCGCATCTAAACTTTAAATCCAAAATCAATTACTATGGCTGCTAAACAAATCCTGTTCGACGAGGCCGCTCGTCAGAAAATTCTCAAGGGCATGGAGCTTCTCTCCAGGGCCGTAAAAGTCACCCTCGGACCCAAGGGCCGCAATGTTGTCATCGACAAGAAATTTGGCTCGCCGACCGTGACCAAGGACGGCGTGACCGTCGCCAAGGAAATCGAGCTGCCGGACCCCTACGAAAACATCGGCGCCCAGCTCGTGAAGGAAGTCGCTTCCAAGACTTCCGACGACGCCGGCGACGGCACTACCACGGCGACCTTGCTCGCCGAAGGCATCTACCGCGAAGGCCTCAAGAGCGTCACCGCCGGCTCCAATCCGGTTTACCTGAAGCGGGGCATCGACAAGGCCGTTGAGGCCGCCGTCGCCGAACTCGCCAAGATCTCCAAGAAGGTCAACGACCGCGAAGAGATCCGCCAGGTTGCCACCGTCTCCGCCAACTGGGACACCGCCATCGGCGAGATCATCGCCGACGCGATGGACAAAGTGGGCAAGGACGGGACGATCACCGTCGAAGAGGCCAAGTCCATCGAGACCACCCTCGACGTCGTCGAGGGCATGCAGTTCGACAAGGGTTACCTCTCGGCCTACTTCGCGACCAACGCGGAGAGCCAGGAAGCCATCCTCGAGGACGCCTACGTGCTGATTCACGAAAAGAAGATCAGCAATCTCCAGGAATTCCTCCCGATCCTCCAAGCCACCGCCAAGACCGGCAAGCCCCTCCTCATCATTGCGGAGGAAGTCGAAGGCGAAGCCCTCGCCGCGCTCGTGGTGAACAAGATTCGTGGCACGCTGAATGTCGCCGCCGTCAAGGCGCCCGGCTTCGGTGACCGCCGCAAGGCCATCCTCGAGGACATCGCTGTCCTCACCGGCGGCCGCCTCCTCAGCGAGGATCTCGGCATCAAGCTCGAGAACGTCCAGCTGTCCGACCTCGGTCGCGCCAAGCGCATCGTCGTCGACAAGGAGAACACCACCCTCGTTGAAGGTGGGGGCAAATCGTCCGACATCCAGGGCCGGGTGAAGCTCATCCGCCGCCAGATCGACGAGACGACCTCCGATTACGACCGCGAGAAGCTCCAAGAGCGCCTCGCCAAGCTCGCCGGTGGCATCGCCGTCATCAACGTCGGCGCGTCCACCGAGGTCGAGATGAAGGAAAAGAAAGCCCGCGTCGAAGACGCTCTCCACGCGACCCGTGCGGCCGTCGAAGAGGGTATCGTCGCCGGCGGTGGCGTCGCGCTGCTCCGCACCGCGAAGGTTATCGACGGGCTCAAGCTCGAGGGTGACGAGGCCATTGGCGCCCAGATCGTCCGCCGGGCCATCGAACATCCGCTCCGGCAGCTCTGCGCCAATGCGGGCGTCGAGGGGGCGGTGATCGTCGGCAACGTGCTCGGCGGCAAGGGCGCCTACGGCTACAACGTTGCCACGGGCGAATACGAGGACCTCGTGAAGGCCGGTGTTGTTGACCCCACGAAGGTCACGCGCACCGCCCTGCAGAACGCGGCTTCGATCGCCGGACTGTTGCTCACGACCGAAGCCATCATCACCGAGATTCCGGAGAAGAAAGATTCTCATCCGGCCCCCGGGGGTGGCGGCGGCGGCATGGGCGGCATGGACTACTAAGTCCCGCCGATCCTTCCCAAAAATTCCAAAGGCGTCCCGCGCGAGCGGGGCGCCTTTTTTTTATGTCCGGAGTAGGGCGGGTTTTTAACCCGCCCTCTTGAGCAAACAAGGCGGGTCACAGACCCGCCCTACCGCGATCGTATCTTGTCTTGGTCACGTTGTAGCAGAGTTTGTCATTGCGAGAAGTCCCGCCCGGGCGGGACGACGAAGCAGCGGTGTTAGGAAACAAGGCAAAAGTTGGGGTCGGCGAGAAGCCGATT
>OCZT010003103.1_pt1 | contig 17090 bp, 16 predicted proteins | sample 1539031 | NCBI WGS metagenome assembly OCZT01 (sample SAMEA3539308, study PRJEB22396) | soil metagenome | biome: tundra; feature: field; material: soil | place: USA | collected 2010-05 | depth 0.15 m | reverse complement strand
GACCGTTGGGATCCACGAGTATCGAGTATGAACGGTCAGTTTCCCTTGGTGGGCCCTTCTAAGTGGGCCGCCCGGGTCTCGATCCCGGCACCTTGGGATTAAAAGGAACTGTCCGATGGTTGCGTGATGTCGGTCTGGTCGCGCATGTCTTTAGTTTTCAAGGAACCGCGCTGTCTCTTGTCGGTTTCGTCTCGTGGCGTTGCAGAAATATGAGGCCTACAATGAGGCCTGATTGTGCCTTCGGTGACCTAGGCGATACCATGCAATCGCCACCGATTTTCGCCACCGTGAACCACTTTGGCAAAGTTGGGCGTTGAGTGAGACGACTGCCAAGTCCATTAAATCAGATCCGACGTGTACCGCGGTCTCCAACCTCCTTAGAGCGACTCAGCACGCTCAGGTGAAGATGATCTCTCCGCCCGCAGCCCTGGCGTAGAAGTCGCCTACGGTGATGATGTCCTGCACCTGTTCGATGAAATCGTCCTTCTTCAAGCCGAACAGATCCACCGATGCTTGGCAGGCGTACATGCCACACCCGGTGTCGGAAATCATCTCGACGAACTCGGGGATAGAAGGAATGTCAAGTTTGTCCATCTTCTGTTCCATCATGTGAGTTGCCAACGCCGACATGCCCGGGAGCGCCCCCACAACACTGGCCATGTGCATGCCGGGGTTCCCGACGGTCGCGACCTTGATGTGGCTCTGTCGTTTCTTGAGAATCGCCTCCATCCCGAAGAACGTGAAGAACAGGTTGGCCTCAATTCCTTCGGCTCTTGCTCCGTTGGCCATGATCAGTCCGGGATAGACGCCCTCGAGTGATCCCTTGGAAATGATGATCGATACCTTCTCAATCGGGTCGTTCATTGTCCTGCTCCTTTCCGCTGAGAGTTAAATGCAGCCTTTTGGCTTCGGAATGCCGGCGATTCTTGCGGCGACCTTCGCGGGGCCCTTGGGAAACAGTTGGTACAACTCCTTGATGGGTATACCGGATGTCTTGCCAAGGAGGCGCACCGACGGTCCCGAACCCTTGGCGAGGTATTCGGATCGCATGAAGCGGATTACCTGCCAGTGCTCCTTAGTCAGTGGGTCGATGCCTTCCTTACGGGCGAGTTCCACGGCCATTGCTTCGGTCCACTGGCTGGGGTCAACGAGGAAACCCTCGTCGTTTACTTCGACATTGATTCCTGCGAGCGTCATGGTGGTCATCTCGAATGTTCCTTCTTGGCTGGTGCCACAAAGTTCTTCCCGGCTTTCGGCATGTGGCTGGTGACGAAGGGGAGGTCTCGACCCGGCAGCAGGCTGTGCCAGTACATCCACTGGAAGGCGAGCTTGCCGAGGTGGTTCAGATGGGACTCTTTCATGAGGGGAAGCCCGACCGGTCCCGGGTAGTGTCCGGTCAACGGTTCGGTCTCGTAGTTGAAGTCGATGAGCAGGGCCTTGGACGAACCGGACTCGATGAAGCAGTTCGCGTGACCGTCAAAGGATGCGTCGAGGCTCTGCCCGTCGAGGAAGTGCTGAATGTTCTCGACCAGCACCTCTCCTTCGAAGTGGGCCACGGAACCGGCCTTAGAGGCCGGGAGTGCCGCTGCGTCGCCGAGGGCGAACACGTTGGGCGAAGTCTTCGATTGCAGCGTGTGTTCGTCAACCGGTATGAAGCCGAGTTCGTCGCCGAGCCCTTCGGAGTTGAATACGTACGCCGCTCCGCTGTGGACGGGGATGACTACCGCGAGGTCGAAGGGAACCTCCCTCTCGTCGTACGCGATCAGTCGCCCAGCGGCGCCGTCGACGACGCCCGTATTGAACTCGGTGACGAGCGCGATGCCGCGATCACCCAGCATCCCGCCCAACTGCTTGGAGCACACCGGCTCGGTGAACGCTCCGTCGAGCGGGGTCACGTACGTCAACTCCACGCGATCGCGGATGCCGCGCTTTTGGAAGTAGGCGTCGGCCAAGAAGCAGAACTCGAGCGGGGCCACCGGACACTTGATCGGCATGTCAACGATGTTCACGACGACCCGACCTCCTTCGAAGTCGCGCAGTGCCGTGGCCAGAGCGGTGGCACCTTCGGGCGTGTAGAAGGTGAACACCTTCTCCATCCAGCCCGGTCCGCTCAGACCGTCGGTCTCGTCGGTCGTCAGCACCGCGCCAGTCGCTATCACCAGCACGTCGTACGCCAGGTCCGTTCCATTGACGAGACGCACCGTGTTCGAACCGAGTTCGACTTTCTCGACGGCCGTGGACAAGTAGTTGATTCCGTTATGCAACTGTTCCCGACGGGGTCGTGTGATGTCCTTCGTCGTGCCGACGCCGAAGGGGATGAACAACAAGCCGGGCTGGTACACGTGAAAATCGTCCTGGTCGACGACAGTAATAACGGCCTGATCAGGTCCGTAGACCTTTCGCAGCCGATTCGCCGCCAGCGTTCCGCCAGTACCGCCACCAAGAATGACTATTCGGTGCATGGGGCCTCCCTTCGATCACTCTCGGGCGGGTGCGGTGCTGAGCACGTACGTCCGCCCTAGTTCGAACGTACCACCACCCGGTATGCGTGAAGGCTGGCGGAGTAGGGCCTTAAGTCATAATCCGACGAGTGAGTACGTCACTCGCTTCCCATGCCGCGAACTCGAGTCACACCACCGGACTGAACGCACTCGAAGTTCGCGGAAGAAGCGTCGTTCGCTCCGTTCCGTCGTCGTTACGCCAGGCTCAAAAAGAGCTTCTGCAGCCTCCGCACGATGTCGTCGGTATCAGACTCGGGGTCGGCGATGCATTCCTTCAGACTGGCGGAAATGAGGGTGAACGCAGCGGTGTTCACCGCCTTGGCGACCGCCGCCATCTGGGTGACGATGTCCTCGCACGAACGTCCTTCCTCGAGCATCCGTACTATGGCACCCATTTGGCCGTGGGCCCGCTTAATTCGTTTGGTTATTGCCGCTACTTGCTCTTCGTCTCGCAGGATATGTGGGGTCTTCTTCGTGGCCATTCTTTCTCCTTCAATGAGGCGCCGGTTGATTCATGTTAGGTATCTCCCAGGGCACGTGGACTCATCCGTGTGCGAAGTTGACCTTTGGCAGGAGTCTGTCGAGCCAGCTGGGCAACCACCATGCGGCACGACCAGTCAGGCGCAAGAGCACCGGGACGAGCACCAATCGCACCAGGAATGCGTCGAGGAATACCGCCGCACCAAGGATGATTCCCATCTCCTTCGGGGGAAGGGGACCCGAGAGCGCAAAGGTGAAGAACACCGCAATCATCACGGCCGCTGCCGAGAAGATGACTCGACCGGAGTGGGCAATCCCATTGACCATGGCATCCTTCGGGTCACCACTGAGTTCGTAGTGCTCTTTCGCACTCGAGAGAAGAAAGACTGTGTAGTCCATGGAGATGGCGAAGATCATGGCAAAGAAGAACACCGGACCCCACGCGTCAAGGAACCCCTGAGGCACGAAGCCGAGGAGTGTACGCCCGTCGCCATTTTGAAAGACGAGACGAGCAACGCCAAACGCACCTCCGGTCGCCAGAAGGCTGGTGAGGACGCCAATCGCGGCAATGAGCAGCGCACGGAGTGCAATGACGAGCAGTAGGAAGCCGAGCAACAGTACGAGACCAATTACGACGGGGGTCTTGGACGACAGCGCCGCCTGGAGGTCGTAGTTCTCCGCCGGCGCACCTCCCACCAAGCTCCCCCTGGGCAGCTCGAGGCGCAGACGTTGTATGGTCGCGCCGAGCACCGGACTCGACGGGTCAACGTTGGGGATGGCCCCCATCATTGCAAGATTCGAACCGCCCGTTGAGTACTGCACTGGCGTGACACCCGCCAGACCCTTGTCGTGGCTCAAGACACTCTGCGCGGCGGTCACTTCGCTCGCCAGCACAATCACCTGAAGTTGGCCGGGTGCGCCGACGCCGAAGGCCTTCTGCACTTCTTCGTAGCCGATTCGTGAAGATGCCGATGGTGGGACGACTTTGATCGATGGCATCGCCGTCTTGAGTCCAAGGACCGGGATGGCCAGAGCGATGAGGGCGATCAACACGGCCGCGCCGAAGATCAGCGGGCGCCGCCACAAGAGCTCACCCCACTTGGCGAAGCGCTTTGAACGGTGCTCGCCAGCGTGCACCCATGGCAGGGACAACGAGTCAACTCGGTCGCCCAGGTGCCCTAACACCGCGGGTAGCAGAGTGAGCGACGCCGCCAGCACGAACGCCACGGCCAGCATGATGCCACCAGCCATTGACCGGAACGCTGGCGAAGGGACAATCATGACGCTGGAGAGCGAAATGAGAACGGTAACGCCTGAGAAGAGCACGGCCTTACCGGCGGAGTCCATGGTCTCGGACACCGAATGCCTGACGTCGCGGTGTCGACCGAAGTGCGCACCGCGAAAACGCACCACTATGAACAGCGCGTAGTCGATGCCCAAAGCCAAGGCGAACATCAAGGCGAAGTTCATGGCCCAAATTGAGATGGGGGTGATCTTCGTCAACAGATCCAACATTCCCGCGGCGCTCAACAGGCCCGCCATGGTGAGCAACAGGGGAAGGCCCGCCGCGACCAGCGAACCAAAAGCGAGCACCAGGATCGCCAACGTCACCGGCCAGGAGAACATCTCGGACCTCATCATGGCCGTGCGGTTCGCCGTGTTGAAGTCTGACCAGAGCACCGAAGCGCCGGTCGCCGTCACGGTGATTCCCTTGGCGCCCAGGGCAGCCAGGGGCGCCTTCAGCGTATCGGCCGCGCGAACCATGGTGTTGGGGTCAGCGCCGGCGCCGCCGAGCACGATCGCCGTCTTGTCGTTCGTACTGATCGAAATTCCCGGCACCGGAGGGACAACCTCACTGATGTCTGAATTCTCCTTCAGCATCTTCTCAACGTTGTGAATCGTGGAAACTGCAGCAGGGCTCGTGAGCGAGGAGCTCGACTGGATCACCACTTCGATTGTCGAACTGGCCTGGCCACCGAAGTCCTTTTGAGCCAACTGCCTCACCGCCACGGACTGCGATCCGTCGGCCTGCCAGCCGGCACCGCTCAATGCCTTTTCAACATTGGGGGCAAAAATACCTAACACCACAACGATCAGAAGCCAGGTGAGAAAGACGCGACGCTTGTGTGCGACGGACCAGGCGCCAAGCCTGCCGAGTATCCCGAGCGTTGGCTCCGGATCATTAATGGGGTCATTGCTGGGCGTGGGCAGAGGTGCTTTGGCAAAGGCCATCCGCGCAGTCTACATACCCCTGAGGGTATTCAGACGCCACGGCAAGACCGACCCACACCACGCGCACACGGACGTGTACTTCGGCGAAGACGGTGCGAGAGTAGTGGCGGGCGGTCAAAGAAACTGGAGTAGAGGTTTGTCCCTGATTCCATTGCCGAGCTAACGAGACGTTCTGCCCGCTCTCGATATCGAAAGGGACTCATGGGCAGCCTTTTCCTGAGCCGCGGCGCGGAGGAACTGCATGCTCTCCTCTGCAGCCCAAGAGCTCGGCCCGCGCCGCGGTCTTTGGCACATCACGCGCCAGCGAGGGCGCGGGCACGGTACGTCGCGATGTCCAGTCTTTCTTCTTCAACGCTGTAGCAAGTCCCGCCGCGACTGCCTTCTGACCACATGCGAGGTGACTCGTACACCTGGGGAAGTACTTCCAGAAGACGTCGTCGGCGCGTTCGAACTAGCGCAACGCCGCCTTACTTGCCGTACATGCTCACTTCCGTCTCGAAGTTCGTAGGACCCGACACAATGGTGGTGGTCGTGGTCACACTTGCCCCCTTAGTACCTGTTGACAACCATCAACTCTTGCGCGGGAAATCGCGTGAGAATTGCGGGGCCGTCGTCGGTGACAACGACTTCTTCTTCGATACGGGCCGCGGAGACGCCATCCGAAGCGGGGCAGAACGTCTCGAGAGCAAAGACCATGCCGGTCTTCAGTTCAATCGGGTTGGTGAGACTGTTGAGGCGACTGATCACCGGACGCTCGTGCAGTCCAAGGCCGAGGCCATGGCCGAACTGCAGACCGAAGGCCGCCATCTCGTTGGCGAAGCCAAACTCAGTTGCGGCGGGCCAGGCTTTGGCGATCACGTCGGTGCCAGTACCGGGACTGACCAGATCGATGGCCTTATCCATCCACTCGCGTGCCTGGGTGTAGGCGTCGCGCTGCGGGCCGGTCGAACTGCCGACGGCCAGGGTCCGGTAGTAACACGTGCGGTAACCGTTGAGCGAATGGATGATGTCAAAGAATGCCTGGTCGCCGGGACGGATAATTCGGTCGGTGAAGTTGTGCGGGTGCGGGTTGCACCGCTCACCCGAGATTGCGTTAATTGCCTCGACCTGGTCGGAACCCATCTCGTAGAGTCGCTTGTTGGCGAGCGCGACGATCTCGTTCTCACGAATACCGGGCTTGAGGGCTTCGAAGATGTCCTGATAGACACCGTCGACCATTGCCGCGGCCTGTGAGAGCAGCATGGTTTCGTCCGGCGACTTTATCTGGCGCGCATCGAGCATCGTCTGCTGGGCGTCTCGAACTTCCACACACTGCGCCTGCATCTCGAAGAGGAACGGGAGTTCGACGATATCGATGCCAATTGGCTGGCCGAGTACACCGTGGTCTGCCAGTATTCCGACGATCTCTTTCACCGCTGACTCGAAGAGGCTGGCCTGTGGAGCAATCGCTCCACGCAGACCCAGCATGCCCGCACGAGAGTTTTCGGGCTCGAGCCAGGGTGAAAAGAGTTGGTGATGAATAACGGCGGAACCGAAGTCCCAGACAATTGGATCATGGTCGCGGGTCAAGAGGCAGTACCGCGTCATTTTGTCACCGAGCGCACGGCCCACCCACGTGCCGGTGACGTAGCGAATGTTGTAGAAGTCAAAGAGCAGCAGGGCCCCGAACTCACTCGCTTCGAGGGCCTCTCGGGCACGGGCGAATCGGTAACTCCGCAGACGATCAAAATCGACTCGGGTTTCGAAATCGACCCCCATGTGCCCGGGGGTCATAATCGATGGGCCGAATCCTTCTCTCATTTGCTACCCCCGCTCAGTCCGTCGTCCACCTTGATATTTTCAACACACATCTGCGGTCCAACGCCACGAGTCTGTTCGAGCCGTAGCAGCGAAAAGTCTCCGTCGGCGTATTCCGCCCCGATAGCCGCTGATAACAATCTCGGTGCACAGCGCCGAGACCGGCGTGGAGGCTTTCGACCTCTTTGGAGTGGCCGTGCTCAGGTGGACGTCCCTACGCGGCAGCGTCAGAGTAGAGGTCGGCGTGAAGTCGAGGTTCACAAGGGCCGGCGTCTTGTAACGCGAGAATGCCGAAGTCAGGTTGCCGCGCTATACGGTCTTACGCGCGGCCGAACGCATTGTCCGAGTCGGCCGACCGTTCACTCTTCGCATCCAGTGAAACTGCCCCGGAGAGCGCGAGCTCGTGGCCGCCCTTGGTCGATTGCGGATCATCGCACTATGGCGAACACCAAGCGACGCTGCTGAACACGCCACCGACCTGGACGGCAACGTCACTCAACAGGTCGACACGAGCCCTGGGCCACTTATTGACCGCTCCGCGGCTTCAAGTTCGCAGTTCAAGCAACTCGAAGTTCCTCGACGAAGCAACGACGGAGAGCTACGGCGCTCGTCGGAGGTTTAATGCAAAGTCCAAGCTAGAACGTCCGGGAAACTCGGTGACTCGCTCCAACTTCGACCTTGATTGGCGCCTTAGGACGTGCGACGATCCAGCCACGCTTCAACGGTGGCCCGACATTGGAGGCAGGTTAGGTCGTCGCGCAACGACCGGCCCCCCTCAATGGTCGCGGGGTATGACGTCCCGATTCGACTGCTCGGAATTTCCGTGGAAGTGTCGACGTTAGCCACCACGCCGTAGAGCTGCTGGTTCGACGCAGAGCTGTCGATGTCCCAACCCGTCTTGTTGAGCTCGGTGATACTTGCCTTGACGGCACCAGTGAGGTGGAATTCGCGACGAAGAATCTCCTGGGCAGTGGTGCGTTTGGACAACGATCCATCGAACCGTCCGCCGGCGAGGTCTCGGGTCACTCTGGCGACGCCGGGACGATAAGTCGGTTGAGGCAGGACGAGCAAGTCGCGGTACTCGACGACCACCAGAAGCGAGTTGGACTTCCTAATGCGCCAGTATTCGAACTCTCGCCCCTTGTTGTCACGGAGGCGCTCGGCCACGAGGGTGATCCACTGGGAACGTATCTCCACGATTTGGGAAAGCGTCTGCCACTGATCGCCACTGGAAGATGAGGTCACGTCAGCGCCACTCGAATAGTCGAATGCTTGCGCCAGCTACCGCGTGACTTTGGCACTCCGTTGACCAGTCGCTGAAGGTCAACTCGAATTCTGGGCGGCCACGGTCGTCGTATCGCAAGGCAGATCTCGCCTCGGTACGGGCTTTGACGGGAAGTGCCCGTCATATAGCTCCACCCATGGCTCACTCCATCCGATTCGTCGGCACTGTACCGTTACGTCATTATACCCCTAAGGGTATATGCTTTGATCTTGAGGCTGCGCGTCGTTCCAACGAGGTCTGGATCAGCGTTCCGCCAGAGATCATCAAACCGGAGTGAATATGAAATTCGCCAAATTCCTGTCATCGAGTCCCGGTCGGCTTTGGTGCGCCGCGGTGGGCATCGCCCTGGTGGTCGTAGGGATCATCGGCGCAGGCATTGTGACAGTTATCGGTCTGGTGCGACTGGTCGCCAATATGGTGGACGCGGGTGCGTTCGCACCGTTGATGGGCCGGTCCCGCAGGAGTTGGGCGATCGGAGAATCGTGACATTCGTCAGTGGTTTCACAGGGACTACTTGTAATGGGGAGTGGCCCGGGCGCCGGCTGCGCCGTCGCGGGCTATTGACTAGGAGTCGCGACCTGAGGGCACCCGAGCCGAGCAACGGCGCGATGTGGTGTAATGCAAAAGAGAGGTATTCATGGCTCGTGTAGTGATTCTCGGTGCCGGTATTTCCGGTCATACTGCGGCCCTTCATCTTCAGCGCCAACTGAAGCAACAGCACGAGATCGTCGTGGTGTCGCCCAATTCAAACTGGAACTGGATTCCGTCGAACATCTGGGTGGGCGTGGGGAAGATGACCAAGGACCAGGTGACCTTTCCGCTTGCCCCGATCTACAAGCGCAAGCACATTGAGTTTCGCCAGGCCAAGGCGGTCGCCATCCACTCCGAGGGCGATTCGACTGATGGGAAGGGATTCGTTGACATTGTCTACACCGAGCCCAGCCGGGCCGACGAGCAAGAGCAGCTCCGGTACGACTACCTCATCGTGGCGACCGGACCAAAACTGAACTTCCAGGCGACGCCGGGTCTCGGGCCCGAGGGCAACTCGTGGTCGGTCTGCACCGCAGGGCACGCCGAGCAGTCAGCGGCCGCGCTCGAAGAGATAATCGAGGCGCTGCAACGGGGGGAACGAAAGACGCTGGTCATCGGTGTCGGCCACGGGACCTGCACCTGCGAGGGAGCGGCCTTCGAATACACCTTCAACGTCGAACACGAGCTGAGAGAGCGCGGCGTGCGCGACCTCGCCGACGTGGTCTACCTGTCGAACGAGTACAACCTCGGGGACCTCGGCGTGGGCGGGATGACCTTCGCGCAGAACGGCTTCGAGACGAGCAGCAAAATGTGGACGGAGTCGCTGTTTCGCGAACGCGGCGTACGGGCTATTCTGCGCGCCCACGTGGAGAAGGTTGATCCGGGTGTCATCCATTACGAAGAGCTCGACGGATCCAAGCACACCTTGGCCTTCGACTTCGCAATGCTCCTGCCTCCCTTCCGCGGTGTCGATATGAAGGCCTACGCGAAGGACGGCGGGGACATCACGGACGTCCTGTTCGCCCCGAACGGGTTCTTGAGGGTGGACGCCGACTACGAGGCCAAGCCCTACGAGCAGTGGAGTCCCGAGGACTGGCCGAAGACCTACCAGTGTCCGCGTTACGCGAACGTCTTCGGAGTCGGCATCGCCTTCGCGCCGCCGCACGCCATCTCCGAGCCGAGGAAAAGTCCCAACGGGACCGTAATCTCGCCCGCGCCTCCACGAACCGGAATGCCGTCGGGCGTCATGGGGCGGATCGTGGCGCAGTCCATCGCGGGGCGCATTCGTCACGGCGACCAGGCACCGCTTCGCACGGCCTCCATGGCGAAAATGGGCGCCGCGTGCATCGCCTCCGCCGGCACCGGACTGCGCAAGGGGTCGGCAGCCGCGATAACCATGTACCCGATCATCCCGGACCGGCAGCGCTTCCCGGGATCCGGTCGGGATCTGAAGCAGACCTCGGGCGAAATTGGCCTCAGCGGCCACTGGACGAAGTTGCTGCTGCACTACTTGTTCATCTACAAGGCGAAGGCCCGCTTCGGCTGGTTCCTGATTCCCGAGTGATGCAGTGAGAACCTCGTCAAGAGAGAGTGTGTGACCAGATGAGTGACGTAGAGCGCAGTATTGCCGAGGCACCACTACCGACAGTGAGAACGTTGCGAGCCCGCAAGAGCCTGCCGTACCAGGCGACGCGATTCGCGGCATTCAACTATCGGATGCTGAAAATGGTGACCAGGGCCCACCACTAAGGGACTGGGTGAAGAGCGACCGGCCATCATGACGTGTAGACAGCTTGTCGATAGCCAATCTGAATTCGGACCTCTCGAGCACTTGGACGGTCCATCACGGCGGTCAAGGCGAAGGTCAAGCCATGGGTGCGCATGCGCTATCGAGCCGTTCAGCCATTCTTCATGTGGACCAGCCAACCTGGACCCACCTAGGGGTGAGGCTGCTGTACTCCGGTCTCGCAGGTTCTAACGTGTCCACTCTGGTCGCGCAGACTTCCACTTCGACACCGCCAGTTGCGCGTTGGGCGGTCGTGACGACGTTCTTGCTGAGCCTGACGGGTTTAGGGCTGTCGACTTATATGACTATTGCCCATTTCACGATGCCGACCATCTTGGCTTGTTCGGGAACCGGGGAACTCAGCTGCACGAAGGTTACGACGTCGCCAGAGTCGTACGCACTCGGAATCCCCGTAGTGATACTCGGACTTGGGTACTTCACCGTCATGAGTATCTTGAATTCGCCACCGATGTGGGGACGCCCCGAGCGATGGCTGGCCATTTCCCGGCCCACACTTTCCGTGGTCGGCGTGCTCGTTGTTCTTTGGCTCGTGACGGCCGAAATTCTCATCATTGGTCACGTCTGCTTATGGTGCACCGGCGTGCACGTCGTCACCCTTGCTCTGCTGATCGTTCTGACGCGGGTCACCCCAGCCCGGCGGGGATGGCTCGAGTCGTCCGACTGACGCAGGGATCTCCTGCGGTTCGGTCCGCGGAGCGAGGAACTCTTAAGGCTCGGTGTCAAGTGGCGATCGCGAAATCCGCGATGAATACCCCTGGGGGTATCTGCTATAATGGGGACGTTTTCAGATACAACCTTCTGAGTTCATAGTCGAGGTGCAATGTGGATGACCGTCGCGGCGAATACGGGCAAGACGGACTCCCCAAGGCGGTCTCGGTTCTGGCGGTGTGCGCGCATCCAGACGACGAGAGCTTCGGGCTTGGCGCGGCGCTGGCCACTTTCGTCGACGTGGGATCACCAACGGCCGTGCTTTGCTTTACCCTCGGCGAAGCTTCAACGCTTGGCGCGGACTCACCCGAGCTCGGCCGGGTCCGCGCTGGGGAACTCGCTGACGCCGCCGTCGAACTTGGCGTCGATCAAGTCGAACTGCTCCACTTCCCGGACGGTGCCTTGAGCGATCAGCCTCTTGGTCTGCTGGCCAGACACATCCAGCGAATGGGCGAACGCGTACGGGCAGATCTCCTCCTGGTCTTTGACGAAGGTGGCATTACCGGACACGCTGACCACTGCCGGGCGACCGCCGCCGCGCTGGCGATTGGCAAAGAGATTCACTTGCCGGTGCTGGCGTGGGCCTTACCCGAATTCGTCGCCGACACGCTCCATGACGAGTTCGGCGCGACGTTCATCGGTCGGTCGGTTGAGGAAGTGGATTTCCTCATTCCCGTTGATCGGGGACGCCAGAACAAGGCCATCGCCCGACACGCGAGCCAGGCCACTGACAATCCGGTTCTGCAGCGGCGGCTTCAGCTTCAGGGTGATCAGGAGGCATTCCGATGGCTCTCGCCACGCCAAGAGTAGCGTTGCCGTTTCCTCGATCAAGGTCGGCAGGATCCAATCGAGCATTGGTAGGCGCCGAGCATGCAGAATGTGGACAGCACCGATTGAGAACGCCGAGGTGACTTCCGTGAAACTTCCCCTCCCACTCGTTGGCGACGGGGCTCTGGTGCCCTGCATTGACAGTGTTGAGCGTCCTTACGCGGGGCTGGACGCCGCCGCGTCCACCGGAGTCCTTCCCTCGGTGATGACACGGGTTCAGGATTTCCTGCCGTTATATTCGAGCGTTCACCGAGGGGCGGGCTACAAGTCCCAGGTGGCGACCACCGAGTACGAGAATGCGCGCGAAGCCGCCCTGCGCTTCGCCGGTCGAGAGGGCCGCGATGACGTGGCGATCATCTGTCGCAACACGACCGAGGCCATCAACCACCTCGTCTATCGCCTGAGGCTGAATGCCGACGATATCGTTGCGACCACCGTGGTCGAACACCACGCGAACCTGTTGCCGTGGTCTCGTGTCGCGACGTGCCGGTACGTAGAGTGCGGGCTGGACGGCACGTTCACGCTTGGCGATGTTGAGGCGGCTCTGGACGCGTCGCCCACGCCCCGGCTCCTTAGCATCACCGGAGCTTCGAATATCACCGGCTGGATGCCCCCGATCGAAGAGATCGTCGAGGCGGCTCATTCGCGTGGAATCCAGGTGGTGGTTGACGGTGCTCAACTCGCGCCTCACCGTCCTCTTCCGAGAACGGCGGACTTCGTCGCGTGGAGCGGACACAAGATGTACGCACCATTTGGAGCGGGAGTGCTCGTAGGACCGCGAAACGCCTTCGTCGAGGGAGACCCTTTCCTCGCCGGCGGAGGCGCCGTAGACCTGGTCGATCTCGACGAGGTCGTGTGGACCAATCCGCCGGAGCGCGAGGAGGCCGGCTCGCCGAACGTCGTGGGCGCCGTTGCCCTGCACGCGGCCATTGACGTGTTGGCCGAGTTGGGATGGCCGGCAATAATCGAGCATGACCGGAGCATGTCGCGCGCATTGCGCAGCGGACTTACGGCCATTCCTGGTGTGCGACTTCTCGGACCGGATCTCGAGACCGACACGCTGCCCGTGGCGACGTTCACTGTGGCGGGAGTACCTTTTGGCCTCGTGGCAGCCCGCCTCTCGGCCGAGTTCGGAATTGGTGTCCGTCACGGGTGCTTCTGTGCGCACCCGTACCTAATGCGCTTGCTGGGGCTCACCGAAGATGAAGTTGCGCGGTTCCGGGCGGATTTCCGAAAGGGTGATCGCCGTCACGTGCCCGGAGCCGTCCGCGCCAGTTGCGGCATCAATACCACTGACGAGGATATCCAGCGACTTCTGGTTGCCGTCGCTCAGATCGCCGTAGGCGGCGATCCGCCGTTTTCCTACGTCCAGGATCCAACGTCGGGCGACTTCACCCCAGATCCGGCGTCTGGGTGGTACGTCGATCCACGGTCGCAAGGCCGCACCTGCTCGCCGGGTTAACACAAGGCAGCAACGAAGTGTCGTCACCAGTGCACGCACATCGCGCGCGAGCATGATGTCCGCTCGCACGCGTTGCCTGGAAGATCATGGGCACGTGCAGGATTCGCGAATCACCCGGATCAGCCTTCCGGGCGAAGCGTGGGGAAACCTTGGGCGCCGCCTATCCGAGCAATGGTTCGATGGTTGCCTACGAGCTCGCACTCTGCTGGGCGAGTACTTGGCGATGCACTTCTTGCATGTCGAGGCTCAGAACCTTCTCGACGACCTCGACGAGTGCCTTCTCGGGTAGCGCACCGGCTTCGCTGAACAGGACCACGTTCTGCCGAATGATCATCAAGGTCGGGATCGACATGATGTTGAACGATGCCGCCAGGCGTTGTTGGGCTTCGGTGTCGACCTTGCCGAACACGGCGTCAGGATACTTTTCCGACGCCTTCTCAAAGATCGGTGCGAATGACCGGCAAGGCCCGCACCACGCCGCCCAGAAGTCGATCAGGACCACGTCATTGGACGCCACGATCTCCTCGAAGTTCTTCTCTGTCATCTCAACCGTTGCCATGGGCACTCCTCCTCGGGCACTGTCAACCTGTTTGCAGTAATACCCCTAGGGGTATATACTACATGAAGTCCACCGATTGTGCGTCGGTCGGCGCGGGCCCAAAGACCCGCTGAGAGATTGGAGCACGAATGGAATTCGTCAAGTTCATGTCATCGGGCGGTGGGCGACTGACTCGGGCCGTAGCCGGAGTCGTCCTGATCGGCGTCGGGATCGCGCTGGGGGGTGGATGGTTGGTTCTGTCCGTCATTGGTTTGGTTCCTCTGTTCGCCGGTATCGCAAACGTGTGCCTTCTCGCCCCGCTGATGGGTCAGCCCTTCAAGGGTCGATAGGTCGTACGCCAATGGTCCCGATCAGCAGTTGTACGACTCACCAATCTGCAGGATTCCAACGAAAGGAAGCCAGTGACTCTATTTGATGCACCGCACACACTTCAGGACGAAGACCAGATCGCCTCGATCACGAAGCGGCTGAAGCGAGCCCACGGTCAATTGGGTGGCGTCGTACGCATGCTGGAAGAAGGAAGTTCCTGCGAGGACATCGTCATTCAGATGGCGGCCGTGAGCAAGGCCATCAACACCGCTGCGTTCACGCTGATCTCGGCGAGCCTCAAGGAGCGCCTCGTGGATCCCGCCATTGATAGCGGTCCAATGACCGAAAAATTACAGAAGCTCTTCTTGAGCTTGGCGTAGGGAGAAATATGAAAGTAGTCATTATCGGAGGAGTAGCCGGGGGCATGTCGGCGGCGACGAGGCTTCGTCGCCTGGACAACGAGGCTGAGATCATTGTGCTCGAAAGGAGCGGCCACGTCTCGTACGCCAACTGCGGGCTTCCATACTTCATGGGTGGAGTGATCGGAGAGGAGGAGTCGCTGTTGCTCCAGACCCCGGCGTCGCTGCACGACCAGTTCCGGCTCGACGTACGCGTCGACACCGAGGCCGTAGCCATCGATCCCTCGACTCGCACGGTGTCGGTGAAGAACCTCGTGAGGGGCGACTCGTACGAGCTCTCCTACGACTATCTGATCCTGAGCCCGGGGGCGTCGCCCGTGATACCGCCGATTCCCGGCATCGAGCGCGCGTTGCCACTTCGCACCGTCGAGGACGTGGAGCGAATGGTGAGTGCCGTGGAGACGTCACCCGAAAGTGCGGTCGTTATCGGGGGAGGGTTTATCGGTGTGGAGATCGCGGAGAACCTGAGGCACCGCGGCATCGCCACCACCATTATCGAGGCGACAGCGCAGGTCCTGGCCCCCCTGGACCCCGAGATGGCGGCGCCGGTCGCGAACGAACTGCGGCGCCACGGCGTGTCGCTGCACCTCGGCGATTCGGTCGAGGCGATCACGTCGAGGGACGTGCGCCTTGCCTCTGGCGAAGTCGTGCCGGCAGACCTGGTGATCGTCGCCATTGGGGTTCGTCCCGACACGAGCGTGGCGCGCGGGGCGCGACTTGCCATCGGCGAGCGCGGCGGCATCGCCGTCGACGAGTTCAACCGGACCAGCGTGTCGAACATCTACGCGATCGGAGATGCCGCCGAGAAAAAGGACGCCCTCGACGGAGCGGCCACCCTGGTTCCCCTCGCCAACCTCGCCAACCGCCACGGACGAGTCGTGGCGGATCACATCGCCGGACGTATCGTGCGACCCCGTGCGACGATTGGAACCGCGATCGTGAAGGTTTTCGACCTCACCATTGCGACGACTGGTTGGAACGAGAAGCGACTCGCGTTGCAGGGCCGAGCATTCCTCGCGATCCACACGCACCCGGCGTCGCACGCGACCTACTACCCCGGGGCGACGCTCATGGCGCTCAAGTTGCTCGTTGATCCGGCATCGGGAGCGATTCTCGGTGCCCAGGGCGTCGGCACCGAGGGTGTCGACAAGCGCATCGACGTGCTCGCCACCGCGATTCGGGCCGGACTGACGGCCGCGGAACTCGCGGACCTGGAGCTCGCCTACGCACCGCCATTCGGCTCGGCGAAGGACCCCGTCAACATGCTCGGCTACATCGCCGAGAACCTCCTCTCGGGGCTCGTCGAGACGGTGCAGTGGAGTGAGGTCGACAACTACCGGCTCCGAGGTGCCCAGTTCGTCGACGTGCGCACACCCAAGGAGTTCGCTCGTGGTTCGTTACCCGGGGCGCTCAACATCCCGCTAGATCAACTCCGCGAGAGGTTCGGGGAACTCGACGACGTCGAGACCGTCGTCAACTGCCAGGTTGGTCAGCGAGGCCACGTCGCGACGCTGCTCCTGAACGAACTCGGCTTTCGAGCGGTGAACCTCGATGGCGGCTACAAGACGTGGCACTCCTCGCCCGCGGCCGTGGCACCCCAGCTCGTCGGCTGACGCCACGAATCATCAACAACAAAGAGAAAGGCAATAACTGATGTGTCATCAAGCAACTTGTAGGAAGTGTTCAAAGCCGACGTGGCGTGGATGTGGGAACCATATCGAGCAGGCGTTGGCCGGCATACCAAAGAGTCAGCGGTGCACGTGCCGCCAGAAGTCAGCGGCGTCAAAGGCGAGTTCGAGTTCAGGTGAGGGATTCTTCGCCCGCCTCCTGGGGCGCTGAACCCGTGACCTCCGCGGCTGACCGCTGGCGTCAGTCACTCGATGCTTGGGCCCTGCCCGAGGAGATAGTGGCGTCGGCGGAGGAGAGCCCGTGGATTCACCCGCCGGTACTCTTCGAGGTTCCTGACGTCATCGAACCCTCGCCGTCGCACGATCGGGCGCGCGAAATGGTTCCCGTGGGTGGCACCGTGCTGGACGTCGGCTGCGGAGGCGGAATTGCCGCCTTCGCGCTGACGCCTCCGGCGTCCCACGTGATCGGCGTGGATCACCAAGCCGAGATGCTGGCGATGTTTCAGGCGAACGCCGCAAAGCACGAGGTCACTTGTCAGACCGT
>OCZT010003102.1_pt1 | contig 17090 bp, 14 predicted proteins | sample 1539031 | NCBI WGS metagenome assembly OCZT01 (sample SAMEA3539308, study PRJEB22396) | soil metagenome | biome: tundra; feature: field; material: soil | place: USA | collected 2010-05 | depth 0.15 m | reverse complement strand
GGATATATTACATCTAATCCTGAACCAATTATAGCAATTGTTCTGCTTCCATTTTTTAATGCAGTTTTGTGCGCAATCGAATCAATTCCTCTCGCCATTCCGCTTACTATTGTTATATTCTGATGTGCAAGATCCTCTACAATCTTTTCGCATTGTATAATTCCATAACTCGTGGGTCCTCTTGTTCCTACAACAGATATCGCATAATTATCCTGCTCTGTGAATTCACCGATTGCGTATAATATCAAAGGCGGATCATAAATCTTTTTAAGAATTGAGGGGTAAGTACTATCCCAGACCGTAACTATTCTTGCTCCTATTTTAGATAGTTTACCTGATTCTTCCTCAACCTTTTTCCGTATCTCCTCCTTTGAAGCTTTGGATTGTATTATCCTTTTTGCAAGATTAGTGCTGATCCCCTCTACTGAAGTTAAAGTTTTGTAATCGGAAGACAATATATTTTGGAGAGACCTGAATTGCTTAAGCAGGTTTCGTATTTTGCCCGGACCTATACCATCTATCGATAGTAAAAGTCGCAGGTTTACTTGGTCATTAAAAGACAATTTAGTCAAATAAAAAATTGAGTTAAGCTAAATTAATCTCATCTACGTTTGCTACAATTATTGAATGAACCGGTGCCCTTCTATGTCCCAAAATCTGAACTACAGCAGCCCCTTCCTGCGTTACAATTACAGTATCCCCAATCCCAGAATCAATAAGATCTATTGCAATAATATCCTTTTCCCCTAAGTAATTTCCCTCAAGATCAATTGGATGAACTAAAAGAAGTTTATGCCCTTTAAGGTTTTCATTTTTTTGTGTGGAAACTATATTTCCTTTAACTTTTGCCAGAAGCAATTTCTTCCCCCTCGGTCTTATCTTCCTTCCCTTTCTTTCTGTAAAGAATAGCCGCTGGTACAATAAGAATATATACAATCAGAAGAATAATCGGAGAAACAACTATTGCTGGTGTGCTGTTCCAGGGATCAATACTCATAACAAAGTATCCGATTATTAGCAGTACCGCTCCTGTTATCAATATTATATAATTTTCTTTTTTCCAATAAATAGAAAAGGGGGAAGCTAGTATTTTCTTTGTTGTACGAAGGGGTTTTCTCTTTACAGTTTTCGCCATCAATAACTCCAAATTAAAAAAAATTAAAGCCCAGTAATTGAGATTACTGGGCCGACTCGTTATCATCAAAGGGCAGGGGAGTACCCGTTTGAAAGAGTCATATTAAAGATATGATCCTGGCGTAAATTTGTCAAGATTTATTATTTTCTTTTACGGTCTGGATGCTTATCTGATATACTATTTTTCTTATGGTATCAAACTGCAGATACGGATAATGTTCCCTGATAGTATCAATTGCATCTCCGGCACTAACTTTACTTGCTCTTAATTGTTTGAATTTCCTTCTTATTTGGAAATCTCTTACAGATTTCTCATCAATGAGTCCATGCGAATTTAACAATTCATAGATATCATCACTGATCAACTCAGACAAGGGATTGTCCATTTTAGCCTTTATATTTTTCATCGTGGCACTCCTTTATATTGTTGAATCACAAATTTACAAATCGTATCAAACTCTGCTCTTTATACAAACTCCTTATAAAAAAGTTTCAATTAATAAAAAAACCGATTAGGAAAATATTCCTAAACGGCACAAAAATGCTACAACAAACTAAGAAAAACTAAAATTCTATGCCTTGTAGCAAATCAACTCGATAAATTATACCCTTTTTTCTTACAAAAATAGGAAATTATGTGTAAATGTCAAGAAGAAATTATTATATTTCAATAAGTAGGGATAATGAATTGTATTGTCTAATGTGGGGAAAATGCTGATAACAGAATGTACAACATTAAAAGCGCCCGGTAGCTTTTCAAAAAGCAGTAGTTAACTATTTATATAAAAAAGTAATTATTTATCAGCACTACTTCACAAAATGAATCTTTGTATTAAAACAGATTGACAATTTGAAATAATTCAGTAATAAATAGTATTATTTTTAGGAGTTAATTATTATTTTAACTCCTTATTAAATCCATATATTAAAATCACAAATTTATTGTAATTATTAAAATTGTACTACTTATAGTATTATAATATTACCAATATAGATTTCAGCCTATTGTTAAAGTCAATGATTATTCTGTTTATGTATATCTATTTTTTTGAATATTAAGTCAAAAAATGGCGTGAAAATAAAAATTATTAATTCTCTATATCACTTAATTCCTAAAATATTAAGGGAACCTTTTTATAAAATAATTAAGGGTGATATAAGCGGAAGGATGGCAAGGGGATCATTCTGGTTACTTTCCGGAACTATTGTTTCTAGGGGAATTATGCTGATTTGTTCCATAGTAATAGCACATTTTATTGGGAAAAGCCAATTTGGTGAATTTGGCATTATCCAATCAACTATTAATATGTTTTTTGTATTTGGGGGATTTGGACTAGGACTGACTACCACCAAATATGTCGCCGAATTTAGAAACAAGAATCCCGAAAAAGCAGGCAATATTATTGCAGCAACAAATTTAATCGCAGGAATTCTTGGTCTTTTTTTTACTATTACTTTTATTCTACTGGCTCCATTAATTGCTAATAAAGCCATAAATGCACCATATTTGGTTGACAAAATCCGACTTGGCTCTATTATGCTTTTCTTTTGCTGGTTAAATGGTGCTCAGACAGGTACATTAGCCGGATTTGAAGATTTTAAATCAATTGCTAAAATTAGCGTCTGGACAGGAATTATCTTTCTGCCCGTACAAATTATTTGCACATATATTTGGGGTCTATCCGGTGCAATTATCGGTTTAGGTTTATTCTATATGTCCCAATGGATATTTAATTATTTCTTTATAAAGAAAACCACTAGTATGTTTAATGTCAAAATAAAAATAAGTAGAAGACTTAAAGACTTTTCTTATCTGTTTAGCTTTAGTCTTCCAGCTATTATGGCAGGAATGATAGTGGGACCTGTTACATGGTACTGTAATACTATGATGGTAAATAGAATTAATGGATTTGGTGAAATGGCAATATACAATGCTGCCCTCCAATGGCAAAATATTGTTCTGTTTATTCCGACTGCTGTTTCCCAAATATCACTCCCCCTGTTTTCACATAGTAAAGATGATAAAGGAAAATTCATTAAACTTATAAAATATAATGTATTATTAAATTTAATTATAGGACTTGCATTTGCAGTAATTATAGCCATTTGCTCTAAATTAATTATGTATGGTTATGGTAAAAATTTCATAGACGGTTCAATTGTTCTGGTCATATTATCTTTTACTGCGGTTCTAATTTCAGTGAATGGCGTAATAGGACAGGTGATCGCCGGAATAGGTAAAATGTGGGTTGGATTTATACTGAACTTGATATGGGCTTCAGCTTTTGTTTATTTCTCATACATCCTTCTAAACAAAGGATACGGAGCTCTCGGGTTATCATATGCAATGTTATTTTCCTATTTAATTCATACCGTTACTACAACTTGTCTTGTTATATATTATTTAAGAAAGAATTTATCCGACAATAAAATATTTAAAAGAATAATTCAATTATGGCAGGGAAAATAAAGCGTATATTATATTTTTCGTTTGTCAACTGGAACTGGATAATGCAGCGCCCCCACTTGATCCCATATTATCTTGCTAAAGAAGGAAATGACGTAACTTTTCTATTTCTTGAAAGTCTGACTTCGTTATTAAACAAAAAGGAGAATATCAAACCCGTTAATAATGATTATTACAGCAAGTTAATAAAGATTAAAAAAATAAGAATGCTTTCTTATGCAAGGAAATGCTGGGCCATTAAATTTCTTAACAGGATCTGGTTTTCTTTATTATTCAGAATAAAATATGATGTTGTAATATTTACATATCCCAATCAATTGATGTATTTACGACCATCAAAAGGTAGAAAATATTCTGTTATTTATGAGTGCATGGATAATTATTCCGCGTGGATGAAAAATGAAAAGGAGTTGATAAAATTCTATAATCAAGAAAAGAAATTAGTTAATTCTGCAGATTTAATTGTTGTTTCATCAAATGAACTGAGATTAAAACTAAAAGAAAGATATAATCATAATGCAATAGAAATCATTTATAATGCATGTGATCATGAAAATCTTGCAGGAATGAAATCCGGGGAAGTTCAGATTAAACATCCTAATCTGATGTATATTGGGACTATGAGCGATTGGTTAGATACCTTAACTTTAGAAAAATTTGCCAGGGAAAATCCGGATTATACTATCTATTTAATAGGTCCTCGTGATATCAATTTTAATTACGATAAAAGCTCTGATTTAAATAATATTATTTTTACTGGAGCAATTGAGTTTAAAGATGTCCCTTCTTATATAAAAGAAGGAGACATAATGTTATTACCCTTTATTGTGAATGATATTACAAGGTATGTAGATCCTGTTAAAGTATATGAATATTTATTCTTTAATAAACACATTATTTCAAGTTATTGGAAAGAACTTGATAAGTTTTCACCCAATATAGAATTTTATAATAGTTATGAATCATTCAGGGATGGAGTATATAAATTAATAAATTCAAACAGGCAAGACTCCAATAAAAATAAAATTCGGGTGGCTAGCTGGAGAGATCGGGCAAATCAATATTCAAATCTGATTAATAATTTGCTTATTTTAAATAGATAAAAACAGGAAAACTAATGACAGAGACAAATCCTAATTTACTTGGTTCAGCTTTCTTAGACGTATTATATATAATAGCCAAAGCAAGAAAATTTTTAATAGTCTTTATATCATTATTTGTATTGGGAGCATTAATTTTGGGTTTGATAACTCCTAAGATGTATAAAGCTACTTCATCAGTAGTTCCTGCAGAACAGTCGGACTTATTATCTTCATTAGGTGGGATGGGATCAGCTGTCAAATCATTTTCTTCTTTAAAAGGACTGAGCTCATTATCCGGTGGGTCAGAGCTAGATAAGTATATTGCTGTTTTGAAGAGTTCCTCTATGAGAAGGGATTTGATTACAACATTTAATTTAAGAAAAGTTTATAAGCTTGAAAATAAGCCATATTGGCAGGTAGAAAAAGAACTTTCTGGCAATCTTGAATTTGAAATAGCTGACGAAGGAAATCTTAATATAAGTGTACTTGATGAGGACCCTGCATTAGCCGCCAGAATGGCAAACTACCTTGTCGATAAATTAAATCAGGTGAATTCACAATTGCATGTAACGAATGCAAAATCAATAAGGGAATTTATTGAAAAGAGATATTTAGAGAACGTTAATGATATTTCAAATCTTGAAGCACGGATGAAGGAATTTCAGCAAAAAAACGGAGTAATTGCTGTACCGGAACAGCTTGATGCAACAATTAAAACTATGGCTACTCTTTATGGTGATCTTGCCAAGCAGGAGGTTTCCTATAATATTATGAAGAAAACTCTTGACAGTACGCAGCCGGCATTGCAGAATAAACAAATTGAAGTTGAAGAAATCAGGAAAAAGTTAAATTCATTTACATCAAATTCTGATCAACTGAAAGACAACAAAGTATTCGTTTCGATTAAAAAGGCTCCTGAACTGGTTGGCGAATATTTGAAGATCTATAAAAACCTGGAAATTCAATATAAGATTTCTGAATTTATTATACCTGTCTATGAGCAGGCTAAAATAGAAGAAGCAAGAAACACTCCGTCAGTTTTAATTCTTGATAAAGCCTATTCTCCTGAATTAAAAGCAAAGCCTAAAATAGCTTTATATCTATTAATTGGATTTGCAGTATCACTTATTTTAGGGACCTTTTTTGTATTAACTGTTGAACTAATGAGGAGATTACAAAAGGTAAATCCTGATAAATATTTATACATATCAAAAATATTCAGACCGTTTATAAGATGGTTTCCTAAAAAGCTTTTCAATTCCTGAGGTTATATGCGGAAAAGGGAAGTAATTATTATCTTATTAAATTATAATAATCCCGGTGATACCATAGAATGTATAGAATCATTAAATAAGATTACTTATAAAAATCTAAGGATCATATTAATTGATAATCATTCAATTGATAATTCAAATAAAATTTTCAGGGAAACATTTCCCTATATAAATGATAATCCACCCGATTACCTGCCGCCTATAAATCATTATGTAACAGAAGAAAATCTCGGATACTGTGGAGGTACCAATTATGGTATCAGAAAAGCATTAGAATTTAAGCCCGATTATATAATGCTATTAAATAATGACACTATTGTTGAGCCTGATTTCCTTGAGAAAATGGTTGATGAGATGGAAATTAAGGAAGCAGCAGCTGCCTGCTGTTTAATAATAGCTGAACATGACAGGAAAACTATTTGGTATGGCGGGGGAAAATTAGTTCACTGGAGAGGGCTTGCTGTTCATTTTTACGAAGGCAAAAGTAGGGAAACCCTGTCTGATTTAGAAAGTAAATATGTCGATTTTATTACCGGGTGTGTTATGTTATTCCATACCAAAATATTAGAAAAAACTGGTCTTCAGGATGAAAAATTTTTCATGTTTCTGGATGATATAGAACTTTCTTCTAGAATAACTAGGATGGGTTACAAACTTCTTTATATTCCAAGTGCAGTAATTTACCATAAAGTTTTGGGACGGAAAGAAAACCCATTGAAATTATATTATGCTGTTAGAAATCGCCTTTTGTTAATAAACAAAATGGATAAAGGACTAATAAATATCATTGCCAAATTCTATTTCCTTATAGCAATTTCGATAAAATTAGTTTATTGGAAGTTATTAAATCCGAGTTTTTATTATATAGCAAAAGCTGGAATGAAAGACTATTTCCGAAAAAGGTTTTATCAAGGGAGAGGCGTTGAAGTTATTAATTATTAATAATGTTGAATTTAATTAGATGACTTTACCCCAGTTCATTACGCTATCTGTCTTTTTTATCGTTTTATTTTTTTCTTTCAGAAAGGGGAATGATTTAGCTTCGCCTGCAAAAGCTTTTCTTTTATTATGGTGTTTTGCTATTTTTCTGTGTGAGTTCAAATTCAGCGGGTTTCAATATAAATGGAATTATCTTAGCTGGACTGTATTTATAACTGGGCTTTGTTCTTTTTTGATTGGAAATTACTCAGCATATATTGTCAATATTGGTAAACCACTAAAAAGCATAGTTGAAATAAGATCTCTTATTCAGACACCTGGCAAGTTCAATAATCAGAAATTATTTAATATAAATATAATCTTATTCCTGCTTTATAGTTTTTCCTATGTTTTCGAACTTTTGGTAATTGGCAACCTGCCTATATTCAGCTCCCACTTTGATAAGGCAAGAATAGATTACGGTATTTTCGGTATACATCTTTTTGTAAATTTCCAGTTCATTATAATGTTTCTAAATTCAGAATACCTCATAATCGAGAAAAAACAGAAACATAAAAAATTTTTAATATGGGTAATCTTTTTTATTACAGCTCTGAGTTTTGCACTTCTTCTACAAAGATTTAACTACTTTATTTATATGGTTATGACCTTTGCATTATTTTATTATGGGAGCAAAGCAATAACATTTCGAAAAATAATTATTACTTTGGTTGTCTTTTTCGGGTTTTTGGGTTTAATCCAGACTATACGTTTAAGCCAGTATGCATCACAGTTTATGTACGTAGTTTCTAGAATGAAGTATGGCAGGGAATGGGCTTTTTTTACCGAGCCGTATATGTATATCGTAATGAATCTTGAAAATTTCGCCAGAATGGTTGCTAATCTGAATTATCATACTTACGGATTGCTCACAGCAGACTGGTTAGCAGCTTTATTTGGTATTAAGCATTGGGCAACGGCTTATTTTGCAATTGATGCAAGAGTTTTTGTAAACAGTAATTTTAATACTTTTGTTTTTCTTTCGTACTATTATTATGATTTTGGTTTAATAGGAGTTCTGATCCTACCTCTATTAACTGGTTTATTTATAGGTTTCAATTATTACAATATGAGAAAAACTGGGGAATTGAGATATATTGTTAATTATTCAGTTTGTTTATCGGTTATAATTATATCTTTTTTTACTAACCCTTTAGTAATGCTTGCATGGGTTGTTCCTATTTTTATATTGTGGATTATTCACAAATATTTCTTTTATGAAATAATTTCTTAACCTCACAATGATTCTAACTATTATAATTGTTAATTACAACTCAAAGAAAGTTCTTTACGATTGCTTAAACTCCATCAAAGATTCTGGTTTTAATGGTAAATATGAAATTTTAGTAGTAGATAATAATTCCTCAGAAAATATAAAAGATCTTGAAAATGCATTCCCTTGGGTAAATTATTATTATAATTCAAGTAACCTTGGATTTGGAGCTGCTAATAATATTGGTATAAAAAAGTCAACAGGAAAATTCGTCCTGCTGTTAAATCCAGACACAGTTATTAATAAAGATTCTCTTGCTCCAATGATAGAATATTTGAATAATCATGATGATGTTGGAATAGTCGGATGTAAAATTTATGACAAAACTGGTGAGATTGAAAGATCTACACATTCATTCCCTTCATTGGCGAAGGAATTTGTACATGCTAATGAATTTATTAAGAAAATGCTTTCTTATGAAAGTTTTTCTGGTCCTATGTTAAAGAAAATATTCAACTCAAAATCGTTTGAAAGCTATTGGGATCATGATAGTATAAAGGAAGTTGATCATGTAACAGGTGCTTGTATGATGGTAAAAAAGGAAGTTATTGAAAAAGTTGGTCTATTGGATGAAGCTTTCTTTTTATATAATGAAGAAGTGGAATGGAGCTATAGAATTAAAAAAGCTGGTTATAAAACAATCTTTCTACCGGACTCAAATATTATCCATTTATTTGGCTTTTCTACAAAACAACGTGTTCAGAAACAAGCCATAAATAAATTATTAGTAGAGCGGTATAGAGGTATGTTTTATTACTTTCAAAAACACTATGGATTTATTAAATTATTTGCCTTAAAGTCAATAGTGCTGCAAGGCTTTGGAATTAGATTACTTTTCACCTATATTAAATTTTTGAAATCATCCAATGAATCAAAAGAAAAATTAAAGACTGAAATGAAATTTATAAGAAATATAATTTCACTGATAAGAACAAATAATTTTGATTGGAGAAAGAATTCGTGAATATTGCGTTTATTAATCCCCCCTTTTTTCCCAAATATTCAAGGGGATCAAGGAGTCCTGCCGTTACTAAAAGTGGTACTGTATATTATCCTATTTGGTTGGCATTAGCTGCAGGATTTGCAGAAAGATTTGAACATAAGATAATCTTAATTGATGCCCCTGCTGAACCAATTAATAAAGAGGAAACCATAAAAAGACTGGTTGATTTTAATCCCGATATAGTTGTCGTTGAAACCAGTACCGGTAGTATCAGTAATGATGTTTCTTTCGCAGCAGGGTTAAAGAAAGTTTTTCCGGCGTTATTTATTTGTCTTGTCGGAAATCATGTAACAGCCTGCGATAAAGATACTTTAGCTACCAATAGCTTGATTGATTCAGTCGCGAGAAATGAATATGAAGAAACAATTGTGGACCTGGCCAATAGATTACAAAAGAACGAATCATTAGAAAATGTTCTCTCTCTTACATGGAGGAAGGGTGAAGATATTATCAGAAATGAATCCCGTCCTCCTCTTGAAAACCTGGATGATATGCCTTTTGCGAGTGAAATATTCAAAAAATTTATTGATCCCAGGAATTATTTTTTCTCGGCCGGCAGATTTCCCCAGGTAATGATATATACTGGACGTGGATGTCCATACTTATGTACATTTTGTGTTTATCCTCAGAACTTTTACGGTCATAATTACAGGCACCGTTCACCTAAAAGCATAGCTGCTGAATTTAAATATATTGAAGAAAATTTTCCTGATGTTGTTGAGGTTACAATTGAAGATGATACATTCACTGTATATAAAGATCATGTAATTGAAGTATGTCGACTGCTGATAGCTCAAAATAACAGATTGACCTGGACTTGTAATGTTAGAGCAGATCTCGACGAAGAAACTATGAGATGGATGAAACAAGCCAATTGCCGGCTTGTAATTGTTGGATTTGAAAGTGGTTCCAACAAAATTCTAAAACTGATGAAAAAGGGGGTTAAAGTTGAACAATTTAAAGCAGCTGAAAATGCAAGAAAAACAGGTCTATTAATCCACGCTTGTTATATGATGGGAAACCGTGGCGAAACGCTTGAAACAATGTACGAAACACTCGAACTGGCCAAGAAATTGAATACTGATACTGCTCAATTCTTTCCTTTAATGATTTACCCCGGAACAGAAGCTTATGATTGGGCAAAAAAGGAAGGTTTGATCACTGTGAATAATTTTGATGAATGGCTAACTCCGGAAGGACTTCATAATACAGTTGTGGGTACTCATGATTTGAAACCTCAGGAAATTGTAGATTTCTGTAACTATGCCCGAAGTGAATATTATTTAAGACCTGCCTATATCTTAGTGAAATTAAGAACGATTCTTAGACATCCGGCAGAATTAAAAAGAACAATAAAAGCCTTCTTAACTTTCTATAAATATCTATTTAATGGAAATAATAAAAAGAATAAAGAAAAATTTGAAAAGAAAATTAATCTTATAAAAGAAAACCCTCATTTACTTGATATTGAAACTGTTTCTGCTCAGAATGAAAAGGAAACAAAAAAAACAATATCTATCTAATTTTGCATAATATCCCACATTTTTTACTATTGGTTTAGTTTAATAGGGATGTATTATTCTCTCCAATTATTTTCACTTACGAAAGTCGGACATTTCCGCGAAACTTTAATTGGGTTATTTATTGATTGTTAGAATAAGTTCAATAATTCTATAAATTTATATATTTTAGATATTAGGTTTCAATTTAATAGGGATTTTGGTTTACTAAATTAAAAGGTTTATTAAAATGGAATGGTTCAATCGTTCTGGTCTTGGCTCAATTTCTGATTTACAAGATAGTATTTATTTAAAAACTTTTAATGAATTAGAAAAATGGTCTTGTGATTTTCTTGCAGAATCATCTGAATTCTTAAGTAAAGATTACATATGGCCAAAGGATCCGTTGCACACGTGGAGTCGAGTTTGGGAGTATCCTTTTATTTATTCTAATATTATCAGCATTAACAATAATAATAAAAATAATACAGCATTAAATATTGTTGATGTTGGAAGTGGCGTTACTTTTTTCCCTTTTGCTCTTGCCGCTTCAGGAATGGATATTTGCTGCACTGATTTTGATCCAATAATCGAAAGAGATCTGCAGCTTGCCATAAAAACATTCAATCATCAGTCTGGGAAAATCAGTTTTAAGAAAGCTGATGGAGTTACCCTTCCTTTTGAAGATAATTCAATAGATATAATTTATTGCATTAGCGTTTTAGAACATATTCCCATATTTGAAAATACAGTTTTAGAAATGCAGAGGATATTAAAACCTGATGGAAAGTTATTCCTCACAATTGATCTTGATTTACGTGGTGACCATGATATTTGTATTCAAAGATATTATGAATTAAAAAAAGAATTAGGAAAATATTTCAACTTCTATAAAATCGAGAAAACAATTCATCCAAAAGATATATTAACCTCTTTAAATAGCCCTTACGGATATAAAGTATACAAGGGATTATCATATTTAAAATATTTAGTACACAACTACATAATCAGACCTTATAAGAAACTTAAGCCAGAACCCATGATCCCTTATTTGCTGGCAGTAGAGGGAAGTTCATTTGTTAAAAAAGGGAAAATAGAATAATAAGCTTTTTTCCAAGATAGGTTTCGATTACTCATTAAAAAAGCATAATATTGTAATTATATTTTTTAATTATGCTTTTAGATGCTGATAAACATTCTCTTTTGGTCAATAGTTTTAATTATTATTCATAGTTATTTAATCTATCCCTGTGTGATCTTTATTTTATCTCATTTTTTCAGAGAAAACAAAAATCACAACTACTCCACTTATTCTGTTTCAGTTATCATTTCAGCGTATAACGAAGAAAAAGTTATACGGGATCGTATTTTAAATATTTCCCGACTCGATTACGATTTTAATAAATTAGAAGTACTTATCGGATCGGACTGCTCAACTGACAAAACAAATGATATCCTTATTGATATGCAGAAGAAATTTCCTTGGTTATCTGTCCATATGTTTGATTCGAGAAGAGGAAAAGTATCCATTATTAATGATCTCATTGCTAAGGCAAGAAATGAAATAATAGTATTTACCGATGCGAATACAATTTTTGATGAGAATTCAATAAAGCGATTAATGAGACAATTTGGGGACCAGAATACTGGGGGTGTATGTGGAAGATTAGTATTATTAGAATCTAAAACTCAAGCTAATGAAAGTGTTGAAGAAAAAAGATATTGGGAATATGAAACTTTTATCAAAAAATGTGAAGGGAGGTGTGGTATCCTGATTGGTGCAAATGGAGGGATATTTGCAATACGAAGAAATCTTTTCAGGCAGTTGCCTACTGAAAAACCAATTACTGATGATATTTTTATAACCCTTATGATCATTCAACAGAATTTTAAGTTTTCATATGAATATGATGCATGGGCACTTGAAGATGTCGGACGTGAGATAATTCACGAATTTAAAAGGAAAACTAGGTTTGCTGCTACTAATTTTGAAACAATGTTTTATTTTAAAGATTTAATTTTAAATAGAAATATTCTGTTATCATATGCTTTCTGGTCTCATAAAATATTAAGATGGATGACACCGATTTTCTTAATATTAATTTTTTTCTTAAATGTTCTACTTTTTAATGGGGTAATTTTTCAAATATCTCTTTATCTGCAGTTATTCTTTTATTTTCTATCTTTTATAGGGTTTTTTCAGCGAAAAGCCAAATTCAAAAACAAGATTTTCACAATCCCATTCTATTTCTTAATGACTAATTTTGCCATGTTAATTGGAATGATGAATTTTATTCTAAAACGACAAACTGCGTTCTGGCAATCAACACCGCGATAAAATGGATAAAAAAACCTCTAAAATAATAATTCTACTTACAGATTTTCTTACCATTAATCTGTCTTTTATTATCTACTTCATCCTCAGGATTAAAACCGGCTGGTTCGATATACTAATTTTACCGGAGTTCTTTGTTCCGATGCTCGCCTTGTACATCTACTGGTTTGTCATTTTTACTTTTGTGGGAATGTATAGAACATGGTTCGCTTCTTCAAGGTTTGATGAACTCACTACTTTATTTAAATCTACTTTTGTTGGAATATTTGTTCTGTTCTTTTTAATTCTTCTAGATGATTATTTACATAATGTAGATTCTAAATCTAGGATACTTATATTTATTTATTGGGGCCTATTCCTATTTTTTGTTGGCGGGGGCAGAATTCTTATTCGGAGTTTCCAGCGTAGTCTTATTATTAAGGGGGTAGGGAGGAGAAATGTTATTATTGTCGGTTTTAACCCTGCGGCGAATGAAATCCACGATCAGATTCTTGAACATAGAGCTCTCGGTCTTGATGCTGCCGTTTATGCGTCCGTTGGTAAGGATAATCTGAATAAATCATATAAAGGGATCGAAGTGCGGGGCACAATAAAAGATTTAAGTTCCCTAATTGATACATACAATGCAAAAGAAGTTATTATTGCGCTGGAGAAGGAAAATCGTGACCTTCTGGTTGAAGTTATCTCTGAATGCGAACCTAAGAATGTTGGGTTAAAAATCGTTCCTGATCTGTATGAAATATTAAGTGGTCAGGCAAGAACTTCCCAGATATATGGCGTGCCACTAATTGATATTATGCCTCAGTTAATGCCTGAATGGGAGAAAAAACTCAAAAGAATCATCGATATTATAGTTTCCCTCTTCATTTTAGTAGTTTCATTTCCAGTATCAGTAATAACAGCTTTGGCGATAAAGATCGAAAGTCCCGGCCTAGCATTTTTCAGACAGGAAAGATGCGGGATTGAAGGCACAACATTTAAAATGATGAAGTTTCGATCTATGCGTCATGATGCAGAAAAATATTCAGGCCCCGTTTGGAGCAGTAAGAATGATCCACGAATCACGCGTGTCGGCAAGATTATTCGGAAGGTTCGGATTGATGAAATTCCCCAGATGGTAAATGTATTGAAGGGAGAAATGAGCCTTGTTGGCCCCCGCCCGGAAAGGCCCTATTTTGTTGAAATGCTTTCAAAAGAAATACCCTATTATAAACGAAGATTAAAAGTAAGACCCGGAATAACCGGCTGGGCTCAGGTTAAACATAAATATGATGAAACCATCGACGATGTTAAGATAAAACTAAGGTATGATCTGTTTTATATTGAAAATATGTCTCTAAGAATGGATTTTAAAATATTGTTCCGAACAATTTTTGTCGTTTTGTTTGCAAAAGGACATTATAATTAAATATATTTGTTTCAGTCCAAATATTTAAAAGAATAGGATTTAGTCCGGCATGAACGAACACTCGCTCATAATTATACCGACATATAACGAACTGGATAACATTCAGAAATTAATTCCGGATGTCCTTAGCAGAAATAAAAATGTAGATATTCTTATAGTCGACGATAACTCTCCTGATGGCACTGGTAATTATGTTGAAGACTTGAGTAAAACCATGCAGGGGTTAAAATTGATTAAACGTCCGCAAAAAATGGGATTGGGGACTGCCTATATTGAGGGCTTTAAATATGCCTTAGAGAACAATTATGGCTATGTTTTTGAAATGGATGGTGATTATTCGCATGATCCTAAAGAAATTAAAAATTTCCTGAAAGCAGTAAAAAAATATGATATTGTCCTGGGCAGCAGGTATATCTCAGGTGTAAATGTTGTCAACTGGCCCATGGGAAGGTTGCTGTTAAGTTATTTTGCTAACTGGTATACAAGATTTATTACCGGTCTTCCCGTTAAGGATGCTACCGGGGGATTTAAATGTTTCCGGAAAGAAGTTCTGCAAGCTATAAACCTTAATAAAATAAAATCAAACGGTTATGCATTTCAAATTGAAATGACTTATAAAGCCTGGAAAAAAGGTTTTAATATTGGAGAGATTCCCATTGTATTTTTTGACAGGGTCAAGGGGGAATCAAAAATGTCTAAGAAGATAGTCCGTGAAGCTATTATTATGGTCTGGAAATTAAGATTAAAAAGTGTATTCGGGAGATTGTAGGTGATGTCTTGGACCTTTCTATAATTATTGTAAACTATAATGTAAAAGAATTCCTCCAGAACCTTCTCCATTCAATAAGTAAATCCTCTGACAAAATAAACCACGAAATTATTATTGTAGATAATGCTTCTAATGATGGGAGTGTTGAGTTTATCAGTGAAAAATTTCCAGAAGTTAATCTCCTTGCTAACAAAAAGAATCTGGGGTTCAGCAAAGCTAACAATATTGGTATGAAGCAGGCCAAAGGGAAATATATCCTTTTACTAAATCCAGATACACTGGTAAGTGAAGATACTTTTGAAAAAATGATTCGTTTCTTTGAAGAAAATCCACTGGTAGGTTTGGCAGGGTGTAAGATTTTAAATCCAGATGGAACCCTTCAACTTGCTTGCAGAAGAAGTTTCCCTGGGCCCTGGACCTCATTCTGCAAAGTTACCGGTTTGAGTAATTTATTCCCCGAAAGCAGGATTTTTGCCCGGTATAATCTTACCTATCTTGATCCGGATCAAACGTACGAAGTAGATGCTATCTCTGGTTCATTCATGATGTTCAGGAAAGATGTATATGAAAAAATTGGGGGCCTTGATGAGAAGTTCTTCATGTATGGAGAGGATCTTGATTTTTGTTATAGAGTTCAGAAATCGGGATATAAAGTATTTTATGTCCACTCAACTCAGATCATTCATTATAAAGGCGAAAGCACAAAAAGAAGTGGTTTGGATGAAACTAAAATATTTTACAGTGCAATGCATCTTTTTGTTAAAAAACATCTATCGGGTTCCTTCTTTGTTGGGGTAATTCTTCAATCGGCTATTATCTTCAGAAAATTATTTGCTTTTCTTGGTAAAAGGAAACTTACTTTGCTCGCAATTATTCTGGACTTTGTGGTTTATGATTTAACACTTATGGGTTCTGAAAAAACATATATACTTTTTAAAAGCAGATGGGCAGGTTTTCCTCACTTTAGTCTTCCCATTGTTTATACGGTTCCCGCATTCATTCATATTGCTATAACTGGTCTTACCGGAAATTATAAAAGATATGAATTCACAATCCTAAAAAATTTCGGTGCCATAATTATTAGTTTCTTCTTTGTAGCTTCACTCTCTTTTTTCTTTAAAGATTTTGCATATAGCAGGGGAGTTATAGTGTTAACTTATTTTACTCTTTTCTTTTCTCTTACGCTCTGGCGTATCGGTGCAAAAATCTTTTTTAATTTAGGTCCAAATAAAAATGAAGGGTTGCTATGTCGGACATTAGTAGTCGGTGTAAATAAACATACTGTAGCTATTGCTAATAAATTAAAACTTAAACATACTGATCTTCACAATATAGTTGGTCTGATAAGCAATACTAATAAAGAAGTGGGTGAGGAAATAAATGGTTTGAAAGTTTTAGGTAGTACTGAAAATATTAATAAAGTGATAATGGACAACAAAATAAATGAAGTAATATTATCATCGCTAGAACTTTCTTACAACGAGATAATGGCAATTGTTTCCAAAAGCCAGAATAACGGCATAGATTTTAAGCTGATAGGGAACAATCTGGACTTTCTGGTCGGCAAAACATCTGTTTCCATTCTGGATGATACTCCCATCATTGAGCTTAATTATAATATTTCGAGTCCAATAATTAAACTTATTAAACGGGTATTTGATTTCTTTCTCTCCCTTCCGGTTTTGTTTTTTATATATCCTTTTATATATTTAAGAGTTCACATCATTAAAAAACAGAACGAGTTTCAGGAGTTTATTCTTAAAACTCCAAAAGTATTTATTGGTGAATTCAGTTTTGTCGGTCCCAAAGAAAACATAAATTATAATGAATTATATTTAGGTAAGAAAGGATTAACAGGTCTTTGGTAT
>OCZT010003101.1_pt1 | contig 17091 bp, 10 predicted proteins | sample 1539031 | NCBI WGS metagenome assembly OCZT01 (sample SAMEA3539308, study PRJEB22396) | soil metagenome | biome: tundra; feature: field; material: soil | place: USA | collected 2010-05 | depth 0.15 m | reverse complement strand
GCGGCCCGGCAGGTCCTCCGAGTACAGGCGCGTAACACGGCACTCCAGGCAGGCGGCCACAATCGCCGCGTCCCAGAATGACCATCCGTCCTCTGTTCGACGGTGGCAGCGCGATGCATGCATTGCTTTGCGCGCATGCACGCAATACAATGAAAGTACGGTGCGAAAACCCCCTGGAAAGCGCCAGGTCAACTTGGCGATACGGCTGCCTCTCCAAAAGCACCGCCGATTTCGCGCAGGCGTGGTCGAGGACGGATCGAGCATCCAGCGCGTGCTGGAAAACCTGATCGACCGGTGGATCGAGGAGCGCGAGCGGGGCGGCAGCCGCATCGCCGATTTGCGCGGATTCCTGCGCGGGAGCGACGTGCTCGAGTTGCGTCGCGCCGAGCGCCAAGCGGAACTGGAGCGCGACCGGAGCCGCTTGTGACGCTGGCGCTGGATTCGTGGGTTATTCTGGCGTGGCTCAAGGACCAGGCGCCCGGAGCCGGGGTGATGGCCGGGTTATGGGAGCAAGCCGAAGCGGGCCGGGCACAGCTTGTCATGAACATCGTCAATCTGGGTGAGGTGTTCTACATCGTGGCGAAGGCACGCGGCGAAGCGTCCGCGCGCACAGTGCTCCAGAACCTGCAAGGGCGGCGGATAGAAATCGCATCGGCCTCCGACGAACTGGTTCTCGAAGCGGCCACGCTCAAGGCGCGCTACCCCATTTCCTACGCGGATGCTTTCGCCGCGGCAACCGCCCTCGGCCGCGGAGCGCCCTTGGTCACGGGCGACCCGGAGATGCGCGCGCTGGCCGGCGAGGGACTGCGACTGGAATGGGCCGGAACGAGATAGCAGCGCCAATGCGCGGCAAAAGCCCGGCGCAGGCGCAGCACAAGATCCGCGAGATGTTCGACGCGCTGACGCGCCGCGGACGTGAAATTCGGGATTCACCCGGGCAGAGCCGTTTTTGCCTTAGTACGTATCTTCCCGACGAAGACCGCAGTCGTACTTCTGGACATCAACATGCCGGGAATCGGAGGTATCCGAGCGTGTCGCGAGATACGGCGAAGCTTGCCGCGTCTGGGGATTCTCATGCTGACGGTGCGCGACAGCGAGGAAGACAAGGTCGCGGCGCTGGATGCCGGCGCGGACGATTACATCACCAAGCCATTCAAGATCCGCGAGCTGGCGGCGCGCATCCGGGCCGCGGTGCGGCGTTCATCCGCTTCCCATATCGATCCTGACGCGATAATCCGAATCGGGAATATCGAGCTCGATCCGGCTCGCAGGCTCGTTCGCAAGGCCGGCGAGCCGGTTCACCTTACGCCGAAAGAGTTTGACATGCTGCGCTATCTCATGGCGCATGCAGGCCTGCCGATTACGCACGTGCGCCTCCTGCACGCAGTGTGGGGTCCGGAGTACGGAGGCGAGCTGGAATATCTGCGGACCTTCGTGCGCCAGTTACGCAAGAAGCTCGAAGATGACCCGGCTGAACCCGCATATCTGCTGACCGACAGCCACATCGGTTACCGGTTCGCGGAAGCGAAGCCGGAGCCTGTCGAGGAAGCGCACCTATCATAGCGTGGCCGCCCGGTTGCGAACCTATTTCGAGGCGGCGTCAAGCGCCGCGCCGGGCGGCCGTTGACGCCGCTAGCCCGAGCGCCTAAACTGGGAAATATGGAACGGCTTACCTTACACGTGGATAATCAGGGAAGGATAATGCTTCCATCCTGGTGGAGAAAGAAAGAGGGAATCAGCCCATCCAGCGAACTCTGCGTTGCCTTAAACGAGGCGGGATCTCTGGTGATTGAAACCCGCGAACAGGGGCTGCGCAGGGCCCGCGCGCTCGTCCGGAAATACGTCCCGGAAGGCGCACGGCTGTCCGACGAACTGATAGCGGAACGGCGGGCGGAGGCCGAGCGTGAGTAGCGGCGGTAAACCCGTTCTGGACGCCGCCGCTGTCCTGGCTCTGATTCAGGACGAGCCGGGTGCGGAGCGGCTTTGGGAGTTGCTCCCGGAGGCCGTGGTTGGCGCGGTCAACGCGGCTGAAGTCCTGGCCAAGCTGGTCGGCAGAGGCCTGCCACGCCAGGAGGCGCTGGCTGCTTTCGACGCCCTGCATCTGGAGGTGGCAGGGTTCGATCCCGCCGAGGCCGCGGTTTCGGCCTATTACGTCCGGAAGGGCGTTTCGCTGGGCGATCGCTGCTTTCTGGCTGCCGCCTACATGCGGGGCGCGGGTTGGACCTCAGACCGCGCCCTGGCATCGATCGACAGCGCGCTGCTTCCCCGTCTCGAGTTTTTCCGCTGAGCCGCCACTATTTTGAACCCCCACCTTCGCCGGCGCCGTTCCCATTCAGGCGGCACGAATCGGGGGGTATCGCCGCACTAACTGGTTCGGCGGCCGGCGGGCACGAGCTCATGCACTTGTCGTAGCACCCTGCCCCGGCGTCTTTCGGTTGGCAGTGCTGTTCGCAGGCCTGGACGCAGTTCTTCGCCTGCCGGAATTGCGCCATAGCCTGGTACAAGGCTTTGCGGACCCGGTTCATGACCCCCACCGGCCGGTGATCCGCCAGCGTGCGCCAGGGATTGAAGGCCATGGCTTCGCACTGGATGTTCTGCTGCGCCGTGTTGTCCGGGGCCGCCTTGAGCACGATGCGCGCCACGGGGACGAAAGGCGAGTCGGCCTCGCTCCACTTCACCGTGGTATCCTCTATCGGCATGTTCTTGCCGGGCGCCTGGGGCTGGACCATGAAATCGAAGCAGGCGCCGCCCTTGGCCGCCTGATTGGCCAGTTCCAGGCGAAGGAAGTCGTAGCCGAACTCGCTTGCGATCTTCGGGTCGGGGGGCATCGGCTTGTTGCTGGAACACGGGACCGCACTGTATTTGACGTAGCCGCTCGGCCCAAGCGCATATGCGGAACCGCTCCAGAAACGCGTCGTCACCAGGCTGTCGGGCCGCGGCTTCTGTGTCCCCTTGCCCAGCATAAGCTCGCGAATGTGCCACTTCAACGGACTGGTTCGCGGGCTGTAGAAGTAATCCAATGCGTTGCCGTTGGCAAGCATGCTGTTGAACTGCGCATATTCTTCGATGGTGCGGATGAAGAAGTTTGGGTTGTTCATCAGGATGAAATCCTGCGCCGTTCCATTTTCTTCAAAGGGCAGAAGCTTCTTGCCGCAAACGCCCAGCACCTTGATCGCCATGCCGCGCGCGTCGGCGGCGGAATCCGGCTGTACCTCGGGGCTGCCGTTGGAAAAGCGGATGACGGCGTCGTACGAGCCCGGTTGGGCGAAGAGACCGTAGGCGAATCGATCGGCCACGCGGTTCACCGTGAACCTGGCGGCGACGCAGCCATGGCCCTTGGCGTGCGCATCCCGGCGGTAGGTATCGGGGGAATAGCCAGGGGCCGTTTTCGCGCTGCTGGGGGGATCCGTGGAATTCCGCGACGCGGCCATCAGCGTGTTGCGCTCCTGGACCGAAACGTCGATGGCCGCCGCGATGATCTGCGTCGTCAGGTAATCTTCATCGGCTGTGACCACCTCACCCATGGGCGAGCCCGCGGGGGCGCTGTCCCGATGGTACAGCCCGGCGAGGCCCAACGCGAGGGCTACGACAATTCCCAACAGCCACTTCAGCGCCAGGCGCCATGGGAAGTTACAGAAAATGCCGACGTAAAAGGCGACGACAACTCCCAACAACCAGTTCAGTGCCCTACTTAAGGTGTTCACGGTTTCACCTCCTGTGCGGGTACGCGCCAGGAACAGGAATTGTCGTTGTTGTCGTCGCGGTGCACCTTCAGGTATTCGACGATCGCCCACCGCTCGTACTCCGTCAGCTCGGGGCCGATGACGCCGTGCGTGGGAGGGTCGCCCTCGTGCCATGGCTTGTAACCGGCGCGAAATTCGTGGCCGAGGTTGGAATTGCCCTGAATCGAGGTGTCGAAGAGGAAGGCGCCCTTCTGGGATGAGTTGGTCTGCAGCCCCACCGCGCGCGGATCGAAGAGCGTCTCCTTGCGGTAAAACGTCTTATCGCGCCGGTAGGCGGGAACCAGCATCTGGTACAGGGTCGGAACCGAGCCATTGTGCAGAAACGGCGGAGTGGCCCAGATCCCGGCGAGCGGTCTGGCCTTGTACTTGACGTACACCTGCGGAATATCGAGTTGGCCATAGCCATCCATCACCTGGTGCTCCTGCGGCGTAACGATGTCCAAATCCTTGTAGGACTGGTCGCGGACCAACGTGATCAGATAGTTAAGCCCGTCGCCCAACCCTACGGAGGAAAGTTGCACGGGTCCGAGTTGTTCCTTCAGGTAGCCTTCCTCACCTTCGTCCGTCAGGTGCTGCCAGGTGGCTGCCGCGCCGTCGTACCCCGGGTCTTTGGGACGATTCTTCAGCTCCAAGTAGTACGCGACCTGACGCGTATAGTTCTCCTTGTAATAAGGCGTCAGCGCCCTCCGCACCTCTTCGGCCGTCAATCCGGTGGGTGTGAGGTCCAGACGATAGCGGACAAAGTTGAGAGCCGAAGTCGGGTCCGTTCCAATATCGAGAACAGGGATCAACTGCATGATCCAGTGCGGGACATTCTCCGCCGGTCTGATTGGGTCGCTCGCCAGATCGCCCGTCCAGTTCTTCTTCAGTTTCAAAGGGGCATCGGCCTCGGTGACATAATCCGGGGCGACGTAAGGGCCGTGGCAGTGCACGCAATGCTGTTCAAAGAGCTTGGCCCCAGCCGTAGCGAGTTTGCGATCAATCGGGCCAAACACGTCTTCGGGCCAGCATGGGGGCGTCAGGTGACGCAACGCGGTTTCGATCTTGTTGAGATCGAGGGTTTCGGTAGAAGCCTCGTAACGCTGGCTCGCGGGCAAGGGGCGGCCATACGGGTCGAGCAGATAATATTTCGCCCCGGTACCCATCGCCTCCCCGATGTTGCGGGCCATGGGTTGACGGACGCTGCCCATGTATTGCACCCAATCGAACTTATAGATATTCCAGACCGGAGGGTAACTGACAGGGGCGTTGGCCACCCGGTAGTTCTTCTCGGAAAGATTCACGGCGAAGGTGCCATTCAGGATACGGCCCAGTCCGTCGGTGCGGCCGAACCCCTCCTCCGTGGGATAGACATGCAGTTTCGTTTCGGTCCAGCTCTGCTTCGCCAAGGCCCAAATCACGCTGCCCAGGTTGCTTTTCAACTTACCTCGAGCTTCGGAGGTGTTGTAATCTTTGAGCACGTTTTGCGCGAAGCGGGAAAACTTGAACGGGTTGATGTAAGTCGCCGTCAGCGACGAGAACAGGTCGAGCGCGAAGTGGCCGGGGTGCATCCCGGTGAAGTCGTGCGCGCCGGACCCGCCATCGATACGGACGGCGGTACGCACGCCGCCCTTGACGAACTGGAGCTCGCCGGTATGACAGGCGGCGCAGGTCAGGTCGAGCATCATCTCGCCCGTGCCGAAATCGTAACGCGAGGCAAAGCCGACGGGCAGATGCCCGGGATTTGCCGGAATATCCGCTTCGTCTTCGATGAAGCCGTAGGCGCGCATGTACTGGGGCGCGGCGAACCTGTCTTTCGACCAAGGCCGTTCCAGGTTGGTCAGCCAGTCGTAGCGCACGTTCCGGAGGTAGGCGCCTTGGGCCATGTAGTAGAAAGTCTGGCGGTCCACGGAATCGGGAGCGTTGCCCCAGCCCTGGCCGAGATAGTAGATCTTGTCGATTTTCCCGGGCACCGCGATCTGCCGGTCGACCCAGGAGTAAAAGGCGATATAACCGGCGATCAGCAGGACGAAGAGGGAGGCCAGGGTCACGCCAATCCCAATCCAGACTTTGCCGCGCACGCGGCGGACCAGGCGAACGAAAAAACGGGCGATTCCGGCGATGAAGTCCCAGACTGCGCGGGCGACCTTTACCACGTCGGACCAAAGCGTCTTGAATGGGTCGTTGAAGAAACGGTCGAGGTGATGGCGCAACGAACTCCATATTCTGGAGAGGCGCGAGGGTGATTGATGGTCCGTCATACTCTATTTCTCGAAGGCGCGCTTGAGCCCGGGAACTGCCATGCGGCAACTCACGATTCTGCCGGTGCCGGCCAGCGTGATGAACGCGGTCTTGCGGTCCGGACCGCCAAAGCAAATGTTCGAAGGCAATGGCTCCGGCGGCCCGATATCGAGCTTGATGTAATCGAGGATTTCGCCATTCGGAGATATTACCGTGATCCCGCCGGTGGTCAGGGGGTCCAGGCCCTCGGGGAGCATGGTAGCGGCGTAAAGGTTGCCCTGCTCGTCCATGGACATGGAATCCAACTGGCCACCGCCTGGAATGGCGGCGGTCAGCAGGTGGGCGCCGTCCAGAGTTCGCAGAGGGAACCCGGGCTCGCTTGGCGGCCTCATATTGCAGCGGATGTTGCCGGGGCCGTCCAGTTCCCAATAGACGATCCATCGCGGGATGGTTTCTGCCACGTAGAGGCGGTCTTCTTTAGGCGAGAGGGCGATCCCGTTGGGCGAAAACCGGGCGGGGATTTTCAAGATCGGGCTGCGCGAACCTTTGGGAAGGTAGTAGACGCCGGTAACATCGCGCGACCAGGGCTGTTGCTTGCCCCAGTCCGTGAACCAGAGGCCGCCCTGGGAGTCGAACACCAGGTCGTCGGGCCCGCGCAGGCCGCGCGGATCGTTCACAATGGGGACGCCGCAACATTTGACGGGGGGATCGGGCTGCGGCGCCACTGAATCCGCGGCGCACCAGGTTTCGTACGTGCCATCCTCCAGGCAAACCCGATCGATGCTCCCCCCTGCGTAACTCGCGGGCTCGAGCGACGGAATGTTGAGAGTCCAGGTTGGATTCGGGAGCGGCAACGGCAGGGAATCGAAAACGAATCCTCCGCTGTTGCAGACGTAGAATGCCCCGTCCGGTCCCACCGCGGCGCCGTTGGGAGATCCGCCCAGAACGATGGATTTTGGCGAAAAAAACTTCCCTTCGTGCGCGGGATCGGGCTGGATGTGCAGCAGACTGCCTGCCATCACATCCACGGCGACCAGGCTGCCATCGAGTAAAGAGACGGGGCCTTCCGGGTATTTCAACCCGGCGGCGACTTCGACGAACTCGGACTGCCGGAAGCTGAACATGATTTGTCACCTCTTTCATCGGGAGTGGCGGATTGCAGGGCTTTCACGCATCCGCAGATTTTTTCGATGGTGGCGGCGGAGCGGGTAATCCCCATGCAGATTGTCTCGAAATGCCCCAGGGTGAAACCGGGACTGTACTGCTGAATCGCCGCCAGAACGCGGCCGGACTCGTCGGTCTGGCCGGAACGGCACAGGGCCTCCGCCAGCAAGACCTGATGGAACGTGTACCCTGGCTGCAGTTCCACGGAGCGGCGTCCGGTGTCCAAGGCCTCTTCGATTCGATCCAGGCGGAGATTGGCGGTAGTGAGGAATCCCAGCCAGTAGGGCAGTGAAGGATGATCGGGCGCGTCGGCAATCAGTTGGGTTAGGATGCGGTGCGCCTCCAGCACTTCCTTCGGGCCCCCCGCGCAAGCGTGGGCCAGCGCGAGGTATCCCCACGAAACCAGATCGAAGGGCGCAACCTGGATGGCGCGCTTCAGGCACTGCACCGCTTTCTCATAAAGGCTGTTCTGCAACCATACCAGCGAGCAGCATGCCAGCACTTCGGGCTCCTGGGGCGCCAGTTCGCAGGCCCGCTCCGCCGCCGCCACGGCCTCGGCGAAATCGCTCTCGGGATTCCGCGAGACGCCGTGCAGAATCGTCTGCATCAGGTACATGGCCAGATACGCGTGCGCGGAAGCGTAATCCGGATCGAGGTCCACGGCACGGCGCAGCATCGACATGGCCTGCGGGACGCTCTGCGGGCTGAACTCGTAGTTCCAGATGTGGTATGCCTTGCGGACCAACCCCCACGCATCGAGATGCTGCGTCGGTGTCCGGTAGGCGAAATCGGTGACGGCGCGGATGAAGTGGCCGCCGAGCGAACTGACGATGGCCTTCGAAATGTCCTCCTGGAGGACGAAGATGTCGGTCATCAGGCGGTCATAGCTTTGCGCCCAGGCGACTCTTTCCTCGATGGCATCCAGTAGTTCGATGGTGACCCGCAGGCGCCCGCCGGCGCGGCGAAGGTTTCCGACGACCACATAGCGGGTGTTTAGAGTCTTGGCGACCTCCACCGGATCCGAGGCCTGCTCCAGGCGGAAGGATGCCAGTTGCGGAGCCACCCGCAAACCGGGGACGCCGGTGAGGGCGCGAATCACTTCGCTCGCAAGCCCAGCCGCGAGGTACCCGTCTTCCGGATCCGGCGAGAGGCTTTGAAACGGGAGCACTGCGATCGACGATTTTTCCGTGCCGGTCCGGGGCGGTTGGGCAAGACTCGAAACCCTACCGGACTCCGTGACCAGCGCGCTGGCCGCGGCGGAGGTCGCCTGCATGCCGGGCTGGGTGGGTTCGAAATGTGAGGCGCCATCGTCCTCCGCCAGTTTCAGTTGCCGCAGCATTTCGAGCATGCTGGGAAACCGCGCGGTTCTGTCTTTCTCGAGCGCGCGAAGCGTGATGGCTTCCAGGCTGGCTGGGATGCCGGGCCTGACTTTGCGGACGGGAATGGGGGCGGCAGCCTGGATGGCGGCCAGCATGGCGACCGGACTGGGCGCTTTGAACGGAAGGGAGCCGGTCAGCATCTGACTCAGAATTACGCCGAAGGAGAAGATGTCGGCGCGTTGGTCCACACTCTCGCCGCGCGCCTGCTCCGGCGCCATGTAGGCGATTGTCCCGACCACTTTGCCGCTGAACACGCTCATGGTGCGGGTTTCGCCATCGTCGGGCCGCTCCGCCAGCTTCGCGAGACCGAAATCCAGAATCTTGATTCCGCCCTCGTCGCGAACCACAATGTTGCCGGGCTTGAGGTCCCGGTGAACCACTCCGGCGGCATGGGCGGCGGCGACGGCCTCTCCGATCTGGAGGGCGAGTTCGAGTGCTCGCTTCACCGGGAACCCCTTCGGAGGAATCAGGTGGTTCAGCGTTCGGCCCGGCAGGTATTCCATTACGATGCAGGCCATGTCGCCAAACGTGACGATGTCGTAGATGGTTACGATACCCGGATGATTGAGAGACGAGGCGAGCCGCGCTTCGCGGCGAAATGCCGCTTCCAAAGTGGGGTTGGAGGACTCGGGGTGAATCACCTTAATGGCCACGTACCGGTCCAGGCGCGTATCCCGGGCTTTATACACGACGCCCATGCCGCCAGCGCCGAGTTGTTCTTCCACGCGGTACTGGCCTAGTGTCTGCCCAACCATCGCAGCCTCATCGTAGGGAGGTTCCTGCGCAAAGCCTGTCTTACTATTCTGTTCCAGTTGTGTTATAGGTTACTCGAAGCGCCCAGGAAACTCAAGATTCCGAGTATTCCGTCTGATAGTGGCGCCTAACCGCGAGTACCGGGCCGCCCAGAACCATTAGAAAGACAAACGTATCCCCAGTTGTACCTTGCGCGCGTCGTACGCCGAAGTGAAACCGAGGGGCTGCGAGGGAAGCCGGTCGTCGCGGCCGGTGACGTTGAACGGCCCGGGCATGTTGCCCACCACGTTGTTGACGCTCGCAAAATTCAGGTGGTTCAGCAGATTGAACGCCTCCGCGGTGAACTCCGCGCGACTGTGCTCGCGTACCCGGAAGGTCTTGGCAAGCCGAATATCCACGGTCCAGAAGGCAGGCCCGATCCCGGTGTTTCGCCCGGCGAATGCGGGCCGGTCGGTCTGGGAGTTGCGGTCCTGGTTCAGATCGTAACCGGCCAGCAAATTGAAAGGCCGGCCGCTGTTCGCGCGCAGAATGGTCGAAGACTGAATGCCCCAGGGCAGTTTCCATAACCCGTAGACCGCCACCTTGTGTGTCTCGTTGAAGTCGGAAAGCGCGTGTTCCGCGCGAAGGTCGGTTTGATTGAAGGCTTCGAACTCGTAGTTGTAGTCCGACGCATCGTCGATCGCGCGGCTGTAGGTATAGTTACCGCCCAGGTCTAAACGCTGGCCGACCCGCTTCTTAAGTTCCACGGTCAGGGCGCTATACCAGGCGCGAGCGGTGGATTCAAACACATTGCGCTCCGCCAGGTTAGGGTCCACAAAATCGGAGGGCGACGACCAGACTGGGATGCCGAGCGTGGGGTCGACCGGCGCGGGCAGCAGGTTGGCGTCGCGCGCCCGGGGCAGTTTGAGGGTGCGTGCGAACACGCCGCCGATTTCCAGAGTGAAATTCGGCGCGAGCTGCCTTGCCACGCCGAGACTCGACTGCTGCGAGTATGGGCTGGCGAAGTCCTTGGAGTTTTCGAAAAGCACGGTGAAGGGCGGCAAGGGGCCGGTGTGCGGGAACGTGATGCCGAACTGCGCCAAGTCCTGCGGCGTGATGCTGCGCGTAGGCGTGGGAATGCCGATGACGCCCTGCTGCACCAGAGTGGTAAAGATATTGGGGGCCGATGCCACCCCAGGAACCTGAATGGAGCTGAATGCCTGCGCGATCTGGCGGTAGCCATTCAGATCGTTCAACGCATTCACAGTGTAATCGATGGCGAAGTTGTCGGTGGCGTAAAAGATGCCATAGCCGCCGCGGACAACAGTCTTGCCGGCGCCGTCCGGGTTCCAGGCGAAGGCGACACGCGGCCCAAAATTGTTCTTATCCGTGGGCAGCGGCGGCTTGCGAAAGTCGACCTCGTAGCGAAGCCCGAGATCGAAAGTAAGGCGGCTCGAGACGCGCCAGGCATCTTCCACGTAGAAGCCAAAGTAAGGATAGATCGCTTTCACTACGCTGGCGCCCTGCCCGATAATAAACGTCTCCGCCAGTCCCAGATTGAATGCCTGAAGAGCCGTGATGGTAAAGCTCGGCGGCAGGCTGGGGTCGATCACCGATCCCGGCAGCTCGCCGAACGTGAACTCTCCGGGAAAGAAGACGTCGCTGTCCGCCAGCGCGCTGCGAATCCAGGCTTGGCCTCCGAATTTGAGCACGTGGCGTCCCAATGCCACGTTGACGTTGTCTTTGATTTCGAAGCGGCGTTCGATGTTACGGCTGGGGAGAAAGATGTCCCGGTTGAAGACGCCATACCCGGCGATGCTGATCTCCGGGCCGTATGGCTCCTGGGTTTGCATCACGAAATGCCGGTAGGCGGCCTGCACGCGAGCCTCATTCGTAAAGCGCGAGGAGGACGCGTGGGTCCAGCCCAGAATCGCGGTGGGATCGAACTGGCCGGTGACAAGGCCCCGGGAGGCGCCTACCAGCGCCTGCAAGTTGGCGTTGCTTTCGTTCAGCGAGGGAACGTCCATACGAAAGAAGAACTGATCGCCTGCGCCCAAATAGTGATCCAACCGAAGGCTTCCCCGATAGCTGTCGGTGCTGAAAGGGAATACGCCGCTGTTGTTCTGGAAAAGTTGGACGGTGGCCGGCGAGCAGGTCAGGAGGGCCCGCAGGCTCGCCGCCTGGTTCGCCGGAAGACCGGTTAGATATGCTTGCTGTTGAGGAGTAGGACCGAAGATGGAGTTGTCCGTCAAAATCGATACCACGCTGGACTCGCGCCGCACCAGTCCTTCGAAGGAAGCGAACAAGAACGTGCGATTGCGGCGAAGCGGCATGCCCAGCGTGGCCCCGAACTGCTGGCGCTTGGCGGGCGGCTTGATGCGGAACTCGTTGTCTCCCTGGAGCACGCGCGCGAAAGGGTCGCCGGCATCCAGCACTTCGTTGCGCGCGAATACGAAGGCGGACCCGTGCGTTGCATTGGTTCCGGACTTGGAGACGATGTTGATCGCCCCGCCGCTGCCCCCGCCAATTTCCGCGGAATAATTGCCCCGGTTGACTTGGAACTCCTGCACCGCCTCCTGGCTGATGGTGGAGCGAACACCGCCCGAGCCATCGTTCATCTCCCCGCCATCCACCGTCACGGTGTTGCCGCGGCCATTGGATCCGAAAAAGGACAGGCCGCTGGTGGGCGTCTGTTTCACGCGCAGGTCGGTATCGCCGGCCAATCCCTTGGCATCCGACACGCCAGGCGCGAGAAGAACAAAGGTCAGAAAGTCGCGCCGATCGATCGGCAAATCGCGAATCCAGGCCTCACCCATGAAACTGGCGGGATGCGCCTGTTGCGTGTCAACCGTGGCGGGCGATTCCTCGACGAGCACGCTTTGCGGGAGTTGCCCAAGTTCCATGCGCACATCCAGCGCAGTGGCTTGGCCGACAAACACCTCCACCCCTTTTCGATCCGCCCCGCGGAAACCGGACCTTTCGATGCGAACTTCATAGGAGCCCGGAGAAATGAGCAGGAACCGGTAGGCGCCCGAGAGGTTCGTGGTGGTTTGGCGCTTCAGCCCAGTGGCAGCGTTCTCCAGGGTGACGGTCGCGCCGGGAATGGACCCTCCACCGGGACTTGTGACTACTCCGTACAGTTCGCCATAAGCTACGTTGGTTTGCGCTTGCGCGGGAGTAAACCCACAAGCAACCAGAAATATGCAGAACGAAGCTGTGCGGCGACTGAGCATCCCATTGTCCCCAGGTTATAAAGAGCGTAGTGGATTCGGGGTGAGTAGTCAAGCGTCGCTGAGAACCGTCGATGAGCACCTCAAAATGCGAAATCGCGGCGAGCATGCGTCTGGGGTTAAGATAGCGGATGCGGCGGTCCTAATTGCGAAGCGCCGTGGTTGCGCCGGAAGGATGAGGCGAGCGCGATGAACATTACCGAGATCTTCATACGCCGGCCTGTGATGACTACGCTGCTCATGCTGGGCATCGTGGTCTTCGGAGTCGCGGGGTACCGGGCCTTGCCCGTGAGCGATCTGCCCACGGTGGATTTTCCCACACTTCAGGTAAACGCCAGCCTGCCAGGCGCGCCGCCCGACACCATGGCCGCGTCGGTGGCGACGCCGCTCGAACGCCAGTTTTCGACGGTTTCCGGCCTGGATAACATGACGTCCACCAGTTCGCGCGGGTCCACCAGTATCACGCTGCAGTTTTCGCTGGAACGCAATCTGGATGGCGCCGCGCAGGATGTGCAGTCGGCCATCGCCGCCGCGTTGCGCCGCCTGCCGCCGGGCATGCCCTCGGCCCCGACGTTCCGTAAGGTGAACCCCGCGGACATGCCGATTCTGACCCTTGCGCTCAATTCTCCGACGCTGCCCCTTTCGACGGTGGACGAGTACGCCGAGACAATGATCTCCCAGCGCATTTCCATGATCGACGGCGTAGCCCAGGTCAACGTCATGGGGGCGCAAAAATATGCGGTACGCGCGCAGCTCGACCCCGTGGTCCTGGCCGCGCGCGGAATCGCCATCACCGACGTGGAGGGCGCCATTGCCAACCAGAACGTAAACCTGCCGACGGGAACGCTTTGGGGCCGAAAGCAGGCTTTCACGGTCCAGGCCACCGGTCAACTCGTCAACGCCGAGGCGTTCCGGCCCATGATCGTGGCTTACCGCAACGGCGCGCCAGTGCGCCTGGAGCAGTTGGGACAGGTGATCGATAGCGTCGATAACGACAAGTCCGCGGCTTGGTACAACGGTGTCCGGGCCATCTCTCTCCAGGTGCAGCGCCAGCCCGGCACCAACACGGTGGAAGTGGTGGACCGCATCAGGAAGCTGCTGCCCGATTTCCGCGAACAGATGCCGCCATCCGTCAGCCTGGATGTGGTCTACGACCGCTCTCAGTCGATCCGCGAATCGGTCAACGACGTGAAGTTCACGCTGGCTCTGACGGTCGGGCTGGTGGTTTTGGTGATCTTTCTTTTCCTGCGGAACGTCTCCGCCACGGCCATTCCCAGCCTGGCGCTGCCCTTGTCGATCGTGGGCACGTTCGCCATCATGTACCAACTGGGTTACAGCCTCGACAACCTTTCGCTGATGGCGCTCACGCTCGCGGTGGGGTTCGTGGTGGACGACGCCATCGTGATGCTGGAAAACATCGTGCGGCACATGGAAATGGGGAAGAGCCGGTGGGAGGCCGCCCTGGAGGGCGGCAGGGAGGTCGGGTTCACCATTCTGTCCATGACGCTGTCGCTGGCGGCGGTGTTCATCCCCGTGATGTTCATGGGCGGCATCATGGGAAGGCTCTTCCACGAGTTCGCGATCACCATCAGCGCGGCCATCCTGATTTCGGGGTTCGTGTCCCTGAGCCTCACTCCGATGCTGTGCAGCCGCTTCTTGAAGCCTCCCGGCGTCCAGAACCGGTTCCAGCGCTCGTCCGAGAAAATGTTCGACGGCGTTCGCTCGGTTTACGCCTGGACGCTGCGCGGCGTCATCCGCCACCGCGTCCTCACCATGATGACGGCCGCCGGGACTCTGGCGGCGACCATCTACCTATACGGCTTGGTCCCCAAGGGATTCATCCCCGCGCAGGACACCGGCCAGCTCAACGGAACCACCGAAGGACCGCAAGACATCTCATACGACGCCATGGTCGCGAACCAACAGCAGGTGGCGGCGATTCTGGCGGCCGACCCCGATGTCGATGCGTACACGTCGAACGTCGGCATGGGCGGGATCAATGCGGGCCGGCTCATGATTCGCCTCAGATCCCGCGATATGCGGCGCTCCACGCCGGAGGACATCATCGCCAGGCTGCGCCCCAGGATGAATCAGGTGGCGGGGCTTCGCACGTACCTTTCCAACCCCCCCATCATACGCATCGGCGGAATGATGAGCCGCAGCCTCTATCAGTTCACGCTCCAGGCCCCCGAAACCGAGACTCTGTACCGGGCCGCGCCCGAACTCGAGAGGCGCATGCGAGAACTGCCTGGGTTCACCGACGTGAGCAGCGACCTGCAGATTGCGAGCCCCCAAGTGACGCTCGACCTGAACCGCGACCGGGCGTCGGCGCTGGGGATCACCTCGGACGATATCGAGGCCGCGTTATACGACGCCTACGGCTCGCGCCAGGTCTCGAGTATCTACACGCCGACGGACGACTACCAGGTGATTCTGGAACTCCTGCCGCGGTTCCGGCTCGATCCGGGAGCCTTGGGCATGCTCTACGTCGGCTCGTCGAGCGGGAAGATGGTGCAGCTCAACTCGCTGGCCAGGCTGCGCACGGAGATCGGACCGCTTTCCATCGCGCACCTGGGCCAGTTGCCGGCGGTGACCATCTCGTTCAACCTGCTGCCCGGAGTTTCGCTCGGCGAGGCGGTCGGGCGCGTGGAGCAGTTGGCGCGCGAGACGCTGCCGGATACTGTCCGCACCGCCTTCCAGGGAACCGCCGCCGAATACCAGAATTCCATGCGCGGCATGGGCACGCTCCTGGTGATGGCCATTCTGGTCATTTACATGGTGCTGGGGATTCTCTACGAGAGCTTCATCCATCCCCTCACGATCCTCTCGGGTCTGCCGTCGGCGGGCCTGGGAGCCCTGGTGACGCTATTACTGTTCGGCAGCGAGCTGAACCTCTATTCGTTCGTCGGGATCATCATGCTGATCGGCATCGTCAAGAAAAACGCGATCATGATGATCGATTTCGCCCTCGAAGCGCAACGCGCGCGCAACCTGACGCCGGGCGAAGCCATTTACGAGGCCTGCCTGGTGCGTTTCCGGCCGATCATGATGACCACGATGGCCGCGCTGATGGGAACGCTGCCGATCGCGCTGGGCTTCGGCGCCGGTTCCGAAGCCCGCCGGCCGCTGGGATTGGCGGTGGTGGGCGGATTGGTGGTATCGCAGTTGCTGACGCTCTACATCACGCCCGTGTTCTTCATGTACATGGAGAAACTCCGGCGCGGAGGCAAATCGGCGGGCCGCCCCAACGAACGGCAAGCGACCGAGTATGCCGCCGCTGGAATGGGCGCAAGCTAACGTGGAGCGGGCTTCCAGCAGGCCCCACTATTCGTAGCGGAGCGCGTCGATGGGATTGATGCGGGCGGCTTTTAGCGCGGGGTAGATGCCGAAGACCACTCCGACCAGGACGGAGACGCCGAAAGCGATGAGCACCGAGCTGATGGTAACGATGGTCTTCCATTCGGCGGTATAGGCGATGAGCCAGGCCAGGAAGTAGCCGAAGCCGATGCCGAGCAGGCCCCCGCTGACCGAAATCAGCACCGATTCGGTGAGAAACTGGCGAACGATGTCCGCGCGGCGGGCGCCGATCGAGCGGCGGATGCCGATTTCCTTGGTCCGCTCCATTACCGTGGCCAGCACGATATTCATGATGCCGATGCCGCCCACCAGCAGCGAGATGGCGGCGATGGCCACCATCACGTAGGTGAAGATGGTCTGGGCCTGCTTCTGTTGCGCCAGCAGCGCCGCCGGAATAGTGACGGTGAAATCCTGGATGCCGTGGTGCGTGGAGTTCAACACGGCGGTCACGATCTTGGCGACCTGGATGCTATCGGCGCCAGCGGCCAAGCGGACTTCGACGCCGTCCAGATCGTCCCGCGTGGAACTATACGTGGGGTCCCAGAAGCGGTACTGGAAGGTGTTGAGCGGGATGAAGACGATGTTGTTCAAGTCCAGCATGGCGCCGCCCGAATTCTGCGAGCCGGCCATGAGCTGAGCCTGGAGAACGCCGACGACCTCGAGCCAGTTCTCGTTGACCTTGACGAACTTCCCGACGGCGGGGCTGTAGCCCAGCAAATTCACCTTGGCGGTTTCGCCCAGCACGCACACCGGAGCGCTCGAAGCGTTGTCGGATTCGTCGAAGAACTGGCCTTCGGCCAGGCGCAGGCTGTGGATGAGGCTGTAAGAGGGCGCCACGCCATAGAGTTCCGGCAGGTCCCCAGAGGGTTTGGGAAGGACGCTGGCGGGGTGGAGAATCTTGCGCGACGAGACCGCTTCGATGGCCTCGATGTTGGCGCGCAGGATGCGGACATCGCGATCGTTGAGTCCCTGGGACGACTTGCGGCGCTGCTGAAACTCGTCCTGGCTCATGGCCGGACGCGAATCGACCAGGACGTTGCGGACGCCGAGTTGTTCGATGAAGCGCAGGGACTCTTCGCGGGCGCCGGCGCCGATGGCCAGCATGCCGATGACGGAGCCAACGCCAAAGACAATGCCCAGGGCGGTGAGCAGCGTTCGGGTCTTTTGGGCGCGGAGATTGGAGAAGGCCTGGGTGAAATCGGAAAGGAGGATCATTTGGGCATCGCCTTGGTTGCGCTCTGTTGCTCGGAGGCGGGCTTTTTTTGC
>OCZT010003100.1_pt1 | contig 17093 bp, 15 predicted proteins | sample 1539031 | NCBI WGS metagenome assembly OCZT01 (sample SAMEA3539308, study PRJEB22396) | soil metagenome | biome: tundra; feature: field; material: soil | place: USA | collected 2010-05 | depth 0.15 m | reverse complement strand
CAGGGTCGCCCAGATCCAGCAGGCGATCAGCAAGGGCCTGCCGGAGCCCGCGGCGGCAGCGGCCGCGCTGGAGTCGGCCCAGATCGTCGCCCTGGCCATCCTTGTCCGTGAGCAGCTGTATCCGATCCAATTCGCCTCGATCTACCGGCCCTTTGCGACCGTGCTGCCGGGGCCTGCCTATGAGCCCCCGCCGTCCGTCGACCGCCAGATCGCCGCATTTCTTCAGCGCCTCTCATCGCTGTCCGGAGAGGCCGAGGCCGAGGTGGCCGCAGTTGCAAAGGTGCTCGGCGAGCCTCCAAAACCCGCTCCTGTCGAGGGTGTGATGGGGACGCTGCCGGCCGGGCCGGCCGACCTCGATCCCGCCGCTCTCTACTCGGCGGCCTGGAAGTCGGCGATCGCTATCGCGAACCAAACTGGGCGCACCAACGCGTTCCGCGCCGCGCAGGGCGGGGCGGAGCAGAAGGCTCCCCACGACGGCTCTGGCATCGTCGGCTCGGCGGGGGTGGCCGCGGGCGCCATCTTCCTGCGTGACGTGATGCCGATCGAGCAGGTGCTTCTCCTCTACGAGCCGTTCGCCGCAGCTTTTCCGTACGAAAGCCTTAACGAATGAGAGGGAACCCGGATGGTTCCCTCTCATCGCGCGTGCGGCTTCGCCCCAGGCGCTGCTCTCCTTCCGATGTGGACAAGGAGAGGAAACCAGGGATGGCTGGTTAGGCGGTTCTGACGCCGGCTGCCTTTTCCAGGCCCAGCTCCTCCACCGCGACCTCGCGCATCTTGAATTTCTGGACCTTGCCCGTGACCGTCATCGGGAACGAGTCGACGAGCTTCCAATGCCGCGGGATCTTGTAGGAGGCGATCTTCCCTTTGCACCAGGCGGCCAGCTCATCGCCGGTGACCGTCGCGCCCTCGCGAGGCTTGACCCAGGCCATGACCTCTTCGCCGTACTTCTCGGACGGCACGCCGATGACCTGGACGTCGGCGACGTCGGGATGGCCGTACAGGAACTCCTCGACCTCGCGAGGGTAGATGTTCTCGCCGCCCCGAATGATCATGTCCTTGATCCGCCCGACGATGTTCAGGTACCCGTCCTCGTCCATGGTGGCGAGGTCGCCGGTGTGCATCCAGCGGGCCGGGTCGACCGCCAGCCGCGTCGCGTCCTCGTTATTCCAGTACCCGCGCATCACGATGTACCCGCGGCTGCAGAGCTCGCCGGTCTCGCCTCGCGGAACGATGTTCCCGGTCGCCGGGTCGACGATCTTGATCTCCACGTGGGGATGCACCCTGCCCACCGTGGAGACGCGCCTGTCCAGTGGATCGTCTGTGGCGCACTGGGTGGAGACCGGCGAGGTTTCGGTCATCCCGTAGGCGATCGTCATCTCCGGGATGTGCATCACGGTCTGAACCTTCTTCATGACCTCGACCGGGCACGGCGATCCCGCCATGATGCCGGTCCGCAGAGAGCTGAAGTCGAACTCTTTGAAACGCGGGTGGTCGAGCTCGGCGATGAACATCGTCGGCACTCCGTAGAGCGACGTGCATTGCTCCTTCTGCACCGTCTCCATCACAGCGATGGGATCAAAAGCCTCACCCGGGATGACCATGGCGGCTCCGTGCGTGGTGCACGCGAGATTGCCCAGCACCATGCCAAAGCAGTGATAGAACGGGACCGGGATGCAGACGCGGTCCTTTTCGGTGTACCTCAACTTCTCGCCGATGAAGTAACCGTTGTTGAGGATGCTGTGATGAGTCAGCGTCGCGCCCTTCGGGAAGCCGGTGGTGCCCGAGGTGTACTGGATGTTGATGGGATCGTCGAACTGGAGCGAGGCCTCGAGCTCGTGCAACTGGTCCACGCTGGTTTTCGCGGCGTCGCGCTTCAGCGCTTCCCAGCCATCTTCTAGAACCAACGCCTCTCTGAGCTCGGGGCAGCGGCCTTTTACCTCGGCCAGCATGGCGGCGTAGTCGGCCTGGCGGAAGGCGGCGGCGAGGATGAGCAGGCTGATGCCCGACTGGTTGAGCGCGTACTCGAGCTCCGACGTGCGGGAGGCGGGGTTGATGTTGACGAGGATCGCGCCGATCGCCGCAGTCGAGTATTGGACGATTACCCATTCGTAGCGGTTGGGCGCCCAGATTCCCACGCGATCGCCTTTCCGCACTCCACGGGCCACCAGGCCACGGGCGATGACCTCGCACTGCTCGATCAGCTCCGCATAGGTGGAGCGATGGCCCTGGTGCGCCACCACCAGCGCCTCACGATCGCCGAAACGTTCGGCGGTCCGGCGCAGGTTTTGAAAAATGGTCTCGCCCAGCAACGGGACATCGCTGGCGCCGTCAACGTAGCTGAGCTTGCGCAATTCGAGCCACCTCTCCCTGGACTTTTCGGTTCCATTGTGCGCCTCTCACAATGTGCCGTACCTCACAGTCCGCGGCCCCGTGCATGCTGGGAAAACAAACCACTTGACTATCGCTCTGGAACCGCGCAATTTGGATTCAATTCGTTCGTCGCCGGATCCATCGACAGCCCACGTGAGGTTGGCCTCCACAAGTAGGCAACGGCCGCAAGGCGCAGTAAACCAAAAAGCGTGTCACCCGATGGAACCCGGCTGAGGCGGTGTCCGCTGCAGGCGCCGCCTCGTTTATTGCCTGACCCCAGCTCGGACCTACTGGCGCGGCAGGGTTGGCCGGGGTCCCCCGGCCACAGCTTTGTCTATAACCACTCCAAAGCGTCGCGGGGAGTAACTAATCCTCAAACAAATCCATCGACATACCGGAAAGAGAGCAGCGCGTCGGCGCAGCCCACGCGCGATGAGAGGGAACCATCTGGGTTCCCTCTTATAACTCGCGATAATCGCGTCCGTGATCGGCGAGCTGCGCGCGGATAGAGCCACTCGCCGATCACCATTCGACAATCGCCGCTTCCGGACGCTCCTGCTGGCCATCGCGGCTGTACCGATTGCAGCGCTGTACGTTTGGCGAACGCTGATCCTGCCGGCGCTGACCGGCGCCCTGCCTTCTGACTTCAGCGCCAACTACATGGCGGCCGCGGCCCGAATCGCCGCCGGCCGCGATCCCTACGACCTGTGCGTGATCCAGGGTTGCGCTGCCACCGCCGGGACCTTCACCCCTCTGCCCCTGGCCGGCGCGCAGTACGTGACGCCGCTTCCGGTGGCGTGGATGCTCCAACCGCTCGGGGGGGCCGACCCGCGCCTCCAGCTGGCGATCGTCATCGGCGTGCTGCAGGCGGCACTGGTGGTCTTTCTCTGGACGACGATGCGCGCGATCCGGGTGAAGGACTGGCAGCTGGCGCTCCTTCTAGTACTGGTCGTTCTCGGCTTCGAGCCTGTGGTCGGCAACTTCGACGAGGGGCAGGTGAACCTGGTTCTGCTCGGGTTCAGCGGGATATGGCTCCTCGCATGGGTGGCCGGCGATCGGTGGTGGGGAGGTGCGGCGCTTGGAGCCGCGGTGGCGATCAAGTTGCTGCAAGCGCCGTTGGGGCTTCTCCTGCTCTGGGGACGGCGGTGGAGGATGGTCCTCGCCGCAGCCCTGGCGGGCGCAGCACTCTGGCTCCTGGCGGTGCCCCAATACCTGCCTGAATACCTCTTCAAGGTCGCGCCCGTGCTGGCCGCTGGAACCGGCTTGTTCGAGAACCATTCGCCCGGCGGAACGGTGGCGCGCCTGCTCGACCCGGGCACGTTCCTCGGCGCGGTCCGTGATACGAGCCCCGCGGCGCGGGCGATCACCACGGCGATCGCGATCGTCACCCTTGCGATCACTTTCTGGATCATTCGACGGCCGCGATCCGACCGACCCGGGCGAGCGTTGGAAGCCGCGGCGGTGGTGTCGGTCGGCCCGCTGGTGGCGAGCTATTCGTGGGGTACGCACCTGGTCCTGCTGCTGCTGCCGATGCTGGTTGTCGTCGCGTGGGCGGTGCGCCGGCGCGACTGGACGGTGCTTGGGCTTGTCGCTTTGGGTTGGGCCCTGATCGGTCCCGGCCACAACTGGTTCCAGGTCCTGCTGGTGTCCGGCTATCCGAACCTGCTGGTTCTCCGGCTGATGGCGGAGTTCGGCGTCGTCGGTATCACGGCGATCTGGATCGCAGCCCTGGTAGCTGTGCGGCGGGACAGATCAGCGCACGGACTTGATGCGGCTCGTGAATATGGTGCCGATCAGTAGCAGCACGATCGCGCTTGCGAACACGACGCGGTAGCCAGAGTTGGGCGACACGCCGTTGAAGTAATCGAGCGTGGGTCCCGCAATGAAGGGCACCACGGTCTGGGGTAGGGTCAGCGCGATATGGAACAGGCCCATATCCTTGGCGCTGGTGGCGCGATCGGGCAGGGTGTCGCAGGCAAGCGCCCAATCGACTGCGTAGTACAGGCCGTAGCCGACGCCGTACGCGATTCCGAGCGCAAACACGAGGGGAATCGCCCTGGGGAAGAACACGATGAACACCAGGGCGACGAACGCCTGGAAGCCACCGCTCGCGAAGACGAAGATCTTGCGTCGACGGGTCCGATCTGAAAAGTAACCGCCGGCGAGCCCGAATGGGATGGCGGCACCGAGGACGACCAGGAACCAGAGCGAAGTGAACTGGGCGGGGTCGGCCACGCCCACGACGTCGCGAAAGAAGTTGAGGAGGTAGTAGGCGACCGCGGTAATGCCGGCGGAGACGAAAAAGCGCGTGAAGATGACCCACGCGAAGTCGCCGCCCAACATCGGCCGGAAGAATTCATGGATTGCCGCGCCTAGTGGCCGCGTTTGCCGTGGCGGCAGTGGCTGTGACCCTTCACCGCGCGCGGCCAGGGAGGTGGGGATCAGCGTCAGCACCATGACCGCGGCGAACGCCAGGTAGATCCACCGGTCCAGGTGGGCGCTTACAAGGACGGTGTTGGCGGCAAGGCCGGCGCCGCTCCCGAGCTGGACCATCGTGGCTAGGAATCCACTCGCGCGGCCGAAGTCCTGCGCCGGGACGACATCAGGGATGATGCCCGCAAACGCAGCGCCCGCCGCGTTGAAGAAGAACTGGACGATCGCGTAGCCGACCATGATCTGTAGGTAGCTGTGAGCCGTCGCGAGCACCAGCAGGCCAGGCAGCGCCAGCAGCGTCGCCCCGATCATGATCGGCCGGCGGCGCCCGATGGGCGTTGAGAGGCGGTCCGAGAGCGCCCCGATGATCGGCGGCACGGTCATCGCGAAAAGGCCGCCCAGGCTGACGGCGAAGCCGATGGCGGTGCCCTGGTTCGCTTTGGGGACCACCTCGTCGATCTGGGTCTGGATGACGACGGTGGTCAGCGGCTGCCACAGAAAGAAGTTGCCGAACCAAAAGGCGCTGAGCGCGGTGTGGCGGAGGTTGCCGAATCGCGTTGGCTCCGGAGCGGCTGCCGCGTCCGCTGCCATGGCGGTAGGCTAAGTTAAGTAGCTCCCTTTTGGCAGCCGAAACGCGCTAGGCTGTTGCGGCCCCCATGCATCCTGTCCTTTCGCGTGCCAAACAGCTCCTGGTCGACGTGCCGAGGCATGGCAAGCTCGCCTACTGCCTCCTGCGCGACGAGCGGGTTCCGGCCGCCCCCAAGGCGGTGCTGCTGGGTGTCCTCGTGTTGATCGTGAGCCCGATCGACCTCCCGGCGTGGGTGCCGCTCATGGGCGAGCTCGATATGCTGGCACTCGGGGTGCTTGCGGTCAGCACCTTTATTGAGGCGTGTCCGGAGGACGTCCGCCGCGAGCACGAGGCGGCGCTGAAGGCGGGGGCGAGCACATTCGACCATGACTTCCACGACGCCCTCGCCGCGGCGAGGGCGGGTGGCGGGCGGTTCTTCAACAGGATCCGCAGGCGCGTCTGGCGCCGGGACCCCTATCAATCGGTATCGGAGGGCTAGGCGAAATTGCGGGTGATGCTGACCAAGGACGTCGAGAACGTGGGTCGCGCCGGCGACGTTAAGGAGGTCACGGACGGGTACGGGCGCAACTTCCTGTTTCCGCGCAAGCTGGCGGTGCCGGCCAGCCGAGGCTTCGAGGCGGAGGCCAAGCGGCTGAAGGACGCCGCGATCAAGCGCGAGACCAAGGACCGCGTCGAGGCACAGGCGCTGGCGGATGAGATCCACAACAAGACGGTGGTCGTGCGGTTGAAGGTCGGGGCCGAGGAGAAGGCGTTCGGCTCGATCACCAACCTGGACATTGCGGCGGCGCTCAAGGCTCAGCACCGAGTCGACATCGACCGGCACAAGATCGACATGAAGGAGCCGATCAAGACCCTCGGCGAGCACCAGGTACCGCTGAAGCTCCACCGCGACGTGGCCGCGCACGTGAATGTGATCGTCACCCAGGATCGCTGAGGAGGCGGTCGTAAAAATGGCGACGATCCCTCTCACACCCGGGAGGGTCCCACCAAACGACCTCGACGCCGAGATGTCGGTGCTCGGATCGATCCTTCTCGACCCACTCTCAGTCGCCAAGGTCCTGCAGTTCCTGCACCCGGAGGACTTCTATCGGGAGAACAATGGCCAGGTCTACAGGGCAGCGCTGGATCTCTTCTCCGCGGGCGAGCCGATCGACAACGTCACGCTGGCTGCCCAGCTGCAGACGATGGGGATGCTCGATCGCGTAGGGGGGCGGACCCAGCTGGCGTCTATGCAGAGCGCCGTGCCGACGGCGGCCAACATCGAGTACTACGGCCGGATCGTCAAGGAGAAGGCGTACAAGAGACGCCTGATCTCGGCCGGCTCAAACATCGCGGGATTCGGATACGACGATGGAGTCGAGGCGGAGGCGGCGATCAACCAGGCGCAATCGCTGGTGTTCGGCGTCGCCGACGACCGCGACCAGCGCGAGCTGGCGAGGCTCTACGACCTCCTCGGTCCCGCCATGGAGCGGATCTCATTGCAGATGGAGAGCGGGCAGGGCGTCATCGGTGTCCCGTCTGGCTTCCACGACCTTGACCGGATGACGGGCGGTTTCAAAGAGTCGGACCTGATCATCGTGGCGGGCAGGCCTTCGATGGGCAAAACCTCGTTCGCGCTCAATATCGGCCTGCACGCTGCCCTCGAACATAAGAAGGCGATTGCGATTTTCAGCCTCGAGATGTCCAAGGAACAGCTGACCGAGCGCTTGTTGACCGAGCAGGCCCAGATCGACGCTCAGCGATTGCACCGCGGTCTCCTGAGCGAGGCGGAGTTCGACCGGGTGTCCAATGCGCTGGGGCCCCTCGGAGAGGCGGCGATCTACATCGACGACACGCCCGCGATGGACGAGCTGACATTGCAGCTCAAGGCGCGGCAGGCCAAGATGCGGCACAACATCGACCTGATCATCGTCGACTACCTGCAGCTGATGCACGGCCGCTCCCGCGGCGATGACAATCGGGTCCAGGAGGTCTCGTCGATCTCCCGTGCCCTGAAGGGTTTGGCTCGCGAGCTGCGGATACCCGTGATCGCCATCTCACAGTTGAGCAGGGCGCCCGAGCAGCGCCCCGACAAGCGGCCAATCCTCAGCGACCTCCGCGAAAGCGGCGCGATCGAGCAGGATAGTGACCTTGTAATGTTTCTGTATAGGCCCGAGTACTATAAATCGGATGAAAGGCCCGGCATCGCCGAGATCATCGTCTCCAAGCACCGCAATGGGCCCACCGGCATGATCGAGCTCAAGTTCCGCCGCGACCACACGCGCTTCTACAACCTCGAAACCCGCCGACCCGAACCCGGGACGGAGTAACGGGGGTGGTCATCATCTTGGTCGGCGGCCAATGGGGCGACGAGGGCAAGGGCAAGGTCATCGACTTCCTGGCCTCCAAGGCCCAGATGGTCATCCGTTCGCAGGGTGGCAACAACGCCGGCCACACCGTCATCACGGAGGACGGTGAGTTCAAGTTTCAGCTCATCCCCTCGGGCATCCTGTACCCGGGCTGCACGTGCATCATCGGCAACGGGGTCGTCGTCGACCCGATCGTCCTTCTTCGCGAGATCGCCCAGCTGCGCGAGCGCGGCATCGAGCCGTCGAATTTGCTGGTGAGCGAGAGAGCCCACATGGTCATGCGGTATCACCCGCTCTTCGACCAGCTGGAGGAGGAGGCGCGCGGCGACGACCGCCTCGGCACCACGTGGCGCGGCATCGGCCCCGCTTATGCCGACAAGATCCGGCGAATCGGCTTCCGCATCGGCGACCTCCAAAAGGAAGGCTTCATGCATAACAAGCTGGCCTTCGTCGTCGGCCAGGTGAAGAACCCCATCCTCACGAAGCTCTACGGACGTGAGGCATACGACTGGGAAAACATGCTCGGCGAATACATGGGTTACGCCAAAGAGCTCGATCCGCACATCAAGGACACCTTCCCGATCATCCAGGAAGCCCTCGACAGCGGCGCCAACATCCTCCTCGAAGGCGCCCAGGCCACGATGCTCGACCTGGACTTCGGCACCTATCCGTACGTCACGAGCTCCAACCCGACCGCGGGCGGCGCCCTCACCGGCAGCGGCATCCCGCCGACCAAGGTCGACCTCACCCTCGGAGTCTTCAAGGCCTACACGTCACGGGTCGGCTATGGTCCCTTCCCGTCGGAGCTCCTGGATGAGATCGGTGACCAGATCCGCGAGCGAGGCCACGAGTTCGGCACCGTGACCGGCCGCCCTCGGCGCATCGGCTGGTTCGACTCCGCGGTTGCGCGCTACGCGGTCCGTGTCAACGGCGTCGCCTGTGCCGCCCTCATGCGCCTTGACATCCTGGACGAGCAGCCCAACCTCAGGATCTGCACCGCCTACAACTTCCGAGGAGAGCGCCACGACCACCCGCTCGCCAACATCTCGCATTACAAGCACTGCGAGCCGGTCTATGAGGACATGCCCGGGTGGGAGACCGCTATCGGCTCCGCTCGCTGCTGGGAGGACCTGCCCCAAGCGTGCCGGGACTACATCGAGCGGATCGGCGAGTTGATCGGCGCGCCGATCGAACTGGTGGGCACCGGACCGCGCCGCGACCAGTTCGTCACCCGAGGCCGCAAGCTGTTCGACTGAGCCGACCAGGGCGGCGGGTGTAACCACCGCTTCGCCAACAGCAGCGATGGGTGGGCGTTGAACTCAGCGCAGACAATCTGAGCCACGATCGACGGCGGAGCTCACTGGACCCCGGTGCCCACCTACTCCGGGGTAAACACTAGCTCGCCCCGGGAATTCTCTTGACCTCTCGAAGCTGAGCGTCGCGCCGGCGCAGTCTCCGGTTTTTCTGCCAGCGATCCCTCCCCGTCGAGGCGGCCCACAGCACGACGACGACCACCGCCATGACCGCCTGCACGCCTGCGACCGCGAGGAACGCCGCTTCGATCCCATACCCCCGTACTCGCAGCCCGACCGCGAGCAGGCCTGCGCCGAATCCCAACACGGGGCGGATCGCCCACGACGACGGGAGACTTCGCCGATCAGCGAGGAGGATGCCGGCGACGAACCACGTCGGCCCGCTGTCCAGGTGTACGACGTATTCCCAGTGGAACGCCGCGATCGAAACGGCGGCGCCGGCCAGGAAGCCGACGGTCACCACGAGGCTCAGGCGGCGCGCATAGGCGAGCCAGGCGATCCCAATCGCTACCGCCAGCAGAGAGGTCGCGAAGACGGGTCCTGCGACATTGCCGACGTACAGGGTGATGGCGTCGTAGGAAGCGGGCAGGCCTGGCTGTACGTACCAGATCGCGATTGGGTCGGGGAAGGCCCTGCCGCTCGCCGGATTGATGTAAGCGAGCGGCGCGCCTCTGGTGATCAGGGCCACAGCAGCGAAGGCCAACAGGCCCGCCTGGGCGCGGATCGCGGGGATGTAGCGAGCTCGCAGGAGCTCGAGGATCACGGCCAGCGCGGCGATCTCGATCGAGGTGGCGAGCGACGCGCCCGGCCCAACCAGCGCGACGCCGACAACGGCGGCGATAACGGCGCTTGGTTGTGGGCGAGGCAGGTCACGTCGCCAAACCCAGCGAGCGACCAGTTGCGCCGCGATTCCAACGGCGAGCGCAACCGCAAGCATCTCCACCGCCGGGAGCTTGAAGATGATCAGGCCGGCAGCGACCGGCGGCGCAAGCGCGATGCCCGTGATCAGATCGTCGGGGAGCGAGGCGGGGCTGAAGGCAGCCCGATCCAGCCAGGCCGCGACTCGCTTCAGCCAGGCCCCGGGGCGAGCCAGCACTCAGGGGATTGTAGGGAATCACCCACGTGGCGATCGGGAGGCACGCAGGCGGCGGTCTTCCAGCCACCGCCACACTACCCGACGACGGACCAGGTTGGGTGATAATCGGCACGCTCGTGTCGCTACCCCGCAAACGTCTTGCCGCGACGCTTGTGGCGCTGCTGGTGTGCGCCTGGGCCGTTGACGCTGTTCATGCCGGCGCGCTCCCACCTTCGACGTGGGTCGCTCTGTCGCCACTGCCTCAGGCGGGCCACAGTGCGATCTTTGCTTTGGGGGTCAATCCCTTCAACAACCAGGTCTTGATAGCCGGCACGGCCGACGGATCACTGATGCGGAGCGCCGATGGCGGGTCGACCTGGAAGGCAGCGCACAGCGGCTCCGCAGGTATTCTCACGATTTCGTTCAGCCCGTTCAAGTCCGGGCTGGTGCTGGCAGGGACGCGAGGAGCGGGTGCCCTGGGGAGCAAGGACGGGGGGCTGACATGGGCTGCGGCGAATGGCATCGACGGACGCTCCGTCCGCGCTTTCGCCTTCGCGCTCGCGCTCGTTGCGGCGGGCACGGACCACGGCGTCTACCTCAGCCCCGACGGACTCACATGGAGGCAGTCAGGGCTGCCTACCACCAATATCGGCGCCCTGGCCGTGGCGGCCAAACACGATCCCGTCCGCCTGGTCGCAGGCAGCGGCGCGGCCTCCACGACCGGTGGTGCGCTGCTGTTCCAGAGCACTGACGCAGGCATCACCTGGGCGCAGGTGAGGGCCGCGATCAACGGCAAGGTGGTGTCGTGCTTGGCGGCCGGGCCACTGCCGCCGACAGGCAACGTGAGGCCTGTGGTCGTCGGCACGAATGCCGGCCTCTTCACGTCGCGTGACAATGGCGCTTCCTTCACCGCCAACAGCGGCGGAGGGCTGCTTCCGTCGACCGACTACACGCAGGTCGCGTTCGTCACCACTCACTACGACCGCTACTACACGGCCAGCGACGGAGGTGGCTCGGCGTCAGGTGGACTCTGGAGGACCCGTGATGGCGGCAGACACTTCGCCTCGCTCGCCCCGCCGATCCCCTCTGTGACTGCGCTCGCGGTTTCGAACGACGAGGCTCCGATCCTGTACGTGGCCACCTTCCGTCCGGCCGACCAGGGGGCCGTACTGTGGGCCTACCACGACACCGGCGGCACGCCCCAAGAACCTCCGTCAACCGTGACGCCATCAGCCAGCAGCAGCCGGACGACGACGCCCGCGCCCGATGGACCGTCCGGCCTCAGCCAGTTTCTCTCATCTTCGCGGACGCCCTATATCGCCGTCGGCCTCGTCGCCATGCTCGTGATCGGGCTGGCCGTGATCTCCCATTTCCGCGGGCGCCGCGGGTGACTCCACTAGACTCCCTCGAGTTGACTGACCCACACGACCGCCTGCGCCGGCTTGGGCTGAAGCTGCCCGTTCCCCCCGCCCCTGTCGCCTCGTACGTGCCGACCGTGCTCGTACCGATCGGAAACGGGCGGTCGCTGCTTTACATCGCCGGCCAGGTGTCGGTTCTGGACGGCAGGCGTTTGACCGGACGGTGCCCCGATGAGGTGAGCGTGGAGGATGCTCAGGTGGCTGCGCGGGCGTGCGCGCTCAACCTGCTGGCCCAGATGGAAGCGGCGGCCGGGCTCGCCAACGTTGAGCAGGTCGTGCAGCTGACGGGCTTCGTGCTGTCGACCGGTGACTTCAGCGATCAGCCAAAAGTGGTCAACGGTGCGTCGGACCTGCTGGTCGAGGTCCTGGGCGAGGCCGGGAGACACACGCGAGTGGCGGTCGGCGCCAATTCGCTTCCATTCTCGGTCACGGTCGAGATCGCGGCGGTGGCTGTTGTCCGCGCCGCCTGAACCCAAGCCGCCGCTAGCGCGCCGGCCCCGCCTGCTGCTTGTCGGCAGTGTCGTCTACCTCGCTGTGGTCTTCGGGGTGATGCTGTGGCGGGGCGTGTCGATCGAGCCGGAATGGGTCCTGCTTGTGCTTCTGCTCATCGCCATCGCCCTGGGACGGGGACGTACGTTCCTTGCCGACTGGACGCCTTTCCTGTTGCTTTTCTTCGCCTATGAGGCCATGAGGGGTTTCGCGGCGAAGACGAACTTTCAACCTCACGACCTGTCGGGACTGGAGCGCTGGTTCTTCAGGGGCACGATCCCCACGCTCGTGCTTCAGAAAGACTTCTATCACCCTGGTGTGATCGGCCTTCAGGACCTGATCGCGATGGTCTTCTATTTCATGCATTTCGTATTGCCGATCGTGGTCGGGTTCGCCTTCTGGGTGAACAGCCGGGAGCACTACCGGCGGTTCATTGCAGCCCTGCTTCTGCTGTGCTTCCTCGCGTTTTTGACCTACCTCTTCTGGCCGAGCGCTCCACCCTGGTATCAGTTCCACGACGTCGTCAAGATCAACCAGCAGACCGTTGACCACCTGTGGGGAAACACCGTGGTCGTCATCTACCACGCCTTCAATCCGAACGACTTCGCCGCCTTCCCTTCGCTCCATGCAGCCTTTCCGGCACTGGCGGCCGTGTATGCGTGGCCGCGGTACCGCGCCCTGGCGGTGGGGCTCGCCTTGTGGACCGCGGCGGTCGTGGTGTCAATCGTCTACCTGGGCGAGCACTACGTGGTCGACGCGCTCGCGGCGATGGTCTATGTCGCCGCCGCCACCGTAATCGTCGAGACCGTCAGTCGCCTGCGCGCGCGTCGCGCCGAGAGAGCGTCGGCAGCTACGCCTGCCACACCTTCCGCATAATCGACCGCGCGAGTTTGTCCGGGTCGTGGTGGGACGGCACGCGAATGTTGACGACGTCGGCCCCGATGAAGCGGACGCCGGGGTGCTTCGATGAATCCTCCGGTCGGAAGATCACCTGTGACTGCCCGCCGGTCGGCATGTGGTCATTGTTCGAGTTGACGAGCACGAAATCGAAGATGTTCGATCCGATGTGCTGGTCGATCACCCGCAGGTAGTCGTCGACGTTATAGCCGTCAGTCTCGCCGTGCTGTGCCGCGAGGTTGCAGATGTAGACCTTGAGCGCCGGCGAAGCTTTGATGGCTTCGACCATGCCCTCGACGAGCAGGTTGGGCAGGATCGACGTGTATAGAGAGCCCGGGCCGATGACGACCAGCTCGGCGTTCAAGATCGCCTGTGCCGCCTCGGGGTTGAGCAGGGCGCCTTCGGGCTTCAGGAAAACCTGGCTTATCGGCGCGTTCTGCTTTGGGATCTTGGATTCGCCTTCCACCGTGTGCCCGTTGATGGAGGCCACGAGCGTCACGTCCTGCAGGGTGGACGGGATGATGGTGCCTTTGACTGCGAGTACCTTGCCGGACTCGCGGAGCGCATGCTCGAAGTTCCCGGTGACGTCGGCCATCGCCATGATGAAAAGGTTGCCGAAGGAGTGGCCGTCAAGCGAACCCTCCGTGAACCGATGGTCGAAGAGCTGCTTCATCAGCGGCTCGGCATCAGCCAGCGCTATGAGGCACTGCCGGAAGTCGCCCGGTGGAAGGATTCGGTACTCGTCACGCAGCCTGCCCGATGACCCACCGTCATCGGCGACTGTGACGATGGCCGACAGGTTGGAGGTGTACGTCTTCAGGCCGCGCAGCAGCGAGCTGAGGCCGGTGCCGCCGCCGATGGCGACGATGCGAGGGCCCCGGCTCTTCAGCCGGAAGGCGTGGATTATCTCGACCATGCTGCTGGAGCTGTTGCCGGGAAGGAAGGGGCCGAGGACCGATTGCGTGAGCTTCAAGTAGCTGAAGATGAGCACGCCGATTCCCAGGGTGCCGAAGATGACCGCGCGCAGCCAGTAAGGAAGGAACTGGAGGGTTATGTAGTAGAACTGGTGGGGCAGCTCGGCGGTTGTGTAAAGCGCCTTGAGGCCATAAGCGAATCCAAGGACCAACACCAGCTCCGCGAACATGAGGAGCAGAAGCCAACGCTTGATCTCGAGACCAGGTGTCAACCACCGGAGAAGGCGAGTCGTTGATTGGAGCCTTGTAGCCATCTACCCCGCTAGCCAGAACGGATACAAAACATGCAAGGTTACTGTGAACTACGCTTCAATTGAAGTATGGGGACTTTGCGGAGGCTGCGTCGGCTGGTCCGGATCACGGCCGTGGGTTTGGTGGTGGCGGCGGTCGCCACCGAGCTTGCCAAGCCCGAGGCGGAGCGCACTTGGCACGGTCGGGTGATCGGCCTCGTGCCGTACGACTTTCGTCCGCCCACCTTGGAGCGGATCCGCGACGCTTACTGGAACCCGGCGTCGGGCCGCCTCTTCAGCGATCGCGTGTTCGGCGTCGGCTGGGCGGTCAATCTCCACCGGGCGAAGACGTTGCTCGCGGCTGGCTTCGAGAGCCTGATGGGAACGCCGCCGCCGCTCTCGATCCGAATGAGCTCGCGATCGCAAACCGTGCGAGGCGGAACGGGGGCCGAAGACACCCTGGAGTAGCACCCAAGCCTGTGGATTCGCTGGTACCTGGGGGCGCCTCACCACCTCCCCCGCTCTGAGCGGAGAACGCCACCCAAGGCGCGGTAGCTTGCACAGGGGCCATCGGCAGGCGACCGGACACCGGTAGGCGACCAAAGGCAAGCCTGGGGAGAGAATGTGGAAAACCCGGGGACGGGGAGGTCGGGCGAGGAGCCGGACCGTTCACCTCCCGGCTTGGCGGGGAGGCCGCGTATTTGCGCGGGTGGGGCGTATTGGGCCTCGCTAAAATAGGCGGCCGACCCAACCTGTTGGGGAGTGGCGCAACGGTAGCGCAGCTGACTCTGGATCAGAAGGTTGAAGGTTCGAATCCTTCCTCCCCAGCCATATCGATCTCGCGCTCGCGCGCCTCGCCCGCCGGCTCGAGGGCCGCTGGGCCGCGCCGGCCCAGTTACAGACCCCGACGGAATCGAGGTCAGTCCCCCGACGGCTTGACCGGACGCGTCACCTGGTGCTGGCACCAGGCGTAGAGGGCGTCGTACAGCGGGGACTCGAGGGCGATCTTGCGGTGATCCTCTTCGCCATGGACCATCGCGAAGCCATGGGCGATGGCCTTGAGTCCTGCCGCCTCGGGCGTGATTCCCAGGTCGGCTGATACGTCTGCGCCGTGCACGATCAACGCGAGGCGGTCGAGCGCCGCGTCCTTCAGCCCGTATTTCAGGATGATGGACTCGAAGCTGCACCTACCGTCGACGTGGCCGAGCTCGACCCCGCCGACGTCATATGGGATGGCGCCAACGCGTTCGGCGACCGCGGCGACATCCGGCACAGGCACGTAAAGGAACTCCGCGTCGGGGTCGATGAAACGCTTGATCAACCACGGACACGCGATTCGATCGACACTGGCATTCTTTCGGGTCACCCACTTCATCGACATTCCTCCATTGGCATCGTCGGATCGTTCATCTATTCTCGGGCCAATGGCCGACCTACTCTTGCGCCTGCAACTGGCAATCGAGGCAGCGTTCGTGCTTCTGGCCCTCGCGGCGCTCATCGACTGGATGCGACATCGCGACACTCGCCGCGGCCACCTCGCCGTGGCGTTCGGCTCGCTCACGGCTCTGATCTTGATCTTGCCCGCCCTCGACCAGGCCGGGCCCTTCAACCAGCTCTTGACGGACGTCGCTGCCGTCGTCCTACTGCTCTCGGGCTACGCGCTGCTGATGTTCCGCGCCTCATTCATCCCGCTGGCCGCGTCAACACTGCGCGCGGTCAGGATCGCGATCCTGGCCGTGGTAGCGCTCGCCATTGTCGCCCAGCTCCCAGCCGATCCCCAGCAGCCGGACGGCCTGCTTCAATCCGTCGCCCTGGTCGCGGTGGTGGTCACGTGGAGTCTGTGCATCCTTGAGCTCATCGTCCGGCTGTGGCGGCCTCGATCCGCCGTCCGGCTGTCGAGTCCGCTCGGCTGCGTGCGCTGAGCCTCGGTTACGCCGCCTTGCTGGCCGAGATCGGGACGGCAACCTTCGCAGGCTCAGTGGCTCACCATCCTTATTTCGAGTTCGCGACCGCCCTGGTCACGCTGGCCATCGTCCCTCTCCTGTATGTCAGCTTCTCGCCACCGAGATGGCTCCGGTGGGCCTGGCGGCAGCCGGAGGAGGACGCGTTTCGCAACGCGCTCCACGACCTGCTGCTCTATAGCCCTGATCGCGCCACACTCGCGCACCGAGTGCTTGGGTGGGCGACGCGCCTTGTCGGCGGCGCGGGCGCCTTCATCGTCGACTCCGACGGTTTCGATCCTGGCGGCGTGCGATATGACAGTCGACCAGGCCGCGAATGTCGCGTCTGGCGCGAACGCCACTTCGCCGACGCGCCCCTCACTCCTACTACCCCGGCTCGCAACCAGGCTCGTCGTCCCGCTTCAGCTTCAGCAGGGCGACGGCGCCATGATCGTCCTTTCGGGTCCGTTCACCCCGCTGTTCGGCGAAGACGAGATGCTTCGTTTGCGGCAATACGCCAGCAGCATCACGGCCGGCCTCGATCGCGTATTGCTGAGCCAAAGGATCGCGTCTCTCGAGAAGGCCAAGACCGAGTTCCTGAACGTCGCCTCACACGAGCTGCGAGGCCCGATGACAGTCATCAAGGGTTATCTGACCATGCTCGCGGCGGGGTCTCTCGGCGATCTCCCGACCCAATCGATGTCTGTGCTTCACCTGCTGATCGCGAAATCGGACGAGGTCAACTGGATGATCGAACAGATGGTGGAGGCGGCACGCTTGGAAGACGGCCGGCTCGCGATACGGAAGGTGCCGGCGGACCTGATGGAGCTGACCGACCTGGCCATCGAGAGCGCCGGCCAGCTTTTCAGCAAGCACCATCTGAGCGTCGACAGGCCTCCGCAGCCCATCCACGCCGAGCTGGATCCGGATCGCTTCCAGATCGTGGTCAGGAACCTCCTCAGCAATGCCGCCAAGTACTCGCCCGAAGGCGCGCGCATCCAGGTGAAGGTCAGCGGC
>OCZT010003099.1_pt1 | contig 17097 bp, 14 predicted proteins | sample 1539031 | NCBI WGS metagenome assembly OCZT01 (sample SAMEA3539308, study PRJEB22396) | soil metagenome | biome: tundra; feature: field; material: soil | place: USA | collected 2010-05 | depth 0.15 m | reverse complement strand
GGCATACGAGATATTGGCGTGACTGGAGTTCAGACGTGTGCTCTTCCGATCTAAACAGTTCCTCCTGTATGGACTTCTGCACGGCACATACATTGTGGTCAATCACGCCTGGCGGATTTTTCTGCCTGCTGAAAGTCGCTTTAAGAGCGCGCTCAATGTTCCCCTAAGTGTCGGGATGACTTACGTGGCGGTGCTGGTAGGAGAGGTTTTCTTCCGCTCAAGCTCTCTCCACGACGTAGGGCGTGTTCTTGCAGACATGGCTGGGCGTCACGGGCTTGGCCAAGTCTGGCCACTCGGGCAAGGGCTACTGATTGCGGACCTGCTGGCCGTTGTTTGGCTAATGCCGAACACGCAGGAAATACTGGGTGAGACGCAAGAGAATGACAAGCCAAACTGGAGCATCTTTCCGCTCGTACGATGGAGTCCCACGCTGCCATGGTGGGCTGCGACCAGCCTGACGTTCGCCGTCAGCATGTTCTACTCGACGGCGAGTACGACCTTCCTCTACTTCCAGTTCTGAGGTCCTGCGTTACCTCTCAGCTATCCAAGCTTCGCCAACTCGGCACTTGCGTCCTTTCCTGCCTTGGTGTCTGGCGCGAGCGACACGGCCTTTTTCAGTTGCAGTTGGGCATCGGCTTTTCTGTTCAGCTTGCTGTAGGTCATACCCAGGTGGAAATGCATCGCGGCATCGTCGGGGGTCTGCTTCAGAGCTGTCTCCAGAAGGTCTCGGGCTGAGCTGTAATTTCCTTTGTAGAAATAAACCCAAGCCAGCGTGTCAGCCGTCTGTGGCATGTTCGGCCAGACCCGCCGGGCAGTTTGCGCCAGTGAGAGTGCGACGTCCACGTTTTGACCGTTTTCTACCATCAGATATGCCAGGTTGTTGGCTGCGACGGCATTGTTCGGATCGAGCTGCAATGCCTTCTTGTAATAGTCCATCGCCTTTGACTGGTCGCCCTTCGTTTCCTCCAATACGCCGATCATCTGGGTTGCGTTGGCGTCGGTGGGGTGCGAGCTTACCCAACCCAGCAAGGTAGAGATGGCAGGGTCGGTGTTTCCCAGAGCAACTTGGGTCTGGGTGTAAATTTGAATTGCGTCGAAGCTTGTGGGACTTAGCTGCATAGCTTTTTGCGAATTATCCAGTGCACCCTTGAGATCCTTGGTCTGCAATAGCTGAAGGGCAGCAAGCTGGCTATAGAAATTGCCATTTCCGGGGACCTTGGCAATTTGTGCTTGGACCCGCGCGATTGCCTTGGCCGGCTGCTTCGACTGCAAGTCGTACGCCACCAGTTCCGCCAGCGCGCGATTGGAATTCGGGTTTTTGTCCAGCGCCTTCTGAATCAGCGCCACGCCTTCGGGAATGTGCCCTTGAGCCACGCGAACCTGACCCAACTGCAGATATGCTGCGGAACTTTCCGGATTTCTTGTCAGCACAATCTGTAAGTCAGCAAGGGCTTTGTCGAACTGCTTCTGGTTGGCCTCGGCTGTAGCGCGCCAGAAATAGGCGTCGGTAAAATCCGGGTGCAGTCGGATCATTTTTTCCGCGACCTGGGACAGCAGGGCAGCATCGCCCTTCTGGTTCGCGATGGAAGCCAGCCCGATGGCTGCTTCAATGTTTCCAGGACTTAGTTTTGTAGCCTCTGTCCAACTCGCCTCAGCGGCGACCTGGTCTCCCTTGCCCGACGCGACTCTAGCTAATAGAAGCTGCGTCGGAACGCTGGTTGGATTGCCGTTGGCAGCCTTTTTCAAGAGGGTAAATGCGTCATCGATTTTGCCGTTATTCAACAACAAGAGCGCGTTGAGGGTTTGCACCTCGAGATTGTTGGGGTCGCTCTTGGTCAACTGACTCGCCAAGTCTGCCGACTTGGCGAAGTCTTTCCTCTCAAAGAGCAGGTGAGCGTATCTGATCTTGATCGCGAAACTCTTCGGATACTTCGAATTCAAGTCTGCGAACGCGGTCAAGGCGTGGTCCAACTGCCCAGTTTTTACGTAGAATTCGACGAGCATCGTGGATGCCGTCTCGTCGCTGGGGTTATCGTCTACTGCCTGGCGCAGGGTCTGCTCGGCCTTGGTCGTGTCTCCGCCGCGGAGGTAAACAGTTGCCAACTCGCCACGTGCTCGCATATTTTTCGGTTCAACTTTGATTGCAGCGAGAAATTGCTGTTCCGCTCCCTGATGATCACCTTTTTTTTCAAACAGTTCGCCAAGCAAGATATGCGGAGTTGCACTCTTGGGGTCCAACGATGCGGCCTTATTCAGCTCTGCTTCGGCGGCGTCCGCAGTCGCAGGGTTTTGCCCGTCGAGCATCGCAATTGCGCTGTGGAAGGCTGAGCGATTGGGATCAATTTCAATCGCCCGCTGAAGGTTCTTCCGTGCACCCGGGGTGTCGCCGGTAGTCTGTGCGATCGCGGCCAGCAGGGCGTATGCATCCGCATAGTTAGGATTAATAGCCAGCACTGCATCTGCCTGTGCCTTGGCGCGGTCGGGGACGCCGCCGGAAAGCAGCAGATTACCGAGACTCAACCTGGCTTCCAGGTTTGAAGGGGCAAGGTCGACCGTTACCAACAGCTCCCTGTACGCCCCCACAGGGTTATTCATCTTCATGAGCGTTTTGGCCAGTTCCATGTGCGCGTCGGCGAAGTTCTTGTCCACCCTCAGCGCATTGGCAAATTGGATTGTGGCCTCCTTGTACTTGCCGCTGGCCTCGTATCGCTTGCCACTATCCAGGTACTTGTGCTTGCGCACGTTGGGATCGCGACTGCATCCGGCTGTGAAAAAGAGCGCGAGCGTGACAACCAGCGTCGCCGAGATCCGGGCGGATTGTGTATGAAGTTGTTTGAACATGGACCTATTCCTCATCTCTGATCTTTATCTTCGACCCTTATATCCAAGCAGCGAGCCACGACGTACAAGTATCGCAACCCGTAAATTTTACTGCTCTCAATTCGGAACATACGCGGGCAGCAGCGAAACTATTTGGTCGGCGAAGCCCACTGCGCGATTGCGCGCCACCAGCCTGTCCTCCCCTGGATTAACTCGAGTGATGATGCGGACGAGCGCCGCATCGGTGCGGCCGTAGCGGATCGAGTCGGCCAAAGTATATAGCTTCGCCTTATAGTCGCTGGCGATGCTGCGTCCATGCATCTGGTACCAGTAAAGGGCTTCTTGTGTCGAGTTTCCATCTGTGATGAGATACTCTCCAACTTGGTATTCCTTGCCGGTGGAGTCGGTTAACATCGTGACCCCCGAGGAAAGGAACGTCCATCCGGCACCGGGAAGGCAATTCTGCGGGGAATGGATGGACTGGCCTGTCCGCTGTGTTGGAAAGTACGCAATGTAGAGCCCGATCTCCGCTTGATCGCCTGCGGTTCCCACGGGAGTATTGGGCTTTGGCGTGTAGACCCGGTTGAGGAAATCCCCCTTGCCCAAAACCTGCAGGGCCTCTGGATCGAAGGGCACGTCAGTAGCCGTTCGCGTGCCGATGGTCGATGGCAATTCGCTGATCGGCCTGCTGGGCAGCACCCGGTCCTCATCTCCGCGTACATGCAGCACAAGTGCCGAGAGCGCCATGAGAACAACGACAATCCAATATTGTGGGGATCTCATGCCGGACGCCTGCCTTCCCTCGTCACCAAGCGCATCGCAAGATGCACAAGATAGAGACACGCGAGCGATACCAGAAACATCAACCAGCCGGAAAACTCATGAAAAAATCCCTGTGCCTTGTCGGGGTCCCAGTACTGAACGCACAGGCCGGTTCCAAAGATGCGGGCAACATTGGCTGCGACTGCGATCGGCACGCTGGAGAGCGCCAATACCACACGGCGCCAGGTCGTCCGCTCCAGAAAATAGCCGTAGATGACCGCCACGGTGAATAGACTCATCAGCGAACGAATGCCACTGCAGGCCTCGGCAACCTCCAATGGCATCGCCGGCAACTGAATGACGTTGCCTTCCTGAAGTACTGGAACTCCTACCCATTGGAGCAATGTGCTCGCGAAAAGCGAGGCACGCAACTGCAATGGAAAGGTGATCTGATTGAAGAGGATGGTCGGCAGTGGGATAGCCAGCAAGAGCACGAACAACACGAACTTCACTCGGCCCAGCATTGCTTTGCCCAACAGAGCCCACACCAAGCCAGCGGCCAGCAGAACAAACGAAGTGCGTTGCAGGAACAGGTCCGCTCCAAGCATGCCGAGCAGTAGTTCGCAAAGGCCCAGCACGACCAGGCTTATACCCGCCCAAGTCGGAGCAATGGCTGTGCGGCCAAGTTCGTGCCGCTTGTCCCACAGCAAAAATGCGGCGAAGAAGGGAATCAGGAAACCGTGCGAAAAGTCAGGCAGTTCGTACCAGTCCCGTACCAACTTGACTGCGATTCCGTGATAGAGCAGCACCAGCAGCGCCAAAAGCAAGAGAAGCGGTCCCCAGGCAATCGACCGGGTTGCGGTATCAGCCCGGCCGCCATCGCGGTCTCCACGGGAAGACGCGCTGGGATCCAGACCGATTTCGGAGGAGGCGTGCTCCCCCGAGCCACTTGTGGCTACGGATAAATATGCGATTGAAGGCGAAAGGGCGGGCTCGCTCATGAAATTGAGGTTACAGGTTCCCGTTGGCAATCTAAAAGCCTACCTGATTATCGCACGCGACGTTCTAGTCCAAGCCCCGCGCGCACCGGACTTAAGTAGATGAGGCCCACACACTTAAGTGGAATTACCAGGCGGCCCCCCGTTGGAATAAGGTTTCCCATAGATGGGTAAAAGTTATTCCCCTTTCTTGCCGTAGCCTCGTAGGTACCTGCGTGATATCTCGACCCACGATTGCGGCATCTTACAGGTGTAAAATGTGGGGGATACATCTCTAACGCCGCTGCTTGAATCGCATCCAACGATATTGGCGCAATAAAGGCAACATCTGCGGTATTAGGCATCCAACGAACTGTCATCCAAACAAGGCAGTTTGCCGAGGAACTCTTGCTTCAAAGGAATCGTTCTTTGCACCGCAAGCAACAGAATCGGCCGCATCACGGCCAACCAACAGGAATCGGCAGGAATATGAACCCTCTTCGCTGCACTCTTTACCTGGTTTTGTTACTTTCGACCATTGCGCCTGGCAAAGCCCAGCAGGCAACTGGGAAGCCCGTTCTTAGCGCCACACCTTCATCCGCACCGACAGTTGGCGTCGCGCCTCAGGCTACGGGGCAGATGGCAGTGTCCGCGAATTACATCATTGGTCCGGATGATTCCATCCAGGTGACGGTATGGAAGGAGCGAGACCTGTCCGGGGCCTTACTCGTGCGGCCTGACGGTAAGATCTCACTTTCCCTGGTGGGCGACATCCCCGCCGCCGGGTTAACCCCGATTCAACTCGCCGCGGACATCACTGAGCGCCTCAAGAAGTTCGTTACGGACCCCGTAGTCGATGTCACCATACTTGCGGTGAATAGCAAACACGCATTCCTGATGGGTGAAGTGGTGCGCGTTGGCCCCCTGGCCATCGGACCCGGCATGACGGTTTTGCAGGCAATTGCCACCGCCGGTGGACTGACCCCGTATGCCAACAAGAAGCATATCTACATCCTGCGCGGGGAACCCGGCAAGCAACAGAGGATCCCTTTCGACTACACCAAGGCCCTGAAGAAGGGGGATATGCAAGGAGTCTCGCTGCTTCCCGGCGACACCATTGTGGTTCCATGACGAGAATATCTCAGTGCGATCTCCAGCCCGCGGGCGGCAAAGCTGCCAAGCCTGCGGCCCAGTCCGCTATTCAGAAGGCTGCCATAATGCGTTCTCTTTTTCTGGCCGTACTGCTTATGATGATCACGCCCGCCGCGTTTGGGCAGGCCCTCCCTGCTGCGGAGGCTGCGCCTATCTCCACCGGCTTCTCGCTGCCGCGGACCGCGGGCACTCTGCAGTATGCCGTGAGCGCCTCGGAGAGTCTTGTCTGGGGCTACTACGGCAATTCGGGGGCGGCATCCGCAACCAACCTTACTGGCGATCTCGCCTATCTATCCAACAGCAAGCGAAATCCGTTCAGCATGGTTTTGGCTGGCGGTCATTCCTGGAGCACGTCAGGTCAGCCGTCCTTCAGTTACGTGAGTTTGGGCATGTCCCAGATTGCCAACGCCGGAAGATGGAACTTCGTGTTTTCCGACAATGTCAATTACATGCCGGGAACTCCAACCGTCGGACTCTCTGGCATTGCCGGGGTAGGCGATCTTGGCGTGAGCCCCGTGCAAGTCGGTGTCGACTCCGGGCAGGGGGTCCTTTCCAATTTTTCAAGCCGGGTTACCAACACCGTGGCGGGCACGATCCAACGTCAACTTACCGGTAAGACGTCCATCAATGGCTCGGGCTCCGCCAGCATAACTCGGTTCCTTGACACTGGCGGCTCAAACAATGGGGGCCTGGATAGCAATTCGATAACTGGTGGAGCAGGCATATCCCATCAATACAACGAGCGCACATCCCTCGGGGGTAATTACGCCTATTCGACCTATAGTTACAGTGGCGACACGTCGGGTACTCAAGCGTTCAACTTTGTCAGTCAGACTGCCAGCGTGCTGTTTACGCATCGGTTCACCCGCAAATGGGGTATGAGCGCATCTGCTGGTCCGCAATGGACCTTGAGCGACTACAGTGGCAGCAAGCAGCAGTTGAGCGCGTTTGTGGATGCGTCAGTCGACTACGCGGGCCACTATTCCTCGGGCTCGCTTGCATACGTGCGCAGTACCAACAGTGGATTCGGAGCGATTGGTGGATCTCTATCCGACAGTCTCACATTTGTCGCAACCCATCCATTCGCAGTCGTCTGGAGTAGCTCTTTCAGCGCCTCGTACACCCGGACTGAGAGTTTGCCATTGCCTTTGGCCGTCCACTATAAGTTCGACACCACGCTTGCAGGCGTCCAGGTCTCTCGCGCCCTCGTGCGAAGCCTCTCCACCTACGCCAGCTTTACCGTGCAGAACCAGTCCAGCCAAAGTTCCGCCACCGCCGCAAACGTGTTCAACGGCCTCTCGGAGGTCGTCGGCTTCGGGCTAACGTACTCTCCCATGTCAGTACACCTGGGACGCCCTTAAGGAGAATCTATGCTTGGTCATCGCACACTGAAGGCTGAAGACTACCTCATCATACTCAAGCGTCGTTGGTGGATCATCGTGTTGCCCGTGATTCTTTTGCCGATCCTCGGGGTCGGTCTCACGTATGTCGTCCCCCCCCAGTATGAATCGCAGACCCTCGTCCTCATCGACCAACAGAAGGTACCGAACGACGTGGTCCAGTCTGTGGTCTCACAATCTATTGATACCCGTCTCGCTTACATGTCAGAACAAATTCTAAGCCGATCGACGATTCAGCCCATCGTTGAGAAGTACAACCTGTACGGCACGCAGCACCTGACTATTGACGCCCGCATCGACCTAGCGCGCAAGGCCGTCCAGATCCAGCCCGTCCAGTCGGTGATCGCCGGCGCCAACGGCCTTCCCGGTTTCCGGATTATCTTCACGGCCAACGAACCCCACACCGCACAACAGGTATGCTCCGACATTACGTCGCTTTTTACGAGTAACAATCTTCGTGCCCGGGCGGCCGCGGCGGAAGGGACGACCGACTTTCTTACGGAGCAACTCGCCGACGCCAAGCGCAACCTCGACGATCAGGACGCCAAACTCGCGGCCTTCCAGCAGTTGCACATGGGCATGCTTCCCGAAGACGTAACCAGCAATATGAATGTTCTCGGCACGCTGAATTCGAGGCTGGATGCTACCACCCAGCAAATCCAGAGCCTGGAGCAGAATCAGGGGGTCATGGAGGCGATGCTGGCGCAGCAGCCTCAATCCAATTCTGTGGCAACTTCCCCCGTTCAGTCTCCCATGGCTCAGCAAAAGCAACTCGATGATCTACAGGCACAGGAAGCTCAGTTGAGCGTTCAATATCAGGCCGACTACCCGGATCTCAAAGCGGTTCGGCGCAAGATCCAGGACCTGCAAAGAGAAATGGCCAAGGCAGCCTCCGCTCCGCCTTCGGTAACCTCTGCAACGCCTGCTGCAAGCCGGGTTGACTCAGTCGGCGTTCAACAGTTGCACGCGCAGTTGCGCGGCATCGCACTCGCGATTCAGGCTAAACGCAAAGACCAAGATCAACTCGTGCAGCAAATCCGGAACTATCAGGGGCGGGTTCAGTCCAGTCCGGAAGTGGAAGCACAGTTCAAGTCGTTGACCCGCGACTATGAGACGGCGGAGAAGTTTTATCAGAGCCTGCTCGCCAAGATGGACCAGGCCAAGATGTCCACCAACCTCGAAAATCGCCAGCAAGGCGAGACGTTCAGTTTGCTTGATCCACCAAATTTTCCACTCGAACCCAGGTTTCCGAAGGTGAGCGTCTTCGCCTTGGGTGGCCTGGGCCTGGGTTTTGTCCTGGGAGGGGTCATCGTCGCCTACCTGGAATACAAGGACACCGCGCTGCGCACCGAGCGTGACGTTTGGGACTTCACCCAATTACCTACCCTTGCTGTGATCGCCTGGTCTGGTGACGCGGCTGACATTAAGTCCGGGAAGTTGGCCCGCCTGAAGGGGCTCTTCAGCCGCAAAGAATCTAAGAAACTGCTCGTCGATTCTCCAGGAAGCCATGTATAAGAGCTTCTTCAATCTTAAGACGAATCCCTTCGGCAGCAGCCCGGACCCGCGGTTCATGTACATGATGCCGCATACGCGCGAGGCGCTGGCCACGCTTGAGTATGGTATCTCCGCGCACAAGGGATTCATCGTCCTCACCGGCGAGGTGGGCACCGGGAAGACCACGCTGCTGCGTCGCGCGCTGGCGTCGCTCGACCAGAGCCGCGTTTTCAGCTCTTTCGTATTCAACCCGCGTCTCGATGTGCTCGACTTCCTCGAGTTCATCCTCTCCGACTTCGGCATCTCCCCGCAGAACCGAACCAAGTCGGGCATGCTCATCCAGCTTAACCGCTGGCTGATCGAGCGCTTCCGCCGCGAAGAAACTTGCGTCATCGTTGTCGATGAGGCACAGAACCTCGAGTGGGAGTTACTCGAAGAGATACGCCTTCTCACTAACCTTGAAACCTCCACCGAGAAGCTGGTGCAGATCGTATTGTCGGGCCAACCCGAACTCGAAGAGAAGCTACGCGCTCCCGATGTCCGGCAACTACGCCAGCGAATCGCTCTTTGGGCGCGCACTCACGCCATTACTTCCGAGCAGACCGCCAATTACGTAGCCCAGCGCCTGCTGATTGCGGGTACATCTGAGCGCATTTTCTCCGACGATGCTGTAGCGGCCATCCACCGCGCAAGCCGCGGCATACCGCGCCTAATTAACCTCATTTGCGAACATGCACTCATTTTGGCGTATGTTGAACAACTGCATGAGGTCCCAGAAGCGCTTATCCAGGCAGTCGCCTCTGACCTCGACCTTGACCCGCAGCCATTCATGGTTTCGACCACCCACAGCGGATTTTCCACAAACTCCACGCTTCCATCGCAGAAGCACCCAGGAAGGGAAGAGAGATGAGCAAGATATACGAAGCATTACGCCAAGCAGAGCTAGACCGGGCCAAGCCGGGTGCGAACCAACCTGATTCCGGAACGAGCACACCGACTACCAGCCAGGCGGTGCTCGACGAAGCCCTCGCGCCCGAGTATTCCAACGGCGCCCGTGCATTTGTACCCATCGCGCCTGTCGCCAAGCCGTTCAATAATCTGACGTTGGCTTCGGCCCTCGCGGATAAGGAAAGGGTCGACGACGGTATCGCTGACTCTGCGATAGACTCTTCGGCGATCGATTTCGCCAATATCCCCCAGCGCACCTGGCAGCCCTTGCTCCATCTGCTTCCTGCGCTCGATGAGCGAGGCAGTTCGGTCGAGCAGTTTCGCAGTCTGCGCTCTCGCATGCAGGAGTTTCGCGACCTGAATGCCCTCAAGTCCATCCTCGTAGGGAGTGGTCTACCTCAAGAGGGTAAGAGCTTCGTCGCTGTCAATCTAGCCATCTCCTTCGCCCGTCATAAGGCCGGCCGGGTGCTGCTCATTGACGGAGACATGCGCCGGGCTACGCAGCACAAGTTGCTCGGTTGTTCGCAGGGCCCAGGCCTTACCGAGTATCTCGCCGGCGAAGCCTCGATCGTTGAAGTCATGCAGCGCCCCCGTCCCGACGAGCCTGCCCATCGGTTGCCCGCCGGCCTTGCGTCGCTGACATTTATCCCTTCCGGTACGGAACACGACAAGGCTGCCGATCTCTCGGGCAATCATAGATTTGATCGCCTTATGGCTGCCGTTGCTCCCCACTTCGATTGGATCGTCGTAGACTCTTCTCCCGTGAACCTGGTATCGGATGGGGTCAATCTGGCCCGTGCCTGCGACGCCGTCCTGCTTGTTGCGCGGGGAGGTGTCACTAAGTACGAAGTAGCCCAGCGAGCCCTCGGCGAACTCAAAGCTTCGAAGGTCCTTGGATTTGTGCTCAACGCCGTCAAGAACCCGCCAGTCTCCGGAGGCTACTACGGATACGATGGATACGACAAGATAGAAGAATAACCAGGGCGGCCCAGGCAATGATCCGTTTTTTGAACGTTTACTACCCGACGCGGACCATCATTCTGCTGCTATGCGAGGCCGTCATCGTTGCCGGCTGCTTTCTCGCAGCGACCTGGATCATGCTCAGGGATCAGGCTGTGTTCGCGCTACAGCTTGACTACGGCTTCCTCAAGATCGCCATCATCACCATCGTCAGTCTGATCCTCTCGTACTACTTCGACCTCTACGAACCGAGCATCGTCTCGGGCCGCCTGCAAATCTACTTCCGCATCCTGCTCGTGCTCGGGTTCGATTGCTTCATCCTCTCGGCGTTTCTCCTCTTCGCCCCGGACGCCGCAATCGGACCATACGTTTACGTGCTCGGCTTCGGCATGCTCGCGCCCGCCCTCATCCTTATGCGCAGATGCTACGAGTGGATAGCGGGACAAAAAGTCTTCCGCGAGCGCGTCTACGTTCTAGGTGCTGGAGATTACGCAAGATCGATCGTCGAGGCCATCCGCTCACGTCCCGACATCGGGCTTGAGGTGGTCGGCTGGGAGGATGTACAACTCGAGCCCTCCGAGCGGAGAAGAGTCTGGGTCGAAGCCCTCGAAAACATCGGTAAGGCCAACCCGTTGGTCCACCGCATCATCGTCGCCATGGAAAGTCGGCGCGGCGAGCTTCCAGTACAGGAACTACTCACGCTCCGCTTCCAGGGCATCGCCGTCGAAGAAGATGGAACCCTGCGCGAGCGCCTTTACGGCAAGATTCAGCTTGACGGACTGCGACCTTCGAACTTCCTGTACAGCGAGGGCTTCCGCATCCGCGCTTCGCAGCAGTTCACCCGCCAGATCGTCTCCATTTGCGTCGCCGCCTTTGGACTCTTGCTCTTCCTGCCCTTTTTCCCCTTCGTGGTTCTGGCCGTGAAGCTCTCGTCCAAAGGGCCCATATTTTTCCGTCAGACTCGGGTTGGCATGGGCGGCCGCACATTCGAAGTTGTCAAATTCCGCACCATGTTCACAGACGCGGAATCCGACGGCGCCAAATGGGCCACCAAGAACGATCCGCGAGTCACTAGGGTCGGCATGTTTATGCGCAAGACTCGCATCGACGAGGTCCCCCAGTTGTGGAACGTCCTCCGCGGCGATATGGGCTTCGTCGGCCCCCGCCCCGAGCGGCCCGAGTTCGTCAATTGGCTCACCGAGGAACTCCCGTTCTACTACCTGCGCACACTTATCCGCCCGGGTCTCACCGGATGGGCCCAGGTTCGCTACGGATACGGCGCCACGCTCGCCGAAACTAAGGAGAAGTTAGAGTACGACCTCTACTACATCAAACACATGTCCATGGGGCTGGACCTGCTCATCATGTTTGAGACCATCAAGACCATTCTGCGTCGGCGCGGCGCACAGTAATCCATCAGGCCTTACTGAATCAGGTTGGTAGACTCATTTGCCGAGGATAGACTCGTTCTCGCTTGCTGCTTCGTCCGCACAATTCCCCCACCCAGTTCTATCCCGCCCTCCGCTTCCACTTCATTCAGCTTGTAAAGCAGCGACCGATAGCTGATCTTGAGCCACTTTGCAGTCTTCTGGCGGTTCCAATTATTGGCCTTTAACACCTTGAGGATGATCTGCCGCTCCAGTTTGTGGGTGGCCTTCCTGGTTACCACCTTCAGCGAGATCGGCTCGCTTACATCCACGTCCGCCATTGCCGCCGATGTAGACTTTGTTTCCTCGACCAACTCCGCAATCAGCGCGTCTTCGCTGCCCATCAGCACGTAGCTGCGGATCAGGTTATCCAATTGCCGGATATTGCCGGGCCAATCGTACTTCTGCATCATGCGAATGGCGTTCCGGGATAGTTGTGCGGGATTCATATGAAATAGTTGTGCGTGTCGGCCGATCAGATAGTCCATTAATTGTGGAATGTCTTCCGTACGCCGCCGCAGCGGGGGCAGTTGAATCGTCACTGCATTAATGCGATACAGAAAATCCAACCGAAACGTTCCGTCTGCCACCTGGTCGCGCAGGTCGCGATTCGCCACCGACACAACCCGAGTCTGGATGGTCCGTGTTTCATGTCCACCTACACGCATGAACGAACCGTCCTGCAACACCTGCAAGAGCTTTGACTGGACGCCAATGTCCAGACTGCCCACCTCGTCGAGGAACAGGGTTCCGCCGTGCGCTTGTTCCAACCGGCCGCGCTTGGTGGAATGCGCCCCGGTGAACGCACCCTTCTCGTACCCAAACAGCTCCGTCTCGATCAGCCCTTGGGGAATCGCCGGGCAGCTCACCTTTACTAACTCGCCAACCGTCCGCTCCGAGGTTCCATGGATCAGGCGGGCACACAATTCCTTGCCAGTGCCGCTCTCGCCCTGCACTAGGACGGCGACGTTGGTCTTGGCGATCATTTCCAGTTTTCGCCGGATGATCTGCATCTCTGCAGTCCGGCCAAAAAATGCTTCTACAGGGGGGAGATCGAGCTGAGTCTCATGGTCAGAGAAACGAACAGTAGTCATATATTCCTGTCCCCGATTGCTCGCGTCGTCTCCCGAAACCGGGCAATCGATCCGCCGGGCAATAATCTTACCGCACCTGGGGTAACCAAAGTATAAGCACGTTGGTTACCAAACGGACTCACTGGAATCGAATTCGCTACCTTTAAAGTGCCCTAAAAAAAGTTATTCACGTTTTCATGTACTATTTTTCCGAACCTGAGGTAAACTTTCTGCACAATGGTAGGAAGTTTATTACCACTTTAAAGAAAAACCTCTGAAGGTCTTGGTTATTCGGCGCAGAGAACTGGGAAGTCGGTGTAAGGGCGACGCGGGTCATGGACGAGCTATTCCTGGAAACATTCAGGGTGCGGATTCTGTCTCACTTCCATTATCTGCCACAAAAACACCAGATACCGGCATGACCGGTGTCGGCGCAATGGAGTAAATTATGGCGGCTCATTCTTCTTTCTCCCTCGAGAAACCTGCCCCGGCCAACCGGCCATGTCTGTTCGTGTTCGAATCGAATCTCAGAGTCCTAAACTACCTGAAGCGCACTTTTTCGACGCTATATGATCTGAGATTGTTTTCTGAAGAGCAGGCCTTCTTGCGCGATTTGGAGGTCATGCACCGTCCCAGCCTTGTGCTGCTGGCGTGGGATGGCATTTCGCAGTCCATGCCTCTGTTCTCCAGCGTTCGGACCAGTAAGCCAGAGGTTCCGGTTCTCATCCTGGCGACAACGGCGGAAATGGCTGACTATGAAGTGTTTGCACGGCTTAGCGCCATTGGGGTAGTGCTGAAGCCCTTTGTTGACGACTCTCTCGAAGTAGCCATTGCCAAGCATCTCCTCGTCCACAAGCAGGAAGCCGGCGAGCCCAAAGAAATCCTCCTCGAGGGAGGACACTCCTTCGTGCGTTCCAGCAAGCGTATGCGCGAGGTAGAGGCCCAGGCGCAACTCGTCGCCCGTTCCGATATCCCGGTTCTCATCCTGGGCGAAAGCGGCACCGGAAAAGAGATTGTCGCGATGTACACCCATCAGATGTCGCGTCGCGCGGGTCGCATGTTTCTGAAGGTCAACTGCGCGGCCATGCCGGCGGATCTGCTTGAGAGCGAGCTGTTCGGATACGAGCAGGGCGCCTTTACCGGGGCGACGAAGAGCAAGCCAGGTAAGTTCGAAATCTGCGACGGAGGCACCATCTTCCTCGACGAAATCGGAGAGATGCCAGCTGCTCTTCAGGCCAAGCTGCTGCACGTATTGCAGGATGGTACGTTCTCGCGCCTTGGAGGCAGGGGACCGACCCGAACCGACGTTCGCATCATCGCTGCCACCAATGTCAATATGAAGGAAGCAATGGCGCGCAAGACTTTCCGCGAAGATCTGTACTATCGCCTGAATGGCCTCTCCCTTATGCTTCCACCCCTGCGTGAACGCCTCGAAGAGATTCCTGCAATGGCTGCCTATTTCATGCGTAAAGGGGCGAAGAAATATGACCTGCAGCCACTGCCTATCTCGACTGCGTTGCTCGATGCTCTCGGCCAATACAACTGGCCCGGAAATCTTCGCGAACTCGAGAATCTCATCAATCGCTTCCTTATCCTTCAAGATGAGAAGACTGTGATCGCCGAATTGAAACAGGCGATGAGCAGTCCGTCCTCGCCGGAAAAGGCGCAGGATCATGTAGAGGCCGGAGGCCTCAAGAAACTGGTACGGGGGCTGAAGGGTGAGGCTGAATCATCAGTCATTGCTGGCGTATTAGAGGAGACAGGATGGAACCGAAAGGCCGCCGCAAACGATCTGCAGATCAGCTACAAGGCCCTGTTGTACAAGATCAAGCAGTACGACCTGAGCCCCCGGTCGGCATGAAGCAGGCGGAGAACGACGGGGCCCCGGAACTCGACATGCTGGTCATCCAATTCGGGGACCGCACCGTCAAAGGCTACGCTGCGCGAAGTCAATGGCCACCTGTGGAGGACCTTGACATCCACACGGCGCCTCCGGTCTTCCGGCGGCTCGGCTCCGACACAACCGAAGACATTCCCCTAGACGGCGTTAAGGCCATATTCTTCGTGAAGTCCTTCGAAGGAAAATGGCATGACGACCTCCGCTTCCACGACCATCTCCCTGCCCCCGAATGCCTCTGGGTGCGTGCAACGTTTTACGACGGCGAAGTGATTGAGGGCTTGATCGGCAACAACCACAATTACGTGGTTCATCCCGGCTTCTACATGTCGCCCATTGATCCCGAGGGCAACAACTGGCTCATCTACGTTCTCAAAAACAAGCTCAAGAACTTTCAGATACTGGGACTGCGCGCCGCTCCAAAGAACATGCGTGGACTCAATGCGGTCAAGTCGGTGCAAGCCGAACAGATCGCATCCTGAGAGTCCGCTGTCTTGATTAGCCGCGCGTAGAAAATAAAAGCGCTGCGGCGTTTCAGTTTAGACCTCGACTAATTGACGCCCGTATCGTTTTTCCACGTACTCGTCCAGAATCACCTGGAACTCCTCAACGATACGATCGCCCTTGAGCGTGGTGAACAACTTGCCATCCACATACACAGGGGCCTTGGGCTCCTCAAATGTTCCCGGCAGCGAGATCCCGATGTTCGCGTGCTTCGACTCGCCCGGCCCATTCACCACGCAGCCCATTACAGCAAGCTTCAGTTCCTCTACTCCGGCATACTGCTTCTTCCACTCGGGCATTTGCTCGACGAGGTAGTTCTGTATTCGCTCCGCCAGTTCCTGGAAATAGGTTGAAGTTGTTCTGCCGCATCCGGGGCAACTCGTCACCTGGGGCATAAAGCTGCGTATGCCGAGCGACTGCAGAATCTGTTGCCCGCAACGCACCTCTTCGCTCCGATCGCCGCCGGGCGTCGGCGTCAGACTCACACGAATTGTGTCGCCAATACCAGCCAACAGCAGCGGCGCAAGCCCGGCAGTCGAAGCCACAACCCCCTTCATGCCCATGCCGGCTTCTGTGAGCCCAAGATGCAGCGCGTAGTCGCAGCGCGACGCGAGCTCCGTGTACACATCGATCAGATCGCGCACACCTGACACCTTCGCGCTAAGTACAATCTGGTCGCGCCGCAGACCATATCGTTCCGCTGCCGCAGCGTTGTCGAGGGCCGACACCACCATAGCCTCCATCATCACGTCGCGAGCGGGAAGGGGATCGGCAGTCTTCGAATTCTCGTCCATCATCTTGGTCAGCAGCGCCTGGTCGAGGGAGCCCCAGTTAACACCGATGCGGACAGGCTTTTGGTACTCGACCGCAACTTCAACCATGGTTCGGAAGTTGTCGTCGTCCTTGCGCCCAATCGATACGTTCCCCGGATTAATCCTGTACTTCGCCAGCGACCGCGCACATTCCGGATAATTCCGCAACAACTGATGCCCGTTGTAGTGGAAGTCCCCGATAATGGGCGTCTCCCAGCCCTTTGCCCGGATGCCTTCGACGATATGCGGTACTGCCTTCGCGGCCGCGTCGTTATTTACCGTTATGCGCACCAGTTCCGAGCCCGCCCGCGCCAGCGCTGCAATTTGCTGAATGGTGGATTCAACGTCCGCGGTGTCCGTGTTGGTCATAGACTGCACCACAACGGGTGCCTCCGAACCCACTACCACCGAGCCAACCTTCACTGAAACCGCGCGTCGCCGCTGTATCTGAGGCATAAGTTCTCCACCTCTAGTTTACCAGTTACACTAACTCAGAAGGCCCGGTAGCTCAGTTGCATAGAGCAGCGCACTCCTAACGCGAAGGTCGCCGGTTGGACTCCGGCCCGGGCCACCACACAAACCCACTATAAACACTGGTTACTTCGCACATAGCATCCTGATCGTGAAAGCAACTATTTCTGAGTGGGGATACTTAAGGGATACTTTTGTACCGGATCATGACCGAGAAGAGGCCAGCCGCAGCTAGCCTCCATTCCGCCTGGCAGTCCTACAGCGTTGCGCAGATTACCCTGGCCACGAGCTCTATGTGGCAATTTTAATGGACGTTGTCGCTCACTTGCTCGAAGTCAGGTCCGACCCAGATCGGAAGAGCGTCGTGTAGGGAAAGAGTGTAGATCTCGGTGGTCGCCGT
>OCZT010003097.1_pt1 | contig 17097 bp, 15 predicted proteins | sample 1539031 | NCBI WGS metagenome assembly OCZT01 (sample SAMEA3539308, study PRJEB22396) | soil metagenome | biome: tundra; feature: field; material: soil | place: USA | collected 2010-05 | depth 0.15 m | reverse complement strand
GGTAGCCGCCGGCGCCTCCGGGCGCGTCCTGGCCGGCGCCGTTGCCGGGGCCAGCGCCGCCGCCGCCGCCGGCGACGAGAACGCGGCTGGAGAGGTCGCCCGAGCTGTTGCGGATGTCGGTGGCGCCGCCGCCTGAGCCGGCGAACGGTCCGCTCGCGCCGCCTCCGTTGTAGCCACCGCCGGCGCTGTAACCGTTGGGGGTGCCGCCGTTGCCGCCGACGTAGATGTAGAGCGTTTGGCCGGGCGTGGCGGGGATGGTCGAGTTGACGGTGCCGCCGGCCCCGCCGTCAGCGTGGTAGTAGCCGGTGCCTGAACCGCCGGTGGCGCTGACCTGCAGCGAGTTGACGCCGGCGGGCACGGTGTAGGTCTGCACGCTCCCGGTGTAGCCGAAGCTCTGGGATGCCGCCGACGCGCTTGCGGGCGAGATGGCCACGGCTGCGAGGACGCAGGCCAAAAGAAGCACGGTGAGCACCGGCAGGCGCCGGAAGAGGAGTGGGAGCGTGAATGGCATTTAGCAGACGGTAGGTGCCGGGCGGACGCGGACCCGGGATGTTGGCTGAAAGTCGACGCTCGCCGGACGCCCCTGCCCCGAGCATCGACCAAATACCTGCCCAGCATGAATGCGCCAGTACGCCGCGTCCTCGCGAAAGTGCGGGGACGGGGAACGGTTCCCTCTGAGCTGGTCGGGGTCGGGGGCGGCACTGGAAGCGGGGCCGGGCGTCGCTTCAGTCCCACAGGGGCGCTGACGGCGGGAACTGCTCGGCGCCGTCGGCGTGGTAGCGCACCGACGCGTACCGGCGGTCCGGGCCGATGAGCTCGCGGGCGGCCGCGACGGCGGCGTCCCTCGACGGGAACCGTTTGACGGCCTTGACCTTGTCGGAGTCTGAAACCTCGACCTTCCAGCCGTCCACCTCCGCCGCTTTGAGGTCGGTGAGGAACGTCTGCCAGCGGCGACGTACGCTTCGAACGCGGGCACGCAGGGCTCACCGTGGTTCTTGAAGCTGAACGCGGGTTTGTCGGCCACGAGCAGTCGTCACGCGACCCCGCCGGTGCCGCGCCCGCGAGTGTTGCCGAGCGCCCGCCCGAACCCGCTGTCGACCTTCTCAAGAGACATCGGCGGTGAACGTCATGCAATCAGATGATCGCTTCTGAGGCCCCAGCTGTCCGGATGTCGACCTCGAGGCGCGCTGTCGGACTGCGGAGAACCGAGAAGCGCGCCGACGCTGCCGCGCACCTCAAGCCAGCCGACGACGACGCTCACAATTTGACAATCCGCCGGCCCCACGGCCGGGAACGCACTGGCTAGCTTGAGACACGATGGCGCCCCGTCGCCGTGTGACCTGGTACCCGCGGCAACGCGGAAGCAGGGCGGCACCGCCACAACGGACCCGGCCCCGCTTGTCGCCAATACGAGGAATCGTGTGCTTGCAGACGCCGCGCTAACGATTGGGTGGAAGCGGCAGTCCACTGCTATGTCGATCTGGCTCCGCCCGGCACGATCTCAGGCGTCTCGCCTGCGCGAGCTTCGCTGCTGGTTTGTCGCCCCAGCAGCCACGACGGCGACGCAGCTGCTTCAGCTCGCCGCCGGCCCGAAGCAGAAGCAGGGCGAGCCCCCAATCACGGTGGCGAGGTGCCCGCTGGTTCGTGGAAGCGGCAGTGACCGGCGGACTACAAGGCGCACCTCGTTGTCGTCCATCTGAGCGGTGGCTTGGGCAGCGACCTCGTGCCTGCTCGAGCGGCAAAGCGGCCACCGATCCGCAAGACTCCGAGGTGTCCCCCGAGTTGTCGCCCAGAACAAACTGGAGAGCGCCACGGTCGGTGGGTCCGCGTTGCGCGAGCTCGGGCAGAAGGCGCGAGTCTGACGGAGGGCACGCCTTCTGGGTCGATCCAGAGCGTCCCCGGTATTGGCGAATTGCGAGACTCGACCCATAGGTGAGACGAGACCTGCATTCGTCGTGCGGCGGGTCCGCGTGACGCGTCGGAGCTGGAGCGACGTGCTCCTGTTGCACCATCTCCGGCCACGTGGCCGCCACGGATCTTGTGGCCGCATTCGACGAATCTCAGCAACTCGTGTCACATGCCTTTGGACGACGAGCCGACCAACGAGATTCCTCTGTCGTCACGAGTCCGACCGGTCTCACAAGGACGGAGCCTCGAGCCGAGCAGCCGGTGTGCAGGCGTCCGTCGGCGGGTTCGTCGCACGCATCGCCTGTCAGGTCGTGGTGTCCGTCGACCGCCACTTCTTCGGCGGTGGGTAGACCGCCCGGGCGATGGTGGCCGATAGCCATCCGATCCACCATCCGAGAGAGATCAGCCAAAACGTGTTCTGTGTGTGAGGGGTCGCGCCATCGATCTGCGTCCCGATCAAGATCACGGCCCACACGGCGGCGCAGCCGATGCCGTACGACGTGTAGGTCCTGAGACGCGTTTTCATTGTTGCGCTCCTCTGTTGGGTCTGATGGTCCCGGCGGCAACGGTCAGGAGGTCGACGGGCCAGAACTGCGCGATCTGCGAATCTGCGACAAGGCCTGCATCGGACCGAGGTCGCAGACGTCGGTCTGTGGCTACTGCGAGTTGAGGTAGGTGATGACGGCGAGCACACGCCGGTGGTCGTCGGGTGATTGTGGGAGCTGCAGGGTGCCGAGGATGTTCTTGACGTGTTTTTCGACGGTGTGCTCGGTGACGAATAGGCGCTCGGCGATCGCGTGGTTTGAGCGTCCTTCGGCGATCAGGGCGAGGACTTCGCGTTCGCGATCAGTGAGGCGCTCGAGCGGGTTGTCACCTTGGCGGCGCCGGCCGACAAGCTCGCCCACGACGGCCGGGTCGAGGACCGATCCTCCGTGCCCGACCCGATTGACGCTCGCCGAGAGCTCGTTAAGGTCGGACACCCGCTCTTTCAGCAGGTACCCGACACCGTCGGTCCCGGTGGAGAGCAGTTCGAGCGCGTAGCGTGGGTTGACGTGTTGGGAGAGGACGAGGATTCCGATTGCGGGCCAGCGCTCGCGGATGACCTTGGCCGCGCGCAGTCCTTCGTCGGTGTGTGTCGGTGGCATCCGGATGTCGATGATCGCGACGTCCGGGTGGGTGCGCTCGATCAGCTCGAGCAGAGCGTCGCCGTCGGCGGCGAGCCCGACGACCTCGAAGCCGGCTTCTTGCAGCAGGCGCGAGAGGCCTTCGCGCAGGATCACCGCGTCGTCGGCCACTGCTACGCGCACGGGATCTCCGCTCGCAGCGTGGTGCCTCGGCCCGGTGGGCTGGAGATCGTGAAGCGTCCGCCGAGCGCCTCGATGCGGTCGGCAAGCCCGCGCAGCCCGGAGCCGCCGGTGGGGGTGGCGCTGCCGATGCCATCGTCGCCGATCTCCACGGTCAGGCGTTGACCTCGGTAGGAGGCGAAGACTCGGATCTCGGTGGCGTGGGAGTGTTTGGCGGCGTTGGTCAGCGCCTCGCTGACCACGAAGTAGGCGGCGGTCTCGATCTGGTCGGGGAGGCGCCGCTCGATCGTCACGTCCAGATGGGTGGGCAGCGCCGCGCGGCGGCACAGCTCGTCGAGAGCCTCTGCGAGCCCGCGCTCGGTGAGCAGCGGGGGGTTGATGCCGTGGGTCAGCTCGCGCAGCTCCGCGAGGGCGAGGGCGAGCGCTTCTCGGGTCTCGCGCACGAGGGGTTGGGCGGCTTTGGCCTGGTCTGGGAGCTTTGTCTCGAGCAGTCCGAGTGACATCGCGATCGAGACGAGCCGCTGCTGGGTGCCGTCGTGGAGGTCGCGCTCGATCCGTCGGCGCTCCGCGTCGGTCGCCTGCACCAGACGCGCGCGCGAGGACTGGAGCTCGACCAGCCGGGCGCGCAAGTCGGCCTGAAGGCGCTCGTTCTCCAATGCGAGGCTCGCCGCCGCACAGACCGAGCTCACGAGCTCGGCGTTGTGCTCCAGCACGGGATCGTGCAGCAGCACGGCGATCGGCTGTCCGTCGCGTTTCACGAACGTCGCACGCCGCCCGCTGTCGTCATCGGGGAGCTTGACGGGGGTGCCGTCGAGGTCGACGTAATGCAGCTCGGGCGGGAACCAGAACGCGAGCTGCAGCGACGGGTCGCCCAGGGCGCGGGCCAGCGCCTCCCGCAGGTCGACGGAGGCGCTCGGTCCGCCCAGCTCGACGACGAGCCCCGCGACCATCCCCCGCGCCAGCCGTCGTTGCAGGAACACGAACAGCACCGCGACCGGCACGGTCGCCATCAGGGTGAAGTACACGTTCGCCGGCAGCGCGCCGAGCGGGTCGCCGAGCAGGTCAAAGACGACCGTCCAGCCAAGCGCGGCGAGCGTGGCGCACCCCGCCACCAGCACCGGCGCGACCGCGCGCCGCTGAGCCGTGCTCGCCCGCAGCCAGCGCCTGACGAGCAGCGCGATGATCGCGGCGATGAGCGGGGCACCGATCAGGCGCTGGAGGCCCAGCAACCCGAGGGCCTTCTGATTCTCGTGGACCAACTGCAGCAGGTTGTTCGTACAACCCGGACAGCGCAGCCCCGCCTTGTTGCCGTCCAGCATAGCCAGCAGCTGGAGACCGACCCCAGTGACGCCCCCGATCGTCACCAGCCAGCGGTCAAGCCGGCCCGGCAACCGCCCCGACGGGAACGAGAGCAGCAGCCAGACCAGCCCGATGATCCACACCGACTGCACGGCCAGTCCGATCGTGTTCAACCACGGCGCCCGAGCCTCGATCAGTTGCGCAGTAAACCAGGCAAAGCCGGTGAGTACCATGATCTTCCCGACCCGGTTCTCCGGCCGGGCTCGCCAGCTGGCAAGTCCGCAGCCCAGCAGCGATGCACCGACAAGCAGCGTGAGCACGGGGCCGGGCTCGGTCGGGCGACCGGCCGGCTGGTGCGCCGCCAGCCAGACCGCGCCGACGCCCGCCAGCACCCCGGCACCCGCGACCACGGAGAGCTTTGCCTTCATCGCAGGGGATTGTGGCGTGCATCGACCACTCACACCACGCCAATTGGGAGCCACCGCAGAGTCGCGCAGCATCTCAGATTAGGATGAGCCCGGGATTGGCACTCGCCGTCTCGGTCATTCGGCTGCGATCGCGGCGAGCACGTCGAGTTTGGCGGCGCGGCGGGCGGGCCAGCTCGCGGCGACTAGGCCGAGCAGGGCGGACAGGATCAGGAACCCGAGCAGGCTGGGGAACGGGATCGCGATGGTGGTGACGCCGTCCTGTCGCAGCTCCGAGGCCAGGGCGATGCCCAGTCCGGTGCCGATGATGATGCCGACGACGGCGCCGAGCAGGGCGATGATCACGGCCTCTGAGCGGATCATCGCCCGGACTTGGCGGCGTTTCATCCCAACGGCTCGCAGCAGGCCGATCTCGTGGGTGCGCTCGAACACCGACAGGATCAGGGTGTTGACGATCCCGATCAGCGCGATCAGGACGGCGAGCGCGAGCAGCACGTAGATCAGTCCGAGCTCCTGGTTGACCTTGCTCTTCTGCGAGGCTTCGGACTGAGCCCGGGTCTTGAAGGAGACGTTCGCGTACGGTTGAAGCGCGCGGTTCAGGGCCGGGCCGAGCGCGGCGGCGCCGGGCGCGGTCCTGAGCAGGACGTCGATCGGGAGTGGATTGTTGAAGTGCGACAGGAAGAATCCATCGCCGACGATGAAGCTGCCCACGAGCGGGTTGGGTTTGAAGACACCGCCGATCCTGATCGTGGTGGACCCGGTCTGGGCGAACTTAACTGCCACCACCGACCCTATGTGAAGGTGGTCGGCGTTCGCCGTCGTGGTGTCGATCAGCAGCCGCCCCGCGGCCATCGCGGAAGCGGCGCTGCCGGCGGTGAGGTGCAGGTTGACCGTCTGCGACAGACGGTCAGGGGACGCGGCAACCAGGGTGGCCAGCGAGCCTTTGAACTCGAACTGCCCCTGGTATACGGTCGTGGTGGTCGTAACCCCGGGCAGGCGCGAGACCGTGGCGGCAACCGACTTGCTGAATCCGCCCGACCCGCTGATGATGTAATCGGCGTTCACAGCGCTGTCGACGCTTGAGGCCGCTGACTTGCTCAGCGACGCGCCCAGGACGGCGATCGTCGACACCAGCCCCATTCCGATCATCAGCGCGGCGGCGGTCTGGGCAGTCCGGCGCGGGCTGCGCATCGAGTTCTCCCGTCCCAACCTGCCCGGCATACCCAGCACGGACGCCAGCGGGCGTCCAAGGACGCCGGCCAGCGGCCGCGCGACGACCGGCACGAGCATCCCCGCGGCGATCAACACGGCCACCGCGCCGAGACCCACCAGCACGATCGCCGGCCCCGTCAGTCCCGCCAGCACGGCGATCACGCCGGCGATCCCGACGACGCTGCCGGCGATCACTCGCCCGCGTCGCAGCGAATCCGGCCCGTCTTCGCTGTGGGCCACCAGCGCGGCGACCGGCGCGATCCGGATCGCGCGCCGGGCCGGGATGACCGCCGCCAGCACGGTCACCCCGACACCCACGGCGATCGCAACGAGCGGCGTGCGGGCCTCGAACACCAGCGGCGCGGAGGGCAGCGTGACCCCGAACGCCCCCAGCAGCGCCTTGAGACCGAGCGCGGTCACGACCCCGAGCCCCAGCCCGATCACCGACGCGACCAGTCCCGTCAGGGCGGCTTCGCTCAGCACCAAGCCGAACACCTGGCGCCGGCTCGCGCCCACGACGCGCAGCAGCGCCAGCTCGCGGGTTCGCTGACCGACAGTTATCGAGAACGTGTTAAAGATCGTGAAGCCGCCGACGAACAGCGAGATCAACGCGAAGATCAACAGGGCCGTCGAGATGAACGAAAGCTCGTGGTCGACCTCGCTTGAGAGCTGGTTGGCGACCGTTTGGCCGCTGACCACCTGCACGCCCGCAGGCAGGATCCTGGCGATCGCGTGTTGCAGCGCGACGCTGTCGGCGCCCGGCTTGGCCAGCACGTCGATCGTGTCGTAGTGCCCGTGGGAGTGAAACAGAGTCTGTGCCGTTGGCTGGTCAAAGCCGGCCAGCGTGATCCCCGCCAGGTTGTTGTCGGTCCCGAAGGTCACGATCCCGGTGATCGTGAACGTCTGCGGCCGGCTGGGCAGGTTGACGAGCACCCGGTCGCCGACCGCGAAGTGGTACTTGGTCGCCGTGGCCTTGTCGATCACCACATCCTGCGCGGTGGTCGGGGCTCTGCCCTGCACCAGCCGGTAGGGGGACAGGTGCCGGTTGGGGTCAAACGAGAACCCCAACGTCGAGCTGCCGCCGTTGCCGATCGCGTTGTCGGCGCGCGTCATGAACTGGGCATAGCCCCCTACGGACCCATAGACGTACGCGACCCCCGGCAGGCGCCCCACCGCCGTGGCGACCGACTGCGAGACCGGCTTGCGGTCAGCCGTGCCCTGGCTAGCGGCAGCACTATCGCCGTTCAGGACCGCCGTCCCGCGGATCTCAAAGCTGACGTGTTGGTAGGCGGTGCCGATCACCGTGTCAAACGTGCGATTCAGGGTGTCGCCGAGGACCAGCGTCCCCGACACGAACGTCACCCCGAGCACGATCGCCAGCGCGGTCAGCGCCAACCGCAGCTTGCGGGTCCGCAGACCCTTGAATGTGACCTTGCGCATCGCTAGCTCCCCGCCTTCTTCGGCGCCGATACCGGGTCCCCCAGCTTCAGCATCTGCTCCAGCACCGAGTCGGCCGTCGGCGAGAGCAGCTCTCCCACCACCCGGCCGTCGGCGAGGAACACGACCCGATCGGCGTAAGCCGCCGCCCGCGGGTCGTGGGTGACCATCACGATCGACTGGCCGTGCTCGCTCACCGCGCCCCGCAGGAACGCCAGCAGCTCGGCCGAAGCGGTCGAATCAAGATTGCCCGTCGGCTCATCAGCGAAGATCAACTCGGGCCGGCCGATCAGCGCCCGGGCGCACGCGACCCGTTGCTGCTGACCACCGGACAGCTCGCTGGGACGGTGCGACAGCCGGTCAGCGATCCCGAGCTGACCGACCAGATCATCAAACCACCCCTGGTCGATCTCGGTCCCGGCGAGATCGGCCGCAAGCGTGATGTTCTCGCCGGCCGTCAGCATCGCGATCAGGTTGAACGACTGAAACACGAACCCGACCCGATCCCGGCGCAACTCGGTCAGCCACGCGTCATCCAGCAGCCCGATCTCCTGCTCCCCCACGAAAGTGCGGCCCGACGTCGGGACGTCGAGTCCCGCCATGCAGTGCATCAACGTCGACTTCCCTGACCCGGAAGGGCCCATCACGGCGGTGAAGCGACCACGCTCGAACTTGACGCTCACGCCGTCGAGCGCATGGACGACTGCATCGCTGTTTCCGTAGGTCTTGGTCAGGTCAACGGCGCGGGCAGCCGGTGATACCGACCCCTGGTCGAGTTGGCCCACCAGGCTTCCCGGTTCGCGACTGTCGGGGTCCGGCTGTGAAGAGCGCATGGGTCGTTCACTCAGCGAAGACTCGGCGCAGCCTGCAGGACCTGGCGCACCTTGCGGGTGATCCAGAGCGTGTTGGTCAGGCGTGGCCAGCCCAAACCGCCGGGGTTGACGTGCAGGATCGTCTTCCCGGCGTCCTGGGAGATCCTCACCTGGGCGCGGAACAGTCGCGTCGAACCGGTGCCGACCACGATCGTGTCGGGATGATCAGGCCGCGGGCCGCCGACCGGGTTCCAGTTGACTCCCGTCCCCGGCAACACGCTGTACCGGGGTCCGAGGCCCCGACGCAGCGCGTCGGCTATCTCGTCGCTTGTGACATCAGATCTGGGGACGGTGATCGTAGACATGAGGCTTCTCTCTGGGTTCGGGGCTCCCGGTCGGCTCCTCAGCGAGGAACAACCCGGGGAGGCGGCCGAATCAGCTTCTGTGCCGGTGCGACGTTGCTCTCAGCCGCCGGCTTGCTCGTTTTGACCGCCTGACCACACACTGCACGCTGCGTAGCGTTCTGAACAGCCGGACACCACGTGTCTTGCGTGGTACGGCTAGCCCTACCACTCAGCCGCGCAAGAGGATCAACCAAGTCCGCCTCGAGAGTCGCGGATCGGCACCTCCCGCTCCTGCTTTCGTCAGTCGACGAGCACCGCAGTCAAATCGGCGCCTGCCCTCCTCCGCGCGGAACTCGGGACTCGGCGGGCGGTCGCGCCGGGCGCCAGGACGGACGGTCGCTGCTTTCGAGGCCAGCGCCGGCAAGAGCGGCCACCTGGCCAGGCGGCTGGTCGAGCGGCAATGCAGCTAATTACTCCGTGGCTGGGGCGCTCTCACACCCTGCGATGACGATCAGGCGTGGCGGTTGAGAAAGTCGATCTGGTCGGCGACGACGTCGTCGAAGTACGGTTCGAGGTAGGGCTCGAAGTGTTGGCAGTCATAGCTGCGGATCTCGCCTTTGGGGATGCGTTCGGCTGCTTTCATCGCGACGTCGTAGGGGGTGACGGTGTCTCGCTTGGCGATCTGGATCAGGGTTGGGACGGTGATCTTCTCGACGGTGCGGCCGGGTGAGTAGAACGGGACGCGGAGCGCGATCCGGGCGGCGACGTTGTTCTCGGGCTGGAGTTCTTCCCAGCGGTCGCCGGCGAGGCGTTCGGCCATCGGCAGCGCGTCTGGGGAGGTCATCATCGCGATGCTGCCTGGCTCGCCGGCTGCGCGGACGCGGTAGGGCTCGCGGCCGAGCATGGCGCCGAGCTGGTCGCGGATCCCGGCGAGGAGGAGCTGGGCGATGAGTTTCGGGGAGTTGGCGAACGCAGCCGCCGGACCGCTGATATGGGGGACTTGGGCGATCACGGCCGCGATCGAGTGATCCCGGGCGGCGAGGTACAGCGCATGACCCCCACCGAAGGACGAACCCCAGGCAACCAGTCGGCCGGTGTCCACCCCGTCGAGCGTGCGGGCGTATGCGATCGCTGCCCGCCAGTCGGCGTGCTGGGCGCGGACGTTGAGCACCCGCCGCGGCTGTCCGTCGCTGTCGCCCCATCCGCGGTAGTCGAACACCAGTGCTGCATAGCCGGCCTGTGCGAAGCGTTCGGCGTACTCGTGCAGGCGCAGCGCACGGATCGCCGCGAACCCATGTCCCATCACGATGATCGGCGGGCGCTCGACCCCGTCAGGGCGGTACAGCCATGCCGCGCACGTGGTGCCGTGGGAATCGAAGGTGAGGTCGGTGCGGGTGTAGGTGCTCATCGGGATGTCGCTCTCCCGGGCGTCATCTTGATCGCCGCTCAAGACGACGCTAGTAGGAGCCTAGCAAACTGTTGATTGCCGTTCAAGACTCTGTAGGCTTGGCATCGTGCCGGCAACCAAGCGCCTCCAGGACCGCGAGGAGAAACGCGGGGAAATCGTGGCTGCGGCCCGCCGCCTGTTCATCGAGGACGGCTATGAACAGACCTCAATGAGTGCGCTTGCGAAGACGGCCGGCGTTGCGGGCAACACGATCTACTGGTACTTCGCCGACAAGGACGATGTGCTGATCGCCGTCCTCGATGCCGTGCTGAGCGACGCGTCGGCTGACTACCAAGACCTCGCCGAACGTTCGCCCGAAGCACAACTGCTGTGGGTGGTCAAACAGTTACGCCAGATGCACCGTCTCGTCGCCACCGTCCACGCACGGGTCGAGCAGTCACCTGCGGTCAGTGCATGGCATGACGCCTTTCACACCATGACCGAAGCGCTCCTGCGCGCCACGGTCGATCAGGCCACAGCGACTAAGACCCGCGCGAGCATCGACGCTGAGGTCAAGATCGCCGTCTTCGCGATCGAAGGCATGCTCACACACGAGCTTGACGAGACTCAGCAGCAGGCGATCTGCCAACAACTCGCCATGCAATGGACGCAGCGATAAACCCGAACGGCTAATCACGAGGTGCCAGGCGACCATCGCATCGTGGCCGCATTGCCGCTGGAGCAGACGCCAGGTCGTCGCCCAAGTCACCGCTCGGTTGGACAAGCCGCGGTAGTCCGTAACAGGGCGGTGTCCGCTTCTGGTTTGTCGCCAATCCAGCAGCGAGGCCGAGGGTGCTGGTTCTGAGCAAGAGCAGCACTGTCCTCAGGCGCCGGCAAGGCGGCTCCTCTGAGCTAAACGCGCGGTAGCTATCTATCTATGAGCCGCCCGACGAACGCGCTGAAATCAAGCAGCAGCCATGCAGTTATGCGAAACACGACATCCCGGACGCCAGCCCGGCAGCGGGCATCCAGGGGCGACTTCAGATAACGCCAGGCTTCGCATAGAAGGCGTTATCCGAAGTTTCGGATAACGCCTGGACCGCACGGGCCTCCTCATAGGGGTTGAGCTGCTTGCGGGTGATGTTCTCGGTCGCCGCTGCCGCCTCGGTATCTGCTTCGCGGATCACGATGGGGATCTCCTGCAAGCGCAGCTCGGCCGCCGCGGCTACCCGATGGAACCCGGCGACGAGAACGAACTTCCATCCGCCAAGCGCGACATCTCCCTCTGCCGGCCGCACGACAACCGGAACCAGCATCCCCTGCAAGCGGATCGAGCCCGCGAGCGCACGCACGTGATCCGCGTCGAGCGCGCGAACGTTGTTTGCGACGTGGATCTCCTCGAGCGCAGCGGTGCGGTCGGTCGCTGTAGTGGTGGTGGCCATCTGGCCCTCCCTTTGATGTGGGGTGGCCCGCCCCGTTGGCGGGCCGATCCCCAGCCGCCCGCACGCCCGCCAGGGCGTGCCACCATTGGCGGCGGGTCGGACCGACAACGGGGCGTCGCGCCGCGCCGATGCTGTCGAGAAGCGACGTCGCTACGCGCTGAGGCGCTCGATCTTGGGCAAGTCCATGCTCGGCTCGTGCCCCAGGCGCCGCAGCAGCTCCACCAGCTCCATCGCGTGTTCGTACACGCACCCGTCGCCAACCAAGAGATCCTCGCGTGGTTGCTCGTCGTGGGTCAGCACCGGTGCGTGCCCTGGTGGTCCGAGCGTCAGGTGTGTGACGGCGGTCGGCGTGCCGGGATGCCCGGTGAACGTCGAGTGCAGCTCGATCGCGAGGTCGGGCTGCGGGATCACGGTATGGACGCTCAGCACGTACGGACTCGCCCAGGCGTATGTCGTCTCGCTCTGGACCCGAACGCCATCGAGCGACAGCTTCACGTCGATCCTCGCACGCACGGACACCACCGCTGACCCTACCGCCGCCGCCGGCCGCCGGCGAGCGTCAGGGACGCCGAATCAGGTTTCAGCAGCAACGGCGCCAGCGCCGCGGCGGGGTGGCAGCCTCGCTTCTGAGGCGAATCTCAGGACCGCGACCGCCGCTGCGGTCGGCCCTGCTTCTGTGATTCGCCGCTACTCTGCCGGGCGACCGCAAGCGTGGCCAAGCAGTCGCGGGCGCCGACACCGCCCGACGCGTCCTGTGTCGCCAACGCAGTCGCCAGCTCGGAAACGCTCGCGCTCGCATCTGGGCGAATGCGATCGCGCGCCGAGCCGCGGGGCTGGCTCGATCGGCGTGATTCCTATGTCGCCCTTGCGATCGTCCGATGCCGCGCCCAGCGCGAGATCAAAGCAGTCGTGCACGGCGGCACACGACGGCGCTCGCTACTGGGCGATAGCGCGAGCGGCGAGGGTCCAACCGGCACCGACATGCTGACGAGCGCTTTCGCAGAATGCACGCGTGCGCCACGCCCGGCGGCTGCCATCGTTCCCGGGCCCAGATGACGGACGCCTGCTTGCCGTTGATTCCGGTCGTCCGCCGTAAGCCGCTGAAATGACGAAAGCGATCGTCAACAACCGGCGAGGCTGACGCTCGGATCCGAGGCGAAGCGGTCGCACGAGCCGGAGCAGACGACACGCGCTCGCTCGAACGCGATCGCGCGTAGCGCCAGCGATCGAGCCGGCTCCGGGCGATCGCATCGTCGCCGAAGCGATCGTGCACCGCAAGTCGCCAGGAGCGCGAAAGCAATCATGGGGACCAGTCGTCATCCGGACACTCAAGCGTTCCGCTGTCCGCGCGGGAGTTCGGCAGGCGTCAGCTCGAAGCCCAATTGGGAATCGAGCATCTCGCGACTCCGGCTGAAGTTGCGGCGCGTGAGCCGGTGGCAGAGAATGTGACGGCAGCCGCCGTCCGCGAACATCACGTCACAAGGAGGGGAACAGCTTGGCCAACGAACCGACGCCGGGCACACCGACCGCCAGCCCAACCCTGCCGAGCGGGACAACCTCGCTAGAACGGAACAAAGCCGTCTCGCGCCGGTGGATCGAAGCGTTCAACGAGCGCGACAACGCGGCCGAGGCTGAGGTCCTTGCCACCAATTACGTAGCCCATGCTCCGGCGAGTCTGGAGCCTGCACCGCTGGACTCCGAGGCGTGGACTCGGTTCCTCTCGGGATTTGTCGAAGGGTTCCCTGATCTTCGCCTCACCGTGGAAGACGCGGTGGCAGAAGGCGACCTGGTCGCACAACGGATCCACTTCGCAGGCACCCACACCGGGACCTTTCAAGGGCTTCCGCCGACCCAAAGGAAGGTCACGTTCTCCGGCCTAGAGCTCAACCGCTTCGTCGATGGACGGGTTGCAGAACACTGGTTCCAGCTTGACGCCCTCGGGCTTCTTCAGCAGCTGGGCTTGGTCGTCGTGCCCGGCCCGCGGTTGCTGCCGCGCATCCTGACCCATCAGCTCAAGAAGCTGCGCAACAAGGGGTGACGAGCACTTTAGGCCGGCGTCCGGCCTCGGCGTCGTCCCGCCGCTCCGAAGCCCTGCGGCACAAACGCAGGTCTCACCCACGGACCGCGCCGGTCCTGCTTGTCCCCCAAGCCTAGGTCTCGCTGGCGGGACTCCAGACGTGCGCCCGGGAAGTAGCGACGCCTGCATCGTCGCCGAAGCACTCGCCCGCCTCGCGCCGTGCAGCCGGCAAAAGCGATCGTCCGCCCGGGTGGCCGGTCGCTCACGCCTTTGGGCGCAAGCAGGAGTCCGGAGTCGGCCGTCAGGCGCCCGATCCGGACGAGTGCTTCGTCGCCGAAGCGGTGGCGCGCCATCGGCCGGCCGAACAATCGAAGCGGTCGTGCGCCAGGGCGCTGCTTTCCGCGCGCGAAGCGGGTCAGCCGTTCCGTGGCGTCTCGATATGCGCCCGGAGCCGAGCGGGTGTTCCGTTAGCCGATCGATCTCCGGCGCAAACCACGCGATCGGCGGTGCGGGACCAACGGGGCTGTTCGCAGGTCGCGCGGATGGCGCCGCTCGGTCAGTACTGGAGATCATCCACGTTCGGGAGGTACCCGCGACCGAGACCGTGGACTCACGGATAAGGCTGGCCGCCCAGACGACGCTCAAGGTGCGTCTGGGCGGTCCGGATGAGAAGCGCGACCCGTTCCGAGCTCACCGCAGCCGGCGCGTCCCCCGCCAGGGACCTTGGTCCTGGCAGGCCTCTCCGCCAGGGCTGAGTTGCGTGGGAGCGCCCCTACGTTGTCTCCTCGGACTCCCGCTCAGTCTGGGCGATTTGGCTCTCGTACCGCGCCAGCGCCTCCCCGCTCGCCGCGAGCCGCTCTCGGACGCGCTCAAGATCGAGAGCGCGTCCAGTCAAGCGCTGCGCAATAAGCTGAGCTGCACGCTCAGCAGCAGTCCGAGCCTGCCGAAGAAGCTCGAGCGGATCGCTCGCCTCCCTGCGTTCAGAACTCGGCACGGCCGCAAGACCTTGAGACGGAAGCCACTCGAGGGCCGGTGTTGCGTGCCACTATGACAGGCATCTGCCGACAGTAGCGGTGTCGTCCACCACCCTGCCGCCGTACACCCAATACGCAACTATGCCCCGGGAGGGGGCGGCATCGCGATGGCTCCATGCACGAGCGTCAGAAGCACGGCTAGCGCGTTCCGTAATAACGCTCTCTCCGGTCTTGTGGGTTGCGCCCCGTCCGTCCGGTACCAGGTCGAAGCATGAGCACAATCGGTCGGGTCGGTGGCTTGCGGCGTATGTTCCACCTTCATGCCCAGCATCCTGATCGCCTCCACCTGCACTTCGAACACGAGCGGGCGATGGGCCTCTGCTACATCGCTTGGACCGAGCCCATGGATGTCGATGAGGTGCTCGCGCCACCGGCCTGACCAGTCGGGGTCGAACTGCAAAGCGGTTCCGGCCGGGATCCATCGCTTCTCATCGTCGTGCCACGCCAGGTTGCTGGCATCATGTCGCACCGACCTCCACAGATGGTCCGCATCGGGCACGCAGGCCAGGGTACCGCAGCTCTCGTGGTTCACTTCGTTGCTATCTCCCGCAAAAGCTGACGCAACACTTCTCGGTGAGTGTCAAGCTCCCCGTACCATGTGTCGTCACTCTGGCGGGAGTGCGCCCAGACCATTGTGCCGGTCGCCTCAAAAGTCACTTCGACGTCCCAGCCGCCCTTGTGCCACACAAAGGTGACGCCGCATTCGTCTGACGGTACGACTGATGGCGTCGGCGTTCCATCATCAAGAATGCCTAAACCTTCAGTCCACGCTCGAGCGATAACTGAAGGCGTGATGGTCGCGCCGGGCTCAAATGCTGTGCTCGCGCGCATCTCGTCGAGCCGTCCTAACACGTACCGTCGAGCGGTTGACATAGCGCTGCCGAGCCGTGTGCTGAGTGTGGCCGAGCCTGCGGAGGCAACCGCGTAAGCGACGGTCGCCGATTGGAGCGTGTCGCCTGACGTCACCTCATAGAGGCCCCGATATAGGTGAAGGAAGTCCAAATCTGCATTGGTGATAGCGCTCAGCGTCGAGCGTCTGGGGGTGACGTTGGAAAAGATGGACTGGTCGGCGTGTCTGGTTCCGAGTGTCACGAATTGACGGACTACGGTAGTGGCATGCGGACCTGTCAAACGGCTACGAGCGGAGGTGTCCGAGAGTAGCTCGATCTCTGTCATTGGCTTCGGTCCCAATGTTCGTGCGCGGCCTCTGTCGTGAGGTCGGTAAACCCGCGCACGATCGCGTTTCGTGCTGCACTCAGCATCTCCTGCAATTGTGAATCGAACGACTCGGCCGCGCGCCACGGTGCGAGGAAGGTCAGCGACATTTGGCTTCCGGGTTGGGGAGCCTCGGGCAGCATGCGTACGGCGGGGACGCATTGCACATGCAAGCGAGCTATCGGGGTACCGTCCGGTTGCCTGACAAGGTATCGACCTGTCCAGCTCTGCTCCTGTGGCCACTCGTCGACGCCAGGAACGGCGACACGCGCACCCTCAGCAGCTCGAAGAAATGCCTGAGGGAGCAACTCTGGAATCCAGTTGATGTAGGTGACGTCGAGTTGAAGCGGAACGGGATGCGCCAGAGTTTCGTGCTGTAAGAAGGCAATGAAGCTCGCATACTCTGACTGGAAGGCGTCTGCGAGATCGTCGAAGTGAGGGTATTCGTCCTCGCGGCGCCGCCAATTGCGGTAGAAGCGGCTGCTCTGGATCTGGAGGAGATATGAGTCGTCATCACTGACGAGGAACGTTCGACCGCCTTGAGGAGGTCCGAACTGAATCGGAAAAGATTGCATTATCGGGCCGTCGAGCACCTCCGGTGGGGACTCAACCCTGTGTTGGGTTTCCGCCTTGGGATACCGATCTCTCACGTCGCGCCAATAAAGGCCGGCGTGGGCGTCAGTGAAGCCGGGCACTGGCGCCTGAAACTGAATGCCGATAGCCACCTCGTCGATCGGCGGCCGCTTGTAGTCCGGCAGATCGGGCGGGCGCGGCACGGGTCCCAGGATACTGGCACGTGCGGCAGCGAAACGCCGGGCAGTTCGCCGCTGCCGCCGGACGCGTTACCGGCGTGCCAGCAAGCCCGCCGGTGGGTGGGGCGCGAGGCGCCGGCTGCGGTGAGCTCGGAACGCGGTTCAGGTTCTCGTCCGGACCGCCCAGAGGCTTGAGCGTCGTCTGCGCGACAGCACACGGATGTCAGAGCTTCGGCGTCCTTGGAGGGCCCCGGGGTTCTGCGGACGAGGGCCGTCCGGGCGGTAAACAGATCTCGGTGCGCTGTCCACCGCACCCACCAGCTCCTCTCCCAGAGCAGGCACCTCACGCCCCCGGCCGGACCCGCCCTGAGCCTAACAGGCGCGCATCCGGCCGCCGCACTCCGGGTGATCGCATTCGTCGTCGCGTCAGCCGATGGCGCGCCGTCGCTTTGGTGACAACGCAGGCGCCAGCGCCGGCACGAGCGCGCGCGCCGGGGTCACGACCCGGC